>OGQN01001061.1_pt1 | contig 23185 bp, 16 predicted proteins | sample 1553231 | NCBI WGS metagenome assembly OGQN01 (sample SAMEA2579950, study PRJEB22360) | human gut metagenome | biome: human gut; feature: human-associated habitat; material: faeces | place: Denmark | collected 2008/2010 | reverse complement strand
AACCGCCCTCTCGGTTTGCCATGGGAATGCTCGCCCTGCTGTATCGTGCGTCCGGGTCAGATTCCGGCGTCCACTCCAAAAGAGTGGCCACGCTGAAAGAGGGGCCGATCGGCATCAGGGACTCGTGTGCGGCATACGCTTCGTTCATCTCCGCTGACCCGTCTTTGCCGGGGGTCGCAGCACTTGCGGGCAATGCGGTACCGGACAGTACCATAGCCAGTGCCATCAGACATGAACCGAAGCGTTTCCAACTTCTTGTTTTCATTGGTAAAGCACATCCTTTCATTTCTCTTTTCTCAGATGCATCTAATCAATCGCGCCGAACCGGGTAATTTTGCCGAAAGCACCCTGTTGTTCCCTTTGAGGTTTGGAACTTACAATGATGACGCCGCTCTTGATTCAAACAGAACAGTCCGGGATTACACATCAAAGCGTTTCCATTCAATGCACAGCAAAATACTTTCACAGGGATCCGGTTGGGCTTTCCCTTAAGCACCACCTCCGCTCAAATTGATTTATATCCACCAGGAAACGTGGTCTGCCGCGCTCATTTGTCAAGCAGATATACATTTCTGCTATGCATGTGCGCGTATGGCCAAACCCGCTTCTGGCAAACACTCCTGTTTCCGGCCCAATAACGGCTACATAAAGCCCTGGCACAGAATCAACGCCATTTTTACGTATCGTCCCGTTCATTCCCAAACAAATTAGCAGGCAGACGGACAGACAATAGAGTGGGTAGATATCGCTACCATCAGCAACACATCGTTCTATTGTTCCACTTGACCGCCTCTACCGCGCCTTGCTTGAGGCATTGGATCGGCACACCTGATGCCAGAAGCTTCATAAGCGGATAGATTCAAAATTTATTCGGGTGTCTCTGATAAACCAAAATGCTGGAAAATTCGCTAAAAGATAACGGATGCAAGGCGCGAGACCGCCGCAATACTTGGTGTATTGCAAGGTTGAGTAACGTAGCAGACGCTGCTTTTGGGCAATACCGAGCAATTCAAAATGCCAATGCGGCGAGCGAGACGCGTGACCGGCTAAGAGAGAAGCACAGGCAATCCTTGGTGGATTGCCGAGCATTTTCTCAACGCTGATCATGTGCCGCGGCCGTCGCAGCGATGCTTTAGGCTTAAGCCGAGAATTGTGCGGGGATGCCCCGGTAGAATTAGACAGTGCTGGGGATTTTTCAGATACCCTCTAGGCTACGCACCACATACAAAGTGGTTTGAAGTTTTTATTGCCGACAATGGAGCGGCCATCTTGCCCAATTAGCTTTCCAACCAAAATGTTGTGCGAACCACAATCGCTGTTGGCTGCCACCAGGCAGACATAGCCCACACTTGTGCAAGCGATTACCCACAATTTCAGATGTCAAGTTGCATCGTCCTTGCAATATTTGTGTTCCGGTCATTTCAGCGTGCAGCGAGCAAAGAAAAACAGAAGCATATTCTGTTAATTGCATGTTAACTACATATAACAAAACAAATTGCAAAAAGAAGTTACAATGGATTAACCAGTGTTAATTTTAGCACATAAAGGTGAAAAAAGCAAGGGAAAGTACGCAATTTTGTTGAAATTGTAAAAAGTGCACATAGAAATACTGTTAGGCGCGGAATTTCAGCGCTTGCCCAACAACTTTTTCTTACTTACTTTTTCATTTTTGGTATTTAAAACGCGAACGGACGTTTATTAAATGTTAACTTTTGTTAATGACAGGAACGGAACTATTCTTTCGTCAAATTCACAATAGAAGGTGCATTTTATTGAGTAGACGCTCATGTTCTGCGCCGGATTCCATGATATAAATTCTTGTCGTCTCGATGCTGGAATGACCGAGCAGGTCCGCCAGTTTCGAGATATTTTTTTCGAGGTTGTAAAATGTCCGCGCAAACAGGTGCCGCAGGTTGTGGGGGAAAACTTTCTTCCAGGCCACATTAGCGCGCTCGCACAGGGCTTTGAGCAGTTTCCAGACCGTTACGCGGCTCAGAGGCTTGCCAACACGGGAAAGAAACACCGGACCGGCATGAATGCGGTGTTTCTGGCACCAACGGGTCAGGCGGTGGCAGAGCTCAGCGGGCAGCAGGATCTCCCGGCATTTGCCTTTGCAGCGGATAGACGCCTTGTGCCGGCGGACGGCTTCTGCCGTGATAAACTGCAATCCCGAGACGCGGATGCCGGTGGAGCAAAGCGCTTCCAGCAGCAGCTGGGTGCGCTTGTTGCCGGCGGCGCGGGCGGCGTTCAGCAGGCGGAAATACTCGGCGCGGGTCAGTTCCCGGCCAGGGTCGGCGAAGATCCTGCGCTGGTGCTTGAGCGGCTTAGCTTTGCCAGCCACGTTGTCGATGCTCTCTTGGCAATCATTGACGGCAGCCAGCATCGCGTTCACGGTGGCAGGGGTATAGCCCTTTTCGGTCAGGCTATCCCGCCAGGCTGCAACGGTCTCGCGGGTCGGGATGTCCCCTGCCCCGGTATCGGCAAAAAAGCGGGCCAGGGCTTTGGTGTACTTCTGGATGGTGGCGGGGCTGTACTCCCGGTGGGTCAGCCAGGTCTGATAGGTGTCAAGAATAGATGAAGTTTTCATGCAGATCCTCCTTACTGGTATATAATTTGTACCTTTTATTATGCCGCAAAGAACAAGCGGCTTATATTCTAAATGAACAGTTCTGTTTTGCTAAGCATAATCCAGCAGCTTTACAACCTTCTTACCGCTGCACAACATTGGCTTGGGCAGCAGTCATACCGCGCAGTTGCACACTGCCGACACTATTGTGCTGCATCAGTGCATCAAACCGCTGCATATCCACGGCTGTAACCTTGCCGTTTTCGTCCTGCGTTGTAAAATCGCCGGAATAATACTGATCTGTCTGCAGGATCTTTTCTTCAAGGGTCATCCGGCTCATCAGGTCGCTAATGCGCTCTTCTGTCGAAAGATCCGGGTTCTGGTATGGGTACATCTTTTTTCTCCCTTTATGTTACAGAGGGCAATTTTCGCCCATTTATAATCAGGTTGGCAAAACCGCCGATGCCTGCCACAAAAAACAGCAGCGAAATTGAGCTGTCCCCCATAGATTTTTCCAGCATGGGCTGGATGGCGGTTCCCACTGCGGCCGATGTGCAGGTGGCAATGCTGCTCATGGCAGCCGTTACGCCAAAGTAAGCGGTTTTGCCGCTTTCAGGACTCAATGCAAATTGCAGGTTTGTGCTTGCCAGTGATGCGCCGCCTGCACAGCCCGCCGCAACGACAATCAGAACCGGCGCAACCAAATGTGCAAAGGAAGGGCGCACAAAGGACCAGCCCAGCGTGCAGGAAAGATTCAGGAATGCAGTAAGCCAAATAACGCAGTTCCACGCAGTGCGGTCGGCCAGCCGCCCCCACACCCAGCTGCCTGCCATGCCCACAACAGCGGACACGACACCCACCGATGTGATGAAGGTGTGGCTGAGCCCCAGCACCCGCAGCTCATACACGGAAAGGAACGGAGAAGCAAAGCCGCCAGTCAGCCCGCCGATGATGCAGTAAAAAAGCAATGGACGGTAAGCAGGGTCGCGCACTGGGCGCAGAATATCCGCCGGGCGCATTTTGGAGGTGAATTTTACCGGGTTCTCTCTTACCGAAGCAAGCAGAACGGCATCCACCACAGTAAGCGACAGGCTGACAATACCGATGATAAGAAAGCCGGTATAGCCCTGCCCCTGTTCCAGATAATAATCCAGTACGCGACCAAGTGCAAGTGTTGCCGCGCTGGAAACGCAGGTTCCGATAATGCTCTTGACGGCGTAGAACTGACCGCGCCCGCCTTGGGGGGCGATGCCCAAAACCATGTGTTCCAGCCCCGGCGTAACAAGCCCCGCAGAGAAAAAGCCGATGGTATAAAGCACCAGCACCACAGCGCGGGCATGACCGGGGTCCGGCAGAGCCAGCGGTACCAGCAGAATGCTGCTGATGGAAAGCCTGAACACCACGCACATAAGCCATATAGCCAGTTTGCGGTGGTGCATCCGTTCAAACACAAAGGGCGAGAAAAACTGCAGTACGCACCCGAAAGACGGTATCATGGCCGCTGCGGCGCATAAGGATACGGACGCCCCAAGGCTGCTCAAATACCCGGCCAGAAAGTTGCCGGTGGCAACGGCATAAATCACGCCGGCCACTGCGCCTTCGGCAATAATCCGGTAGCGACCCATTTCCAGTTCATTTTCGGTCGGTGTATGCGCAGGAAAAAACAGCTGATAAAGCCAGCCCATGGCTTACCTCCCGGCAGGCGCCTCCACGGTTCCGTAAGCGCGTCCGCGGAGAAGATCCGCGTAACGGCAGATTAGGTTTGTCAGAACCGACAGGCTGCTTTCTTTGCTGACCTGACGCCACTGCGCACGGTAGCGCTGCAGCCAGTGTTCCAGCGCAGCTGCCATGGCATCTGCTTCGGGGCCGTGCGGGCAGCCTGCATTGAGCCATGCGCCAATACGGTTCCACAGCACAATGATGTCTGCCGTCTGGCAGAGTACCTGTACAATCTGCTTTTTGCCGGCAGGAAGGTTTACCGCGGCTGCAAGGATATCTGCCTTTGCCTTTTCTACGGCGCGGTTGGCATCGTCAATCCTTGTAAAGTCCACCTCGGAAAGGATCTCGGCGCGGGTTTTCTCATCACATTCTATCCAGTTGACGGTATTCCGCCAGTCAAAAACTTCATAATCCTGCAGCTTTGCCATCAGACCGGCAAATTGCCCGGTGGTATCGCCGTAATACAGGCGGGAAACCGCTTCGTTCAGCTCGTCAAATTCCACAGGCTCTGCATTCCAACCGAACGCTGCGCCGTACAGGATGCCCGGAATCGTCAGGCGCGGGTCATTGACATGACCATAATCGCCCCAGTCCGTGTTCAAAAGGCCGATGGCGTTGTACTTGTGTGCATGGTGGCACATGGTACGGATATTCAGGTAAGAATTGTACATCAGAGGCATCCAACGGTTCCAGCCACAGACGCCGGGGCAGGCGTACTGCGTAATCCCGCTGGCGGCAATATCCCGGATCTCATTTTCCCGCTGATGCGGCAGATAGCCCCAGTTCAGGCAGATGGTTTCCTTGGGCAGCTCGGCACAGCTTTCCGGGAAGCGCCACATGATGTCCCCCCAGAACTGCGGTGTTACCCCCTGCGCAACAAGATATTCGCACAGCGCCTTCACATGGCTGAGATACAGGCTGCGCTCGCTCTGCTCCTCGGCGAGTGCCTTGCTGCGCCCCTTGCCCAAATCGAACGTTTCGTCATCACAGATATTGAATTTGCTGCTGCGGAAAAGCGGGCGGTATTCGTCAATCAGCCCTTTTACAAACCCCAGCGCATCGGGATTGGATACGTTCAGGGTATGGTGATTCCCTGCATAGGTATAACTGAACGGAATCTTTTCCGAGTCAGGCAGCTCGCAGAGGTCGCAACAGGTTTTTGTGCTGAGAATACGGTACATATGCCCGAAGGTAGACAAGGAAGGAACGAGTTCAATGTGCCGGACTGCGCAGTAATCATCCAGCTCCATGATCTCCTGCGCGGTCAGCGGCGTATCCTCACGCCATGCTTCGCTCAGGTCACGGAAAAGATAGGTGTGCTCAATATAAAGCTGCCATTGGTTGATCTTGTAGCGGCAGAGAATATCTGCCACCTGTTTCAGGTAGTCCAGCTTCGGGACACGTCCGCGGGAGCAGTCCTGATAATAGCCTCTGTTGGCAAGATCGGGCCAGTCCTCAATTTCCAGTGCGGGCAGTACGGCTCCGTGCTGTTCAATATACTGGCACAGTGTCTGCACACCGTTGCAGAGTGCTTCATCGCTGCCGGCTTTCAGCGTGATGCATTCCGGCATAATGCTCAGCGTGTAACGGTTTTGCGGCAGGGCGGTATCCACCGTAAGTACGGCGTCACCTGCCCGGGGCTTACCGCGGGTGAACGGCACTTCCAGCCCGGCGTACTCCCGCAGGCAGCCCTGCAGCATCTGTGCATAAAGCAACGCGGCGGGTTCGGTCTGCCACAGGGTGATTCGGCTCTGATTGTCCAGCATATGAACCCCTGCAGGGTGTTCGATCTTATGTGGATTCGGAATAAACTCCATCATCATTTCCTCCAAAAAAAGGCACGGGCGGCGGGCGCATTGCCAACCGCCCGTGCAGAATGTTCGGACTTTGTTATTTAACGGATACGAATTGTCTTGATTTCATACGGCTTTACCGTAAAGGTAATCTTGCCGTCTTTGACTTCAACCGGCTCGCCGTCGGGCTGTTCCAGACAGTTGCAGCTTTCTGCCGCATGGAAGGGAAGGTTCCAGTCCAGGGTGACATTTGTCAGGCTGTTCTCGCACTCATACATACGCACAATGGCACCATCGCCATCCTCGGCGCGTTTGATGGTTTCCAGCACCACATTGGGTGCATCCAGTCCGGCAAGGCTGAAGCTTTCGCCCGGCTTTCCGCCCTGCACAGCCAACGCGGGCTGGTTCAGGAAGAACGCCTGCGGCACCGTGCCGGCTGCCTGCCATTTTTCGGCGTGCGGATAAATGGCGTATGTGAAATGGTGAACTTCCTGATCCGTGGTAGGATTCGGCTCAATGCCGGACTTAATCAGGGTCAGCCCAATCACAGAATCCTTGACGGAATGACCGTACTTGCAGTCGTTCAGCATACTGACGCCGTAATGTCCTTCGCTCAGGTCCATCCACTTCTGACCGCAGCTTTCAAAGCGTGCGCGATCCCAGCTGGTGTTGGCGTGCGTCTTGCGGGTCAGGTTGCCGTACTGGATTTCAAACGTAGCTTCGTCAGTATGGACATTTACCGGGAAGTGAACCTTCAGCAGGCTCTGGTGTTCGTGCCAGTCCACGGTTGTAACAAACTCAATCCGGCGCTGCTTTGCATAGAAATGGATATCCTGCACCAGGGTGGAGTTGCTGTAATTGCGTTCGATGTGCAGTGTGGCGCGCACGGGACCGTTCTCCGTCCATGTGAAGTCCTGCAGGTCGGTGACATCCCAGAACTTTTCGGTATAGAAAATATCGATATCCCAGTTGTCATAATAGATGGGCTTATCCTCATATACGCGGAAGAGGTTGCCTGCCTGACCGGGCTTGAGCACTTCGCGGCGGTTCTCTTTGTCAAAGATGCCGGTCATCTGACCGTGTTCATCAAAGGTGACAGTATAGAACGGGGTGTCAATCTTATGTCCATCGGTCGCAATTTCAAAAGGCGCAGCCGAAACCTGTGCCGGTACGACCGCAAACGTTTTGCTGCCCTTGGCAGGCAGGTTGTTCAGGAACGCCACGGCACCATCGGCTGTTTTTTGTACGGGATAGATATTGCCGGCTTCGTCCTGCAAAGCCTCTGCCTTGCAATCACCCAGTTCAACCACATCGCTGCGGACAAAGCCGGTAGTGTTGTACACGGTAACGCCTTCCCCGGCGGGGGTCAGTGCATCCAGGCGCTCCTCGCGCAGTGCCGTGATTTCGGCTTCCATCTCGGCATACTCTTTTTTGGTGACTTCGTATACTTCGTGGATGGAGGAACCGGGCAGAATATCATGGAACTGATTGATGAGGATTCCATGCCACAGCTTGTCGATTTCTGCCTCTGGGTATGCGACCTTGGCTTGTGCCAGCAGGCTGAGCAGTTCCAAGTCCATCATGTGCAGCTCAATCTTACGGTTGGAACGCTTGTTGCGCGCCATGGAGGTGTATGTGCCGCGGTGATACTCAAAGTAGAGTTCACCTTCCCATGTGGGCAGGCGGCGGTTGTCCTTCACACGCTCAGCCAGCTCATCAAAGTAGGTGCGTGCAAATGCCTGACGCACTTTGGGCAGACCCTCGATGCCCTTTTCCATACGGGTGGAGGTTTCCAGCATGGCGCGGGTCGGACCGCCGCCGCCGTCACCGTAACCGTAGGAAATCAGGATATCATTGTTGATGTCCTTCTGCTGGTAGCGGTGCCAGCCGCCGATCAGCGCATCGGGATGCAGGATGCCGTTGTAGGTCGTGAAGAAGTCATTCTCGCTCTGACCGACCCCCAGCGTTGTGACAAGGTGGGTCAGGATTTCGGTGCCGTCAATGCCGCGCCACTTGAAGGTGTCGTAAGGCATTTTGTTGAACTGGTTCCACGCCAGTTTTGTGGTCATGAAATAATCAATGCCGCACTTTGCCATAATCTGCGGCAGTGCGCCCGAATAGCCGAATACGTCCGGCAGCCAGAGGATGCGGTTGTCCACACCGAACTCTTCCTTGAAGAAACGCTTGCCGTACAGGAACTGACGCACCAGGCTTTCGCCGCTGGTCAGGTTGCAGTCCGCCTCAACCCACATACCGCCTTCGGGTTCCCAGCGTCCCTCCGCCACGCGCTGTTTGATCTGCTCATACAGCTCGGGGTAGCGCTGCTTCAGGAAGTAATACAGCTGCGGCTGGCTGGACATAAACTTGTAGTTGGGGTATTCGTCCATCAGTTTCAGCACAGTTGCAAAACTGCGGCACACTTTTTCCCGGGTCTGTGCAACAGTCCACCACCATGCCACGTCAATGTGCGTGTGACCAATGCAGCTTGCAATGACTTCCTCATGACCGGCAAGGTCGGTATAAAGTGCTTTTGCCAGATACCGGCGGGCAGCAGCAATGCTTTGATAGAAGCTCTCGTTATAAGGTGTGCGCAGGTCGATCAGATTGACAGCCTCGTTCAGCACGTTTTCCAGATCGCGGCGGGCTTTGCCGTCCTCTTCCAACCGGGGAAAAGCCTCCAGCGGCACAACCATATCGTAGTAAAGACCCTCAATTTCGGGGTCGATTTCCCGCAGGTCTACAATCAGGTTGAATTCGGTATGCAGGGTTCCGGTGTAGGACTGCAATTCCAGACGGTACTTTTGACCGCCCTTGGCGCAGCGGTCCAGCAGGATGTCGCGGTGGTTCATATCCACGCCCTGTGTCACCTTGCCGTCCACAAACAGCAGGAACTGCGGGTTTTTGGCATCGTCCCACTCATCAATCTGGGTGCAGACGTGCATCCACAGCGGTTTTCCGTCCATTTCCTGCGGCACAGCCACATCCGCGCGGAACCAGTAATGCTTGTCCGGTCCGTACCAATGCATGGTGCGGCTGTCAAAGGGTTCAAACGGTGCAGGGTCTGCATCGGCATTTTCCGGGCGCAGGAAGTTGCCCGGCTTTATGAGCCAGTCGCTCGTTTCAAACTTCTGTTTTACAGAAAGCTTTTTCAGCTCATTGCAGATACCTGTGACGCGCTTGTCAAGAAAATCAATGGTGCTCATAGGTCTTTCCTTTCCCTCATAACGAGGCTTCCAGCAATTCAAAGCTGGCTGTTTTTTGCATTTTTGTTTGCGTTAGTGGAACGTATCTACACCGAAATCGTGGTATCAGCAAAATGTTATCCTGTGGCATCTCTTTGCCCCTTTAACATCAGAAAGAGTTCTTCTTGATATAGTCCAATACACGATCCACCGTGGTGAACGCCAGACCGGTCACGGTATCGGCACAGCCGTAGTACATCGCAATACGACCGGTCGCGGCATCCGTCAAGGTGGCGCAGGGGAAGGTCACGTTCGGCACGTCGCCTACACACTCATACAGCTCATGAGGAGCCAGCAGGTAATCCTTGCCGCGGTATTTTACCTTCCACGGCTCGTCAATATCCAGCAGAGCAGCACCAATGCGGTATACATAGCCGTTGCAGGTGTTGATAACACCATGGTAAATCAGCAGCCAGCCCTCATCGGTTTCAATGGGGATGGGGCCGGGGCCAATTTTCATGCTCTGCCATGCAGATTCATCGCCTTTTACAGCACCCATCATAAAGCGGTGGCGTCCCCAGTAAATCATATCTTCGCTCTGGCTGACAAAAATATCGCCGAAGGGGGTATGCCCGGTATCGCTCGGGCGGCTCATCATCATGTAGCGCCCCTGAATCTTGCGCGGGAAAAGGACACCGTTACGGTTGTACGGCAGGAAGGCATTTTCCAGCTGGTGGAATGTCTTGAAGTCATCCGTCCACGCAATGCCGATGGTGGGTCCGTGGTAGCCGTTGCACCAGGTCACATAGTATTTGCCGTCCATATAGCATACACGGGGGTCATAGCGGTATTCACGGGTTGTGACCTCCGGGTCGTCCCCTACCAGATGAATCGGGGTATCCTCAATATCCCAGTGCAGACCGTCCTTGCTGAAGCCTGCGAAAATATCCATGCTGATGGACAGGCTGTCGCAGCGGAATACGCCGGCAAAGCCATCCTTGAAAGGCACAACGGCGCTGTTGAACACGCTGTTGGAACGGGCGTTGCCGTCACGACCGATGATGGGGTTTGCATCATAGCGCCAGAAAGGGGTGCGGGTGTTTGCAGGCGGTTCCTGCCACGGAATATTGGGCAGTGCGCTGCCGATGATTTTAGCCATACTTGATTCTCCTTGTGTACTTAAAATAAATCGGGAGCGGGAACTCAGCGTTCCGCTCCCGAAGGTTTCCCTGCCTGCAGGGATAGTATTTGGATTTTTTAAAGATTACTTATTGGTAGCCATGAAAGCGTCAACCTGGCTCTGTGCCTCAGCAACGATCTTGTCAAAGCCGGCAGCGCGCAGTTCTTTCATCATCTGGGGAACCATGACTTCGGGATCAGCAGTACCGGTCAGCAGCTCGCCCTTGTAACGCTCTGCAATCTGGATGCAGTTTGCCAGTTCATCAGCGATGGAGGTGGTGTCGAGAGTGAAACCAAGCAGGACAGAAGGCTCAGCCTTTTCGTTCAGTTCTTTAACTTCGTCGAACTGGTTGAAATCGAAATCGTCGGTCGGGGTGATAGCGAAGAAGCTGCCCTGGGTGTAACCGGCCATAGACCAATCCGCGTTGTTCTTATGGACGAAGGTTTTGCTGTCATCGGTGTAATCCCAGTTGTCGCCCTGAACGCCGTAGTAGAACAGGTCACGGACGTAGGTGTCGGTGTTTACCAGCTGCAGGAATTGCAGTGCTTTTTCGGGATAGGCGCAGTTAGCGGAGATGCAGTTCATAGAGCCGCGGACAGTTTCATTGGAAACGATGGTCGGGCCCCACTTCTGGGCAACGCACTCAACGCCGAGCTGCGGACCCCAGGAAGTGATTGCCGCACCGGACCAGCCCTGTGCAATGGAGCAAGCCTTGTAGTTTGCATCTTCGGGACGGGTTGCAGCGTCAGAGTTGATGATACCTTCGTTGTACCACTCATGGAAGGTTTTCAGAATCTGCTTCATGTCATCCTGCTCAACAGTAGCAACAACCTTACCCTCGCTGTCATCATAGCGCACACCCAGGGGATACAGACCGGCGCCAAGCTGGTCATACATATAGGACTGGTAGCCGCCGCCGTTTTTGTTCAGAGGGAAGGAAGCCTCGCCGTCAGTGTCCTTGATAGCCTTCAGGGGCGCAGTCAGTTCATCCAGGTCGGTGATGCCCAGCTCCTTGGTATAGTCATAGCCGGCAGCCTCGATCTTTGCCTTATCCCAGACAACGTACTCGCTCTGAGAAGAATCCTTGTAGGTAGGCACACCATAAACACGTCCGCCCACTTCGCAGGCTTTCCAATAATCTTCCGGAACGGAAGCGTACAGTTCAGGAGCCGCTTCCTTGACCATATCGGTGATATCCAGGAAAGCACCGGTATTGACGTCGTTGTTATAGGTGTTGACGTTGGTGAACAGGATGTCGTATTCACCGCTGGTGTTCACAATAACATTGCGGCGGGTGTCCCAGTCGCCCCAGGAGATAACATCCATGTCGATGTTGACGCCGATCTTATCTTCCAGATACGGGTTAATCTGTGCCAGCCATGCATCGTAGTTAGAAGGCATGCCAGAACCAACGGCCACCCATTTCAGGGTGACGACGTCCTTGGAGGGAGCAGCCGTAGGAGCAGCCGTAGAGGTGCTGCTGCCATCGGTGCCGGTGGAGGCAGAAGAGGAACTGCCGCCGCAGGCTGCCATGCTGAGGGCCATGGAACCGGCCATGCCCAGCGCAAGCACTTTGTTGAACTTTTTCATCTGTTTTTCTCCTTTGCTTGTGTAAAGTTGTGTATCTTCATTCCCCTTATAGGGGAACAGAACCAAATGTGGTGGGAAAATTGAATGGGCTTATTTGTTAGCATCGATGTTCTTATACAGTGTTTTTCTTTTTCAGAGTCTTTCTCTTAGCCCTTAACCGCACCAACCGTCAGACCGGAAATAAAGTACTTCTGGAAGAACGGATACGCGCACGCAATGGGAATGACGATAATGATTGCGATTGCCATACGAACGGATTCGGACGGCATCGAGTTACGGTACTGCTGCAGACTCAGACCTGCGCTGGGGTTATTGGCGATGTACTCCAGGTTCTTCATCATGTTGTTCAGCAGTGCCTGCAAGGATACCAGCTTGGAATCCGAAATATACAGGGCGGACTGGAACCAGTCATTCCAGTAGCCAAACGTCAGGAACAGTGCAATGGTGGCAAAAACAGGCTTGGAGATGGGCACCACGATACGCCAGAAAATTTTCATCTGGGATGCGCCGTCAATCTTTGCCGACTCAATGATGGAATCCGGTACCGTTGTTCGGAAGAAGGTCTTGCAGATAATAACATTGAAGCTGCTCATCGCCAGCGGCAGAATCAGACACCAGATGGTGTTGTTCAAACGCAGCATATTGGCAACAACCACATAGTTTGCAACCATGCCGCCATTGAAAATCATCGGGATGAACACCATCCAAGTGAAGAAGCCTTTGAGTTTATAGTTCGGGCGGGAAAGCACATAGCCAATCATTGTGGTCAGCAGCACACCCAGCACCGTACCCATAACCGTGACCACCACGGAAATTATGAGTGAATTAAAAATCGTTCCGCGTTCATTCCAAAGGAACGTGTACGCCGCCGTGGAATATGTATCCGGGAAAAGCCTGTACCCGTACTTTGTGATAGAATCCGTGGAGGAAACGGAAATCATAAAGACGTAGAACACCGGAAACAGACAGACGAAGGAAAGCAGTACAAACAGAATGTTAAAGCAGGCATTCGTTGTCGGCTTAATCTGGTTTAAGCGGAACTTCGCACGAGCTTCCTCTTTTTCCAGCTTTTTTTCTTCGGCCTTTATCTTATGCTTTTCTGCCAGAGTCATTTGTGTGTTCTCCCTTCATCAAATAATCGCGCTTTCTTCATCAATCTTGGAAACGATGAAGTTGGCAACCAGAACGGTCGCGCAGCAGCATGCAGCCTGGAACAAACCTGCGGCAGCAGTTCTGCCGATTGTCACATTGCTCTGCAAAGCCTGGTAGACATAGGTGTCAAATGTGCTGGCAACGTTGTACAGTGAGTTGGGAACACCCTGCGTAACCTGATAGAACAAGCCGAAATCGGAATAGAAGATGTGGCCGACATTCAGAATGAACATCATAACGATGATGGGTTTCAGTGCCGGCAGTGTAATATATTTGGTCTGCTGCCACTTGGTCGCGCCGTCCAGCGTTGCCGCCTCGTACAGCGTACTGTCAATGCCGGTAATACTTGCAAGGTAGACAACCATATTATAGCCCATGGATTTCCAGACCTGCATGAAAGTCAAAATCAGCGGCCACCATTTTGGCTGAGAATACCACATGATTTTATCGCCGCCGAAAAACTGTATGATAGTGTTCATCAAGCCCTTGTCGGGGTTCAGGAAGGCGTAGACAAAGTAGCTGACAACAACCCACGAAAGGAAGTACGGGAAGAACATCATGGTCTGGTATGCTTTAGAAGCGATTCGGCTGTAAATCTGGTTAATCAGCACAGCCAATGTAACCGGAATTACAATGTTCAATACGATAAATAAGATGTTATATAACAGCGTATTGCGCAGCAGCATGGTAAAGGTGTTGCTGGTAAGAAAGAATTTGAAGTTATCAAATCCTGCCCAGTCACTGTGAAATAAGCTGTAAAGGAAACCCCTTCCCGGAGTGATCTTGAAATTCTTGAACGCAATAATCAGACCGAACATAGGCAGGTAGCAAAAGACCGCATACCAGATGGCTGCCGGAAGCCCCAGCAGTGTCAGCTCCGTGTCATCACTCGTCCAACGTTTGCGGCGTGGCTTCGTTGAAGTTGAAACTGCCGGCTTATCCTTTTTCATAGAATGTGCCCCTTTCTTTTGGCGAGCCAAGTGTTAACAGCCGCCAGCATTTCGTGCTAACTAAGCGTTAACTCCATAGTCAGCATTCGTTGCCATTTGTTAGCCAAATATTAACATTTACTTTTGTACCTGTCAATCGTCATTTTGCACAAATCGCGCACCGTTTCATTGTATTCGTGCATATCAACGGTTTTCGCATTGTTTTTTTGTGCAAGATAGCCAACATTTTCAACATCAAACATTAGCAAAAGTTAACTTTTCGCGTTGCTTTTCTCTTATGATTGTGCTATACTTACTATAAACTCAAAAAGCGGAGGATTTCTTTCATGAGCAAACCAACCATGCAGGATATTGCTGATGCTCTTTCTGTTTCCAGAATCACCGTATGGAAAGCGCTAAGCAACCGTCCCGGCGTTTCGGATTCTATGCGTGCCCAAATCCATCAAAAAGCCACCGAGATGGGCTATTTCCACACTCCCTCTCAGGATACCACTGCGACCGTCTCTGCTCAACTGCCTCCCCACACACGCACCGTAGCGGTAGCCGTGTGCCGACCGGAGTCCTCTCTTTTCTGGATGCAGATTATCCATCAGATTGCCAAAGATCTTTCCGAGCATAATGTCAACCTCATGTACACATATCTTCCCACAAATTACAAAGCGGGCTATGTGTTGCCGGAGCCTTTGACAAACGGTACAGTAGATGGTGTCATTGTACTGAACACGTACTCTGCGCCCTTGCTGCGGCTGTTATCCTCTTTACCTATACCAAAGGTTTTTCTGGACACGGTTCCTTCTGTCCCCTATAACCAGTTACATGGGGATCTGCTCATTATTGAGGGTCGCGACCTTATCCGGCAGATTACAAGCAATCTGCTCCGTCATGGATGCCGAAAGCTCAGTTTCATAGGCGATGTAGAATATGCCCAGACAAACAAAGAACGCTACGAGGGATTTCTGGATGCGCTGCATGAGCATGGGATCATTCCAAACCCCAGTCTTTACCTTACCGGGTCATTGGGTCTTCGTACCCATTATGAGGAAATCAGTCACTTTCTGGACTTTTTGCCAACCATGCCGGACGGTATCGTCTGTGCCAGCGACTATATTGCTCATTTCATCCAGCGTTATCTTGAAGAAAAAGGGATAGACCCTGAAGGACGTATCGTACTGACGGGCTTTGACAACAACAGCGAATATTTGAACGTTGCCGACCGTATTACAACAGTCGATGTAAAGCCGAAAACCATCGGTTCTCGCTTGGCCGCCAAGATTCTTTTTGTGATAGAACACCCGAAAGCGGCGCCCGAAGTCAGTTACGTTTCTTCCGAAGTGCTTTACCGCGGCGTGCTGGCATCCGATCCAAAAGCTTCAAATCCTGACGAGTCTATTCTATAAAGCAATCAGCTACATGGTTTTTTCACCAAATAAATAGCAGGACATCCGCGGTTTTGAGGTGATCCCAAAAAGTCAGGGCCATATTTTGAAGTAAAAATTGTTCAAGCAGCCGAAAGGGCTTGTTGTCTGTGAATTGCAGGCGGCAAGCCCTTTCGTTTTGCTCTGATTCTGCGGTTGTTGTAGTAATCCAGATATTCGACGAGTTCCTGTTTGAAGTGCTCCATGGACTGAAATTTTTCCAGATATATAAGCAGATTGATATATGCCTACCGGCTGGCAGCTCTTGTCAGCCCCTGCATAGTCCGCAGAGAAGTATCCTGTGTAATATATAAAGTAATCTTCTTGTTTGTACAAAGTTTTTCCAACGGGTGCAGAAATAATGCCGCGCTTTCCATAATCTGTCCCCCCATGCAGAGCGTGTCCGGACAGAATGCTTCGATCTGCGGCTGCAATGCATCGCACAGCTGTTCACCAAAGCACCGGAAACAGGCTTTGGCCCGTTCGTCCCCGGCGGCGATGCGTTCAGCAAGCGCACGACCATCCAGCGGCACACCCAGCATCTCGCCGGACAGCTTTTCCAGCCCCCGCCGGGAAATATAGTCGTCTACGCAGCTGTCCCGAAACGGTGCATTATAAAAATATCCGTTTGGCGGCACACCGGGTGTACCTTCTTCAGCCAGAAATCCGTTCACCCCAAATGCACTGCCGCAGCCGGTTCCCACTGCTACAAACAGAGCTCGCCCGGCTTGCGTCGCCTGACCAAAGGTCATTTCCCCCAACGCAAAGGCCGCTGCATCATTGATAAATTGAATCCTTTGCTCCGGCAAGCCGCTGATTTCGGAGAATGCTCGGCGCAGATTGCAGCCGTACAGTGCATCGTATTTGTCCAGTCCTTGTAAAAGGCAGATGCCGTTTTTATAGTCAAACGGTCCCGGAAACGCAAGATCAATTTCAATGGGAACAGCATTTTCCGGGCAGATACTGCTAAAAATCCAACCAAAGTTTTCAAGCAACGTTTGCCTGTCCGCGCCGGCCATTGCCGGGAAATGGCGGACAGGTGCCAGAAAATTTCCTCTTTTATCCAGAGGCGCAGCCTTGATTTCCGTACCGCCCACATCCAGACACAGATACACTTCCTGCATTTTATCTCCCCCGGTTGATTTCAATATTAAAACTGCTCCGGCTTGCCGGATAATACCTTTCGCTGTATTCCACCGCAATACCGTTCTGGCTATAGCCGGTCGAGACAATATAGACTGTCGGTTCAAAAGGCGACAGTTTAAGCTCTGCCGCGACCTCTGCCGGGGGCATACGCACATCCAGTCGCTGAGAGGTTCGCATGACGGTCAGCCCGCGACTGTCCAGCATTTCGTAAAAGGATGCATCCGTAAAGTTTTGTTCTTCCATTTCCGGGAAAAGGCGTACCGGCACATACACCGTTGTATACACAATGGGGCAACCGTTATACATACCTTCCAGCCAGCGCAGCCGAACCATCCGGGTCACGCGTTCCCCCTCGGCAAGACCCAGTGCTTTGGCGGCAAGCTTGCCCGGTTTTTCTTTTTGCAGTGCCAGCACGCTGGTGTGCAGGTGGTTGTGCCGTTCCCGGCTTTCTTCCTGATAGCCGATCAAGAACCGCGTGGATTCGTGCTGTATTTTTGGTTCTGTCACATAGGTGCCGCTTCCCTTGACCCTTGTCAGGCGTCCTTCCTGTTCAAGCAGGTTCAGCGCCTGACGAACCGTGGGGCGGCTTACCCCCATAGAAACAGACAGCTCGTTTTCTGTGGGAATGCGGGTGTTCGGCGGGTATTCCCCGTTCTGTATCCGATCCCTCAACTGCTGTACAATCTGAAGATATCGCGGCTGCGGCATACTATATCCAACCTCCCTGCTGATGTGCCGTGTCCGGTGTTCTCCGCGCGAAAATGTTGTCACAGCGCAGATTTATGCCACACAGCATTTCTGAATCAAGTATACCATGCAGGCGTCAATTTGTAAAGATGTAATTACTAATATTATTTTTCATACAAAATGTATTGACATTTGCCCCGCTTCCGTGTATGTTGATTATAGCAACCAAAATATCCGAAAGCAGGTGTCTTTTATGCCGAATCCCTCTACTTACCCTTACCGGCGCTTCCCCACCATACAGGTCGGCGCCGCCGACCATGCTGCACGGGGAACCGATGCCGTAAAACAGGAACTGCACGCCCTGTGTGCAGGCAGCAGCAAAACCGTTGTGACGGTTGAATGCTACCCCGGTACCGATCAAGCGGAGATCCTTGCACTGTTCCCGCATGCCGAGCTTGTCATCCATGCAGATGATCTGGCAATCCTGCCCGCTGAGCTGGATGCAAAAATCGAACACGAACTGACGGACGACCCTGTGTTCGGCATCATGACCACCTGGCAGATGAAAGATTTTTACCCGGAAGAGGCACTGTGTGCTGCTCGCAATAAAATTGACGCTGTAACGGCTGGTCTGGTACTTATTTACGGTGCCGGCGCCTCTCTTGTGGAACGTGCAGACATCACCATCTATGCGGACATTACGCGGTGGGAAATTCAGCTCCGTTTCCGCAAAGGGCAGGACAACTGGCATACAGCCATGCATGACCTGCCGCAGCGCGCAAAATATAAGCGCGGCTATTTTGCCGAATGGCGCTGGGGCGACCGGATCAAGGACAAACTGCTGCCGGTTTTTGACTATTATCTCGATACCACATCAGCCGGCAACCCTGCCATTGTGCCGGGTACCGCTTACCGTGATGCACTATCCAAAGCTGCGGCGCAGCCGTTCCGCATGGTGCCTTACTTTGACCCGGGCGTTTGGGGCGGCGACTGGATGAAAACGCATTTTGACCTGCCCGAAAACGGCAGCAACTATGCTTGGAGCTTTGACGGCGTTCCGGAGGAAAACAGCCTGCTGCTGGATTTCGGTTCCTGTGTTGTGGAAACGCCGGCGCTCAACCTTGTCTATGCGCACCCGCGTGAGCTTCTGGGTGACCGTGTTCATGCACGCTTCGGCAAGGAATTTCCCATTCGTTTTGATATGCTGGACACCATGCACGGGCAGAACCTTTCGCTTCAGGTTCACCCCCTGACCGAATACATCCAGAGCCATTTCCATATGCACTATACACAGGATGAGAGCTACTATCTTCTGGATGCTGCCGGCGAAGCCCCTTGCGTCTATCTGGGCATTAAAACCGGTACAAAGCCGGAAGAAATGATCGACGCCCTGCAGACGGCCCAGAACGGCGGCAAGCCTTTCCCGGCAGAAAAATTTGTCAATAAGATTCCCGTCAAGAAGCATGACCATGTGCTGATTCCGGCCGGCACTGTGCATTGTTCCGGTGCAGATACCATGGTGCTGGAAATCAGCGCTACACCCTATATTTTCACATTCAAGCTGTGGGACTGGGGTCGTGTTGACCTTGACGGCAAACCGCGCCCCATCCACCTTGAACATGGTGCAGCCAACATCCAATGGTACCGTAATACCGAATGGGTTCACAGAAACCTTGTCAACGCAGTGGCAGAAGTTTATACCGGCGAAAACGGAACGGTTGTGCGCACCGGTCTGCATGAACGGGAGTTTCTGGACACATTCCGCTTTACAACATCTTCTGCCCTGCCGGTACATCGCAACGGCAGTGTGCATATGCTGAACCTGGTTGATGGTACGCGGGCGGTTCTGCGCAGCAAAAGCGATGCGTTCCCTCCTCTGGAGCTGCACTATGCCGAAACCTGCATTGTTCCTCAGGCAGCCGGCGATTATGAAATTTACAGCCCGGACGGCAGCGAGGTCAAGGTCATTCTTGCCTGTGTTCGCAACTGAGTTATCCTATATGCTGCTGGCTGCCAATCAGGACAGCGGCTGCATCACCTGCTTCCGCAGGGATGAAAAGACGGGACGTCTGGAACCGGAAAAAGCGGGAATCTCCTGCCCTGTACCGGTATGCATTGTGGCACATCCGGTGTAGAATCGCCGACATTTTATCAATCTCAAAAGTCTGTGGCTTTCCCCCGAAAACCGCAAATCAAATATTAGGAGGTATTTTATCATGGCACATTCCATCAAGACGGTCTATGTTGTCCACCATTCCCACACGGACATAGGCTACACAGATCTGCAGGAACGCGTTATTGCAATTCAGGTCAACTATATCAAAACCGTGCTGTCCATGATGCGTCAGCCGGAATATGCTGACTTCCGCTGGAACTGCGAAACGCTGTACTGCGTAGAGGAGTTCTGGAAACAGGCCAGCGAGGAGGATCGCGCCGACTTTGCCCGTTTTGTCAAGGAAGGCAAAATCGGTATTTCGGCCAACTATCTGAACTTTAACGATCTTGTCAATGCCGATGTATTCGGCAAGCGTCTGGCAAAATGGCAGGACAAGCTGCAGCCCTTCGGCACAAAGATCTGCACGGCAATGGCTGCCGATGTCAATGGCTTTTCCATGGGCTACCGTGACGCCATGATTGAAAACGGTGTAGAGTTCTTCTTCACGAATGTTCACTGCCACCACGGCATGTATCCGCTGTACCAGAACCAGAATGCTTTCTTCTGGGAGAATGCTTCCGGTAAACGGCTGCTGGTCTGGAACGGCGAACATTATAATCTGGGTAATGTGTTAGGCCTTCAGCCCAACCACGCTGTCAATTGGATGATGCGCAACCGCCTGGGTGAAGATGCCGACGCCGGCACTTCCTTCTCGGATCAGCTGCATACAAATCTTGACAAGTACCTGACCGAATGTGAAACCGAGGGCTATCCGTATGATTTCATCGTAACCGCAGTGTCCGGTGTTTTCAGCGATAATGCGCCGCCGTCTGCCGAGATTATGGAAACCATCCGTGCTTACAACGAAAAGTACGGTCAGGAAGTACGCGTTGAGATGGTTTCTCTGCAGGAGTTGTACGCTGCCATCGCACCGAAACTTACGGATGCACCTGTTTACCGCGGTGACTGGACGGACTGGTGGGCCAATGGTGTCGGCAGTACCCCCTATGCGGTCAAGCACTACAAGGATGCCGACCACCGTTGGCAGCTTGCAAACCGTCTGGACCCGGATGCAGAAACACACTATCCGGCGCTGGCAGAAGCCGTGCAGGACAACTTGATGCTGTATGCAGAGCATACATGGGGACATTCTTCTACTATTACCAACCCATATGACACGATGGTTCTGAACCTGGATATGCGTAAGAACAGCTACGCATCCAAGGCGCATGAAGCCGCCTCCCTTATGCTTTGCTCCATTGCCGAGAAGAAAGGCGATATGCTCCGCTACTACAACACCACCGGTGCTGTGCGTGCGGTAGGCGTCAGCCACACGAGCCAACCCCAGCTGATCGAGTTTTATATTGAAACTCTTGCACTTGAAGATGTTGAGGTGCGTGATTTGGCAGGAAACCTGTACACCTGCCAGGTATCCCCTCACCCGCGCGGACGCAAAATCAGCTTTATTGATACGCTGTCTTACGGCGAAGAAAAAGAATACATCTACACTGCCCGTCACAAAGCTCCGGAAACGCTGAATACACGTCACTGCTATATGGGCGCTGAAGAAGTACGGGATATTGTGAATGACTACGACCCGGTGACGTACCGCCTGCCGTATGAAGTGGAAAACAAATTCTTCCGCATCTGCTATAAGCCGGGCGATGGCATCACTTCGTTTGTGGATAAGCGCACCGGAACCGAAATGGCCGGCACTGCCATTCCATTCTTCACGCCGGTGTACCAGCGTACGCCTCTGCATCAGGAGGTGCCGTTCTCTTCTTACGAGGAGCGCCGCGCACTGGGTCGCAATATTCGCGGCAAACACGCAGAAACGCACATCGGAAAACTGATGGAAATCACCTGCATGGAACATGGTCCTGTGTTCACCCAGTTGCGTCTGCATTACAGCCTTGCCGGTACAGTAAAAGCTGATGTTCTGCTGAAACTGTATGAAGCAATTCCCCGCATTGACTTTACCCTGGAACTTGGCAAGACAATTTCGGACGAAGTGGAGAGTGTTTTCCTGTCGCTTGATCTGAACCGTCCCGGCAACGGAACCGTGCTTCGCAAGGGTGCGCGTGAGGCTTTCCGCCCCGGCATTGACCAGCTGCCCGGCACCTGCATGGAATTCTATATGTCGGATGACGGCGCGGCACGCCTTTCCCCCGAAGGCGGCGTGTTGATTGCAGCCAGAGATGTTCCCATGTTCTATACCGGCGAGATGCAGCATCACCCCATCCGCCTGTGCGACGGCGCAGCAGAAAACAATGCCCGCCCGCTGTATTCCTGGGTCATGAACAACAACTGGGAAACAAACTTCAAGATGGATCTGTCCGGCTTCTGCCAGTATGACTATTCTCTCTGGCTGACCGATATTTCCGACCCTGAACAGGCTATGAATGAACTGCATGAGCAGCTGTTTGATCCCTATGTCCTGATTGTGCGTTGAGCAGGTCTTGACCGGCTGCAAATTGTCCAAAGTCCGGTGCAAAATGGTTCATAATCCGTATCGGTATTCCCTTCTGCCGCCCCCGGCTGGCGGCGGCTATTCTGATCCGGAATCCCCATACCTCCGGTATGAGGGCGATCGTTTCCGCCCGCTGATCAAGGACGATTTCAAAAACAAGGGGCAAAGTATCAGCAGTGTCTGGGGAGCCGACCTGTACGCCGAAAGCCATGACTGTATCCACTGGGAATTTGCAGATGACCCGGCTGTCTATACGCGTCGAATTGTATGGAGCAACGGCGCTGTTACCAATCAGACCAACTGTGAGCATCCATGGCTTTTGCCGGACGAGAAAGGGCCTCTTTCTCATCTGTTTCTTGCCACAGGAGATGGTCCCGCACCGTACCGGTTTTCAAGAACGTAGAATATGGTGATTCCCTTGCAGAGTCCACAAATCTGAACCTTGCCGCCAAATATTTTTTCTGCAAAGCAGTGCGCTGATTTCGAATGTCAATCGTCAGCACACTGCTTTGTACATTTTCGGAAATTGTACGAAGAATTGTATCACGCCATCGCTAAATAAAGGCAATACCGCAATTCAAAGTGCCGATACAGCGAGCAAGGTGCGGCAGCTGCCGGAGCGATGCTTAAGCTGTCAGGCGGGAATTGTGCGATGTTGCCTAAAGCTCAATTCAAATGCAAAACCTACAAAATGCCGAAGGATTTCATTTATCTGACATAAAACTCAGGAGAAAACAATTTATGCTTTATACTATTCGGAACGAAGATCTAATGGCGCAAGTATCTTCTTCAGGTGCGCAACTGATGAGTCTTGAGGGAAAGAATCATACGCAGTATCTCTGGCGGGGCAACCCACGATATTGGTCGGATCGAAGTCTTACAATTTTTCCATATGTAGCCAGACTGACAAAAGGCTGCTATCGCTACAAAGGCAAGTTTTATCATATGCCGATTCATGGTTTTGGACCCAGTTCGGATTTTTCTGTTTTTGAGCAGACGGAATCCTGTGTTGCCTTCCGGCTGGAAAGCAATCCGAAACTCTACAATATGTATCCTTTTGATCTGCAACCACGGATATTCTTTAAACCTCGCCGTAAACAAAAAATATTAGCAGAAAATCGTTCCGACAAAGCTGTTCACAATATTACATCCCGAAATAACTCATTGCGTCCTTCCTAAT
>OGQN01001058.1_pt1 | contig 23203 bp, 16 predicted proteins | sample 1553231 | NCBI WGS metagenome assembly OGQN01 (sample SAMEA2579950, study PRJEB22360) | human gut metagenome | biome: human gut; feature: human-associated habitat; material: faeces | place: Denmark | collected 2008/2010 | reverse complement strand
GGTTCAGACTTGCGTCCATTGACCAATATTCCTCACTGCTGCCTCCCGTAGGAGTCTGGTCCGTGTCTCAGTACCAGTGTGGGGGGTTAACCTCTCAGTCCCCCTATGTATCGTCGCCTTGGTGAGCCGTTACCCCACCAACTAGCTAATACAACGCATGCCCATCTCTAACCATCGGAATTTTCAACCATAAAAGATGCCTTCTATGATATTATGGGGTATTAGTACCAATTTCTCAGTGTTATCCCCCTGTTAAAGGTAGGTTGCATACGCGTTACGCACCCGTGCGCCGGTCGCCACCATAGATATTGCTATCCATTATGCTGCCCCTCGACTTGCATGTGTTAAGCCTGCCGCTAGCGTTCATCCTGAGCCAGGATCAAACTCTCCATTGTATAAAGAATAATGTTTTGTTAGAGTCCTGACTACTTAATTTCCTTAAAGGAATTTGACAGATAAATACTACATTTCTTTTTCTCTCAATATTACCAGTAATTCAAAGAACCAATCTCAAAAGAGCCGTGATTTTTTTCATCACGTTTCGGACTGCAAAGATATGTAATCTTTTTCAATCCACCAAATCTTTTTTCAAGAACTTTTGCATTTTCTTTTTTGCTCCGTCATCCGAAAACCGGATTCGACTTTTAATCGAGCAACTGTTTTTCTCAAATGCGGATGCAAAGGTAGGGATTATTTTGGAATCTGCAAATGTTTTGATGATTTTTATATCGAAAAATGTATTTTTTTCTCTTTTTATATTCAATACCTATTTATATATAAATTAAAACTCTGCTCGTGATAATAACAAAAAGGCAAGTATATATTCAGCACACCTCTTTGGTGACGGAACGCCCCACTTCCGAAGAAAGGATTTAAGGAGTGAGGCCGAATTACAGACACGACCACAGACCGCGCATCAGCGACCGTCGGAAACAATACATTGAAATATTTAATTACTTAATATGGCGCAACCGTTTTCTTGTCGATTTCAGCGGCAGCCACACTCCTGGAGGCTATTCGGTTCAGCCTATCCCTTCCTTCAAGGATAGGCTTCCAGGGAAAATCAAAGCATATCGATCGGTTCAGGGCGAACAGGCCGGCGTATTGATATAATCAAGCAAAAAAACGGAGCGACCATACAGTCGCTCCGCCATTTTTCAATCAACGAGAGGCTTACAGCCAACCGCCGTTCGAAGCCGCCTTCGCACGGCAAATGATCGCAACCTCGCGGCTCATCGACGTTCCACCGACAGAGCTCTTAACCGTCACAAGACCGGCGCTCTGCTTCGAACAGGTAATAGTCGCATTATTACCCTCGACAGTGAACGTAAGCCCCAACTTATCCTTCACTGCATCGCTCACCTCCAGTGTGCAAGAAAGCGCAGTAACATCCCCGTAATATTTCGACAGCGAAATCGTCGTCGGCTTGTCCTGCTCGACCGTGATCGCCGGAGTACCCCGTACAGCCATCAGCATCTTGTAGGCGTCGATCATACCCGAACCCATTTTCCCCTTATACTCGACCAGATTCATCGTACCGTTGTTATGTTTCTTGACACCGGTCAGATACGGATCCAAATCGTTCACCGAAGCCAGTACCATATCACGGAACTCATCCGGTTCGAACGTCTTACCCAACTGTTTGGCATACGAAAGACCCAAGGCCGCGACACCCGACACGTGCGGAGTGGACATCGAAGTACCGGCCATATAGCCGTAGGAACCATCTATGCTGCGAAGCGTAGAAAGGACTTTTCCGGCCTGATTACCCCCTTCATGATAGTTGTTATCACCACCCGGAGCCGTAATATCAGCCGGCAATCCGAAGTTGGTAAAAGTTGAAGGAGTGAAATCCGTACTGATCGAAGTTACACAAACCACTGAAGGGTACGCCGCAGGATATTCGCATGGCGCCGCATCATTACCCGCAGCGAAAAAGGCGATACCGCCATTGAGAGGACTGCCGGGGCGCTCCGTTTCAATGAAATATTTAAGTGCAACGACCTCTGCGCGACAATCGTCCTCATAAGCTTTATCCGACCCATATGCTCCGCCACCCCAGCTACACTGAAGAATCGAAGCACCGTTATTGGCCGCATACTGAATAGCCCGGGCAGAAGCAGCCACAGACACGGATTTTTTACCATCGAAAGCCTGTACCGACATAATTTTCACACCGTCGTTGTTCCCGCTGCCGCCCGCGATACCGCAGACACCGATGCCGTTGTTGTTCACTGCGGAAATCGTACCAGCCAAATGCGTACCATGCCCACTATCATCAGGATTATTCCAGGTAATCTTCCCACTATTCGTCACGAAATTATACCCGTAAATGTCATCGGCATATCCATTGCCGTCGTCATCCACACCGGATGCTCCGTTCAACTCTTTCTCATTGATCCACATATTGGCGGCCAGATCTTCGTGATTATACACCACCCCCTGATCCATCACGGCCACAATGATCGAAGGATCGCCCGTGCACAACTCCCAGGCAGGCTCCAAATTGATATCGGAACCGGCTTTGATCGGCTTCACCAGGCTTTCATCGCCCGTATTCTTGTAGTGCCATTGATCTTTCAGACGGGGGTCGTTAAATTTAGCCATCACATTAATACGCGTATCCGCAGGAATATAGTTCCCACTCCGAACCTGATCGTAAGGGATCGACTCCTCGCGGTCATAATTTTCGACAATCCGGTTGTTATACTGCACATAGGCAACCTCGTCCGCCGCAGCCAACTTGCGGGCCGCCGTAGCCAACGAAACCTCCGGGTTGAATTTCACAACATACCAAAGGTGCAAACCGAAAGCACGCGCCTGAGCCTCATGCTTCGGAATATCGGGGAAAACCCGCTCGAGCGATACGGCCTCGATATCCGTCAAAGCCGCGTCGAAGCGCTGAAGCCCCGTACGGGTCGCCTCGGTACGGGTCACCCCCGTTTCCACGGCAGCAATCGCTTCATCGCTGAATTTAACCAGCAATTCCCCCTGCTCCGATTCGAGTGAAGAAGTCATAATCTTCCGGTCTATCCCGGTCGGGACATTCGCCGCTCCTCCTTCGTCTATCGGGTCATTCGTACAGCTACAGAGAGCCGCAACCACAAGAATAGCAATAAATTTAAACGATCTCATTTACTATAAAAATGAATTTTAACTATTAAAGGGAACTATTTTTTGCAAAAATAAAAATTTTCAGGTTTTATTCTGTCACACCCCGACTAATTTTCATTCGACAAAAACGGGACAATCATAAAATGACTGCCCCGTAAATACTTGATAGCAACAATCGAATTACAGCCATCCGCCGTTCGATGCAGCCTTTGCTCGGCAAACGATCGCCAGCTCTCGACTCATGTCGATACCACCGTTCGATGTTTCAACATATACCAACCCCGCCCCCTGTTTCGTACAGATAATTTCTACCGTACCGTCTTCACCGGTGGTGCAGGTCAGGCCAAGTTTGCCAGCTACATCATCACTTACGCGCAGTTTATAAGTTAAACGTGCTACGTCGCCATAATATTTTCCCAAAGAGATTTTTGTCGCTTTCTTTTGTTCGACGGTAACGGCCGGAGTGCCTCGCACGGCCATCAACATCTTGTAGGCATCGATCATACCGGTTCCCATCTTCCCTCTGCGCTCGTCCATATCCAATTTACCGTTGTACACCATACCTTGAGGTTCATAGGTTTTAATGCCATGCAAGTAGCTGTCGATATCATTGACAGCACTGAGCAGCATATCGCGGAATTCGTCCGGTTCGAACATTTTACCCAACTGCTTGGCATACGAAAGAGCCAGAGCGGCCACACCCGACACGTGCGGAGTAGACATCGAAGTCCCCGACATATAGGCATATCCGTCGAAATGCTTGCCGATCTGCACTGTAGAAAGAACACCGCCGGCATCGTTATTATGATAATAAGAATCGCCGCCCGGAGCCGTAATATCGGCAGCATCACCGAAATTGGTGAAAACCGACGGCGTAAAATCCGTACCCATTGACGTAACACAAACCACTTTGGAATAACCACCGGGGAAACTGCAACGACCGTACGAATCGTTACCGGCGGAAACGATCGCAATACCGCCGTTAAGCGGGCTGCCCGGACGGGGCTTCGAAATAAAGTAATTGATCGCATCGGCCTGAACTCCGAATTTCTTCAGATACTCCTCCTCCGTCGTAACCTTCTCATTCGGCTCACCCCAACTACACTGCAGAATCGAAGCTCCGTTGTCGGCAGCATACTTGATACCGGCCGCCGTACCTTCCGTAGTGGCAGACTCCATAGGTCCGTGAATTTGAATGGACATCAGCTTGACACCGTCGTTATTGCCGGTACCGCCGGCCACACCGCACACGCCTACACCATTATTATTCACAGCCGAGATCGTTCCCGCCACATGCGTACCGTGTACTTTGGCATTCGAATCGTCATCCCATTGAATTTCTCCGACGTACTCGTCCTCTTCACCTGTTGCCGAATACTCCGAAATGAAGTTAAACCCATAAATATCATCAACATACCCGTTGTTGTCATCGTCCACACCTTCCTCTCCATTCAACTCTTTCTCGTTGATCCACATATTGGCTTTCAGATCCGGATGAGTATAGATAACGGGTTGATCCACAACGGCCACGATGATCGACGGATCACCGGCGCAGAGTTCCCACGCAGGTTCCAGGTTGATGTCGCAACCCGCCTTGATCGGAGTCACCAGGTTCTCATCGCCCGTATTCTTGTAGTGCCACTGTTTGTTCAGCATCGGGTCGTTGAACTTGGAGGTTTCGTCGCTGCGCGTGTTGAGCTGATCGCGCTCCGCAGCCCAAACCTGATCGTAAGGCACGACCTTCTCTTCCTCGAAGTTCTGAAGCATGTGCGTATTATACTGCACGACGGACACTTCGCCGAATGCCGCCAACTGGCTCGAAGCCTTGTCCAGAGAGATTTCCGGATTGAACCTGATCTTGTACCAGCGGTGCAAACCGAATGCACGGGCATCGGCCTCATCCTTTTCCACATAAGGGAAGACACGTTTCATCGAAATCGCTCCCAACGTATTGAGCGCGGCATCGAAAGGTTGAATCCCCGTACGCGTCGCCCCGGAACGGGTTACCCCGGATTCGACGGCAGCGATCGCCTCATCGGAGAATTTCACGAGCAACTCGCCATTTACGGCATTCGGAGCCGTAAGAACCTTGCGGCTTCCGGTATCAAGATCCTCCGCAACACCGTTCTCAGTGGGGTCGTTCACACAACCGCACAACGCTGCCGCAACCAGGATTACAGTAATTTTCCACCTAACTTTTTTCATACTATTATTATTCAACATTCATTTTTGATTTTCAAAAATAGACTTTTTTCACCAAAATACAAACGCTTCATATCCAAATACCTGACCAGCTGTCGAACAATTACAGCCAGCCGCCGTTCGACGCGATCTTTGCTCGACAAATAATAGCCAATTCACGGCTCACCTCGCTACCACCGTTCGAAGTTTCCACAGAAACCAACCCGACTCCCTGTTTCGTACAGGTAATCTCTACCGTACCATCTTCGCCTGTGGTATAAGTCAGACCAAGTTTGTCAGCAACCTCGTCACTTACACTCAACTTATAAGTCAAACGAGCTACGTCACCATAATATTTTCCCAAAGAGATCTTCGTCGCTTTATTTTGTCCGACGGTAACAGCCGGAGTACTACGTACAGCCATCAACATCTTGAACGCATCAATCATACCAATACCCATTTGTCCCTTATAAGTATCCATTTTCATAAGACCATCATACCCGATACCAGTAGCCGAGTCGGTATAAGGAATATAGGTTTTAGTACCCGTCAGGTGAGAATCTATGTCGTTCACCGAAGCCAGCAACATGCTACGGAACTCATCCGGTTCGAACGTCTTACCCAACTGTTTGGCATACGAAAGACCCAAGGCCGCGACACCGGAAACATGCGGGCAGGACATCGACGTGCCGGACATGTAGGCATACATACCATCCAATTTCAGAACCGTCGAAAGAACCTGACCGGCATCACTGAGATTTTTGTGATAATACAGATCACCGCCCGGCGCAGCAATATCTGCCGGCATCCCGTAATTCGTAAAGACCGAAGGCGTAAAATCCGTACTGAGCGAAGTCACACAAACCACCGAAGGATATGCCGCAGGATAACCACAGGCTCCTGCTTCATTACCAGCCGCAAAAATGATAATACCGCCGTTGAGCGGACTACCCGGACGTTTCGTATTAATAAAATGGGCGAACGCATTGGCTTCAATACTTCTTTCGTCCAAATACTGTTCATCCGAATTGATCGCACCACTCATCAACCCCCAACTGCACTGCAGGATAGAAGCCCCCATACTGGTTGCATAATAGATCGCATCAACATTCCGGCTTATCGTACTCTGATACCGTCCGGCAAAAATTTGAATAGACATAATCTTCACCCCGTCGTTGTTTCCGCTGCCGCCCGCGATACCGCAGACGCCGATACCATTGTTGTTCACGGCAGAGATCGTCCCCGCCACATGCGTTCCATGACCGCTATCCTCGGGATCCGTCCACGTTATATCCCCTTGGTCTTTGGCAAAATTATAGCCATAGACGTCATCGACATATCCGTTACCGTCGTCATCCACTCCCTTCTGACCGTTCAATTCCGCCTGATTGACCCACATATTGGCTGCAAGGTCCTCATGCTTATACATTACCCCCTCATCCATGACGGCGACGATGATCGAAGGATCGCCCGTACAAAATTCCCATGCGGGTTCGACATTGATATCGCATCCCTCCTTAATAGGACTCACCAGCGTTTCATCTCCCGTATTCTTATAATGCCACTGCTTATTCAACATCGGATCGTTGAATTTGGGAGTTTCTCCGCTACGCGTATTAATTTGGTCCCGATCCGAACTCCATACATTATTATAAGGTACAGCCGACATTTCCGTAAAATTCCGGGCAACATATCCGTCATATTGAACAACCTCTATATCTTCGACAGCGGCCAATTTGCGAGCTGCTTCGTCCAGCGACACCTGATCGTTGAACCTCACCCGATACCAACGGTGCAACCCCGAAGCCCGAGCGTCGGCCTCATGTTGCTCAACCACAGGGATTACCCGCTCAACGGATACGGCACTAATTTCTTTCAGAGCCGCATCAAAAGGTTGAATACCCGTACGCGTAGATTCGGAACGCGTCACTCCCGCCTCGACAGCAGCGATCGACTCCTTCGAAAATTTCACAAGTAACTCACCCGCCTCCGCTTCCGCCGAGGTAAGAATTTTACGACTTCCGGCGCTCATGTCCGGCGCATTCTCCATTTCGGTCGGATCATTTACACATCCACCTAAAGCGGCCGCAACGAAAATTGCGACAAGAGTCCAATAAACTTTTTTCATAACCATTAAATTAATAAATTAATACATTCAACAATCCTGCTCTCAGAACCCGCCATCCATTTTCCACTTCATTTCGAATAGGATTTCAAAAATATCCCGAATGGATTTTCACACGGCAGATACTATAAGATGGCAAATTCAGCCATTAAAGGTAAGTATTTTTTTAGGAAATACGAATAATCGAAACCCGCAAACTATCTTTTTTGTCAAGAACCGATTTTTTTAAGTAAATTTGCCCCTATCCAAAACAAGCGTCATGAACGGAAAAAAACTCACACTCCTTGTCATTCTGCTGCTGATCCTCGATCAGGCCCTCAAGATATGGGTGAAAACCCACATGACTCTGGGAGAGGCCATCATACTCATCCCGGACTGGTTTCAGCTCTACTTCATCGAAAACAAAGGTGCGGCCTTCGGCATGCACATCGCCACGCCGGGAACGATGGACTGGGGCAAGCTGCTTTTAGGTCTTTTCCGGATCGGCATGGTCGTCGCACTGATCTGGCTGATTCGCCATTTCATGCGCAAAAAAGCGCCCAAAGGAGTGTTGATCGGATTCGGGCTGATTCTGGCCGGAGCGATCGGCAACATCATCGACAGCGCCTTTTACGGGCTGATCTTCTCGGCCTCCACACCCGACACGGTCGCCCATTTCGGAGGCCACTACGCAGGATTCATGATGGGCAAAGTCGTGGATATGTTCTACTTTCCGCTCTTTCAGTGGAACAGCGTTCCCGGATTCCTCGATTTCCTGGTCGATAGCCGCAACTACTTCTTCGGTGCAGTTTTCAACCTGGCCGATGCTTATATCTCGGTAGCCGTGGTTTATCTGCTGATTTTTCACTATAAATACTTCAACAAGTAGTTTTTTTCGAAAAAATCGCCCCAAAATATTTGCATTTAAGAAAAAAGTATTACTTTTGCACACCGTAATTCCATGATGCCCAGGTGGCGGAATTGGTAGACGCGCACGTTTCAGGTGCGTGTGTCGAGAGGCGTGCAGGTTCGACTCCTGTCCTGGGCACCAGAAACTCCGTCAGAGTTTCCTCTGACGGGGTTTTGCTTTTTCCATACAAGGCGTCATCCCTGACGAACGCAATACTCCGACACACCCCTTCGCACTGTCCGACGACGCTCCTCTTTTCCGGATGACAAAATTTTCCCATTGGGTCCGTACGCATTTCTTCTCCGATCGCGTTCTATAAATGCGACAGAAAAACAGTATCTTTGTTTCATGCTCCAAGAATTTCTGCAATACTTAGCGACGGTCCGCCGCTTTTCCCCATTGACGGTGCAGAATTACCGCCGTGACGTGACAAACTTCCTTGAGTGGCTCGATGTTCCGGAAGCGGATTTCGATCCCCGGCGAATCACCGTGGAAGACGTCCGCGAATGGATCGTGCACCGTACGGAAACAAAACATCTGGGAGCCGCCTCGATGAACCGGGAGCTCTCCTCCCTGCGGAGTTTCTTCCGTTACCTCCACCGTACGGGGCGAATCGACAAAGAGGTCATGTACCGCATCCACGCACTGAAAACCTCCCGGCGAATCCCGGCATTCGTTCCCTCGACACGCATGGAGGGGATTCTCGACGAACTGGACCGGGAGAGCGAAAGTCCGGAATTCAAATTTGTCCGAAATTCGCTCATCGTTCTCCTGTTTTACAGTTGCGGACTGCGGCTTGCGGAACTCGTAGGTATCGACCGCGACGATTTCTCGGGCGACTATACCGCACTCAAAGTCCGCGGCAAGGGCGATAAAGAGCGTATCGTCCCGATCCTGCCGCCCGTCCGGGAAAAAATTTTGCACTATTTGGACGAAATTGACCGGCAGGGAATTTGCATTTCTAAAGAAAAAGCACTATTTTTAAATCAGCAAGGAAAACGAATCTCCCGCAGCACCGTCTATCGGACCGTACAGAGCCAATTGCGACAGGGCGGCGTTCAGGGCAAAAAGAGTCCGCACGTACTCCGGCACACCTTCGCCACCGAATTGCTCAACAACGGCGCCGACATGAGGGCGATACAAGAATTGCTCGGACATGCGTCCCTGCAGGCGACGCAGGTCTATACGCACAACAGCATCGCCAAGTTGCAGGAGATCTATTCCAAAGCTCACCCGCGCGAGAAAAACGGAGCGGAGCAAACAAAACAACAGAATTGATCGGACGGAGCACAGTTCCGCAGATAACGAACCTTATAAAACATAGTATTATGAACGTACAAATTCAATCCGTAAAATTCGACGCCGACAGGAAGTTGGTCGAATTCGTAGAGCACAAAATGGACAAACTCGACCGTTTTGTCGAACGGGCTATCGGAGCCGACGTCATATTGAAACTGGATAAAGACCACGAACTCGGAAATAAAGTCGCCACGATCAACCTCCATATTCCGGGAGACGACCTGGTGGCCGAGAGCCGGGGCAAAAGTTTCGAGGAGGCGGTCGATCTCTCGATCGAAGCGCTCAAACGCCAGATCGACAAGTACAAGGGCCGGCTCGAAAAATAGAATAATGTTATGGTAATGCATAGCGGCGACCTTAAAAGGTCGCCGCTATGCATTTATTCACCTCATTTTATCCGTAAAATTCCATCGTATTATATCAATCGAGAAAATTCAGCAATGCAAATGACGCGACAAGCGGCCAAAACAGAAAAGCCAACACAATTCCAACGAGCAATAAAAACACCGCTTCTCCGAAACTAAATACCCCACAAAGGGTTAAAATAACGAGAACGATAAAATAACCGATAAAATTAAACAAAACGGCTCCTACTACCAAAGAAACATAACCGAAAAAAGAAGAGAGACATCCAGTGGTTTCCCGGGTCGATTCGGGTTTCCTCTGATCCGTCGGAATAACCTTTATCACCGTTTCCTGTTGGAGAGGCCTTATCAAGTAAATCGAATGTCCGCATCGGGGACATGTCGGAGCATAACGCGACACCTCCAATCCGCAAGCAGGACAATGGATCAACAACGACTCTTCGGAATTATCTTTTACCTCCGGAAATAAAGTCAAATCAACCGCCGACGCACATTCATCGTTTGACAAGGATTCCTTTCGCATATTATCCTTTTTCTTCTTCAAGTGCCTCCGCCATACAAGTAACACAACTATTCCCGCAAGTGTTAACCCAAGTAAAATTTCCACAAAAGCATCCATCGTATTAAACACTTTTAGCAATTTAATTAGAAGCCTGCTTCAAGCCTAAAACACCCACTATTTCACTAAAATCACTCCTTCTTCCGCCACTCCTGCACTTCATTCTCCCGTCCGAACGGATTACGAGTCATCAACCGTCGTGTCTTCTTTATGTCGAGTTTCTCCTGATTCTCGGACAAATACGCTCCGATTTGGGAATGAACCCGATGAAATACACGCGACCGATCGTTTTTATAGGCCGCAAATAATAACTCGACATAGATAATTTCATGTTTATCGGCAAATGCCTCGATAAAATTGCGGGTCGTAAAAATTTCACCCGCCATCTCCGCAATCACCTCTCCGGCATACTTGGTCATTACTTCATAAACCGATTGTCCGTTTTTCTGTTCCATAGTTTTTTATTTTCGAGTTAAAAATTATAATCGTAAAGCAGCTCGAAATCATCCAGGCAAAGGATTCTGGAGCCTGCATCACAGGTAATTATCAGGTGAGTCGGCTTCCGGTCTGTTCGCAAATACTCCAGAGGAATCGTAAATTGCTGCCAATCGACATCCTCAGCCACTTGCAATTCACCGTAAGCAATCAAATCGGAACAGGATGGATCCAAGGCCTCTTCAAGATATTGATCAACAACAGGATGCTCCGGGATTTTAACGTCATGATCTGGTACCGGAGACCATGTTCCCAATGCGATCCTAATTGTCGCCTCCTGCTCCTTCGTATCTGTACTCATCACGTTCCTGCATTGCAACCACCCCCGCAAAGCAGTCGGTGTCGCTTCGAAAAGCTGTCCGTAAATATTCCAAAGCATTGAAAGCACCCCAATAACACCACTACCAGCAGCAGGATCTACATTTATCCCAGTAAAAATATGCCCTCCATATAAATCTTTTACTATACTATCCCACTCTTCTTTCTGGAGTTTCACGGCATATTTCCCAGAACTCCCGGGGCGAATCGTCGGTTGGGGCAATCCCATCTCTGGGTAACCCCTCACGATTGAAGTTGCCCAAAACGCCCCCTCCTCCGAGAAATTCCACTCTTCAAAGTCGCCGTTCGGGAGTTTCAATGCGGGCAGCGTAGTCACGATATGAATCCGACTCTCCTCATCTCGCCAGCAGGCCATTATCTCGTAGGTCGTCTCTGGTTCGGCTTCTACGTGTGCAGAAAAACCGTTGCTCGAACCCGCTCCGGCAACTTCCACCCACTCTTTATCACCTTGTTTCCGATAACGGAAGCCCGCCTGCGCAACATCGGATGCACACGAGCCCGACAACCAAATCACCTGAGTCCAGACATCGGCACGTTCAAGTCTGACGTTGACAGAGCCCAAAGTAGCCTGTGTAAAACAGATACTGTCCAGTAAATTCCCCTCGGAATCCACCAGTCTAACCGTAGCCTGGCGGCTTTTCACATCGGAATTGGGGCGGAAAGAGAATACGAGCGACTCTTCTCGCTGATCGGTACGGGAGGTCTCCCCACTGATCCACGTCCGATCTTTCTCAGCAATCTCAACCGTGTAATCGATGTTCGTAATAAGCATTACTCGCAAAGAGGTGCCTTCAGCCTCGATAAGGTAGGAGTTGGCGGAAAGATCAAAAACAACATCCGATTTCGCCTTGACCTCTAAATCGATATAACGGCTTACTGTCTCGTTCCCTTCATCGGAGAGGATTACGACAATCCGCTCGTCCGTCGCAGCATCAGGCAGCTCGATAACGATTTTCCCCGACCAGCGATTCGTTTCGATGACCTGAACCCGATAGCCGTCCGGAGCGACAACCCTCACTCGTGCATTTTCACTCGCCCCTTCCAACGTATATCCAACCTCACAGGTTTCACCGGCAACAACCTGCAGCGGCATTGAACAGTCGAATACAATATTCAAATTCCCCGACCCTCCATCCGGTCCATCACCACTACACCCCGCCAACCATAGACAGGCGGCCAATAAAGCAAGCATTTTTTTCATACGATAAAAGTCTGTTGCCACCCGGCTCCGACATGGCGGGTTATAATTAGAGGATAAAAAAGAAAGTGTGGAACTGCAATATCTGATATTTGAGAAGTCGAATAAAGACGAAAATGAAAAAAAGAGCTAAATAAGTGCAAATATAACATCTAATATTCAATGCTTTATGTGGTATCAGATTCGGGAATGACTTTTTAATTTGTCTTAATTCGTTGCAAGTTTCCTCGGGATATATGGGAACATATTCGGGAATTTATTTACCTTTGTCATGTAATCAAAAAGATATAGCAAATGAAAATTTCCGTCTATCTGAAAAAATGTTCCGCGACCACTTCAAACATCTGCTTCCGGGTACGGGAGAAGAACGTGGACATCAAAGTGGTTTCCCCCATTGCGGTCCATGACAAGTATTGGGATGCCGATACCTTATGTTACAGGCGAACGACTGCCGTGACGGCCATTGAACAGAAGCGGGTGCCCGAACAGATCGCCGCCATCATCGAGAGAGCGGAAAAGACCTTCTCGGAGAAGGCTGACGGCAAGTGGATGAAACAGGTCATCGAGGATGTCCTGCATCCCGCGCGGGCTTTCGAGCGTGATCACCCGAACCTGCTCCACCGCATCCACGAGTACCTGGAAAAATATGACGGTGCGGAAAGAACCAAGGAGCACATCGTCCGCTTCGAGCGAACGATGACCAGGTATCACGAGTACCGGCGTGAATTATTGGGCGATACTGACTTCACGCTCTTCGTTGAAACTGTCACCCTGGGGCAGATGAACGACTTCAGGGAGTACGTCGCCAACGAGTACCTGCTCCGCCAGGAGTATCCTGACTTTTATATTCCCCGTATGCTCATCAACCACAAGCCCAAGCCTCTCTCCAACACGACCGTCATCAATATCATGAACCTTTTCTGCACGTTCCTGCACTGGTGCAAGAGAATGAAGTATTCCGACAACGAAGTATATGCTGTCTATGGATGCAAGGAGCCGACCTACGGCGACCCGTTCTACCTCACATCGGAAGAGAGGAATGTCCTGTACGACGCGGACCTGAGCGACTGCCCGAAACTGGCTGTCATCCGGGACATATTTGTATTCCACTGTTATGTCGGTTGCCGTGTCGGTGATCTCTACAGGATGACCAAGGAGAACATCAAGGACGGTTTTCTGGAGTATATGCCTCAAAAGACAAAGAAGTGCCAGGCGAAAACCGTCAGGGTCCCATTGCATGAAAAGGCGGTCAGAATACTGGAACGCTATAGCGGGAATACCGGCAAGCTGCTTCCCTTCAAGCCCATCAACACTTACAATCTGGGTATACGGGAACTGCTGAAACATTGTGGCATTGACCGCGTGGTCACCATTCTTGACACGCACGGCTACAATATCGTGCAGAAACCCTTGTACGAGGTGGCCAGCAGCCACACGGCACGCAAGACTTTTGTAGGCAACCTGTACCGGCAGGTTCCGGACCCCAACCTGATAGCCTCCATGTCAGGCCACGTGGAAGGCAGCAGGGCCTTCCGGCGTTACCGGACGATAGATGATGACATGAAACGAAAACTTGTGGAAATGATAAACTGAGGAGGATATATACATGAAAGTAACAGCATTTATCAGAAAAACATCGGCGAAAAACAACGTGACGGATCTTGCACGGGTCTATTTCCGTGTCCGGGATATCGGTGGTGTGGACATAAAGGCCGCGAGCGAGCTGTCCATCAACCCGAACCATTGGAGTCCGGAGAGGCAAGGCTACAAACCACGTGTGGCTCTTGTCTCGGAAGAGAAGAAGAACGCTTTCGACAGGGATATCCAGCAAATTACTCACCTGATTACCAGGGAATACAGCCGTGGAGTTGACGGGAACTGGCTCAAGGGACTGATAGAAGAATACCATCACCCTAACATCAATGCAAGGGGCGGCAACAAGGCAGAGGAATACCTGTTGTCATACCAGATACAAAAATATGTTGACGAGACCCCACTCGCGTTCGAGAGCCGGAAACATCATCTTGACAATCTCAACAAGGTACTCCGTTACGAGCGTTTCCGCCATGAGGTCATGCACCAGAGGGGCTTCCATCTTTGCATTGACTCCATCACGGCAGATGACATAAGGGATTTCAAATTCTGGCTGCAGGAGGAGCACAAGTATGTTGACATGTATCCCGTGTTTTACCAGAACGAGGTCCGCCGTAATGTCGAGCAGGTACGTTCCGAGAACAGCATGTCGGGAAGCCTGTACCGCATACGCACCGTCATCAAATGGTGCATCAAGCGTGGCCTCACACGAAATAATCCTTTCGACCAGTACCAGATCGCGCAGCCCATGTACGGAGACCCGTTCTACCTGACACTTGAAGAACGTGACAAGGTATATTATGCCGACTTAAGCGGCATGGGTGCCAGCTATCCGGTATATCGTGACATCTTCATGTTCCAGTGCCTGATCGGCTGCCGTGTCAGTGACCTGAACCGGCTGACCAAGGCGAATATCGTGGACGGTTGCGTGGAGTACATTCCCCAGAAGACCAAGCTGGAGCACGCGGGCACGGTACGGGTCCCGCTTAACCAAAAGGCTTTGGATATACTGAAAAGGTACAAGGGCCTGGAAGAAGCGTTGCTCCCGAGATTCTCGCATTTCGGCTACAACAAGAAAATAAAGGAGATTCTCAAATACGTGGGAATCGACCGTATGGTCAGGGTGCTTGACCCGAAGACGCGCGAGGATGTGGCAAGACCATTGTACGAGGTGGCTACCACCCACACGGCGAGGAAGACCTTCATCGGGAACCTGTACAAGCAGGTCAAGGACCCGAACCTGATTGCCTCCATGTCCGGGCACTCTGAAGGTAGCCGTGCCTTTGCCCGGTACCGCAAGATAGACGATGAAATGAAGAAGGAGCTGGTAAACCTTCTGGATTGACCGTTCCTTTTTTCCACCTATCCTTTTATATCCAGAATATGGACGATCAGAAGTTGACATACGAACAATTCAAGGAGGATATTCTCCAGTGGAAGAACACGCATCGTGAAGAATACAACCGCTTCTCGCGCCTGATGACAAACGGTGACGAGAGGCAGTATCTTGCCATCTGCAAAGCCATATTCAGGCAACTCCCCAGTATCAGGCGGGAATGGGAATTATCCTGGAACGATGACAGCACGGATGGCCTTGCAAATATAGGCATGCAGTTCGCGGAGAACGCGGTACCCGGGCAGATCGTGGAGCTGTACACAAAACAGAGGGAGGAAAACAATCCTCTGCCCGACAACATTCCACCGGTCACATTCTGGGGCAGGATAAAGTCCTTTTTTAGCGGCAAATCTTCCAAGCCGGGTGTCACCCTTTCGGCACCGCTCGTGTTGAGCTGGCTGTATTACGGAAAGAGCTTCGAGGCGATGGTTTCCATGATAGAGAAACAGATGAAGAACCCGAAAGCTGACAATGCAGACAGGCTGGGCTGTTCCCTTGTCGTCAAGCAGATAATAAACGTATCCATCAGGAACGGTTTCCGAACCCGGGCAGACTGGGACAGGTATTTTGCCATGAACAGCGCCATTGAAAAAGGCAATGTCGGCGAATGGGCCTTGCAGACCATCACGGCTGACATGAAAACCGATGAAGAAAGCAGGGATACGATTACAACCCGGACCGAAGACAGCGTCAGGGGACCTGTTGTACAACGCGTGGCCGGAAAGAAAAAAATCCAGGAACGGCCACTTGCCGATTATCTTGATCACGAGAACAAGGAAGTTGTATTACAACATATCCGCGACTTTATTTCCGTCAATACAAGTGCCATTCACCAGGCATTACCGTTCTATGTATTGAAGGAGCTCGATCTGGTTGCCGGTATGCATACAGCCAAGGAGTACAGCATGGGGCTGACATTGCAGTTCCCGGATTTGCCATCATTGAAAAGCGAGAGCGCCATACGGCAGTCGGTCGGGTTCCTGAGAACGGCAAAACACGTTATCAAGGACGGCAAAGACCAGATGGCACCCCTTATAGAAAGTGACGAGAACCGGGAACTGTTCCAGAAATTGGCACAGGCTATCAGTAATATCCTAGGTACAGGCACGATGACCATTGCATAGAAATAAGGCCAATTATAACCTTTTCACGTTGTCACACGGACTTATATTGTCATGACAATTTAAGACAAATCACGATATATCAATTACTTTTAATTCATGTATAGTTTTGCACCGTCAATCCTTTCCCGAGGGCTGGCGGTGCTTCTCTTTTATAAGCCATCGGAAGCGGGGCACCAGGGAACTTTTGAAGATGGTCATCACAAACTTCAAAATTGATATTTATGATTACCATAGAAAGTCTGGTCGAGCAGGGAGCGAACGTGAAACTGGAAGTCACTCCCGCTGACCTTAAAATGTTCGCTGAATCCATCGTGCAGCGTACCATCATGGCGCAACAGGAAGAACAGAGAGCCGCGATACTGCGTGAAGCGGAGGAGACTTATCTCAATACAAAACAGGTCCGTGAGTTGCTGAACGTGTGCGAGGGCACGCTCAACCTGTGGGCGAAACGAGGCTATCTCGTACCGGTCAAGGTCGGTAACAAGAACATGTATGCCAAATCTGATGTACGCCGGGTACAGACAGGCAACAAGTCCGAGAGTGTAACATCCTATTGCAAGAGAAAAAATGTGTGATATGGCAACCGGCAGGCTTGAACTGTGTAACAGAATCCGCATGGAGGCGGAGGATATTGAAAGAACGGGATTCCCGCTGGAGGTCCTGCCCCAGGCCGTGCAGTCTGTCATACTCGATATGGCCACATACGAGAACTACAAGATCGAGTTCATCGCGACGGCCATGTTGTCGGCTGTATCCGCGGCCCTGGGAGGCGCATACCGTATCCGCATCAAAGGAGACTGGCAGAGCAGCGGAGCATTGTACATCATTCTGGTAGGCAGGCCCGGACTGGGCAAGACCCCACCGCTGGAGGCCGCATATCGCCCGATCCGAAAACGTGACTATGCCCTTTTCAAGGTTTATGAGGCAGAACTGGAGGCATGGAAAGCCGCTGGAGAAAACGGGAAGAGACCTGTCCTGAAACGTACTGTAGTCTCTGATTTCACTCCCGAATCGCTTTTGCTGACCCACAACAACAACCCGAGAAGCGTGGTCATTCTGGTGGATGAGATCATGGGCATGTTCAATTCCGCCAACCGTTACACGAACGGGCAACTCATAGAACAGCTTCTGACCGCGTGGAGTGGCGGGGCTTTGGATGTTACCAGGGTAAACTCCCCTGTTCCTATACACATCGAGCATCCATGCATAAACATCATCGGAACCACGCAGACCAAACGTGTACACGAGCTTCTGAAAAAAGGTTTCGAGGAAAACGGGCTGCTTGACCGTATCCTGTTCGTGATGCCCCAATCCCCCAAACTTTCATCCTGGAAAAATCGGGACGACGATGGGGAAAGGACATCCCTAGCTGCAGTCCGTTGGGAGAATATATTGAACAAGGTCCTTGCGTTGGACTATGACACCGAAGCGGAAGAAAAAATACCCCACGTGCTGTCCATGGACGGGGAGGCCAAGGAATACTTCTTCTCCTGGTGGAACAGGAAGGTGGAGCGTATCAACCAAATAGAGGATGATGCCGAGGTGGACAGCCGGGAAATGAAACATCCGGCTCATGTAGCCCGTCTGGCATTGATAATTCAGGTTTTGCGCCACGCGTCCGGTGAAAGTCACCTGCAGTTTATAGATGTATCATCGGTGAAAGCCGCCATACGGCTGAACGACTATTTTGAGGAATCATACACGCGTATCCGTTCTTTCGTGGCGAATGACACCTGTGAAGACCCACCCAAGGTGCTGCTGTCTATGTTGCCTGATACCTTTGATACAAAAACAGCAATAACCGTTGGAAAGGAACGGCAGTGCGTCAGCGAGCGGACTGTCATGAATTACCTGAAGGAGTTATGCCGCAGCAGGCTTCTCCGGAAATCAAAAGCCGGACATTACGAGAAAATCATGTATGGTAAATCTGTTCAATCAAATGAAAGCAATAATGAATCATCCCCACGAAACTGCAACGGATGATCTCTTGTTGCAGCCTGCAGTCTTTGCAGTTTTGCAGTTTCGAGGACTGAAAAGGGGAAATTCCTGCAGGACTGCAAGAACTGCAAACTGCAAATGGTGGTATTCATTTGCAGAAACACATAACCGACAACATTATGAACGAATATAGATTCCATCTACAGAAATACAAACCGGGCAGCAAGACCGTCTGTCCGGGGTGCGGAAGGAAGTCCTGCTTTACCCGTTATATCGACGAGGCGGGAGAGATTTCTTTCCCGGGGTACGTGGGTAAATGTGACCACATCAACAGTTGTGGCTATCACTATTCCCCGAAAGAATACTTCCGGGACAATCCGTCAGCAAGGGAAACATCGGCTGGCCATAAAATGAACGGCAGTGCATTTGCGATAAAGTATGTAGCAAAACAACCGCCAACAGAACAAAAGCCGGAGATTTCTTATCTTCCCTGTGATTGGGTGGAGCAATCCATGCGCGGGTACGACATCAACCCTTTGTACCGTTACTTCACCAAAGTGACGGGAAAGGAGGAAGCCGGCAGGTTGTTCCATGTTTACAAAGTCGGCACGTCAAGGATGTGGAACGGTTCGACCGTGTTCTGGCAGATAGATGTCAGGGGTAACGTGCGTGCAGGCAAGATTATGGGCTACGATGCCGTAACCGGGCACCGGATTAAAGAGCCTTTCAATCAAGTCAACTGGGTCCATTCTGTAAGAAAAGTGCCGGATTTCCACATGAAGCAGTGCCTGTTCGGTGAACATCTGCTTTCGGACACTTCCGCTGCCATGTCAGCCAAGCCTATAGCCATTGTCGAAAGCGAGAAGACGGCATTGGTTGCCGCCCTGTTCATCCCTGATTTTGTATGGCTTGCCACCGGGGGAATGCACGGCTGTTTCAACAGCGAGGCCATGCAGGTATTGAAAGAACGTGAAGTGATTCTTTTCCCCGACCTCAAGGCAACCGACGAATGGCGGCAACGGTTGCCGATGCTGGAGACTATCTGCAGGCGTGTCACCTGTTCCGACCTGCTGGAAAAGATGGCGACCGATGAACAGCGTAGTCGGGGACTGGACATCGCCGACTTCCTGCTGGTGGAGGACACGCCACAGATGATTCTCGCGAGGATGATACAACGCAATCCCGCATTACAGACCTTCATCGATACCTTCGGACTCGAACTGGTGGATGCAGGAAAGACGGAATGAAGGAGGCGCAATGGACAGCTCGCTGTCCCGTGAAAATGGGGTTGTAAAATCCCGTAGCTTATTAGGGCATTTTCACTGTCTCCGCTTCGCGTCCGGCAGTCAAAAAGCCCATAAGCTGGGGTACTCCCCAGGTTCCCGGTATGCCTCCTGCTGTCTGACGGGATTTTACAACAAGAATAACAATAAAATAACGAACAGATATGAGTAATACACAATACGCTGTCTGCCACCTGCAGCGTGGCAGCGGTAATGACAGTGGAATGTCATGCCATATAGAAAGAAAGGATGCCAAGGGAAAGGTTTATGTGCCGGTTAATGCCGATGCGGACCGGACACATCTCAACCGTGAGTTGGTCAGATTTCCCGATGGCGTGTCCAATCGCACCGAGGCGATACAGCACCGTATCGAGACTGCCGGGCTGCGCCGCAAAGTCAGCAAGAACCAGACAAAGGCAATACGTGTAATGCTGACTGGAACACATGAGCAGATGATGAAAATTGCCAATGATGGCAAACTGGGCAGTTGGATCGATGCCAATCTCAAATGGCTAAGGGAGACCTTTGGTGATGACAACCTTGTGTCCTGCGTGCTGCATATGGACGAGAAGACCCCACACCTGCACGCCACAGTCGTGCCCATTGTAACCGGTGAGCGTATCCGCAGGAAGCGGGAAGGCGAAAAGAAATATGAAACGAAGTCCGGACCTCGCCTGTCGGCAGACGATGTGATGCGTCGTACCAAATTACATGAATACCAGAACAGCTATGCTAAGGCCATGAAACCGTTCGGGTTGCAGCGTGGAATTGTCGGCTCTACCGCCAAGCATCAGGCCAATTCGGAGTACTATAAACAACAAGTAATCCAATACGAAGAAGATATTACCAGACTGCAAGCTGATATAGAGAAAGCCAAGGAGGGCAAGAATACCATTTTGGGTTGGTTCGGCAAGGGGGACCTTTCCAAGGCGAAGAAGGAACTGGCTGACAAAGATGGACTGATTGCCGAACTCAATAAACAGATTAAGGAACTTCAGGCAGAAAAGGCACGGTTGCAGGAACAGCATAAATCAGAAATCGGAAAACTGCGAAACGGCTATCAAAAGGAAATAGACAAAGCCATTCATCAGGCGGAAGCGGCAGAACGACAATTCAAGGAGAAGGATGCACTCATAGACAGGCAACGAAAGCAGATAAGTTTGCTTGACCGCAAGGCCAATCCCCAACGTTACAGCCTCTCGTCCGGTGCCGAACTTGTACGTATCAATGTCTCAAACTATCGGAATCCGTCGCTCCACATCTGGACACGGGTCAGAGAGGAACTTTTTGAGAATATCAAATTCCAGATAGACTATGATGTGGCCCAAAGACATTTCAACGGCCAGATCACGGACGAGGAGTTTGTCAATGTCGTGTTCGAACCGCAGGAACAGGTAAGTGGGAAGCAGGCGGAACTGTTGGAAGCAACTTTCACTCTTGTCTCCGGTGGTCCGGCAGAGGTTCATATAGGTGCTGGTTCTGGAGGCTCATCGTCTAATCTTCCGTGGGGTGAACAGAAAAAAGGGAATAGAAGATAAAAACTAATTCAAAATATATTACAGAAAAACTTTAGCATATAATTAATCATCACTTACTATACATACGCCCCATTATGGGAATATGCCGTTTGAAGTACCAAATTCTTGGGATATTGTTTCTGTTTCGGATTTATTTTTATTAAATCCGAAATCAGAATTGAATGACAATATGAAAGTTGGATTTATTCCAATGGCTCTTGTAGAGGACGGATTTTCGGGGAATCATTTTTTTGAAGAGCGTATATGGAAAGATGTAAATAGGGGCTATTGTCATTTCCAAAATGGCGATATCGGTGTTGCAAAAATATCACCATGCTTCGAAAATCGTAAATCAACGATATTCAAAAATCTTCCTAATAATTATGGGGCAGGAACAACGGAATTGGTTATACTTCGACCTATCAAAGTTTATGCTAAATTCTATCTTTATCTTTTTAAATCAGATTGGTATCTCAAAGAAGGGACTAAATATTTTAAAGGTGTAGTTGGGCAACAAAGAGTTCACAAGGAGATATTTACAGACTTACATATTCCTCTTCCTCCTTTTGCCGAGCAATGTCGTATCGTTGCAGAGATAGAGCGTTGGTTTGCTTTGATAGACCAAATAGAGCAGGATAAATCAGACTTACATACTATCATTAAGCAAGCTAAAAGCAAAATTCTTGACCTCGCCATTCATGGTAAACTTGTACCCCAAGACCCGAATGATAAGCCAGTCATTGAACTATTGAAACGCATAAATCCCGACTTCACACCTTGTGATAACGGGCATTATCCGCAGTTGCCTGATAGTTGGGCTGTAGTTCCCATGCAAATGCTATGTTCTTTGGCGGATGGAGAGAAAGTTGATGGCAAAGAAATGCCAAACCTTGACGTGAAATTTCTAAGAGGAGAGCGTGAGTTTAAGCTTTTTGAAAACGGAAAATATGTAGCAGCAAATAGTATTTTAATTTTAGTTGATGGAGAAAACTCCGGTGAAGTGTTCAGAACACCGATTGAAGGTTATCAAGGTAGCACATTCAAGCAACTAAACATCAATGAAAACATGTGTGCTGACTACCTCTTACACGTTATAAACTTACATCGTAAGGCTTTACGTGAGAACAAAGTAGGTTCGGCAATACCTCATTTGAACAAAAAACTATTTAAGGCAATAAAAGTTCCAGTACCGCCTTATAACGAGCAAGTAAGAATTGTGGCTGCAATAAATTCTGCCCTAAGTAGATTAGATGCAATAATGGAGAATTTATAAGTCCTCCATTATTGCGTCAAGTTTTTCAAACATCGCATTTACAGCATTGATTATACGCTTTTGTTCTTCTTTTGGTGGTATTGATATGCAAAGTTTAGAGTATTCTGAAATCCAATAACGCTTATGAGTATCACCAATGAGCCGTGTTATGCTCATAAACATAGCAACATATTCAATTTCTATATCCTCTGCCACTTTTAAGATTTTCATGGCGGATGATTTTACCTTGAATGAGAAGTTAACGAGCTTTGAATCTGTGGTAAAATCATCAAAAATGATACAGGGCGTATTCTGATAAATGCCTTCTGTTTCGTTGGTATATCCTATTACAAAAGACTTCCCTGCCGTTAAAACAGGGGTTAAATATCTGTCATCATAATCAGTTGAGTTGACAATATAGGCTTGTGGCTGTTCATATTCAACGATATTTTCTAATCGACATTTGCACCATCCTTTGGGTAACTGCGGATAATGCCCGTTAGGTTGCGCTTTATATTGTTATCGTATTCATCAAA
>OGQN01001052.1_pt1 | contig 23334 bp, 18 predicted proteins | sample 1553231 | NCBI WGS metagenome assembly OGQN01 (sample SAMEA2579950, study PRJEB22360) | human gut metagenome | biome: human gut; feature: human-associated habitat; material: faeces | place: Denmark | collected 2008/2010 | reverse complement strand
TAGCCATATCGGTATCACGGATAGCGGACTCTGCGCTGGTGGTATTCTCTACAACGTTATCCAGGTTGTTGATGGTGTGCTCCAGACGGTTCTGAACAGCACCAAGTGCGGAACGCTGTGTGGATACTTTCTGGATTGCAGATGCAATAGTATCGATTGCTGCATCGGCATTCTTGGAATCCTTACCGTCAACTTTAAGATCCTGTACTCCGATTGCTTTTGCGCTCATAGAAGAAATCGTCATTTTAATCTTATTATTAGAAGTAGAATCTGCTCCAACATGCAAGTCCAGCTCTACATCTTCAGGAATATAAGTTGCATCGTAAGCGTTTACTGTCGCTTCCCCGTTTGCATCTACCTTAATCGTTGCTTTAATGTCTTCACCAAACTTGTAACCAGCTGTAGCAATTTGGGCTGCATCGGGATCTGCAGCATAATTAATTTTAGATTCACTCAAATTTGCATTTTTTTCAAATTTCTTGGTTAAAGTAACCGTGTCACCAGCAGCAGGTGCAGCTCCTGTTGTCCAAGTAATACCAGCATCATTCAGTTCTTTGTCGGAATATGTTGCATTACCGGCATCTGTCCAGGTTCTTACGCCCTGAGCGTCAACGGCTGCAGTTAATGTAAGCACACCATCAGGAGCATTTGTGGTATTATTCAGCGCATCAGCCAATGCAGAAGTTTTTAGCTTTGTGTCGTCAACTGTGACTTTATCTTTCGCAGTTCCATCCTTAACAACACCTACAGTGCCAAGTACAACATCCCCTGCCTCTACCTTGGTTCCAGCATTTATGGTTGCTGCTACTCCTGCAATAGTAGCTGATGATGCAGTATTGCCTACTTTTCCTGTCGTTTCGCCTTTCAGCAGATATGTCTCATTGAACTTGGTTGTCTCAGATACTCGATCAATCTCCGTTACTAACTGATCAATTTCGTTCTGGATATAGCTTCTGTCTGTTTCGGAATTAGTTCCATTAGCAGACTTAACTGCCAGTTCATTCATTCTCTGTAACATATCCTGAACTTCGTTCAGAGCACCTTCAGCGGTCTGTACTGCACTGATACCGTCCTGTGCATTGGAAGAAGCCTGTGTCAGACCTCTGATCTGCTTTCTCATCTTCTCACTGATGGACAGGCCTGCTGCATCATCAGCTGCACGGTTGATCTTGTAACCGGAAGACAGTTTCTCGGTGGATTTTGCCTGAGAAGCGGTGGTCAGACCTAACATTCTGTTAGAGTTCATAGCTGTAAGATTGTGTTGTACTACCATAATAATTTACCTCCTTGTATTACTGCCCAATTCCTTTTGCGGCAGTGTGCGTATCTGTATTGTTATTGAGAAATCCTTTTCTCCCAGATACTTGTTTTTAGTTTTATAGTAACCGGAGTAGGAGCTTCCCTGTCGGGCCCTGACAGAGCCGCTCTTCCTCCGGTTATTACCATATGAAATTATTTGTCCGCATTTCCCTTTGTGATGATCACACTTGCGGTACTTCTCCGGGTGCTCTTCTTCCGCATAATATTTAGGAAGCTTCGCTCTCTCCTCCGGATCTGTGATCTGGTTTTCTAATACCGTGCTTCGCACGATGTTCACCTCTCTCGGTGCATCGATCATGATACGGAGATGATTCTTAGTTCCTCCCAGGAACACGATCTTGATATTGTCATTGATCATCAGGTATTCTTCCGGACTAACGGTCAGACGCAGCATATAATAACCTCCTTGCTCTGTTCAGCCTTCCTTGCCTGCTGTTTCTCACTGATGCAACATTTTATTATGGAATGTTGCATTTCCCAAATTCATTTATCATTTCAAGGAGGCCACTATGAGCACAACACAACCTATCCGCAGCAAACAGCTTTTACATGATTTCAAAAACTACTATCTTACCGAACAGCCGGAATTCCGGAATTACACCATTATCCTGATCGGTCTGAACACCGCACTGCGCATCAACGACATCCTTCATATCACCTGGGGTGACGTCTATTGTGGAGAACGCAGACGTTTTTACACTCATCTTCTGATCACAGAAAAGAAAACAGGAAAAGAGACCCGAATCCTGATCAACAAAGAACTTCAGGAAACATTACTGTCCTACCGGACAACACAGCCTTCCATAGCCGACACAGACTACCTCTTCCCCAGCCCCAGAAAAACCGGTTCCCCGCTCTCCCGTTATCAGGCCTATCGCATTGTCCGCAAGGCTGCCGAGGCCGTAGGGATCGAAGACGTGATCCGGTGCCATTCCCTGCGGAAGACCTTCGGCTACCATGCATGGAAAATGGGAACTCCGCCCGCATTGCTGATGGAGATTTACAATCATTCTTCTTTTCAGATCACAAAACATTATCTGGGGATTGAACAGGATGACAAAGATGCTGTATTTCGTGACATAAAGCTATGACATGCGGCTTTTATAATTGCTATAATGATATAAAAAAACGCATTAGCGATTTTTATAAAAAAGACTAAAGTTTTCCCATGGTCAGCCGAAATATGTAGTACAAGACAAAATGCAACATTCCATAATAGCATGTTGCATTTTTCTATTTTAATCCTTTCATTTCTGTGGTATTCTTTTAAAGGCTGCATATTGCTATTTTTCGACAAATATTTCTCTTTTATTGAAACATATGTAACTATTCAGAGCCATGTAAAGATTATCAAATGAGCGTCGAATGCTTGCATTCGTAAGAGCAATTGATAATCTTTATAGGGCGAAGTAACCACATGAGCAAAAGAAAAGCCTCGCAGAGGCGGTTTTGCGAATGGGGTTCTGAATAATTACAAACATATACAGTCAGAATCAGGAGTACACATGAAAAGCTTTATATGTCAAATGTTCTATAAGCAGCGGGCGGCATTCGAACAAAGCTGCGCTTCCAGGGGTAAAGAATATCCTCTTCCGGAAGATGTTTTCCTACAATCGGATATTTTCTATGACGAGAAGCATGTTCCGGCACGTCGTCTGGATGTCTACCGTCCCAGGGGACGGGACGGAGAGATTCTCCCGGTCATCGTCAACGTACATGGCGGAGGCCTCCTCATAGGGAACAAGGAGTTCAACCGTCCCTTTTGTGCCTCCCTTTGTGAGGCGGGGTATCTGGTATTCAGCATTGAGTACCGGCTGATACCGGACTGTCTCTTCTATGACCAACTGGCAGACCTGCATCTGGCACTGGATTTTATCCGGGATCATCTGACGGAATACGGCGGTGACATTTCCCACATATATGCCTGCGGCGACAGCGGCGGTGCCTGTCTGCTGACTTATGGAATCGCCATGCAGCGAAGCACTGCACTGGCACAGGCTGCCGGAGTAACCCCTTCTGACCTGCCAGTCCGGGCACTTGGTCTGGTCAGCGGTATGTTCTATACGAACCGCCTGGATCAGATCGGACTTTTCCTCCCCAGATATCTCTACGGCCGGCATTATAAAAAAAGTGCTTTTGCCCCCTATGTATCTCCGGAGCACCCGGACATCGTGACCAGCCTGCCACCCAGTCTCCTGATCACCAGTGACAACGATAATCTTCAGAGCTATACTCTGAATTTTGAAAAGGCTCTGCGCAGACATCAGATGCCCCATAAACTGATCAACTACCCGAAGGATCCCCGCCTGACCCATGCGTTCAGCGCTTTTTACCCAGAGCTTCCGGAAAGCAGGGAAGTGATCCACCATTTGATTCACTTTTTTGAACATACCGGGGAAGAATGTAAAGGAGGATGTGTATCATGACATACGACGAAAATGTTTTCAAAGAAAAAGCTAATCGGAAAGCCCGCAAGATCTGGATCGTTTTTGCTGTTTTACTGAGTGCCAACTATGGCTCCGATGCGTCCGGGGGATTATATCCCACCACTTCTTACCTTATTTTCCTGGCATTGTGCTGGCTGCCTCTGATCTTCGGCGAAGTGCTGTTACGTGTAAAGGGCTGGGCAACGGAGCTCTACCGCTACGATCTGGTCATCGGTTACGGCATCTTCTATACCTTTGTAATCTGTACCACAGCGTCACCCATCGCATTCACTTACATCCTTCCGGTGACAAGCTTACTGGTCCTGTATAAGAACCGGAAATTCATGATCAACTGCGGTATCGTCAACTCTCTGATCATTGTGGGCGCTGCCGTCTACCGCTACATGCTGGGCTTTAACAGTGCTTCCGATATGAAGAATTACCAGCTGCAGCTGTCCTGTATCATCCTGTGTTACATCTGCTATGTCATGTCCATCCGCCATCTGAACGAGTCCGACGGTGCCATGACCGACAGTATCAAAGCCGACCTTCACAGAGTGGTGACCACCGTAGAACAGGTCAAGACATCCAGCAATACCATTCTGGACGGCATTACCGTTGTCAGAGAACTGGCTTCTGAGAACAAGCACGGTTCCGATATGGTCATGCTGGGTATGAATGAATTGACGGATAATAACCATATGCTGCAGGATCGGACGACCTCTTCCACACAGATGACTTCCGACATCCGTGCCCAGGTGGAAAATGTTGTGGCACTCATCAGCGAAATGGTATCTCTGGTCGGGAAAACCGAATCCCATTCCAGTGTCAGTGCAAAAGATCTGCAAAGTTTGGTAAGCACTGCCACCACGATGTCAGAGCTTTCTACGGAGCTGGAAAATGTCCTGCAGAATTTCCAGCAGGAATTTGGCATGGTGAAGCAGGAGACCGGTACCATCGAAAAAATTACAAATCAGACGAACCTGCTGGCCTTAAACGCTTCCATTGAAGCTGCCAGAGCCGGTGAAGCAGGCAAGGGCTTCGCAGTGGTAGCTGATCAGATCCGTACCTTAAGTACTGAAACCCACGCTTCCTCCGGACAGATCAGAGAAGCTCTGTCCCGTCTGGATGCTACTTCCGCTAAGATGACCGCTTCCATTGAAGAGACCTTGAAGCTGATTCAGGTTACCCTGGAAAAGGTAACACATACCGGTGAAAATGTAAATCAGATCGCATCTGATTCCGCACAGCTTGGCAGACATATTCAGGTAGTTGATAATGCAATTAAAGAGGTGGAAAGCTCCAATACCCAGCTGGTATCCAATATGGAACAGGTATCCAACATCGTGGAGACTATCACCGGCTGTATTGCACACTCCAGCCAGACCAGTGAGCGTATGCTCAGTAAATACGAAGAAACCGCTTCCAATATCAACACCATCGAGGATGTCATGGAGAACATGATGTGTGATCTGGGTATCGGCGGCTTCATGGGTATCGAAGATATTCAGCCAGGTATGAAGATCGATCTGAAAGTAGCCGGCCAGGGAGATACGGAATACCTTGGAGAACTGATCGAACAGATTCCGGAGGGTCTGCTGGTATCCTGTCAGAAGGAGCTAGCACTCACAGATACCGCTTCCTGTACCTTACAGATCACCGCAGGCAACATCCTGTATTGTTGGGACAAGGCAGTCATCTCTCCCGCTCCTGAAAAGGGTGCTCATGCCTTCAAAATCATCATTAATACCAGACCCAGGATCAATAACCGCCGTAAATACCCCCGTATGGATCTGAACAATGCCTGCACCATCAAGTTCAAAAATTCTGATACGGAATATGCGGCCACCATGGATAATATCAGTGCCAACGGCTTTGCTTTCCTGGCGACAGACAATATCTTCACCCAGAGCAAGAATGCCTCGATCACTGTCACTATCCATGATTTCGCCCTCCCGGATCACAATGTGCTGGAAGGACGTATCATCCGCTGCTCCGATGATAACGGTCTGTTCATCGTAGGCTGCCAGATGCCGGAGGATAATTTCTATATTCTGGAGTATGTAGAGAAAAATCTGGAAAGTAAGAAATAGTCAAATACAAAAGGGTGTCGCACAGCGGCACCCTTTCTTGTTTGGTTTTATAGTTTCATCTATGGCTTCAGGAGCCGGGCGATCAGGCCCTCGACCTCCTGGAGCTGTTCTTTTGTGCTCTCCTTATGACTTTCCTTGCGGTATTTCGAAGGGGACATTCCCTTCATAGCGTGAAAGGCCTTGGTAAATACCAGGGCATCGCTGTATCCGCAGGACAATGCAATACTCTCGATAGGATAATTCGTGGAGTCCAGAAGCTCTCTCGCCTTAGTAATACGGAAGGTAGTAAGGAACTGCTGGGGAGACATCCCCAGATAGTTCTGGAACAGCGTATATAAATAGCTGCGGTTGATACACACATAGTCCGCCACATCCGTGACCTTGATGGGGTTACAGTAGTTGCTCTGGATAAAGGAAACCGCTTTTTTCACATACTGGTTCCCCTTATCCTCTTCCTCTCTTGCCACCACACCGGCGCTGTCGGCGATCACCGACAGAAATACTCCCAGCAGTCCGTTCCGCCGCAGATCATCCGCAATGCCAAAGGTATTATGCTCCATCATATCCCGGACAATGGAATATAGTTCCTCTGATTTATCACATGAAAAAATAGGATGTCTGTCTGACAGTCCCATGCTGTGTAAATATTCTTCTGCCCGGCTTCCGGCAAATCCCACCCACAGATAACTCCAGGGATCCTTCGCATCCGCCTGATAAAAAGCCAGTTCATTGGGCTGGATCAGGAAACCGTAACCCGCCTCCAGCCGGTATTCCTTGTCGTGAAACCGGAAATGTCCCTTACCACTCAGGACATAGTGGATCAGGTAATGTGGCTTGGAGGCCGGTCCGAAGCTGTGCAGCGGTGCCGTCTGGGAGCATCCGCAGCAGTTCACATACAGACTTCCTGTTTTATCATTGACAAAATCCAGTTTAAATGCTTTTTCCATGATCGGACCGTTTCCTTTCCGCGTTGCCGCTCTCTCATCTAATTCACGAGAATCCCGCCGTTTTCATCAAATTCGACACCGAAATCCCGGCTGTATTCATTCATACGCTGCAAAATTCTCTTCTTATCCTCACCTGCTGCCGGAGTAGGCTTAAAATCATTCCGAGTGGACACAGAACTCACCATGCAGGGAATGATCCTGGCATTCCGGTCCTCCACCTTCTGTCCGTTTTCGAATGTAAAGGTCTGCTGGAAGATCATGGTATCCTTATCTGCCGGGTTCCGGTTCGCTCCGAAGCAGAAATTCGCCAGGCTATAGATAATATATCTGCCCTTATATTCTTCGATTCCCTGGAGGACATGGGGATGATGACCAATGACCAGATCCACACCCCAGTCAATGCATTTTCTGCCAAGTACCTGTTGGTAATTCTCCGGATAAGTATCTTTCTCGATCCCCCAGTGACAACAGGCCAGGATCAGATCCACATTCTGTTCCCGCAGGGTCTCGATATTGTTCTGGATCAGCTTTTCTGCCTGTGCGCCCCACTCTACCTCATTGACAGAGATTATTCCTATTTTCAGGTTCCGCTCTCCGCCGTGGGCTGCCGCACTGTCCGGGATCTCATAGATACCCACATTTTTATCATAAGCATAAATGATCCCTTCCTTCTCTAATGCCACCACAGTATCCCGGCTTCCCTGTTCGCCATAATCCAGGCGGTGATTGTTGGCGAAGCTGACGGCCTCAATGCTCCCCAGCGTCAGCAGATGTGCGTAGGCCGGATCCCCTTTGATGCAGTAGGTCTGTCCCTCCCGCATCTGTTCCGATGTGGTCAGAGGCCCTTCCAGATTCACGATGGTCATATCGTCCGCCGCAAAGATGTCTCTCACATTTTCAAAGAAATAACCTTCGTCCTCCGCCTGATCATAGGCCTGACGGAAGGAGGCACTGTAGTCTTGTTCCTGATGATTTCCCAACGTTACATCCCCTGCTGCGGAGATGGTGATCGTATAACGTTCACCCGTCAAATCACCGGAGTCATGGCAAGATCCCGATGTTGTTGCGTTCTCTCCACCGGAAGCCGTCCCTGTCTGTGCCCCCGTAGCAGAATCTTCTGCCGTCTGCCCAGCCTGCGTAGTTGCATTGTAACCGCCGATAGGCTGCGCCAGATCTTCCCTTCCCGGAATGTAGACCTGCTGGGTCAGATCATCGCCACATCCACCAAGCATTATGACTGCCGCTGCACAGAACAGTGCTGCAAACCTTTGTTTTCGATACCCCATAAGCTGCTCCCTCATTATCGTAGCATGATCCGCATCTTTGGTGCTTACCGTTGCTTCGCAACTATCATGATCCCATTCGCCGTTCGTCAATCCTGCAAGCACATTGACTCTCATACGTCAATTATAATATCATTCCGCAGAAGCCTCCGATGTGGAAGTAATGTCTCCGTCTCCGTACAGATTCTCCTGCAGGAATTTCTTGTTGGCTTCGAAATCCACTTCCAGCACTGCCATCTTACGGATGGTCGCATCCTTATAGGTGCCCTCCAGCGGAATGCTGTTCTGGATAATATCGTAAGTCACGGCCTTAGGTGCCATAAGGCTCAGCCGATAGCATTCTGTCTGGGTCAGATTCGTGGTCAGATTCGGCATCAGACCATCGATCAGCTCCTGGGGATTGGTCAGCATTCCCTGCGGAAGCTTGTGGATCACCTCTGCCAATACCTTTCTCTGCCTCTCGGTTCTGCCGAAATCCGTACCGATATAACGGTTTCTGCAATACGCCAATGCCTGCGGTCCGTTCAGGTGTACCATACCGCCGGAAGTATCTTCAAAATAGTCGGTACCTTCCGGTCTTCCCAGCAGAATGTTGTATTCCACCAGATAGCCGTTGACATATTCCACTTCCTTGCTGGTCAGCTCAAGATCCACACCGCCCACTGCATCCACCAGATTGGCAAATGCTTCAAAGTTCACCAGTACATAGCGGCTGATATGAATATCGAAATTCTGCTCAATAGTCTCCATCAGCAGTTCTGCGCCACCATAGGAATATGCCGCATTCAGACGATTCCCCTTATGTCCCGGAATGTCCACATACATATCACGGAGCAGGGATGTCATGTAGATCTTCTTCGTCTTGTTGCTGATGGACAGCAGGATCATGGCATCTGATCTGCCGTCTTCACCGTTTTCACGGGAATCGTTACCGATCAGCAGAATATTGGTCACGCCTTCTTCCTTCATGGGAGAGGATGCTACCGACTCGATCTTCTCATAGTTCATCTCTCCGTAGACCTTTCCTACCAGCACATACAATCCTGCTGCTAGGAATACAAGGATCAGCGCCACTGCGATCAGGAAACGCTTGAGTCCTGACTTTTTCTTCTTTCTGCCGCCCTTAGCGACCTTTTTATTTCCTTTTCTGCTTTTTTTATCCGCTTTCGGGTCTATCTCCTCACGCTTTCCGGATCTTCTTCCGGAGCGTTTTCTATCGTTATAATCGTCCTCATAGTCCTCTACATAGTCATCCCGTCTGCTACGGCGGGTTCTGCCTGAGGTCTCCTGTCTGCGGTGATCAGCGTTACTGCTACGGGCGCCACCGTTACGACTCTCTGAAGTCTTACGTGCCGTCTCTCTGCGGGCTGCCTGTCTCCTGCGGTATGTGGGATCATCCCAGTCCTCTGCATAGTCCTCACGGGATCCTGCTCTTCTGTCGGATCCGATCACATCCAGTTCCTCCTCTTCCTCGTCATCTTCCCTCATATCATACATCTGCGGAGCCGGGCGGGCTGCCTCACGCTCCGCAGAGTGTGTCCCCGCATTCGCCGCCGGGCGCCCCGTACTGCGGCGGGCTCCCGCCCCGGATGCCTGCATTTCCTGCATCTCCTGTTGTAAAAAGGCTTCCAGACCCTTTTGTATATCTTCCATCTCCTGAATGGAGTCTCTTTCCTTATCGCTCATCCTGTACCTCACTTCCACATACCTGATTTTGCACGCTTTTATTCCTATTCATCTTCTAGGATAATACCATAATCTGCTGTATTCGTCACGACAGAAATCCTTAAAATTTGTTTAAATGTTATCCGGTATTTCTTAAGAAACGACAACAAGAAAGACCATCTGCGGCAGCTACACGATTTTCTTTCGTATGCTTTCCTCAGATGGTCTCTGTATTTTTGTTGACTTATGTCTGCTCTATTTATGAGCAACTCTTGCGTCTATGTAATTTTTCAGAGATTCCACCGTCTCTTCTACGCCCAGCTTGCTGCTGTTGATAGACAGATCGTAATTACGGGAATCGCCCCATTTTACCTTACAATGGCTATTGTGGTAAGACTTTCTGCGACGGTCCTTCTCGATCATGCGCTCTTCCGCATGACGGGCATCCAACTCATAGATCCGCATAACACGTTCGATCTTGGCCTCTCTGTCTCCCAATACGAAGATAGAGATCAGGTGCGGATTGTCCTTCAGCACGATTTCGGAACAACGTCCTACGATCACGAAGGATTCTCCTGCCTCTGCTTTTTTCTTAATGTAATCGAACTGCATTCTGGCCACATTGTCTGCTGGAGAGCTGTTCATTCCCATTACACTGCGGTACAGGAATTTATTACGTCTCTTTTCGTCGAACTCAGCCAGCTCCTTGCTGCTTACATTCATGCTTGCAGCCACCTCATCTAACAGGTTGTGATCGTACATCGGCAGTTTGTAATACTCTGCCAGCTTCTGTGCGATCTCATGTCCGCCGCTGCCGTATTCACGGCTGACGGAGATAATCAGTTGTTCACTCATGGATCTGCCCTCCTTATGGCTGGATGTATTTCCAAAATTTTTTAAACTCGTATTCTGCAAATACATCTTACAGATATCTTGCATAGATCATCAGCATAGAGATCCCTACTACTATTATAGTCGCAGGTGCCATAACTTTGCAATATTTTCCCCACTTAATCATATGACCGGCTTTCGCTGCGGTGGCGATACCTACTACGTTGGCAGAAGCTCCGATGGGAGTTGCGCTTCCTCCAATATCGGTTCCCATAGCCAGTGCCCATGCCAGAATGGACAGCTCCACACCCTGGGTAGCGGACAGACTGCTGATAATAGGGATCATGGTAGCCGCAAAAGGAATATTATCCACGAAGGCACTGGCAATCGCAGAGATCCACAGGATAATAGCGATCATCAGCATCAGATTGCCGTTGCTGATGTCTCCGATGAAATTCGCCATAACTTTCAGGATGCCGGTCTGCTCCAGGCCGCCCACTACCATGAACAGTCCGATGAAGAACAACAGGGTCTTGTAATCGATCTGTTTGATCAGTTTCAGTGCGTCCTTGCCTGCTGCAATTAAAGTCACGATAGAAATGAATACACCAATACAGGATACGGTCAGACCGGTTTGTGCGTGGGTCACCAGCAGAACTACCGCACACAGGAAAATAATAGTGCTGATAATAAATCCTTTTTTATCGGTAATGGCTTCGGAAGGATCCGGGTAGGTCTGGTTGCTGCCTGCTGCAGCTGCCTCACTGGCACGCAGTTCCTTGTGGAATACCAGATAGAAATACAGTACGACCACAACCAGGGAAACGCCTGCGATCACACCGGTATTGGTCAGGAAATCCGTGAAGGAATATCCCAGGGAAGTACCGATGATGATATTGGGGGGATCTCCGCACATGGTAGCGGATCCTCCCAGATTCGCACAGAACACTTCTGCCAGAATCATAGGCACCGGATTGAATTTCAACAGTTGCGACAATTCAATGGTAACGGCTGCCAGGAACAGGATTACGGTAATACTGTCAATGAACATTGCCAGAATACCGGATAATACCATAAAGGTGACAAACAGCGGTACAACCTTATACTTGACCATCTTGGCAAGGCGCATGCACAGCCAGCGGAAGAATCCCACCCGGGCCATTCCCTCTACCATGATCATCATTCCTGCTACGAACACGATGGTCTCCCAGTTGATACCACTGGAAGCCTCTGCGGACTGTCCCGCCGTGTACCAGAAATGACTTGTGAAAAAGCTGCCTAAGTTCAAAGTCTCCAGCACTGCGCTCATACTGTGCATTCCCAGTCCGAATACCAGTACCAGTGTCAGCAGACCGCAGCCCAATGTGATAATGTGTCTCTCCCATACTTCCAGGACGATCAGTACAAACATCGCCAGAAATATGATTACTGCAAGTATTTGTGCTACCACTTTCCCTGCCTCCTTGTAAATTTATCATTTTATCTCGTTAAGCGTTTTTTAATCTTGCTTTCACCTTTTATTTTCCCCTTTTTATGAGAAATTAAGTGGATTTCGCACCTCACGATTTAGAACGCTTAAGATTTGATTCTATCCGAAATATCGGCATAAGTCAATTCTTCTTTTGGCTTCTATGCATAAATATTCCGTTAAAGTTTTCTCAGCTGAAAATACAAAAGACTCCCGAAAGTTTGTATCATGCGTACTCACTTTCAAGAGCCTTTTCATATCCTGTTATTTATTCATTCCGGAAGCTTTCGATATCGTTCTTTCCCACATACCGCAAGAACATCCGGTGCATATCAATACCGCTTTCTCCGAAATACAATTTCATGTACTTCTCACCGTCTTGCCGGATTGCCAGCGTGACGGACTGTTCCACCACTTTGCCCTCCGTGCCGTTAATCGTCACAGTTTGCTGCAACGTGTTGTTCAAGAATACGGAAATCGGTAACTGTGCCAGCGGACCCAGCGTGGAACTCATCCGGAATACCAGTTCGTACCGTCCGATCTTCGGGAAACGCAGCTGGTATACCGCACCGGTACCTTTCTTCGTGGACAGCTTCTCCAGCGGAAGTTCAATCTCTTCGCCGGTCTTCGGCTCCGGCAGTTCCAGCCGGGCCAGCACCTGTCCGCTGTCTCCGGCTCCTTCGGTGCTTACCGGACTGTGAAGCTCCGTACACTCCTCTTCCTCTCTGCCAAGCAGCCTCTCCATGGCAACGGAACGTAACAGGAAGCAGCAGATGTTTGCAGCATTCCGCATAAGCTGCGCTCTGGTCAGCCTGCCGTCTGCCAGTCCTTCCGCAGTGTTGTCCTTATTAGAATTGGATGCTGCGTCTGCGGTCACCATGTAAATATCATTCTGCGCCCGGACCATAGGTACCGTCTGACTCTTGGAACCGGATTCGCCTTCCTCATTGATCTTTGCCCACCAGTCGGTCATGACAATACCCTGATAGCCCCATTCCTTACGGAGAATGGTTGTCAGAAGATCATAGCTGCCTGCGGTCCACAGTCCGTTCACCGGGCCATAGGTGGACATGATGCTGTAGGCTCCGCCCTGTTTTACGGCGATCTCAAATCCTTTCAGATAAATCTCCCGCAACGCCCTCTCGGATACAATAGCATTGGCATCATGCCGTTTGAATTCCTGATTATTACATGCAAAATGCTTGATGGTACCGGTAACTCCGTATTTTCCCATACCTTTCAGCTGTGCTGCCGCCATGGTGCCGGTGAGGTACGGATCTTCGGAAAAATACTCAAAATTACGTCCGTTCAACGGATTCCTGTGAATATTAATACCGGGACCCAAAAGACTGTCGATCTTGTTCTTGCGAAGCTCCATGCCCTCCATCTCATACAGTTCTTCCACCAACTCCGGATCAAAGGTACATGCCAGCAACGTACCGTTCGGCAGTGCATAGGCCATGGTACCGCAGTCCATACGGATGCCGGAAGGACCATCAGAACAGCAGGCCACCGGAATACCGAATTGCTGCAGTCCATCCGTCACACCGCCGAAAGCTGCTGCCGTTCCGAGGGTAACTTTCGGAGAACACATGCCTTCTCCGCGGGTCATACAGATCAGATCTTCGTCTGACAGCTGTGTCAGAAACTGCTCCGGCGTGATTTTTTTGTCATAGACATCTGCCAGTTTCCAGCCCTGATCTCCCACATATTCGCTCTGGGTGGGTCTTTCCCGCAAAATACGTTCCGCCAGATCTATGGTCCGTAAGGGCACATCCTCCCAGTTGGCGATGGCATGGTCATTCTCTCCGAAGAAAAACGGTCTCAGGCGCTTAAATGCCTGCACCGGTGCCAATGCTTCTGTAGCTGTCCGTACGACCTGCAGCTCCGCTAATGTCACTCTTCCGACTTCTCTTGCACTCCGCACATCTGTGCCCACATAGAAGATATAGTCTCCTGCTTCCAATACATAGCAGGATTTATGTCCAGTGACACCACTGTCATCATAGGACGCAAGCTCCGTCAGTTCTGCTTTCAGGATCAGTTCTTCACTTGCTCCGGGCTTCAGTTCTTCCGTCTTGGCATAAGCTGCCAGCTGACGCAGCGGCTTTCCCAGCTTTCCCTGAGGAGCCTCCACATAGACCTGTATGGTCTCTCTGCCGGACATACCGCCAACATTTGTCACTTTCTCAATGACAGTTGCCTCGGTACCCTGCACTGCCAGTCCCATGCTCTCTGTCTGGAACCGGGTATAGGACAGTCCAAAGCCAAAGGGATATTTTACCTTGTCTCTGGCAAAGGTCTCAAAATAGCGATAACCTACATAGATGTCCTCGGTATAAAAATTCTCCACCGGATCCCCGAAATTCTCCGTGGAAGGATAATCCTCAATATCTTCCGCAATAGTATCGCTGAGCTTACCACCGGGATTCACTTTTCCTGTCAGGACATCTACTGTAGCTCTGCCGCCCTCCTGGCCGCCCTGCCATACATAGAGCACAGCCTGTGGCTGATACCGGTCGACCCACTTCATATCCATGATATTACCCACATTCAGCACAACGATCGTCCTGGCAAATGCATTGCAGACATTACGAAGAATTTCTTCCTCCGCAGCTGTCAGCAGATAACTGCCTTCCGCAGCACTATTATCCTTGTCTTCTCCTGCGGTTCGGCCGAGAACCACAATCGCAAGATCCGACTGTTCCGCCGCCTGTCTCGCCAGTTCTTCGCTGACGGGCATTTCTTCCTGGTTCCAGGGCTCCATAGCCCATCCCTCTCCTATATCAAAAGGATGATCCTTCAGCCATTCCCGGTACTGTGCCTCCAGTACCTCATTCACCTGTACGGTGCCGTCTTCCTTGAGACTGTCTGTAATATTGGTCACATATGGAGCATTGACCATACCGCCGGAACCCGTGCCGCTCTTATAATGCTCGAACTGGGTTCTGCCGAAGATCGACACTTTCTGTCCTTTTTGTAAAGGAAGTACTTCATCCTCGTTACGAAGCAATACGCTTCCCTCTGCGGCCACACGTCTTGCCAGTTCCGCATACTTTTTGTAATCTAATGTGTATTTCATACGCTTGTCTGCTCCCTTCCTGTTATATCTATATTTCTGTATTTTTTATCCTAATAATAGCATTAATTTCCCAATACATCCACAAGAAAAGCTCTTTCTCTGACAGAAAGAGCCTTAAAAACATTTTATTGATTTTACAAGATGATCCGAACCACAAAATCCCCATCCTCCATAAAAAACTGATATTGTCCGCTAAGTTTTTCTACATAATATACGATGCTTCTGGCTCCCAGCCCGTGTCCCGAACGTTCTGTCACCGGAACGCCATCCGCAAATGTGGGAACACTACGCACTGTATTTTTCTCCATCAGAAGAAGATGCCCCACCTTTTCCGACAGAGACAATTCTATGTATCGTTTATCCTGTGGCAGCTCCTGTACGGCATGCATGGCATTTTCCAGCACATTGGACAGAATCGCACAGAACATCATTTCCGAACAGGGAAGCTTCTCCCCGATACTGACCTGCACTTCCCAGTGAATCCTCCGTTCCTCAAACCGGGAGTTATAGATGGACAGAACCGAATTCACCATTTCATTTTTACAGTAGGTCTTGATCACCGTATCGTCATAGGTCTGGCTCACTTCGTTCAAATATTCCAGCGCCTTGTCTGACTCTCCCTGCTGGATCAGTGTCCGGATCGCCGACAGATGATGTCTTGTATCATGCCGCAAGATGGACATTCTCTGCTCGCTTTTTCTTGTACTTTCCATTTCCGTATGCAGAGAACTTAACTGCATCCGGATCATTTCGTTGTACTGCTCCGCCTTATTCTTCAGCTCATACTCCCGGAAATATACCAGTAAAAAGAGCAGATACGTCAGACACATGGCAAAGCCCAGGAACTCCGGCACCGCCTTATTGCCGGAATACAACAGACTGGAAAATTTGGTCGTGGCATAGTCAAAAATGTAATAAATGATCGGCAGGCTTCCAATGATCAGAAGTTCCCGGTCCGTTTTGGCAAACAGCATGGCTGTGGTCTGGCATACATACCGGCATAAAAGGATGAAAGCTCCCACCGTCACCAGAATACGACAGACATAATAGCACCATTCCTGTCCTGTCAGAGCCAAAGCAAACAGTCCCATCCAGTTACTGCACTGACAACACAGATATGCCGTGAAAATAGAAATCAGGGAAGGAAGAACACGGAATTTGTAATACAAAACCAGTACAAATAACAATGGGGCATGCACGATCAGTGGATAAATCTGATCTACTGTTTCTGTTCCAAAGAGAAGTACACACAGAACATATAGAATTCCTGAAACAACCGCCAATGACAACAATTGCAATATATTTTTCTTATCCTGCTTCACTCCCAGAAAAAATGCCGACAGGAAGATTCCAAACAGCATTGTCGTTGTATGATGTGTATATGTTAATATCTGTAGTACCATTTTCTTCTCTCTTTCGTATTCTTACCATACATTTTTTACGGTATAAACCATTTCTGTTATATGACCCACCCCGATATGCGAATAGAGGGTAGGATTGTGGGAGTGCGTAGCACGTAGGCATCAAAGCCGGGGGCCTTTGACCTCGACTTTATTATATAAGACTCTCAACGAGAAATCAATTTGTGGATGATTTGACTTTTTGCGTCACAAATGTCAGCATGTCTCGCCTGTGGGATTCAGTAGCTTCTACGCCTTTCGCCGGCGTCTGGTATCACTGGGACTGACACCATAAGCATTGCGGTAGGTTCTGGAAAAATGCACCAATGACGCAAATCCGGTCTTCTGCGCGATCTCCTGGATCGCCAGAGAAGACTCCACCAGAAGTCTTCCGGCTCTGGTCAGCCGGACATTGGTAAGGTATTCCAGAACGGTGGCTCCGGTCACCTCGCGGAAAATACGGCAAAAATAGTATTTACTTAAATGGATCTGGGATGCGATGGTCTCCAGATCTATTTTTTCCGCATAATGGGCATTGATATAGGCGATGGCATCCAGAATCTCCTGTCTGGGAGCTGCGGAGAGCTCCGGCATCTGTGTCCGTTCCTGCCTCGTATAGTAGTCTCTGCACAGTAGCAGCAGTTCCAGACAATAGTTTTGCTTTAATTTCTCAGCCACAGCATCGTGGCGGTTATAATATTTCCGCAGCCGTTCGAAGACCTCTACCAGTTCTCCGGACTGTTCCGTTGTCAGATGCAGAATATCATTCTGCAGAACCTCCAGGAACCGCTGCTTCTCCGCAGGTTTCAACATTCCATCCAGATAATCCGGTGCAAAGTTCAAGACGTACCGGGCATAGAAATCCGAGGACAGACTCTGCATATAATGCGTCTGGTAGGGTTTGATCAGGATAATGTCTCCCGGATTCAGCACATGACAGACACCATCCAGGAAGATGTATCGTATCCCCTTCACCACAAAAAAAAGTTCGTAAGTATCGTGATAATGATTGGTCTGCATATCATTTTTTTTGGTTGTCTCTATGTATTCCAGAAACAGATCGGAATAAGGGTCAAAAATCGTACGAAGCATAGTTTTCCTTTCCCGGAATCATTCCGGCAAGATTCATTCGATTGCTTTTTATTACCGCAAGATATGTTAAACAATCTTAAAAATAAAAGATTATAATGGGATTATATAATAAATCTTGTGCCATGTGAAGTATATTGGAAGGAGATAACTTATGGAGAAAAGACCTTTAGACTATGCAAAAGCATCCATGGATACCATGATGCGCAAATGGGAAGCCCCCAAGCTTCCGCCCGAAGGAAGATTCCATTATCATCAGGGAGTATTCCTGTCCGGAATGTACAAAAGCTATGAACTTTGCAAAGAGGAAAAATATTTTGATTACATCAAATCCTGGGTGGATGCCGTCATCACCGAAGACGGTGTGATCAAACAGGCTGATATGGGGCAGTTCGACGATATGCAGCCGGGTATTCTGTTATATCCCCTCTATCATTGTACCGGTGATGCCAGATATAAGAAAGCCCTGGACTCTCTGATGGCTGCCATTGATTGTTATCCCACCACTCCCGAGGGCGGCTATTTCCACAAGGCCGATCTGCCGGAAGAAATGTGGCTGGACGGTCTGTACATGGAAGGTCCGCTGCGCGCGCAGTATGGCGCAGAATTCCATCACCCCGAATATTTTGATGAGGTTATCTTCCAGGCTCTGACCATGCAGAAGCATACCCGTGACCCCAAGACCGGTCTTCTATATCATGCATGGTCCTATGACAGGAAAGTAGAATGGGCTGACAAAGAGACCGGCTGCTCTCCCGAATTCTGGGGCAGAGCCATGGGATGGGTGCCTGTAGCCCTCCTGGACGAACTGGATTTCATTCCCTCCGATCATCCGGACAGAGCAAAACTGGAAAAAATGGCAGTGGATCTGTTAAAGTCTCTGCTCGCATTCCAGTCTGAAGACGGCAGATGGTATCAGGTGGTCAACCGTGGCGATGATCCTGCCAACTGGCTGGAGAATTCGTGCAGCTGCCTGTATGTAGCGGCTCTGTGCAAAGCGATCCGCAAAGGTCTGCTGGATGCATCTTATCTGGAATATGCCCACAAGGGTTATGAGGGTGTGATCCGCTCCCTGACCTGGGAAGGCGATGACCTCATTATCGGTAATGTCTGCATCGGAACCGGTGTCGGTGACTATGAGCACTACATTCACCGCCCCGTATCCGCCAACGATCTGCACGGTGTCGGAGCGTTCCTGCTGATGTGTGAAGAGTGCGAACAGGTATTTTAATATCTTGTAACTATTCAGAGCCATGCAAAACCAGGCTTACAGATCCTCGCTGCCGGGATTCCGGCGGCGGGCAGATCTGCTTATATTATTACTTTTTACAGCTTTACTTTTACAAAATCATGTCCCATGGCGGGAAGCACCTTTTCGATCAGATCCGCCGTCCGCATGCGGAGGCTGGAGGTATTGATGCAGGGGTGGCATCCGAAATATTCGCTGTCCAGCACCTCTTCATCGATCAACAGCTTCACCTGATGTTCCTTATCGTTCATCAGACCGAGTACACTGACAGAGCCGGGAGTAATATCCAAGAATTTCTCCATGTATTCCGGCTTGGCAAAAGAAAGCCTCGCCGAGCCGATCTGTGCCGACAGATCCTTGGTATGGAACACCTTGGTATCCGGGATCATCAGCAGATAAAAGGCAGTCTCCTGGCGGTTGCACAGGAACAGATTCTTACAGACCATGGATTCCAGAATCTCATCCACTTCCTTACAGTCCTCCATGGTCATGGCCGGAGCATGATCCACGCGGTCATATTCCACCCCGAGCCTGTCCAGCAGGTCATAGGTACGGATCTCTTTGTCCAGTCTGCCGGTGGTATCGGCAGGTCTTCCTTTTTGTAATACTAATGTCATGGTCTTTTCCCCTTTGTTGTCTAATAACCAATGGTGTCGTTTACGAGGATCACATGAATCCGGTCCGTATGTCTGGAATATCTTGTGATCAGGAACTGACAGCAGATGGTATCCGGAGATTTGCAGTCGAAGCATTTTCCGGTCTCCTTGCAGGGAGTCTTGATGTCGAATCTCTGGGCGTTGATAGGTGCAGCCACGTTTCTCGCACGCTTCATGGCACTGTCCAGATCGGCACATACCTTATTGATGCCGACGATGAAGATTACCTTTCTCGGTCCCTGAGCAATGCAGGAAACACGGTTGGAATTGCCGTCGATATTGACCATAACACCGTCACTGGTGATGGCATTGGCACTGGACAGGAAAATATCCGCATCGTAAGCAGCCATCAGACCGGCTCTGGCATCCATCTTCGAGCGGTCGATATAGTGGTAATTGCCTGCTTCCAGAGCGGAGATCAGTCCGATCTCTCCGGCACTCATGCATCCGCCCATGGCAATGGTGCTTCCCTCCGGGATCAGCTCCAGTGCCTGTTTCAGCGCGGCTTCTTTATCCTCTGCGTAGTAGCCCGACATGTTGCGGGACTGTAAACCCTTGATGACTGTTTTTGCCAGTTGTTCATTTCTTTTTCTGATCATTTCGTTCATCTCTTAACCCTCTTGTCTTTCTGTAGCCTGCAAGCCTTCCGGTGCTTTAAACCTGTACTTCCGTACACTGTGCAGGCACAATTTGCGCGTGAAAAGTTTATACTGAAAAAATCCTTATTGATCCTATTTTATCACTTTTGTATCTCTCTGGAAATACTGATCCTGTTCTTACTCTATTTCCTCTATCCGCTGCTGTTGTTCTTTTTTTACCGTTAAATATTCTCTGGCATAGTGTACCTCTTCATCGGTCGTCAGAATGGCTTCCTGTCCCTGCGGCATGTTGATATCCGTTGCCACAAGCAGGAGGGAATCCTCCTTCAACCAGTTTTCCAGCCCTGTGAAAAACTGCGGATCGTAATGCTCTGCCCCTTTCAGCTCGTTATGATATCTGTCAAAGGAATAGTCCACCGGAGACAGTACATTATAGTCATAATAGCAGATCCCCTGTCCCGTCCAGAGGCTTGTCACCACCAGATAATCGTAGCCGTCCTTTTGCGTAAGGAAGATCTGCGTGTTCCCGGCATGGGCAATAGCGAACTCCTGTGACCACAGAGGGATGATTCCATATTGTCCGTCTCCCAGATATTCGTAGACCTCTACTGTTCCCCAGTTTCCGGCCTTCCGCAATGCTTCCGTGAGATCCCCGTTTTCTTCCTCCAGATAGACCTTCGTTACGACCTTTTCCTTGTAGCCGTTATGAGTCAGATCATAATATCCGGTATAGACTTCTGTCATATCCGGTTCTTCTTTGTTACTATTCTCCTCTTCCAAATAACGAGAATAAGAAGTACGTACCGAAAAATCTCCCAAAGAAAATTTTCCATCTTTTCCCATGGATACCGGTGCCGTTATAAGAAAGCTGGTCTCATAAACCAGATCCGCCATCTCATTCATATTTATGCCAACCCATACATTTGCAAAGGGCTGTCCTCCCCGAAATTCAAACCGGACCTGCGCCCCCATACCGGTGCTTTTATAGGTATATCCTTCCATTTTCTGCAGCAGGCGGGTCAAATCCAGATCAATACTTTCCTGAGCATCTATCTCCCCATTTTTATCCAGAAAATCCATATGAAGTGTGTGGAACTCCTCATCCAGCTCCGCCACAAGAATCCGGCGGTCAAAATCCTCGACCACTTGTGTATATTCAGATACCTTCGGTGTTCCTTTTTGTACATCTACATAATACAGTCCTTCCACATAGACACCGGTTCCTGTCCCCTGTATGGTAGAAATGTAGTACTCCTTGTCGCCATCCCCATCATAATCTGCGGCTTCTACCGCAGGGGGTGCCGAATACATGTTTCGCCAGGGGACATCCACCTTGTATTCCCGGTCACCGTCATGGATCACCAGACAATCTTCTGCACCGTTGCCCCAGACACTGACCGTCTCATCATAGGAATAGGACAACACCCCATATTCTCCTTCCGGCAGTTCCCGGACAGCATCCACCGAGACCTGATCCGCTAAGGTTTTCTCCTGATATAGTCCGGTTTGATAAGTAAGGTTTTTAGGCTTAGGCTCCGTTGTCGTCTCCGGGGTTGTCTGTGAGGTGGCCGGAGTGGCTGTAGCGGTTTCCTGACCTGTTTGTTCCGTCTGGGCAGATTCCGTATCCAGAATTTCCAACGCGTCCCCGGTGCTGCCGCAGGCTGCCAGAGAAAGTGCTGCAATCAATACCAGTAATCCGCTGCTTATTTTATTGTGAAGTTTTCTTTTGTGCATACGCCCTCCCCTATAGCCGGTAAATACATTTTCTATCTTTATCATATCTAACGAATCTGGCAAAGTAAACCCCAAAAAGTGCCGACACCATGCTTTTCGGTATCGGCACCTTTTCTTTTTAAAATGCTGAAAATCACTCTGAAGACATTGTAACACCTAAAGCCAGCTTTAGATCAAGAATTATTGTTTTACATATCTCTGATTTTTACTATTTGGCTTTTCCGGCAATGTCATTTTTACTAATCCCAACTCTATGGCAGGCTTGATATAATTTTTTCGAAATGTTTCCTTGGATTTCAGATGCAGTGCCTCCATGATCGCATTAGCGGTATAGGGAACATCGTACTCCATTACTTCCAGCATTCGTTTTACATATTCTGACATACTTTCATTTGTCTTATTTACCTGTAGGATAACTTCATCTAATGCCTGATCTATCATACTCAACATAAATTCTATAAATACATCTGAATTTCCATTCACATGACATTTTGCTATTGCATCATAATATTCTGCCTGGAATCTTTCAATCTGACTTTCCAACGGAATATATTCAAACACATTTCTCCAACGATATAGCATTACCGTATGCCATAATCTGGCCATTCTTCCATTTCCGTCTGCAAAAGGATGTATAAACACAAATTCGTAATGAAAAACAGCTGACACAATAAGCGGATGTATTGTCCCTTCACTGCTTTTAACCCATGAAAATAAATCCTTCATCAGTTCATTTACCATATTCGGCGCCGGTGCCACAAAAATACACTGATCTCCGGAAAAGACACCCTCTTCCCCTTTTCTGAATACGCCGGATTCCTCTACTGTTCTATAGGTCATTATTCCATGGATTTTTATCAGATCTGACATGCTTTTGGGATTTATTTCCGAGATTTTTTCATATGCAGCATATGCATTTTTCACCTCTTGTATTTCCTTTTGATCTCCCAATACAAGATGACCATTGATGACATCTCTCACTTCAGCCAGAGACAAAGAATTTGCTTCTATTTTTAAGGAAGAATGAATGGATCGGATCCGGTTGTTTTTCCTTAAATGCGGTCTTGCCTCTAATTCTCTGTGACTGCTTATTTTACCTACTTTTTCAGATATAGAAGAAACAAGCTCCAACATTTTATTTGAGATCGTATATGGCGGTTCATATTTTCCCATTTATGTCACTCCATCTTGCTTATTATCTTGCTTACTATCTTACTCGTTTTGGATATCATTAGCAATCTTTTTATTTTTCGCTTAAACATTTTCTTTCTCCTTTCCGCATTTTTTTATTCTATTACTTTCCTTGTTTCCGCATTTTTTATACATATACTTTAGCAAATTTCCGCGTTTTTTCAACATATCTTGTAGCAATCGAGAAAAACAGCTCTTAAATAAAAATCCTTCTTCATGTATAATTTATGATATACTATTTAAAATGATGTCGGGGTCAAAAGCCCCCGACTTTGATGCCTACGGATTGTTCCGTGCTACG
>OGQN01001046.1_pt1 | contig 23397 bp, 15 predicted proteins | sample 1553231 | NCBI WGS metagenome assembly OGQN01 (sample SAMEA2579950, study PRJEB22360) | human gut metagenome | biome: human gut; feature: human-associated habitat; material: faeces | place: Denmark | collected 2008/2010 | reverse complement strand
TGCGTTGCAATCCTCCTCCCCTGTGTTGTGCACAGCAAAATATAGGGGAGGTGTCCGAAGGACGGAGGGGTTAAAAAACTGCGACAGCAACAGCAATAAAATCAAATCGCAACCTCTCCCCTGCCGTGTCCCGCAGCATTGCAGGGCGCTACAAAACAATATAGGGAAAAAGACTGCGTTGCAATCCTCCTCCCCTGTGTTGTGCACAGCAAAATATAGGGGAGGTGTCCGAAGGACGGAGGGGTTAAAAAACTGCGACAGCAACAGCAATAAAATCAAATCGCAACCTCTCCCCCTGCCGTATCCCGCAGCATTGCGGGGTGTGGCGCAACGATATAGGGGGAGTGCCCTCAGGGCGAGGGGGTTAAAACAGAAACAGAAAAACGAAAAGATTGAATCTGCGATGAGTAGAGGAAAAAGATTAAAGGAGACATTTTGAACAGCCTTTCAACCCCTCCGTCACTTCGTGCCACCTCCCCTATCGCACATTCGTGCGCAGAGGAGGAGGTTAATACTTTCGACCGTCTTTTGCCCTTCGCCCCTATCTTCGATTAAAAATCGAAACAGGGGCGAACCCGAAGAAACTACCGTTTCTTCGGCGAGGGGTTGGAATATACAAGGACAATCCCCTCGAATTATCGACTGAATCGTAGATAATACGCAACCGACTTAGATAAAAAGAGCAAAGGTTGGTATGCCTAAACAAAACACAAACCTTTTTCTCAAAAAATAGGACTATCCGTTGTACAGACAGCCCTATCCAAAAAAGTCTTTATTTACTATAATTACAACTCTATATCCCCATTGAACACTTCGTGCCACGGCAGGCCTTGTTTATTGAGCTGTTCCATGAAAGGATCGGGATCGAATTCCTCTACGTTATAAACGCCCGGTTTTTTCCACTTGCCGGTGAGGAACATCATGGCTCCGATCATAGCAGGAACGCCCGTGGTATAGCTCACACCCTGTGCTCCGGTTTCGAGATAGGCAGCATGATGGCTGCAATTATTATACACATAATAAGTAAGTTCCTTTCCATCTTTTCCAATACCCCGAATGCGACAACCGATAGAGGTCTCTCCCGTGTAATTCTTACCGAGGTCTCCCGGGTTGGGCAAAACGGCTTTAAGGAACTGGATAGGTACGATCTCTACCCCGTTGTACATAATAGGATCGATACGCGCCATACCGATATTCTGAATCACACGCAAATGAGTGAGATACTCTTGTCCGAAAGTCATCCAAAAACGAGCACGCTTAATAGTAGGATAATTTTTAACCAGCGATTCCAACTCCTCGTGATAAATCAAATAGGATTCTTTGGGGCCTATATTAGGATAAGTGAGAGGACGATGAATCTCGTGCGGCTCTGTCTCGATCCATTTTCCGTTCTCGTAATACTTACCTTTTTGGGTTACTTCCCGGATATTGATTTCGGGATTGAAATTGGTAGCGAATGCCATACCATGATTACCGGCATTGCAATCGACAATATCGAGATATTGCATCTCTTTGAAATAATGTTTCGCCGCATAGGCCGTATAAACCCCGCTCACACCCGGATCGAATCCGCAACCGAGAATAGCCGTCAACCCGGCTTGCTCAAAACGTTCCCGATAAGCCCACTGCCATTTATATTCGTATTTAGCTTCGTCGAGAGGCTCATAGTTGGCCGTATCGAGATAATTGACACCGCAATGCAAACAGGCATCCATAATCGTCAAGTCCTGATAAGGCAAAGCCACATTGACAACGATATCGGGCTTATGCTTTTTGAACAATGCCACTAAATCCTCAACCTTGTCGGCATCGACACGGTCGGTCACGATACGATTGCCGCCAATGGCATCGGCTATGGCATCGCACTTGGACTGCGTGCGACTTGCCAAAACGATTTCGGTAAACACATCGGGATTCTGCGCTATTTTATGCGCCACCACCGTTCCTACTCCTCCGGCTCCGATAATAAGTACTTTTCCCATTTTATATCTCTGTTTTTTTTATTCGTTATTCATTTCCACACTCAAAAACGATGTTCGACACAAACCCTTTTTTCTTCTTCCAAGAAAACGACTCATTCACCTTTATCGGTATCGGATGTCAGGTCGAGCACCTCCTTATCCCCGCTTTTATCGAAATACTGCTTCCTTAACGGAGACGCTGTTATTTCTTTATAAAAAGAACGATTACGGAATACATCTATCGCCAAATAAAGAGCGTGACGGAACGACTGCTCGTCGGCTCGGTTCTGTCCGGCTATGTCGTATGCCGTACCATGATCGGGAGAAGTACGAACTACCGGTAATCCGGCCGTATAATTCACCCCGTCTTCCATCGCTATCGCCTTGAAAGGCGCCAATCCTTGATCGTGATACATAGCCAACACACCGTCGAATTGACGATAATGTCCGGTCCCGAAAAAGCCATCGGCCGGATAAGGGCCAAAACAAAGCATTCCTTTGGCATTGGCCTCTTGAATGGCCGGCTTTATGATTTCAATCTCTTCTGTTCCCAAAAGACCGTCGTCTCCGGCATGAGGGTTTAACGCCAACACGGCAATCCGAGGCTTTACCACACAAAAATCCTGCCTCAACGACTGTTCAAAAATTTGCAACTTTTCAAGAATGGTTTCCTTCGTAACAACAGACGAGACTTTCGAAACAGGCACATGCCCCGAAACCAAAGCGACCCGTAAAGTATCGTTCAACAATATCATCAACGCCTTTTGTCCGTTCCCCAAGCGACGTTCAAGAAACTCGGTATGTCCGGGAAAATCAAACTTATCGGACTGTATGGCATGTTTGTTTATGGGAGCCGTCAACAATACGTCTATCGAACCGGCTTCCATATCGGCAGCAGCTCGTTCAAGAGCGGCATAAGCAGCCTCCCCTCCTATTGCCGTAGCCTTTCCTATTTCCACTTTCACATCGTCGTCGACACAAGTAATCAAATTCACTTTATTTTCATCGGCTGCCGATGCATCGCTAATAATATTAAAATTAACAGCCGGAATATCGAGAGCCTTCCGGTGATAGGCGGCAACCTTAGCCGAACCATAGACGACAGGTGTACAAAGCTCCACGATATGTGGGTCGGACAATGTTTTGAGTATAACCTCATACCCTACTCCATTGATGTCACCCTGGGTAATCCCCACTTTTATTTTATGTTCCATAACTCCAAATCTTTATAACTTAATTTTCTCGGCATACGATCACCGACCTAATTTGAGCTCACTAAGGTAACAAAAATCCACGATATACCCTGCCGGATATAAGAACTATTTAAAACCCCGATTCTATTTCTTGTTTTTCTCGGCCGTAGACAACATACCGCAAGCCGCAAATATATCTTCTCCTCTCGAAGCCCGTATAGTCGCCACTACCCCACGGTTATTCAATCGATCCCGAAAAGCCTCTATCGATTGCATATCGGTACTTTTAAGAGTTACTCCCGGAATAGCGTGAAACCGTATCAGGTTCACCCGGCAATCCATACCTTTCAACAAACGAGCCAATGCATCGGCATGATCCAAACTATCATTGTACCCGTTAAACAAAATATATTCGAAAGAAAGCCTACGTTGGTGAGAAAAGTCGCGCCGACGCAATAAATCCAAGACATCGGTCATCGGGAATGCTTTCTCCACAGGCATAATTCGCAAACGCTCCTCCGGGAAAGGAGAGTGAAGACTCACGGCCAAATGGCATCGGCTCTCATCGAGAAAACGACGTATGCCGTTCAAATGGCCTATCGTAGACACGGTGATTCTCTTCGGGCTCCATGCAAAACCCCATTCCGATGTAAGAACAGACAGAGCCCTCATCACCTCGTCGAGATTATCAAACGGTTCCCCCATACCCATAAATACCAGATTCGTCAGTTTATCGCTATACTCCACCGAAAGAATCTGATTAATTATTTCGGCAGAAGACAAGCTACGCTTAAAACCCTGTTTCCCGGTCATGCAAAAACTGCAATTCATCTTGCAGCCCACTTGCGACGACACACACAAAGTAGCCCTGTCGCGGTCGGGAATATAAACCGTTTCCACAAAATCATCGCCTCCTACCCGAAAAAGATATTTTATCGTTCCATCGGTAGAACGAAGAGACTGAACCGGAGCCTCCCGGCCTATATCATAGCGCTGCGACAATAACTCCCGATGCTTCAACGAAAGGTTCGACATGCCCGCAATACGATCTATACGCTTTTCATAAAGCCACGAAGCTATCTGTTTCGCCGCGAAACGAGGCAGTCCGTTCTCCTCGGCTACCGTCTGTAACTCCTCCAACGTTTTTCCCAACAAATGTTCCTTTTCCATGACTATCGAGAGATTCTACAACACAAATGCAAAGTGCGTGTATCGAGCCGACAGCCACGATATACGCACTCTGTGTTTATCAAAAAATCCGTTTATTAGAAGAAACGAATCATCGTATTTTCTATTTCCGCTTTATCCCGAAGAACTTCCATCAAGCGACTATTGATGAGATAGCCGTAATTCTGCTGAATCTTCTGAGTTTCTGTCTGGGCATCGAACGGTTGTTCCGAAACGGTTTTGTCCGTAACCGTAAACACATACACCCCTCTCGATCCCTTCACTGGACCTACGAGCTTTCCATTCTCCGAAACGGGAGCCAAACCGCTCAACACCGGTTCGTAACCGACACCTGCGATAGACGGGGAAGAGAAAGACACGAACTTGGCGCTATCCACTTGTGCCTTCATAGCCTCGGCATATCCGGCCAAAGAATTGAGATTCTTCGATTTCAAGTCACCGATAATCTTCTCGGCTTTCTTATCGTTACGAATCTGCATAGCCAATATATCTTTCACTTGTTCCAGAGGAGCATATCCTTCTTTTGTAATGTTGTCAAGAGCAGCAACCACGAACGAGTTATCGAGAGTAAAGATTTCCGAAACCTCGCCTTTGTCGGCATTAAACGCCCAACGAATGGCTTGACGGGCATCATTGATTCCGGGTAATGAATAATCTTCGGCACTGCATTCATAGCTGTTAACCGTATATCCGGCCTCTTTTGCCCCCGTATTGAATTTCTCTGCATTATTATTGGATGCGCTATAAGAAGACAACTGGTTATAAAGAGCGGTATGAGTTTCTGTACTGGGATTGACAGCCAAAACATAAGCCGCTACTTTGGCTTTTTTCACCGGAGCCGTACGCGACAATATCTGTACGATGTGTTCCCCGCCCAAGCTCTCGGCCTTGAAATAACCGTTTCCATTCTCGCTAAATACTTTGTTGATGAAAGGTCTTCCCACGCTGGAAGCCATATTTTCCATTAACCAAATTTCATCATTCCCGTTGTATTTCGGGGCAAGTTCGGCGAAACTTCCTCCATGATTCAACACATTCAAAACGCTATCGATCTCCGTCGAACGGGGTTGAAACGAAAGCAAACGAACTTTGATCGAATCCGGGGCGACCTTCGTATCCATCAAACGATACATCGTATAAGTATCGTTTTCGAATTCCATCGGAGACGATTCATTTACACTGGCCGTTTGTGCAAATTTTTTCATTTTTTCGGGCATCGACGAAATAGCCACGAAAGAATCGTCATAAGACTCATCGGAATTATTGGCGATAAAAGCTACCACATCGTCCGTCGTAGCGAATACCGATTCGTTCATTTCAGCTTTTTCCTTAGCTTTGGCATAATCGGCCTCACTGGGTACGATATTTACCGTGATGTATTTGATCGAACGACGTTCGGGCGTTTTATAAAACGACTTCATCTTGTTGTATTCGGCTTTAAGCTCACTGTCGCTTACAGCGATCATCGAATCGGCAATCGATGTATACGGTTGTAAAGCATAAGCTATATTGGCCGAAGTTTTATTATCTTCGAACGAATTTTCAAGATCCAGCTTATTCGGCATAATCGCACGATTCAATAAATTGGCAAATTTCTGAACGGCACGATTTTGTTTAACCTCCTGTTCGAGTCTGAGCCACATTTGGCGTTGAGGCTCTATTTGCGCGAGCAACTCCGGTGTATTGTATCCATGAGATTCCGGATCGAGAACCACCTGCATAAAATTAAGCAAGCCTTGACGGTCGAACTCTCCGGTTTGAGGATTCGTAAAATACTGGCGCACTTGCGGAGATATATTGTCACCGCTTAGCAAGTCGGCAAGTTCTTCTTTGCTGACAACGATTCCCAGTTCTTCAAGTTCCTCGCTCAACAATATTTCATTCACCATCTGGTCATAAACCTCTTGATTGATACGGGAAACATACCCTTCGGGCAAAGTCATTCCGCGTTGTCCATACATTTGTTGTAATTCATCTGTACGTACCTTTACACGTTCTTGAAATTCTTCGACTCCGATATTCGTCCCGTTCACGACAGCGACTTTGTTTTGATTCATGGCGTAGAAGGTATGTCCCGAATTCAGGAAGTCCCCTACGATAAAAGCGAGCAAGGCGACCCCTATAATCACCACGAGCAGGCCGGCTTTACTTCTGATTTTGTTTAACGTAGCCATTTGTTACTTTGAATGAATTTTAGTTTTATATTTTATTATTTTTTATCCTCTTTTACTAAGGGCACGAAGATACAAAAATTTGGATTTATATCGGCAGCGAAAGTACAAAAAAATCTCTTATTTCTCTATTTTCATGCGTACAAGTTCTATTTTCGTAGCTTTTCGTTGTAAAATAGTAAACCGGTAATTCCCTATTTCCACGGTCTCTCCGAGCCTCGGCAATGTCTGATAATGATACAAGATATACCCGGCGATCGTGAGATAATCGTCCGATTCGGGAATATCCAATCCGAACTCCTCGTTGATTCGCTCGATTTCCATACGTCCCGAAAACTCGAATTCGTCGTCGCTCACTTTACGGGCGACAAGATTTTGAGTATCATGTTCGTCCTCGATGTCTCCGAATATTTCCTCGACCAAATCTTCGAGAGTTACCAGTCCGGCAGTTCCCCCGAACTCATCGACCACAATAGCCAAACTTTTCTTCTGTTGCATCAAAGTGCGCATCAACTTATTGGCCAACATGCTCTCGGGAGCGAAAACAGCCGGGCGAATACTCTTTTTCCAATCTTCGTGCCGACGAAACATCTCCGATGCATGGATATATCCCAGAATATTATCGATATTCTCGCGATAAACCACCACTTTGGATATGCCGGTACTGATGAACGTTTGTAACAACTCCTCCACCGTAACCTCGTCGATATCCACAGCCACGAGTTCGGTACGGGGTATCATGCAATCCCGTAAATGAATATTCGAAAAGTCGAGAGCATTTTGGAATATTTTCATCTCCGGCTCCACCGGTTCGCCCGAATCAGATTCTTCTATACTTTTCTGGATAAACGAGTCGAGTTCTATCTTGCTCATCAGGGCTCCATAAGGTTGATGTGCGATCTTCACTCCCCCCAGTCTCATCACGCATTTGGAAACGACAGACGTAAACTTCGAAATCGGATATAAAACGACATAAAGCAACCACACGAAAGGAGAGAAAAAACGCATTGTCGCATTCGGGTTAACACGGAAAATCGTCTTGGGCAAAAATTCACCCACGAACAAAATTAACAAAGTGGACAACAACGTCTGCATCAAAACGACAAAAGCCTCCTGATTCCACACCAAAGCTATGACCGGCTCCAAAAGAGCCGCCATGCCCATACCGTAAATAACCAAAGCTATATTATTGCCCACCAGCATGGTCGAGATAAACTGCTCCTCGTTTCCATAAAACAGCCCCAATATCTTCGACATCATGCCCTGCTGTTTCATATCCAGTTCAACCCGCACTTTATTCGACGACACGAAAGCAATCTCCATACCCGAAAAAAAGGCCGAGAAAAGCAACGCTATGATAATAATCAAAATCCAATTCATGGCTTTATCGCTTGTTTAGGAACGGCAACACTATCGACCTTCGCCGAATCGGGAGGAACAGAATCCCGCTTGATAGGGAATATACCGCTGGTACGACGGATTTTATACCGGGTCATCTGTTCGTTAGACGTAAACCCATACCCCTCGATGACTTCGTCCGGAGTTTCTATATGAATGAACGAATCGGAATAAATCTCCCGTTTACGCTGATCCCAAAAGATTTGAGACGTAAGAAAAACCTCTTCTTTCGTATTCTCTATACGTACATTCCGGTCGAGCCGCCACAACTGTTTGTTCTTAAAATAAATAGCCGTATCGCCCTGAATAAGTGCCTCGGTAGCGAAAACAGAATCGAACTTCTCCACATGCAATCCCCGAGGGAAATACCAGTATGGCTCTTGGGCGTTCTCATACATCAACCATTCGGGAGCATTGATACGATACCTCGTCACACCCGAATCCGAAATAAGAGTCATGACATCGAGCGTACGCAACGTAGGAACTTCCGCGGCATCTTCGAATCCCTTCACCACTTCGTTCTTAGGCCCCGAACACGCACTCCACAACAAAGGAAAAGCGACAAACGCTACCACCCACAAACGAGAGATACTGATAAACCACCTATCGGTATTTTCTTTTTTTGCCATTCCAGATAAACTATGTCACAAAATTATAAATAGTTACACGGCTCTGCAAATAATCCCACGAAATTATCCTCTTGGCAAAGCCAATCCTTAAAACAGCAGAGGATTCACATTCCACTATCGGAAGGATATTTTAACCTCTCCCCTGCCGTGCCCCGTAGTATTGCGGGGTGTCACATATAGAATCGGAGAGAAGCGAAAGGGAAATACATCTCACCCTCCTCCTCTGCCGTGTCCCGTAGCATTGCGGGGTGTTTTGCGCAGCAAAATATAGGGGGAGTGCCCGCAGGGCGAGGGGGTTAAAAAGACAGAGGGGTTGAGAAGAAAATAAAAGCACAGAGAAAATACCCGCCCTCATAGGGCGGCGAAGACGCAAGGTATTAAAAAAAAACGCCCCGGTTCCCCGAGGCGTTTCCACACTATGGCTAATCATACAAATTATTTCACGATAAACGATTTTACCACGACTCCCTGCGACGTAGAATATTGCAACATATAGCTGCCTTTCGAAAGATTCGAGACATCGACAGTCGTCACGTTATCGTTAATCTCACCGCTCTGCAACGCCATACCCGCCACGTTATAGATAGCATATTTGCCTTCGGCATAAGGTACTTCTATCGTAAGTACATCGGTGGCAGGAACCGGATAAATTTTAACATCTTCGGCAAGCACTTCGTCGATACCCGAAGTCGAAAGCTGCAAATCGAATTTCTTTTCATAAGAATTACGGCTTTCTTTATGAATCGCCTTGATATAAACAGTTTTGTGAACGGCTTTATCCTCGATCAACTTTGTCGTATAAAGTTTACCGTCACGGACTTCGTAACTCGGTTCGGCATAAGTACCGCCGAATTGCATCATTCCTTTCAGTTCGAATTCATATTCGGCATCAGGCATGTCGCTCAATACCGTGACATCGGCGACTGCGACTCCCGCCGGAGTTCCTATTTTCACGCGAGTCGTGCTCAGACGTATGTCATACGGGGTTTCCGATTTCGGAGCTACTCCCACGACAGCCCGATGATTATCGGGATAAGAACCTTGTATATTATCTCCCAAATTATCCAAGGTAAACCAACCGTTATTGACTCCACCCCAACCCCAATTCACATAATAGTTGGTAAATCCGTCCCAACCGGCCAAATTGAAACAGTGCCCAGCCTGATTGCCTTCGTTTCCGGCATAAATCACCGCACGCCCCCGTTTCAACTCGCTCTGGATAAGTTCGTGCCATGCCTCGTCACCACCGGGATAACGGTCTCGGGCATAAGCCACACAAGTTTCGGGAAATCCATAATACCGCTGAAAATATTGAGGTATATTTTCTGTAATGGCTCCGGAACCATCTACACCATAATTCATATCGATCAAAACACCGCAATGATAGAGCAGCCTAGCCACTTCGTCATAATTGTTGGCTCCCGACAAAATAGCATCCCAATCATAATCGGGCTCATTGTCGAAATTGACCGACAAAAGACCTATCCCCGGAGCTGTGTATGATTTCGTCCCCTGGCCTCGCAGCGGATAACGCACCACCGACAAAGCCTGTCCCATAGCCACGGCCACACAGCCCACCAAAGCCTGTCCTTCCTGCATCATAGGACAATATTTGTTATACGGTGCAGGTTGATTCCAATTGACCTTGACAACCGGGTCTATTCTATCGCTCGCAGCCCGCGTCACCAAGTCACCCGCCCAACGATAATGACGTTGGAGTGCCGGGGTTTGACGAGCTGTTTTTATTTGGTCGGTATATTCTTTCAACCAACCTTTTATCCATTCCGGTTGACCTTTCGAAACATACTCGCTATCGAACGAATATCCTAATAAGGGATCTACGGTATCTTCGGCCGAAATCAAGGCCCACCCTCCTTTTTCAAACCGAATGACATAATACATCGGCTCATTTCCTTGAAATATGGTTTCCACTTGGGCTTTACCGCCTTTAAACAGAACGCCGCCCCGTTGACTCAACAGCATATTGGCCGTCTCTACCGCCGTGCTTTCGGGCACTACCGCCGCATAATTCCCACCTATCCATGAGAAAAGCACTGCCACTAATAACAATAATCTATATTTCATAATCGGTTTTGGGTTTCGTTTTACAAATATATTTTTATATTGACTGACAAAAATAGGCAATCCGAATATATTCTGCAACAATTTAACATTTTCTATGTTTTTTATCCGACAAAATGAAGTATTTATTTTCTTTACACGGCAATACCCTCGTAACAAAAACAGAATTACCCCCACTCCCCCAATATTTCCGTAACAATATATAGGGAAACGCCCAACAGGGCAAGAGGGTTAAAACAAAGAAATACCACTTTCACTCCTCTCCCCTGCCGTGTCCCGTAGCATTACGGGGTGTTTTGCAACGCAAAATATAGGGGAGGTGGCACGTAGTGACGGAGGGGTTAAAACCAGACAATCAAAAAATTCTTATGCTATCTTTTCAACCCCTCTCCTCTGGAACTTCGTTCTTTCGGTCTCTCCCCTATATTTCCCTACGGAAACACAGGGGAGAAGTGCACAATGCTATCCTTATACCGAAACTGAAACGCCGCTTTCAATACTCCTCTGCCGTGCCCCGTAGCATTGCGGGGTGTTTTGCGCAGCAAATATAGGGGGAGTGCCCGCAGGGCGAGGGGGTTAATACAAGCAAAAGCACAATCCCCGATTCCGCCTTTATCGGGCGGCGAAGACGCAAGGGAGACGGAGGGAAAAGGGCGAGGACTGTCCGAGCAGAGCGAGTTCCGCAGTCCCCGACGGCGAGACCGTAGCGACAAGCCCATAAGCTCGACAACTGCGGCGGCGCTTCTTGGTTCGTCCTTCTCGCTGCTGAGAAGAATGAATAAATAAACGATCTTTCAACCCCTCTCCTCTGGAACTTCGTTCCTTCGGTCTCTCCCCTATACCGCTACGCGACACAGGGGAGAAGGGTAAATACTTCTTATCTTACTGGCAAAAATCACATAATAAAAGAGTGCCTCAAAATCCCATCTCTGCCGTGCCCCGCAGCATTACGGGGTGTCACGTATAAAATCGGAGCAGAAGCGAAAGGGAAATACATCTCACCCACCTCCTCTGTGTTTTGCACAGCAAAATATAGGGGAGGTGGCACGTAGTGACGGAGGGGTTAAGCCAGACAATCAAAAGAATTCTGAGTATTCTTTTTTAACCCCTACAATAAAAATGACCTTGTAATATTCCTCAGCCCCTCTCCTCTGGAACTTCCGTTCCTTCGGTCTCTCCCCTATACCGCTACGCGACACAGAGGAGAAGGTTGAATACTTCTTATCTTACTGGCAAAAATCACATAATAAAAGAGTGCCTCAAAATCCCGTCTCTGCCGTGCCCCGTAGCATTACGGGGAGTCTTGCGCAGCAAAATATAGGGGAGGTGGCCGAAGGACGGAGGGGTTAGAAAAGAATAAGAAAAAAAGGAATCGACGTGTAAAAGAGGAATTAGCAAATAAGGATAAATTTATGTTACATCTTTACAATCTTCTATCGACCTAAATACAAGACAGATAAAAATCATTTATCACTATATACTCCACAACGACAGACTCGGTACTGACAATAACAAAGCAGCCGATCTCTAAAAGACCGGCTGCTCAATAACTCTATCCTTAAAAGGATCAACGAATACTTTTCATTTTAAGATTTTGTCTGATAAGGGACTGCATATGAAGTTTTTCTGTTGCAGACAACGGTTTCATTTCCGACAATTTCATCTCGTTTTTCAACAACTTTATCGACGACGGGATATTAGTATTTGCGGCTGCGGCTTGAACAGATCCTTTAAAGAAGAGAGATGCATTCCACAAAACATACCACCCTAAGCTAAAATTGCTGTCACTGGGGTCGGCATCGGCATTAAAGCAATAAAGTCCACACCAACGATCTTGCGCATACACAACCTCGTCGCCTTGTGCTTTTTCAGCGAAGTTTACATATTCAAAATTATCGGTTTCACTCTCTGGAAGTCCTGCGAAAGTGAAAATAGCGTTAACCATTCCGACATTAGTTTCTACCTGCATAACTCCCATAATTTGTAAATCAGCAATTCTAAAACCATTATCGGTCACTTCGGCTTCCAGTTGATTGGGATACCCATCCTTAAAATAGAAATGGTCTATTACAAGAGTATCAGGATTATTTGCATGTTTTAATGAAAACTCAGTATCGAATCCCATAGGTGTACTTCCGGGTTGTTGTGTTTGAAGATCATATTGATAGAACAAGAATCCGAATGTACCTGTAAAATCACTTTCTTGTGCAGCGGTATACTCCCAATAAGGAGCTGCAACGGTTTGAGTTTCTTCATCGACACCACCAACCAATGCAGCAGACACATTTCCGCCGGCATCAGCGAAAGCGCCCTCGGCAAAATCGAGGAATACATACGATACGGCTTCGTTCTCGTCGAACACTACACTTTCAGGCAAAGTAATCGTAACAGACTCATTATTGATAGCGACACTCTCGATCGTACCGTTGGCATAAGAGGTAAGGTTACCCTTCGTCACATCGTAGGTGATAGCACCGCTTCCTCGAACAACGGTCTCGTTGAAAGTCAAAACGACACTGCGTCCGCCGTTCGTAGCTTTATATAAATTACCGTCGGGAACGTTCACCAAATAAGGAGCCTCTTCGTCGGGCAATTCGACAGATGCCGAAGCCACAGCCCCGCAAACGCCTTTTTCATTGGATGCCACGGCATATACATAGTACGTAGCCCCTAAATTCTGGTTAGAAAGCGTACCGCTCACGCTGGGTTTTTCGGCAGCTTTCACCAATGCAGAACCTTCGTATTTCGCTTGCAACAACTGGTCGGGATCGACAGTCATCGCCTCGTCGGTCACAATATAAGAATAATATACGGTTCCCTCTGCCGGAGTAATGGTTACCTTGAAAGCATCCACGGCTGTCTTCTCAGCCGTCACCGTTACGGCAGGACCTTCGCCCATATCCACCGGCGTAAAGTCTTCGAATTCGGTGCAACCTGCCCCCATGAGGCAGATTACAGAGAATAATCCTATAATATATTTTTTCATTGCTCTATAATTTTAATTATTCTTCAACTTTTGTCATTTCGATCGTATGTGCTCCTGCGTAAAGGTCGCCATTGGCCTCACTGATACAACAAGCCTCACTGATATTGATCGATGTACCCGGGACTACCGAAGCCGAAGCCGACGATACCGGCTGGGCGCCCGGCCCGCCCAAAAAATTTAACGGAATCTTGGGCGAAGGCGCTCGACATGCTAAGTATATTAAGCGAGAAAACATAAGAACCTACCGTACCCAAGCTCTGCCCCGACTGGATCGTAATCGTATTGAAGTCATCGCTTACCGTACCCATCACCGGCTTGGGTGTGAGCCCTTGCAAATCCGGTGTAACTTGGGTGAACCATACCCGATTTACATAGTCGTTATCTTTCGATACCACACACGTCCAATAGAACGGGCCGGGAACATTCGAGAACGGTGTTTGACCCACTACATTATACGTTCCCAAGATTCCGGCAGCGGCCAGCGGGTGGTCGTCATCGCTGATCGTGACGGTAGTCGTGTAGTTCGCGCCTAAATTACAGCCTTCGGGGGCAGAAAGTTTGATATCGAAACACACATCGCCATCATATGTACCATTATCGATAGGTTCGATCGACAGGTAAGCGACCATCTCGCCGCCATCGGTAAACGACAAAGTATTCGACGTATTTTTCAAACGGTAATTCACGCCCTCTTTCGCAGCGTTTTTACCGGCATAGGCAGTCGTATCGATTTCAAAACCCACCGACACATCGAGCCCTTTGGAAGCCACCAATGAAATGGGGATTTTAACCTCTCTAGCTGCATTCTCGGCTATGGAAGTGGACTTACTGTCAAAAGCCACGAATGCATCTTTATCGCTGAACATAGGAGTATCCACCGATTGGCACGAAGCTAATACCCCTCCTACAACAGCCGCATATATAAATTTACTTATTTTCATAATTGTCTTCTATTAAAATTTATTTGCTTTGATAACCGGGATTCTGATCCATGTTTTTGTTATTCAAAATATCGTTCTCGGGAATTGGCAATGCCCAACGATAGCTCGGGAAATCGATATTTTTCGTGAGCGGATCCAAGTCGTAATCGGTCCGAACCAACGACTTCTGCAATCGTTTCATATCGAAGAATATATGGCCCTCGAACAAGAACTCCTTGCGGCTTTCCTCGAACAGGTTGTCGAGCGTCACCGTGGCGTAAGCCTCGGCATTACGGTTCGTGGCTACGCGGTTCAAATCGTCGATGGCGGTTACGCCCGATACCGTGGCTCCGCGGTAAATAGCCTCCGAACGTATCAGATACATTTCCGAGATACGCAACACCGGCACGTTATTGTAGGCCAGCAGGCCGCCTTTGCCGGGATACTTGGTCGACCAGCGGTAGCCCGGATATCTGCTGTTGGTTTTCGTCAATCCGGTCAGGCGCACATCGGTTGCGTCATACAAATCGATAAGGTCGTTCGATACTCGAACGTCGCCGTAACCGGCTCCACCTGCAACTTCGGGTGCTGTCAAGTAGTCTCCGAGGTCACTGCGGCTGCCGTCGCTTTGGGATACATAAACTTCAAATATGATTTCGCTGCCCGATTGGGGGGCTACGTCTACCGAGCCGTCCCACATCGATACGAAGCGGTCGCCCGAAAGCAGACGAAAACGCCCGTTCTTGATCACTTTCGTCGCATAATCGGCGGCCAACTGCCAATCTTCGTGGTGCAGATACACCCGTGCCATCAAGGCTTGGATAACCGGTTTCGTCACCGTGGCCACGACATCTTTCACCCCGGCGCGCACATAGCTGTCGCTCATCAGGCGTTCGGCTTCCACCAAGTCGGGTATAATGAGGTTTTCATACACTTCCGCTACCGTGTTACGGGAGGGACGGGCCGAGAGGTCGTCCTTCAACACGATGGGCACACCCATCGCTTCTACTCCGGTAATACCGTTTGCCTTGATATAACCGTAGGGTTGGGCGTAAACTCGTACCAAATCGAAGTAAGCCAAAGCACGCAAGAACAAATTCTCGGCTTTGATGTTGTTGATTTGCTCGTCGCTTACCCCGTCGCGCGAGAATTTTCCTTCGTTAATCGCCGTGAGTGCTTTATTACAGCCCAGTATCGCGCTATATGCGCTCGACCAAAGGCCCATCGTGCTGGTCGAAGTATAGTTCCATGCCGGTTCCATACGCATACGTCCTGTATTGACCGGGCCTACCATACCGTTGCCGCACATCACGTCGAATGTCAACGGGAACGATGCCCCATACCACGAGATGACTGCCCGATAGTTACCCGCCGTCGCTCCGTCGATCCCTTCAAAGGTCGACAGAGCCAATTCGGCTGACTGATCCATAGGCGGCTCCTTCGTCAGGAAGTCCTCACAGGAAGAAAGAGCCAACGCTAAAACTGCTATCGATAAAATTATTTTTTTCATTGTAACAATTCTTTTTTAATTGATTAGAAAGTAATATCCACACCCACGATCATCGAACGAGTCATCGGGTAACTGATAATGGTAACACCCGTTGTTCCGTGTTCGGGATCCCAGTAGTTCATGTTGTGGAACGTATAGAGGTTTAATGCGCTGGCATAGATGCGAACACCGCTCATCAATGCCTTTTTGGTCCATTTCGAAGGCAAATTGTATGCCAACGTAATATCTTTGATACGCAGATAGCTGCCATCTTCGAGATAACGGGTAGATATCTGGGAACTGTTGCTCGAATTGTTGTAGATCGGTTTCGGCAACACATTGGTGTCGCCCGGTTTCTTCCAATAGTTCAAGGCGCCTTTCCAAATGTTCGAATCGCCGTAAGAGCCGTCTGCTTCGAACAACAAACGGTCTTGGTTCAACACCTTGTTACCGTAGCGGGCTTCGAGCTGAATGCCCAGCGATATACCTTTCCAAGAAAGCTCGGTATTGAAACCGCCTGTCCACAGAGGTTCGGGAGAACCGGCATTGATACGGCGAGCCTCTCCGTAATTCTCGGTCAACAGCCCCTCTTCGTTACGCCACAAAGCGTTACCGTTCTGAGGATTCACCCCGGCATAGTCATACAACCAATAGGTATAAAGCTGTTCGCCCTTGACATAACGCAAAGTCGTTCCTATAAAATCCTGACCCGGAGCAAGTTCGAGCACTTTCGAACGGTTGGCCGCAAAGTTCACGCCGGCCGTCCACTTGAAGTCGTTGGTATTGAAAATCTCGGCATCCAACTGAACCTCCACACCGCTGTTGCGAATCTTACCCACGTTCTGGGCTTGCGAAGCAAAACCGGTCGTATAAGGCAGAGGAGCCGCGATCAACATATCCTCGGTACGACGGGTGTACCAGTCGATAGAACCGTTCAAACGGTCGAACAGACGGAAGTCGATACCGATATTGTGGGTCTTGTTGGTCTCCCAAGTCAATTTGCGGTTCTGCAACTGAGAAGGCAACTGACCGGTAATACCGTTGTACACGACGTCGGAGTACAGACCGTAGTGAGCGTAGGCTGCAATATTGTCGTTACCGTTCACACCATAGCTGTAACGCAATTTCAATTGATTAAGTACCGATTTGATATCCTGCATGAAATCTTCGTTGTGAATATTCCACGAAGCGCTGGCAGCCCAGAAAGTACCCCAACGCTTGTCGGGACCGAACTTGGAGCTACCGTCCGTACGAATAGAACCTTTTACATAATAACGGCCTTTGTAATTGTATTCGGCTACACCGAAGAAAGAAACCATCGCCATTTCGGTAAGACCGTCACCCACTCGTTGGTCTTCTACCGAAACACCCACAGAGTGGTAAGGACGTTGCTGATTCACATGATAAGATATACCTTGCAAGAAAGAAGACTCATATGCATTGGCTTCCTGACCGATCAACACATTCAACGAATGGTCGTCGTTGAACAGGTCGTCATAAGTGATCGTATTCGAAGTAGTCAATATGCGATATTGGCTCTCGGCCGTGTTCAAAGAAGCTCCGTAAGAGGCAGTGTTCACGAAAGCCGGACTGTAAGCGCGGCTGGTAGTCGTGGCATACTCGATAGAGTTGTTGGTACGGAACGTCAGTTGCTTGATCGGTTTCCATTCCAAATAAACGGTTCCGTTGAATTTATACTGCTTGTCGTATTTGTCTTGTTCGCGAATAGCGGCGATCGGGTTCACGTTGAACACGAAAGGCAAATCGAAGTTGTAGCTTCCGTCCTCGTTGTAAGCGTTCATGGTCGGAGCCAAAGCCATACCCGAATAGAAGGGGTTCGTAGGAGCCAAACCGTTATCGCCCAACAAACTATTTTGCACATCGGAAACCTTCATATAACCGCCATGCAGACGAGTTCCCATTTTCAACCATTTGTTCAACTCGGTATCGAGGTTCGCGCGAATCTGCATCTTCTCGAAACCTACGGTCGGCACGATACCGTTTGTTTTATTATAAGACAATGAAGTATAGTAAGTAGTCTTGCCCGCACCGCCCGAAGCGATCAACTCATACTCTTGCAAACTGCCGTTACGCGTCAACTCTTTCATCCAGTTGGTCGCGCGTCTGCCGGCCATAGCCTGCGGGAAATAATACTCCGAAGTAGGATCATCGGGATTATACCCGGCATTGATACGGGCATCGCGTTGATATTGCACATACTCTTCGAGGTTGGCCATGCCGAAGTCATTGTCATTGGCGATCGTAGACACACCGTAGCGGGCACGGGCGGTAATCTTGGATTTCCCCGATTCTCCCGATTTGGTGGTAATCAAAATCACACCGTTGGCAGCACGAGAACCATAGATAGAAGCGGCAGCGGCATCCTTCAACACCGTCACCGAAGCTATATCGCTGGGGTTGATCAAGGCTATCGCGTTCATACTGTTGGAAAGCCCGCCTACATCACCGCTTTCTACGGGAATACCGTCGACCACATACAAGGGGTTGTTACCGGCGCCGATAGAACTGGTTCCGCGCACCCGAATCGTAGCCACAGATCCCGGTTGCCCGTTGCTCGACGAAACCGACACACCGGCCATTTTACCGGAAAGCATCTTGTCCACCGAAGTCTCGGGGATAGAAGCCAGATCATCACCATCGACCGTCGCGATAGAACCGGTTTTGGCCTCCTTCCGTATCGTCTGGTAACCTACCACCACGACATCGTCGAGAGTATGATCGGCAGAATTCAATTTAACGACCATACCATTACGCGCAAAAACCTCCTGTTTTTCCATACCGATGTAGGAAATAACCAAAGTTCTCGATGCCCCGGCAGGGATCTTGATTGTAAACTTACCGTCCGTGTCGGTAATAGTAGAAGCATTCGCGCCCTTCACCAAGATAGACGCACCGATAACCGGCTCGTCATTCTCTGCCGACAACACCGTACCGGAGATACTCGTTTGAGCCACCGCTAACGAAATGCCAGCCAACAGAGCGCACAATAACAATGTTAATTTTCTCATACGACTGAAATTAAATTTAAATAAACGATTATTCCTTCTTCTTTTTTCACATTACACACACTCGACAATTTTTGTCAAGTTTTTTTTCATTACACACTACTAACACTAAAACTTTTCTTTCCTTTTTTAACCTTATTATATATATAAAACTTAATAAAAATAGCGAATCTCTATGCTCAAATCAACTTCTCATAGAAGTATTCAGCATGCAAAGATAACAAAAAAAACCTCAATATAAAAATCAAATTGAAAGAAAACATACCTTTCGGGCTTTCTTTTTGATAAAACCCATTCTCTTTTTTCGGAGATTCATAAATATACATTTTTCACAACAAGACTAACTTATTAAGAAACAATATAATAGATAATTCTTAATTTAATTATAAAATAATACGAGAAACAAGAAATATTCTATGTTAATAAAATATAAAACAGAACCTACTATAATCGTATTATCGCCAAATAGCGCTAATCTTATCAAAATTTTAACTCAATTCGTTTATTCAATTAACATTCGATACTTCTCCCCCTCCTCCCCTGTGTTTTGCACAGCAAAATATAGGGGAGGTGTCCGAAGGACGGAGGGGTTGAAAAAACAGCGACAGTAACAAAATCAAATCTCACACTCTCCCTCTGCCGTGTCACGCAGCAATATAGAGGGAGAAGGTGAGAATGTTTTATATTGTTATATAGAAAACACATCGAACTGTAAAGAAAGACATGTATCACACTCCTCCCCTGTGTTTTGCGCAGCAAATATAGGGGAGGTGGCCGAAGGACAGAGGGGTTAAAGAAACAGAGGGGTTGAAAAAACATCAGCAGCAACAAACCGGGTATCACACTCTCCCCCTGTGTTTTGCACAGCAAAAATATAGGGGGAGTGCCCGCAGGGCGAGGGGGTTAAAACAACAGAGAAGTTAAAAAAAATTACACAAACAGAAAAAACAAATGATTCCAATTAAACACTTTGACCAGAAACCTTTAATCTCCGAACAGTCTCTTTCAACAACTCTATCACAGCCGGCTGATTCTCGAAAATCGCTCGATTTTCAATCCTCAATACGGTTATCCCTCGTGCAGATAACCTGTTATCCCGGCTCCCGTCTCTAAGGCTCCCTTCGATTGTATAATGGCCTTGCCCGTCCAATTCTATTCCCAACTTCAATTCGGGACAGTAAAAATCCAATATATACTCACCCACCGAAAATTGCCGGCGGAATCTCACTCCATCGATTTGTCGGTTTTTCAATATCAGCCAAAGAGTCGCTTCGTATTTTGTCCCGTTGGAACGAAACTCTTTCCGCTGGACCTCTTTCTCCTTTCTGTTGAAACTTCGTTTCATAACTCATTTAGAATGATTTACAAATATAATTTCCTAGAATGGTAAATCCAACTACTTCCCCTCTTATTTTTTCAAAGCTCCTCTATAATATTTATTTACCTCTACCGATATTTCTACCCCCTACAAATAAAAATTACCTTGTAATATTTCTCAACCCCTCTCCTCCGGAACTGCCGTTCCTTCGGTCTCTCCCCTATATTTCCCTACGCAAAACACAGGGGAGAAGGTTGAATACTTCTTATCCAACCGACAAAATCACATAATAAAAGAGTGCCTCAAAACACCTCCCCCCGCCGTACCCCGTAACATTACAGGGTGTCACGTATAAAATCGGAGCAGAAGCGAAAGGAAAAATCTCACCCTCCTCCTCTGCCGTGCCCCGTAGCATTACGGGGTGTTTTGCACAGCAAAATATAGGGGAGGTGGCCGAAGGACGGAGGGGTTAATAAAACAGAGGGGGTTAGAATACAAGCAAAAGCAACAATCCCCGATTCCGCCTTTATCGGGCGGTGAAGTCGCAAGGAAGACGGAGGGAAAAGGGCGAGGACTGTTTGAGCGGAGCGAGTTCCGCAGACCCCGACGGCGACCGTAGCGACAAGCCAAAAGCCCGATAACTGCGGCGGCGCTTCTTGGTTCGTTCTTCTCGCTGCTGAGGAGAATGAACAAATAACGTAAATTAGTGTAACAAGGACTTTCTTTGACAGGGAAAGAAAGTCCTTTGTATCCCCCCTACCCAGCCTCACGAGCAGAAAAAAAAAACAGCCCCATTCCGAAAACACAAGCGTATAAAAAGGGAGTTGAAAAATAAAAGAAAATAGACAAAATCGCCCCATTAGTATAAATCTGAGAAAAAAAAGAACCGTTCATGCATGCATACACATTCTCTTTTGTACTTTTGTCTAAAATTTTAAGCTGTGAATCTTATCATCGATCAAGGAAACTCGATAACCAAAATGGCACTCTTTCGGGCAGGACGATTGCAAAATGTCTATTTCTACCCGAAATGGGACTCAACGACCGTTATCGACTTCTTGGACGTTCACGAAGTCGATGCCGCCATATTCTCGACAGTGACCGAGTACGATCCCCAAGCCATAGCGATACTGCAACAGCGACTACCCTACTTTTTAAAATTCGACCATTCATCGGAACTCCCCATTAAAATAGGATATGCCACCCCCGAAACATTAGGTCTGGACAGAATCGCCGCAGTAGTGGGAGCCGCCATGCAATGCCCCGACAAAGCAGTGCTCATCGTCGATGCAGGCACATGCGTCACCTACGATCTACTCACCGCCGACGGCACGTTTGCCGGCGGAAACATAGCACCGGGCATCCGATTGAGATTACGGGCCATGCACGAACACACGGGAAAACTCCCCCTCATCGACGATGCAGGAGAGACACCCGAAATAGGATTCAGCACCGAAACCGCCATGCGGGCAGGAGCTGTGCTCGGTGTCGCTTATGAAATAGAAGGATATATAGCCCGGTTAAACAAGGTTTATCCCGACCTTTTCATTTTTTTAACAGGGGGAGATGCCTTAAAATTGGCTGCAAAAATAAAAAGTCGCATCTTTGTGGACGAAAACTTGGTACTAACCGGCTTAAACAGAATCTTACAAGAAAATGCTAAAATATAAAATTCTCTTTATCTGCTTGTCGATAGGGCTCGTCGCCTTTGCCCAAAACGGGACAAGCTCGCCCTATTCCAGATTCGGATATGGTATTTTGGGTGACAACGCCATAGGCGCTCAACGAGCTATGGGTGGCGTAGGATATGCCTTGCACAACAATCGGCAAATCAATGTGATGAACCCGGCTTCCTATGCAAGCATGGATTCGCTCACTTTTCTTTTCGATATAGGACTCACCTATCAAAATACAATCACCAGAGAAGGCTCGCTAAAAGAAAACAGCCAAAGCGGGTCGCTCGACTACATCGTCATGCAGTTTCCATTGGGACGGTACATGGCCGGTAGCGTGGGGCTCCTGCCCTATTCCAATGTAGGCTACTCTTTCATAAACAGCATAAACAACGGCTCGGATAGCCGGTCGGGCGATGGCAACATCTCACAAGCCTATGTGGGAGTAAGCGGTAGACCCTTCAAAGGATTCTCGATAGGAGCCAACATCAGCTACCTCTTCGGGAACCTCACCAATACCAGCACCGGAATACCGAATGACGGCAGCAGCGGCATGTTCGAAACCATGCTCAAAGTACGCGACTACCATTTATCGTTCGGAGCCCAATACGCCATAGAATGGAACAAAAAGCATACCATCACGCTCGGTGCGGTTTACTCCCCCGGGAAAGCCCTATTGGGCCGAGCATACACCAGTACCTACGATGTAAGCTCCAACACGACGATCGATGCCGATACCCTGAAAATGAAAAACAATTATTCATTGGCCTCGACATACGGTGGTGGTATCAGTTATAACTACGATAAACGCCTTACCATAGCGGCCGACGTAACCTACCAGAATTGGGCGGACGCCAAATTTACGAATCTCCTCGCCGGACAATCACAACCTTCCAAAGGACAATTCAATAACCGATTAAAAATAGCGTTGGGAGCCGAATTCCGTCCGAAAAACATGGGAGGAAACTATTTCGAACACGTCAACTACCGGGCAGGTATCTTCTACAATCGCTCTTATCTGAAAATAAACGGGAACGATATGGACGAAATCGGAGCCACTTGCGGTTTCGGTTTTCCCCTTGCCACAGACAAATCGGTAGTCAACGTATCGTTCGAGTACATCAATCGCCAATGCACCCCCGTTAAACTCATTACCGAAGACCATTTCAGAATATCGGTAAGCCTCACTTTTAACGAGATGTGGTTCTGGCAACGCAAGTTCGAATAAAATTCTACTACCTATAAAAACGACGAAGCGATTGCGTCAAAACTAAGAAGCTGTTTTAAATTTATTCCGAGACGATTGAAACCTATGTTGAAGCAGATTGGAGTCCGAGATATGCAGTCAATAGCGGGCTATTGA
>OGQN01001041.1_pt1 | contig 23440 bp, 19 predicted proteins | sample 1553231 | NCBI WGS metagenome assembly OGQN01 (sample SAMEA2579950, study PRJEB22360) | human gut metagenome | biome: human gut; feature: human-associated habitat; material: faeces | place: Denmark | collected 2008/2010 | reverse complement strand
AGCCTATCTGGCTGCGCCGCCCCCCCCCCCCCCCCGGCCCCGCCTGCGTCATCAGCTCCAGCGCCTGACTGCACCGGTCCGTGTAGGTATCCGCCTCGCAGTCGATCACCGCGCCGTTGACCGCCCGGAACTCCTCGCCCCCGGCGGTGCGTATGCCGTGAGGCACCAGTCCCTCCGCGGCGGCATAGTCCGCGCCCAGAGCGCCGGCCGCCGCATCCCGGTCGATGACCAGACTCATGGCCTGCCGCAGCTCCGTCCGGTCCATGTTGGTGGCCATCTGGTTGATGAGCAGCACGCCCACGGTGCTGCTGCCGCCGTAGGTGCCGTCCTCTCCTGCCGCGCCGATGACTGCGTCCGCGGTACCCGCGTCCTTGGCGGCCTCCGCCGCGCTCTTGAACCGGATCTCGATCCGGTCCGCGCGCACCTGCCGCGCGTTATAGTGGTCCTCCTGCTTCACCAGCGTGGCGAAGAGACTGTCGCTCCAATCGCCGGTGCGGCGGTACGGCCCGTTGCCCACGAACCACGTCCGGCTGGCGCTCCAGCCCTCGCCGCCTTCCACAGCCTTCTGCTGCACCGGCATGGTGGCCGCCGCTGTGCACACCGCGTCCACAAAGTACGGGCACATCGTGCTCAGCGTCACCACGAAGGTGTGCTCGTCCTCGGCGTATACGCCCAGCGCCTCCGGGTCGCCCGCGTGGGCGTCCTCATAGCCCGCCACCATGGACAGGATCTCCGCCTCCTGGCTGTCCGTCTCCGGCGATACCAGCCGCCGCCAGGCGTACACGAAATCCTCTGCCGTCACGTCGCTGCCGTCGGACCACTTGCCGTCGCGCCGCAGGTGGAACGTGTACGTCTGCGTGCCGTCCTCGTTGTCTGTGCAGTCGTAGGCGTGGGCCGCTGCGGGCACCGCGCCCTCCGCCGTCCAGCGGTACAGGTTGTCGAACAGGTGCAGCACCAGGGTGCGCTCCGCCGGTGTGGCGGCATAGGCCGGGTCCACCGTGGACACGCTGCCGGTCATCACCACCGACGCGGTGCTCTCGCCGCTGCGGCCGCTGCCGCAGCCGGCCAGCAGCGCCGCCATCATACACAGGCACAGCAGCATGGCCGCGCCCCGCTTCCATCGTTTCATAGGACTTCCTCCGGGAATAGACTTTTCTTCATTATATATGCTTTTGCGTCAAAAGTAAAGCCGCCCTCCGGGCGGCCTCACTTTGTTTACAATTACTCCGCGATCAGCAGCTGGGCGATCTGCACAGCGTTGGTGGCCGCGCCTTTGCGTACCTGGTCGCCGCAGCACCAGATGTTCAGCCCGTTGTCGCTGGTCAGGTCGTCCCGGATACGACCCACGAACACCAGGTCCTGGTCGCTGGTCTCCAGCGGCATAGGATAGCGCTTGTTGGCCAGGTCGTCCACCAGCCGGCAGCCGGGGGCGGCGGCGATCAGTTCCCGGGCGCGCTCCACACTGATCTTCTCCTTGGTCCGCACCACGATGGACACGCTGTGGCTCCGCACCACGGGAACGCGGACGCAGGTGCAGCTGACCTTCAGCTCCGGCAGGTGCATGATCTTCCGGCCCTCGTTCTGCATCTTCATCTCCTCGGAGGTATAGCCCTCAAAGGCCTCGCCGCCGATCTGGGGGATGACGTTGTAGGCGATCTGGTACTGGAACACCTTGGGCTCCACCGGCTTGCCCTCCCGCAGCAGCTCCACCTCGTCCATCAGCTCGATGGGGCCGCCGGCGCCGGCGCCGGACACCGCCTGGTAGCTGCTGGCCACAATGCTCTCGATGGGGCTGTCGTGGTTCAGGGCGTTGATGGCCACCAGCGAAACGATGGTGGTGCAGTTGGGGTTGGAGATGATGCCCTTGTGCTTCTTCACGTCCTCCGGATTGATCTCCGGCACGATCAGGGGCACATCCGGGTCCATGCGGAAGGCGCTGGAGTTATCCACGAACACCGCGCCCGCCTTGACGATGGCCGGGGCGAACTGCTTGGCGATATCGTTCTCCGCCGCGCCCAGCACGATGTCCATGCCCTTGAAGGCCTCGTCACAGGCCATCTCCACGGGGATGTCGTGGCCCTTCCAGTGGACAGCCTGTCCCACGGACCGGGCCGACGCCAGCAGGTGCAGCTCCTCGATGGGGAAATCGCGCTCGGCCAGTACCTTCATCATCTCGCGGCCCACCGCGCCGGTGGCACCCAGAATAGCAACTTTATACTTTTTCATATGATGTACTCCTTTTCTCGATATCGAATAAGTGACGTATCCTGCGTTCAGATGCGGCGCATCGACGCAGGCGCACCTTGTGTACGGCAAGCCGCTGCGGCGAAGTATGGGCGCAGGAGACGCGCTTTATTTTACAAAACTGTTGTACAGCACCCGGATAGCCTTCTCAAAGTCGGCGCTGTCCACGCCCACGATGATGTTCAGCTCTTCAGGCCCCTGGGTGATCATGCGGATATTGATGCCGTTTTCGCCCAGCTTGGCGAAGATCTTGCCGGAGGAACCGGGCTGGAAGGCCATCTTCCGGCCCACGGCCGCCACCACAGCCATACCGTCGGTAACGTGCAGGCTGTCGGGCTTGATCTCCTTCTCCATGTCGCCCAGTGCCTGGTACAGATACGGCGCGGCCTTGCCTGTCTCCACTACCAGCGATACCGAGTCGATGCCGGAGGGGATGTACTCCACGTTGATGTGATAGCGCTCCAATATCTCCAGCACCCGGCGGATAACGCCCAGCTCCGAGGACATCCCGTTCTTGGTCATGGTGATGACGGAAAAGCCCTTCTTTCCGGCGATGCCGGTGATCATGCTGCTCTCCTGCAGCTCCGCCGCCGTGTCGTCGAAGGCCTCCCGTATCATGGTGCCCGGGTGCTCCGGCTGGTTGGTGTTGCGGATGTTCAGGGGGATGTTCTTCTCCCGCACCGGGGAGACGGTGCCCTCGTGCAGCACCTGCGCGCCGATATAGCTCAGCTCACGCAGCTCGGCGTAGGTAATGCGCTCGATGGGCCGCGGGTCGGGTACGATCTTGGGGTCGGCCATCAGGAAGCCGGACACGTCCGTCCAGTTCTCATACACGTCGGCGTCCAGCGCCGCCGCCGCCAGCGCACCGGTGATGTCGCTGCCGCCCCGGCTGAAGGTGTGGATGCTGCCGTCCGGCAGCACGCCGTAGAAGCCGGGAATGACCACCTTCCGCCCGCTGGCCGCATGGATCAGAGCCTGATAGCTGGCCTCCTGATCCACCGTGCCGTCCATGCGGAAGTGCAGCCACAGGCTGCTGTCCAGAAAGTCAAAGCCCAGGCAGTCGGCCATGATCCGGGCGGCGAAATACTCGCCCCGGCTCACCAGTTCATCGGCGGAGATGCCCTTGTCCATCTTGGCGCGCAGGGCGTCGAATTCCGCCTCCAGCGGCGTGGACAGGCCCAGCTCGTCCCGAATCTCCAGATACCGGCTGCGTACCATATCGAATATACCGTCGCAGCTGACGCCGTACTGCAGGTGGGCGTGGCACAGATACAGCAGGTCCGTGATCTTGTGATCGTCCTTGAACCGCTTTCCGGCGGCGCTGACCACCACCACCCGGCGGGCGGGGTCTGCCTCCACGATGGAGCGTACTTTTTCCAGCTGGTGGGCATCCGCCATGGACGACCCGCCGAATTTCAACACTTTCAACATAGTCCTTGCCTCTTTCGCTTTGGTTATTGTGTGCAGGGTTTTCATGCGTGACAAAAAAATATTTTCTGTCCATGAGAGAAAAACACTTGCTTTTTTGATGGGGACAGTGTATCATAGCCATATCAGAAATGCAAGACCCAATTTCAAAAGTTTTTTCGGAGGCTTTTTTACCATGATCTACCACAGCACAAGAAACGAGCAGCTCACCGCTTCCTCCACCCACGCGGTGCTTCAGGGCATCGCCCCGGACGGCGGCCTGTACATCTGCGACCCGGCGGCCCTGCGCTTCGACTGGCGCGCTGCCCTGGAAAAGGACACCCTCTCCATGGCGGCGGATATCCTCCACGCCCTGCTGCCGGACTTTCAGGACATGGACCGGCTTGTCCGCGACAGCTACGCCGGCAAGTTCCCCACGTCCGACCTGACGCCCCTGACCCCCGTGGCGGATAAATACGTGCTGGAGCTGTACCACGGCCCCACCTCCGCCTTCAAGGATGTGGCCCTCAGCGTCCTGCCCCGCCTCATCGTGGCGGCGGCCAAGGCCGAGGGCATGAAGGGCGACGTGGTCATCCTGACGGCCACCTCCGGCGACACCGGCAAGGCGGCCATGGAGGGCTTCCACGACGTGCCCGGCACCCGCATCACTGTGTTCTACCCCTACGGCGGCGTCTCCGCTGTCCAGCAGGCCCAGATGGCCACCCAGGAGGGCGCCAACGTCCGCGTCTGCGCCGTCCGCGGCAACTTCGATGACGCCCAGACCGGCGTGAAGGAGATATTCGCCGCCTGCAAGGACAAGGACCTCCACGGCGCCATGCTCTCCTCCGCCAACTCCATCAATATCGGCCGTCTGGCCCCCCAGGTGGTCTATTACTTCCGCGCCTACGGCGATCTGGTGAAGTCCGGCCGCATCCGGCTGGGCGACGTGGTGGACTACACCGTCCCCACCGGCAACTTCGGCGACATTCTGGCCGGCTATTTTGCCAGGCAGATGGGCCTGCCTGTGGGCCGCCTGATCTGCGCCAGCAACGCCAACGACGTGCTCACCGAGTTCCTGACCACCGGCCGCTACGACAAGCGCCGCCCCTTCTACAAGACCACCTCCCCCTCCATGGATATCCTGGTGTCCAGCAATCTGGAGCGCCTGCTCTATCTGGTCAGCCAGGATGCCAGCTGCGTGGAGCGCCTGATGCGTGAGCTGAACACCCAGGGCTGGTATCAGGTCAGCGGCTGGATGCTGGAGCAGCTCCGCGCCGTCTTCGGCTGCGGCTGCTGCGACGATGCCGGCGCGGCGGAGGTCATCGGCCGGGTGTGGCGCGAGCACAGATACCTCTGCGATCCCCACACCGCCGTGGCCTGGGCCGTAGCGGAGAAGCATACCCGCGAGGGCGTTCCCATGGTGGTCCTGTCCACCGCCTCGCCCTACAAGTTCCCCGCCGCCGTACTGCACGCCCTGGGCGAGGCGTCCGGCGACGATGAGTTCGCCATGATGGAGCAGCTCCACGCCCTCACCGGCATGGACATCCCCAAAAATCTCCGCGGCCTGGAGGGCCGCCCCGTCCTCCATACCGACGTCATCGACAAGGACGCCATGCTGGACTATGTGCTGTCCGACGTGCTGAAATAAAAGAAAGGAACCGTTCCCTATGAATATCGTTTGTTTGGACATGGAGGGCGTCCTCGTCCCCGAGATCTGGATCGCCTTTGCCGAGGAAAGCGGCATTCCCGAGCTGCGCCGCACCACTCGCGATGAGCCGGATTATGACAAGCTCATGCGCTGGCGCATCGATCTGCTGCGGCAGCGCGGTCTGAAGCTCAGCGCCATTCAGGAGACCATCTCCCGCATCGACCCCCTGCCCGGCGCCAAGGACTTCCTGGACGCGCTGCGTAAGGATACCCAGGTGGTCATCCTCAGCGACACCTTCGACCAGTTCGCCATGCCCCTCATGGCCAAGCTGGGCTATCCCACCCTGCTGTGCAACACCCTCGAGGTGGACGGCGAGGGCTACATCACCCGCCACCTTATGCGCTGTGAACACTCCAAGCTCACCACCGTCAAGGCCCTTCAGTCTATCGGCTACGACACCATCGCCAGCGGCGACAGCTATAACGATTTGGAGATGATCCTCCACAGCAAGGCCGGCTTTCTCTTCCGCGGTCCCGACAAGATCAAGCAGGACTACCCCGACCTGCCCGCCTTCGAGGACTACGGCGACCTGCTGGCCGCCATCCGCGCCGCCCTGTAACAGCGGTGCTGCGGTGAAAGACAAAGACAAAGCAAAAACCGGCGCCCCCCGGCGCCGGTTTTTGCTTTGTGAAAGGAGGGGGTAAGATCACATCTGGACGCGGTTCTCGCGGGTCCAGCTGGTGATGTCCAGGTTGGGATAGCGGCGGCGCAGCTCGTCCAGCTTGCCTTCGGTGTCGCCCAGTGCGGCGATGCTGTTGATGGCCGCCACATCGGCGGCATTCATAGCGTGGGCCTCATCGGCGCCGCAGGACGCGCAGTGATAGCGCTTGGTCGTCTCAGAAAACGTAACATCGGTGCTGCCGCAAACGGCGCAGCGGGTGGTCTTGGATACGATAGCCATAATGTATTACCTCCATATTCTTGTTTTGTTTCGTTGTCCTTATACTACCACAAAAGTTTTCAGTTGTAAAACGCATAATTGTATTTGCAAGTATGAGAAAAAGTATGATATAATAGCGACAGCGACTGTACAGGAGGTCCCGCCATGAGCGTATCCAAATACCAGATGTTCCTCAAGACCGTGGAGTGCGGCAGCTTCTCCCGGGCGGCGGAGGAGCTGAACTTCACCCAGTCCGGCGTCAGCCACGCCGTCCAGGCGCTGGAGGACGAGCTGGGCATCACGCTGCTCAGCCGCAACCGCGGCGGCGTGGTGCTGACGGCTGACGGCCGCGCGCTGCTGCCCCGGGTCGAGGCCCTCTGCGCCGCCCACCATGCCCTCATGCAGTCCGCGGCGGACCTGAAGGGCCTGGACGCCGGCCTGGTCAAGGTGGCCACCTTCTCCAGCGTCTCTGCACAGTGGCTCCCCTCCATCCTCAAAAGCTTCGGCGACGTCTACCCTAACATCGAGTTCGAGGTGGTGGATGCCGATTTCTACGGCCAGACCGAGGAGTGGATCCTCCAGGGCAAGGTGGACTGCGGCTTCCTGCGCCTGCCCTCAGCAAAATCCCTCTGCGCCCACCCCCTGTACCGGGATGAGCTGTTGGTGGTCGTTCCCTGCGGCCACCCGCTGGCGGACGCGGCGGCCTTCCCCCTGTCGGCCCTGTCCGCCGAGCCCTTCATCCGGCTGGAGGAGGGCCGCGACTACGAGCTCACCGCCGCCCTGGACGCCATGGGCGTCCACCCCAACGTGAAATACACCGCCCGCGAAGACCGCACCATCCTGGCCATGGTGTCCAAGGGCCTGGGCATCAGCCTCCTGCCGGAGCTGATGGTCCGCCGCAGCCCCTATCCCGTGGCCGCCTGCCACGCCCCCGAGCGCTTCTACCGCAATATCGGCATCGCCGTCAAGGATGAAAAGGCCCAGTCCGCCTCCACCCGCCGCTTCGTGGACTATGTCCGCCGCTGGGTGGCCGAAAACGGCGAGGACTGACCTCCCACGCCTTCCCCCTGGGAGCGGATGAGGTGTCGCCGCGCTTGCATACGCGGCGAAATAGAGGCAACCGGGCATCAAAGCCCTTGCCGCAATACTCGTTCACCTTGCCAAAAAACGATTGATGATACCCAGCAGCATCAGCATATCGCTTCACATAAATTCCGAAAAAAGCGTTGTATTGTATCAAACTATGGGTTATACTGAACTTGCGACGCAATTCAACTACCGCTTTATGAATGTGAGGGGAATCGACTAAAAAAGAGATCGCTAGGTCATCACGTTTCTGAAGGTAGGAAAAAACAGGTAAGGAGGTTAGCAAATGGCACACGATGGTAAATTCGCTCAATATATACGCAGAAAGCATATCCACTGGATGGTTGCTGCAGTGCTGTGTGCGCTAGTTGCATTGCTTGTGTTGCGCAGAATTCAGATGCCTGCCAATGTCCCGCTGCCTCAAGTACCCGTCAGTGATCCTCAACCTAAAACGCCGTATTCCATTCCCATCGAGAATACAAAACTGTACGTTTATGTAAGCGGAGAGAGCGCCTCAGATTCTGAAGAAAGCACTACCTATCCCGAGGAAGCTGCTGTCGAATTAGCAAAATCGTTCCTCGACGACTTGATGACTCCTTCCGATGCTCGAACATTTACGATTACGGAGTACAGGGATCTCAAAGTGCGCCTACTGCCAACGACTGATATGGACAGAGAAAGCGCGGACATATACGTACTTAGACCATCTGAAATCAGCAAAGATACTTGGATTGTGGAAATAGATGTTTCCTTTCAATATGAAGGGGTCATCAGCCCCATCGGGAGTGCCGATCAGCGGTGGATTGACAGCCTTTATCAAGGCAGTCCCATTGGTTTCCTACTAACACGAAACGGAACGGAGTATACAATGCGTTCTCGTTACAGTGGTGCATAATAGCAGTGCAATATTTTTTAATTGAGTGATTTGTCCGTAACCGTCAAAACAGAGGGCGGCTGGACAGACATGGGACAATACTATGATGCGATAAAAGAGCAACTGCAATTATACAATATCTTTGTCGTTCTCAAGCACACTCAAACAGCGTCGCCGCTTGCATCGGAAATGCTGATAAGCTCAAAATGTACAAATCCCTATTAGATCACGGCGTGATCACCGAAGAAGAATTCCAAGCAAAAAAGCGGACCTTCTTAAATAGCAGCAAAAGCAGGGAGCGAAACGCTCCCTGCTTTTCTATCTTATCACACTTGCTTACTTGCCGAAGTAGCGGTTCAGCAGACCCTCGAAGGCGAGTTACTGCGCCTTCAAATACTTGCAGCAGAGATTGATCTCCTGAAGGCCATACCCCTCACGGCGATAAAACCTTACCGCCCTCGGGTTCGTATTCTCCGCAAGCAGCTGCACTCTCAAAAGGCCTTCACGCTGTATCAGCTTCTCCAACTCTGCAAGAGCAGCTGCCCCATAGCCTTTTCCCCGAAATGGTTCTCTAATAAAGAAATCATCCAGAAACAGCACCTTTCCATGTGCCCAGACGCTATAAAAAACGACTGTGTTCATAAAACCAATGGACTGTCCATTTTCTTCCAGCATAAACAGCAGATTGGCGCCGTCCGGCTCTGCCATGATGCGCTGGAATATCACAGCAGGATCTCCTTTGTCCAGCGGAGACTCCCACACGTTTTCATCCGCGTATTCATAAGCCATGAATTCTCTGTTCAATTCGACCCAGATTTTTTCATCCTCGGGGCAGCATTTTCTGATCATCTGTTCAAGCTCCCTGTATTTTCTATTTACAAATGAAAGGGTGCGGATAAATCCGCGCCCTCTCATTCATTTGCTTACTTGCCGAAGTAGCGGTTCAGCAGACCCTCGAAAGCCTTGCCGTGGCGGGCTTCGTCGCGGGCCATCTCGTGGACGGTGTCGTGGATGGCATCCAGGTTGTACTTCTTGGCCAGCTTCGCCAGCTCGAACTTGCCGGCGGTAGCGCCGTTCTCGGCATCCACGCGCATCTCCAGGTTCTTCTTGGTGCTGTCAGTGATGACCTCGCCCAGCAGCTCGGCGAACTTGGCGGCGTGCTCAGCCTCCTCCAGGCCGGCCTTTTCCCAGTACAGGCCGATCTCGGGATAGCCCTCGCGGTGGGCCACACGGGCCATGGCCAGATACATACCGACCTCGGAGCACTCGCCCTCGAAATTGGCGCGCAGACCATCGATGATCTCCTTGCGGACATCCTCGGGGACATCGTCGCCAAAGACCTTGCCTACGCCCACAACGTGCTCGGCGGCCCAGGACTTCTCCTCAGACTGCAGCAGGAACTTGTCGCCGCTGACGTGGCAGACCGGGCACTCGGCGGGGGGAACATCACCCTCGTGAACATAACCGCAAACAGGACAGACCCACTTCTTCATAATCGTTACCTCCATAAATGTATTCATGTCGTTGTGTTTGTTATTTTGACGCCGCCGCAGCGGCATTTGTCAACTGGTTTTCTTCTCGGCCAGGCAGCCGTTGCAGCGGCCATAGAACACGACGCCGCAGCTGTCCGCCTCGCCCACCGCTGTCATATCCGGCAGCTCCACCGGGATGGGCGGCAGATCGATGACCGCGCCGCAGGTGCGGCAGATAAAGTGCCCGTGGGGGGCGGTGTTGCCGTCGTAGCGATCCTCGCCGTCCACACAGCCGATGACCTGCACCGCGCCCTCCGCCCGGAACCGCGCCAGATTGCGGTAGACGGTGGCCAGAGAGAGGTCGGGTATGCGGGGCTTCAGCTGGCTGTACACCCACTCCGCCGATGGGTGGCAGGTGGTGGAGCGCAGGCATTGCAGTATGGCGTCCCGCTTGGGGCTGTACCGTGTGTTATCCATCTGCGGCGCTCCTCTCTTATTGCTAACAATTATCGTTTGCATTAGTATAATACCACATTGCTTTTGCTTTGTAAAGAGGGTTTTTAAAATTTTTCAAAAAATTTTTCCAGTGCCTGTTAGCCTCCCCTGTCGGTGCGGAAAATATGCAAAGGAGCCCGGTACGCACAGTGTACCGGGCTCCTCATTTCAATTTACTCGGCCTCGGCCAGCGCCTTAGCCTCGGCAATAGCCTTCTCCTGCGCCGCGGCGGGGCAATCCTCGTAGCGGACGAAGTTGAAGGTGAACGTACCGCGGGACTGGGTCATGGATCGCAGATCGATGGCGTAGCTCATCATCTCGGCCATGGGGACCTCAGCCTCCAGCACCTGCTCGCCGTCACCGGTGGGGTTCATGCCCATCACGCGGCCGCGGCGCTTATTCAGATCGCCCATCACATCGCCCAGATAGCTGTCGGGGATGGTGACCTTCAGCTCGCCAATGGGCTCCATCAGCACGGGCTTGGCCTCGGGCAGCGCGGCCTTGAAGGCCAGGTTGGCAGCCAGCTTGAACGCGATTTCGGAGGAGTCAACGGGGTGGTAGGAACCATCCACCAGGGTGGCCTTCAGGAACACCACGGGATAGCCGGCCAGCACGCCGTGCAGGCAGCTCTCGCGCAGGCCCTTTTCCACGGCGGGGAAGTAGTTCTTGGGCACGGAGCCGCCAAACACGTTCTCCTCGAAGATCATATCCTCCTGCTCAGTCTGGGGCTCGAAAATGATATGGACATCGCCGAACTGACCGCTGCCGCCGGTCTGCTTCTTATAGCGGCCCTGCTTGCGGACGGTGCTGCGGATCTTCTCACGATAGGCAACGCGGGGGGTATCCAGCTCCGCGTCCACGCCGAAGCGGCTCTTCAGCTTACTGCACAGCACGTCGATCTGGATGTCGCCGGCGCCGGAGATCACGGTCTGGTGGGTCTCGGCGTTATTGGTGACGGAGAAGGTGGGATCCTCCTCGTTCAGCTTGTTCAGGCCAGTGCCCAGCTTCTCGATCTCCTGCTTGGTCTTGGGGGAGATGGCGCGCTCGTAGCAGGCGGGGGCAAAGGCCAGCGGCGCGAACTTCACATAGGTCTTGGGCTCGCACAGGGTGTCGCCGGTCTTGACCTTGTCCATCTTGCCGATGGCGCCGATGTCGCCGCAGCAGATCTCCTTGGTCTCCTCGGCCTTCTTGCCCTTCATGGTGTACAGGCGGCCCAGCTTCTCGGTGTTGCCGGTGGTCATGTTATACAGGGACATATCGCTGGTGACCTTGCCGCGGATGACCTTGATCATGGAGAACTTGCCGTACTGGTCGGAGATGGTCTTGAACACGAAGGCGGCGGTGGGGCCGTTGGGGTCATAGGCGACCTCGATGGCGTTGCCGTCATCGTCCTCGGCAGCCTCGGCGGGCATATCAGTGGCCACGGGCACCAGGTCCACGATGGTCTGCATCAGCATATCCACGCCCATGCCGGTGACGGCGGAGCCGCACAGCACGGGGCACACGCTGCCGTCGCGCACACCGATCTTCAGGCCCTTGGCCATATCCTCGGCGGACAGCTCCATGGTCTCGAAGAACTTCTCCATCAGCTCCTCGTCGGCGCCGGCGGCGGCCTCCATCAGCTCAGCGCGCAGGGCCTCCACCTCGTCGGCCATGTCGCCGGGGATGGCGCACTCGCCCTTGGCGTCGTAAGCCTTGTTGTGCAGCAGGTCCACGATGACGGTGACGGTCTTGTTGGCGTCGGCCTTGGTGGCCACGATGGGGGCGATGGCGGTGCCGTACTTGGCCTTGATGGCCTCAATGCAGGACGCGTAGTCGGAGTTGGCCTCCTCCACGCGGTTGATGAACATCATCCGGGGCTTCTTGCCCAGCATCTTCCAGGTACGCTCCATGCCCACGGACAGGCCGTCCTTGGCGTTGCCCACGATGACGGCGCACTCGGCGGCGCGGATGGCGCACACGGCCTCGCCGGAGAAATCGAAGTTGCCGGGGGCGTCCATGACGTTGATCTTCTTGCCCTTATACTGCACGGGGGCAAAGGCCAGGGAGATGGATATCTGGCGCTTGATCTCCTCGGCATCATAGTCGCAGGTGGTGTTGCCGTCGGCGGTCTTGCCCAGACGGTCAGTACCCTTGGTCATAAAGAGCATCTGCTCAGCCAGAGAGGTCTTGCCGGAGCCTCCGTGACCCAGCAGGGCGATATTGCGAATGTCGTTAGCAGTCATAGTGATGATGTTCTCCCTTCATTTTCTTGAAGTCCGCCGCCCACAGCCGCGGACAGTAGCTCAACGTACCGATTATATAGTATTTCTTCAAGCCTGACAACCTCTAATTTAGATATTTGTGGGAAAAGTGCGGGAGTATCCCGCACTTTTCGTCAGGTTGTACAATGGCGAGCTTTGTTCTATGGGCAAAGCGACGGAGTCTCCGTCAATAGTGCTTCACCAGCCCCGCCAGTAATAGCGTCGGCAGCAGCCACAGTACCTGATACAGCACCATGGCAATGGGCGTCAGCAGGTCAAAATTGCCCACAGAGGTGAGATAGTAGGCCAGCGCCACGCCCGCCGCCGCACCGATGTAGCTAAGGATGGTGGCGGTCCGTACAGCCTTCACCGCCCGGCGGCTCCCGGCCACAGACTCCACCAGCGGCATGAGCCCCTCCCGGCAGATGGCCACGCAGGGCTGCTCGCCCTGCTGCTCCGCCAGCTGGGCCAGCGCCAGCCGCGTGGACACGTCCGGATACACCGGCTTGACGTCCACGCCGAATTTCCGCTTGATCAGCCCCGGTGTCACGTTGCCGCTTCGCACGGCCAGCACCGGCACGATGTGAAACCGCTTCAGCGTCCGCAGGGCCCATTCCGCGTTGCGGGAGGGCTGATATTTCACGGCAAACACCGCTGTCAGCGCCCCGTCTACCGCCAGAAACACACCGGTAGACAGCTTCATATCCCGGGGCAGGGCCACCTTGCGCTTTTTCATAAAGTACGCACTGCCCATGAGCACCGTTTCGCCCCGGATATTGGCCTCCACGCCGCCCTCCTCGCAGTAGTTCACCCACTCCACCGGCAGGCGGAAGCCTCCCTCGGCGGTGAGCTGGCGCTCCAGCAGCGGCGTCAGGCTGCTGTCCGCCGCCCTGGCTACCGACGCGGCGTAGGACACCGCGCGGCTGCGCTCCTCGCCGAAGACCTTATAGCCGTTCAGTGTCACCGTTCCCGCCGGGAACAGATCGTCGTCCGTCAGCACCAGCCGCCGCGGCCGGCTGACCGCCTTCGCCCCGGCATAGCCTGCGGCTGCACAGCCGCTGCGGCTCAGCCGCCGGGACAGATAGTACATGGGCAGAGCCCCGCTGAGGGGAATCCCCAGCCCCGCGCCGGCGGTGGTCAGCGCCGTCAGCACCCAGGGGAAATCGCTCATATTCCCGCCGGAAAAGCACACCACGCTGGACAGCACCGCCGCCGTGGCCAGCACCAGCGGCAGGGCGTAATTCTGCCATCTCCGCGCCGGATCGGGCTTGCTGCACAGACGGTAAAAGCCCTCTGCCGTCCCCTGCTGCCTGCATACGCCCGCCGCCGTCACCGACGCCACATAGGGCACGGTGCCGTTGAGCACCAGCAGATGGTAGGCGTTCCGCAGTGCTGACGCCTCCAGGTACAGCCCCCACTGGCAGGCCAGGATCAGCAGCGCACCGGCGGCGGCATAGGGCGTGGCCCGGGTACTGCCCGTGGCCATGCCGCACACACAGCAGATCAGCTGCGTCAGCACAGCGACAGCGGCGCACAGCTCACAGCCCGCACTTCCCTCACGCAGCAGCGACACGGCCTGCTTCCACACCGGCATACAGGCCAGCGCCGTCAGCAGCAGCCCCGCTCCCAGGGCGGCGCACCGCAGCAGCGACGCATCCAGCCACGCCGACGGCAGCTTTTCCAACTCCTGCAGCACCGCCGCGGCCACCAGTGCCAGCGCCGGGAGCATCCCCCATATCAGTCCGCCGCGCAGTCGGCTGCACCGGCGCTTGGCCTCCCGCAGCACGTCCTCCGGCAGGGGCTCCGGCTCCGGCGGTTCCTCCGGCTCCGGTTCCTCCTCCGGCTCGTCGAACAGCTGCTCGGTGTCCTGAAAAGCCGGACGGCGCTTCTGCTCCGCCGCCGGACGGCGAAGCCTCTCCAGCAGTGCCGCAAAGCGCTCCCGCAGGGGCACCGGCTGGGCGATGACGCCGTCATCCTCGTCCTCCAGCACCGCGTCCACCGTCTGGGACATGATATCCTTCAACGCCACCCGATCCGGCGCGGGGGACTCGTATTCCGGCTCGTTTTTCTCCGGGGCAGCGGGCTCCGACGGGGCCTCCGTCTCAGATGGCGGTACTGCCTCCGATGCCGGCACGGGAGCCCTTTCCTCTGCCGGCGTCTCCGGCATCGCCGCTTCCTCCGTCGGGACAGGCTGACGCCCACCCTTGCCGTACTCGGCAAGGATGGCCTCCAGTGAAAGCTCGTCCTCCTGCTCGTCGAACGCGCCGTATAGTTCCTCGTCCCGTCGCCTTCTCATGCTGTTCTTTCCTGTTTTCGTCCTGTTCCGCGTCGCTTTCCGTTATCCGCGCTGCCGCACAGCCTCGTACAGCAGTATGGCCGCCGCCGCACTGGCGTTCAGCGAGGATATCTTTCCTTTCATGGGGATGCTCACCAGAAAATCGCAATTCTCCGCCGCCAGGCGGGTCATGCCCGTCCCCTCGGAGCCGATGACAATGGCCGCCGGCCCCTTCAGATCGGCATTGTACAGCGTGGTATTCCCATCCGCCGCCGTACCGAACACCCACACGCCCTGCTTTTTCAGGTCCTTCAGCAGCGCCGGAATGTTGGGCACCCGCGCCACCGGGATATAACTCACCGCGCCGGCGGAGGTCTTTGCCACGATGGCCGTCAGCCCGGCGCTGCGCCGCTTGGGGATGATGACCCCATGGGCCCCGGCACACTCGGCGGTACGCAGGATCGCGCCCAGGTTGTGGGGGTCGGATATCTCGTCGCACACCACCAGCAGCGGCGCCTCGCCCCTGTCGGCGGCGGACTGCAGGATCTGCTCCACCGTGGCGTATTCCCGCACGGCCGCCAGGGCGATGACCCCCTGGTGGGCATGGGTGCGGCTCATAGCGTCCAGCTTCCGCCGGTCGGCGTCCACCACCACGATGCCCGCGGCGCGGGCCTTGGAGGCGATGTGCCCCAGCGTCTTGTCCGTCTCGCCCTTGGCGATGTAGATCTTGTCGATAGCCGTCTCCGTCCGCAGGGCCTCGATGACCGCGTTGCGGCCCTCGATGATGCCGTCCGCCTCGGCGTCGGGCAGCGGCCGTCTGTTCTCGGTGTCCTTTATCTCTCTCATGGGGCATACCTCGCGATCCATATAATTGTCACCAGTATACCACATCCTTTCGTCAATATAAAGGCACATTCATAGAAATTTTACAGGAAAACCCTCTGCCTTTGCCTTGAGACTTTCGGGCAGGTGTGGTATACTGATTAGAAATTATATTCCCCTCACAAGTCAAACGGAGGATAAATATATGTCCAATAACAACAGCAGCAACAATAGCAACCGCGGCGGCAAGAACGGCAAAAACGGCGGTTTCCGCGGCGTTCTCACGCTGATTGCGTGGGCACTGGTGCTGACGGTGGCGTTCCAGTATTTCAACGCCTACAACAACAACGCCGCCAATAAGAGCACCAGTCACGAGATCAAATACAGCGACATGATCTCCATGATTGAAAAGGATCAGGTGAAGGAGATCCTGTTCAAGGACAGCACCATCTACGTCACCCCCGTGGACGGCTACGTCTTCACCGAGGAGATCACCTCCGGCAGCAAGACGGAGACAAAAACCTACACCCAGTCCAAGGACTCCGGCCTGACGCTGTACACCGTGTACCTCTCCAACGCCGATCTGCTCCCCCTGCTGGAGGCGCACAATGTGGCCTATACCGGCTTCTACAAGGCCGAGATGAGTCCCTTCCTGATGATCATGATCCAGTATATTCTGCCCACCATCTTCATCGTGGGCGCGTTCATGCTGGTCATGCGTCTGATGAGCAAATCCGGAGGCGGCGGCTTTGGCGGCATCGGCAGTGTGGGCAAGGCCAACGCCAAGGTCTACATGGAGAAGTCCACCGGCGTCACCTTCAAGGATGTGGCCGGTCAGGACGAGGCCAAGGAGTCTTTGGAGGAGATCATCGACTTCCTGCACAATCCCGGCAAATACACCGCCATCGGCGCCAAGCTGCCTAAGGGCGCGCTGCTGGTGGGCTCCCCCGGTACCGGCAAGACCCTGCTGGCCAAGGCTGTGGCCGGCGAGGCCGGCGTCCCCTTCTTCTCCATCTCCGGTTCCGACTTTGTGGAGATGTTCGTGGGCGTGGGCGCCAGCCGCGTCCGTGACCTGTTCAAGGAGGCCGCCAAGGTCGCCCCTTGCATCATCTTTATCGATGAGATCGACACCATCGGCAAATCCCGCGACGGCAGCCGCTTTGGCGGCAATGACGAGCGCGAGCAGACGCTGAACCAGCTGCTGGCCGAGCTGGACGGCTTTGACCCCAGCAAGGGCGTCATCGTGCTGGGCGCCACCAACCGCCCCGAGGTGCTGGACAAGGCGCTGCTGCGCCCCGGCCGCTTCGACCGGCGCATCACCGTGGACCGGCCCAACCTGGCCGGCCGTCTGGCCACCTTGCAGGTACACACCCGCAATATCCGCCTGGCCGAGGACGTAAATCTGGAAAAGATCGCCCAGGCCACCGCCGGCTGCGTGGGCGCCGACCTGGCCAATCTGGTGAACGAGGCCGCCCTGCGTGCCGTGCGCAAGGGCCGCCGGGCCGTAAATCAGGACGATCTGCTGGTGTCCTTTGAGCTGGTCATCGCCGGCAGTGAGAAAAAGGGCACCGTCATCACCGAGGCGGAAAAGCGCATCATCGCTTACCACGAGGTGGGTCACGCGCTGGTGGCGGCCAAGCAGAAGAATGCCCAGCCCGTCAGCAAGATCACCATCGTCCCCCACACCCAGGGTGCGCTGGGCTACACCCTGCACCTGCCGGAGGAGGAAAAGTTCCTCATGTCCCGTGAGGACATTCTGGCCGAGATCCGTACCCTGCTGGCCGGACGTTCCAGTGAGGAGGTAGTGTGCAACACCATGACCTCCGGCGCCGCCAACGACATCGAGCGCGCCACGGAGATGGCCCGGAACCTGGTGGCCCGCTTCGGTATGTGCGACGAGTTCGACATGATGGCCCTGGGCAGCGTCCAGAGCCAGTATCTGGACGGCGGCTACTCCATGACCTGCGCCCAGGAGACCTACGCCGCAGCCGACCGCGAGACCATCAAGATCCTGCGCCAGTGCCACGAGGAGGCCAAGCAGATCCTGCGGGAGAACCGGGAACTGCTGGACAAGATCGCCGCGTACCTGCTGAAGAAGGAGACGATCACCGGCCAGGAGATGATGGCCATCATCGAGGGCCGCGACCCGGAGACTGTGGACAACTACGGCGCCAGCAAGAGCAGCCAGCCCGCCTTCCGCCCCAGCGTGCCGGAGACCATCGAGGCCCCCGCCAGGCACATCAACATCGTGTCCGAGCCCATCCCCATGCCAAACTACGATGAGAAGCCGGAGGATAAGGACCCGGAAAGCACCCCCGCCGGGGACAAACCGGCGGAGCACGCAGACGGCGACCCCGAATAAATGCACAGCAGCCCTGCGGCAGCGCCGCAGGGCTGTTTTCTTTTCAGTTTTCCGGCAGCTCCCGCACCCGTTCGCACAGCAGCGGCAGCGCCTTTTCAAACTCCACGCCGTACCACCCGGCCTGCGGGTCCCGCGCCGTGGCGTCGATACAGGCAAGTACAAATTCCACCGCCAGCGAAGCCGCCTGCTCCAGCGTCATGCCCCGCATGAGCCCGCCGGTGACGACGGCGGAGAAGATATCCCCCGTGCCGTGGAAGGAGGCCGGGTTCCGCGGGCCAAGACAGGTGAAATACGTCCCCGCGCCGCTGTCATAGCCCATAGCGCCCAGCTTATCCGGCGCAAAGGACACCCCGGTGAGGATCACCTTCTTCGCCCCCAGCGCGGCCACCCCCCGCAGCAGTTCGCGGGCAAAGCCCTCGTCCACCTCCTCCCGGTACGGCGTACCGGTCAGCAGACAGGCCTCCGTGATATTGGGCAGCGCCACGTCCGCCCGAGCCGTCAGGCGGGCCATCGCCGCCGGGAAAGCGCCGTCAAACCCGCTGTACAGCTTCCCGTGGTCCGCCATGGCCGGGTCCACGATCAGCAGCGTATCCGGGCTCTTCACCGCGTCGAAAAAGTCCATCACCTGCTGCACCTGGGGCGCGGAGGCGATGTAACCGGTATAGAGCGCGTCAAAATGCACCTGCTGGGACCGCCAGTGATCGGCGATGGCCGGCAGCTGGTCGCTGAGATCCCGGCTGACAAAGCCCGGGAATGCCGTGTGGGCGCTGAGCACCGCCGTGGGCACGATGGCACATTCCACCCCCATGGCGGAGATCACCGGCAGCGCCACCGTCAGCGAGCACCGCCCCAGACAGGAGATGTCCTGTATGGACGCTATTCGTTTCATAGAGCCGCCTCCTGTTCATCATACCAAAAAGGGAGAGGCACATGAGTATGTGTCTTTCCCTTTTTGGTGCGGGCGGCGGGACTCGAACCCGCACGCCTGTTGGCAATGGAACCTAAATCCATCGAGTCTACCAATTCCACCACGCCCGCATATCCACGCCGTATTGTAGCACACTTCACGTCGGCGTGCAAGGAATGTTTTGCCTTTCCCCTCCACCCCATGCTATACTGTCATCAACAGTACACGAAAGGATGGTGCCCCATGAGCGAAAATGCCCTCGCCTTGGCGCGTCAGCACGCGCCCTGCTACATTTACTCCCGCGAGATCCTTACCGCACAGGCAGAGACTCTCCACAGGACCTTCCCCGGCTTTGATATTCTGTTCTCCGTGAAGGCCAACCCCTTCCCACCGGTAATACGGCACCTTGCGGCGCTGGGCATCGGCGCGGATGCGGCCAGCGCAGGGGAGGTCCGCCTGGCCGCGGAATGCGGGATCGCGCAGGAGGATATCTACTTCTCCGCCGCCGGAAAAAGCGATCGTGCACTGGCCGCCGCGTGGGATAACTGCCATCTGATCGCCGATTCCATCGGCGAGGTGCGGCGAATCGCCGCTATGGCCGCTGCCCGCGGCGAGACGAAGGCCATCGGCCTGCGCGTGAACCCCGCCTTCAGCATGGACGGCGGTGCGGGCGGGACATCCAAGTTCGGCATCGACGAGTCCGACCTCCCGGCACTGAAAACTCTGCTGCAAACGCTGCCGATAGCCGTCTGCGGCCTCCATATTCACCTGCGCTCCCAGAACCTCTCCGCGGACACTCTCGCCCGCTACTACAAAAACTGCTTCGCGCTGGCCCTCCGCGTCCGCGATATTCTGGACTGTGCCATCGAGTATATCAACTTCGGCGGCGGAGTAGGCATCGTTTACGACCCGGCGTGCCAACCGCCGCTGAACATGAGCACCTTGAAGCAATGTACGCAGGCCGTGGCAGAGGAAAACGCCCGTACCCTCCGCGCACGGCTGCTGGTGGAGTCCGGGCGGTTTCTGACAGCACAGGCGGGAACGTACTATCTGCCTGTGGTAGACAAAAAGACGTCCCACGGCACCACCTATGTCATCGTAGAAAACTGTCTCAACGGCTTCCAGAAGCCCTCTCTTGCCGCCATGCTGCGTAACGCCGCCGGAGAAGGCCCCCTTGCGCCTCAGGAACCTCTGTTTACCGGCGAGACCGCCTTCCCCATCACCGCCCTGCCTGTGGAGGATACCGGCATCACCGAGACCGTAGACATCGCAGGAAACCTCTGCTGCGCCGCGGACGTGCTGGCTAAGAACTTCACCGGTCCGGCGCTGGCGGTGGGAGATCTTGTGGCCGTGGGGAACACCGGGGCCTACGCCAGAACGCTGTCGCCGCTGCTGTTTTCCTCCCACGACGTCCCTGCGGAATTCTTGATCTGAAAAACAGGGCAGCCCATTGGGCTGCCCTGTTTTCTTATTTCTCCCGTCTGATGGGCCGGATATACTTGAAGTACTGCCCCGGCACAAAATAGAAATACGTCATCCGTCCCGGCGTAGCGGTATCCAGCACGCAGCCGTTGGCGGCGTAGTCAAAGTCCCGCATAGCGGCCTCCACCTTGTTCTCCACCGTGCGGCACTCCTGCTCATAGTCGAAGGGGCCGTGCTCAAACACCATATACTCCCCCTCCGGCACATCCATCAGCTCCAGCGGCGCGGGTATGGGGCCGCTGTAATCGGCGGGCAGGCGGACGCCGTAGCTCTCGATGCGGGGGTAGTTCCAGGCACAGAGGCGGCCTTTGGGGTCGTTGATGTAGCCCATGATCTGGCCGGCCATGCCGTCGGCCTCGGCGCCGCCGTTGTCGTCCAGCTTGCCGGGAATGCTGTCCAGCAGGCCGCAGACGGTGGCGCAGTCGCCGCCGGGAACATTCTTCTGCTTTTCCCAGAAATCCCAGTAGCCGTTGGACTCATAGTTGCGAAGGTGCAGGTATTTGTGGGCGGGAATAGTAACGAAATACGTCTTGACGCCCTGTTCACTTTTGACCATACCGATCTCTCCCAATCCAAAGATATAGCGATCGAAGGGATGGATGCGGGTGCGGAGCACTACGGGGCGGGGCCGGCGGCGGTAAACACCGGGGGTAACGCCGTAGAGCGCCTTGAAGGCGCGGGTAAAAGCCTCCTGCCCGGAAAAGCCGTAGTCCAGCGCGATGTCCAACAAAGGCCGGTCGGTATCGCGCACCTCCTTCAGGGCAAAGGCCAGGCGCCGCTGGTGCAGGTAGGTACGCAGGGACATACCCGCGATCTCGCGGAATTTATGGGTGGCGTGGTACTCAGAATAGTGCAGACGTGCCGCCAGCGCCCGCAGTATCAACGCCTGATCGTCCCGGCGCATAATGGCATCGTCCATCTCATTGACGACGGTCTGGATCAGCTGCTGCCATTCGTACATAGGCTTGCTCCCTTCTCTCGCTGTGAACAGAATACACCCTTTTCGCCCCAAATGTTTGATACGAGTTGCTGTTAAAACAGGGACGGCTCCCGCCGTCCCTGTCCGCTTATTCCACTTCAGCAGCCTCCGCCGGCTCCTCCTGCCCCTGCTTGGGCAGCTGCTCGGGCCACTTGGCCCAGGTCTGGCGGATATAGGGGATCATCTGATCCCGGGGCATATCCAGTGCCGCGGCCAGCTCGCCGTAGAGCTGGTCCTCAGCCCGCTTGAGATAGCGCTCATCCATCTGGCTGACCTTCTTACCATGGCGCAGGGCCCACGCCCGCTTGCGGCAGATACCGTGGATCATGGCGGCCAGCTCGGCGCAGTCACAGCGGAGCACCAGCTGGTGGTAGAAATCCTTGGCAGCACGCATACCGCGCTCGGCAGGCTTCTGCTCCGGCAGGACCGGCAGCGCGGCGATCAGTTTCAGCGCACAGTCACGGCTGATGATGGGACGCATGAGGACAGCGGTGTCCACCGGAGTCATAACGGTGCCGCCGCGGTACAGGGGAGAAAGATGATAGTAGACCTTGTCGCCGCCGTCATAGGCTAGACCGGATGGCCCTATGGACTCCACCCGGCAGACGCCCTCGCCGCCGTATACCACCAGATCACCCGCTGCAAACATCACACACGCTCCTTATCCGCAACATACATACACATATATACACAAAAAGGCACATGGCACACGACCATGCGTTCCCCTTTTGCTCACCATTACCTGACATCAGTATAACATATTCTGACGAAAAATGTAAGCACAAATTTTACCGTGACTGTCGATTTTCCCGGAAAGTTGTGATACAATGCAGAAAAACTTTTGCGAGGTGCAGCCATGAAAAAACCCGTCATCCATCCCTCCGCCTTTGTGGCGGACAACGCCACCGTCCGGGGCAGCGTGACCCTGGGCGCCAACAGCAGCGTGTTCTTCGGCGCGGTGCTGCGGGGCGACCGGGCGCCGATCACCATCGGTGCGGGCACGAATATCCAGGATAACTGTGTGGTGCACGTGGACTACGACCATCCGGTGACGGTGGGCGAAAACGTAACGGTGGGCCACGGGGCCATTCTCCATGGGTGCACCGTGGGTGACAACACCCTCATCGGCATGGGCGCCATCGTGCTGAACGGCGCGAAGGTCGGCAGCAACTGCCTGATCGGCGCGGGGGCGCTGGTACCGCAGAACGTGGAGATACCGGACGGGTCTTTGGCCTTCGGCTCCCCCGCCTCGCCCGACCACTCGCTCAAACGCGAGATCTTCGATCTGCTCGCCGTCGAACAGACGACCCGCATGCGGCTGACGGAGAACTGGATGATCTCGCCCGGCGAAGCGCTCTGCGGGTTGTTCTTCTCCGATGCCCGCTATTTCTCCGTCGGACAGATCGACGCCGAACAGCTGCGCGACTACGCCGAACGGCGCGGACTGGCAGTCGAAACCGTTGAAAAAATCATTCCGAACAACGTCTGAACATGAACGTACTGGATATCATCCGCGAACCCTCCGCACGGGAGACGACCCGCTTCTCGTTCGAATTGCTGCCGCCGCTCAAAGGCGACGGAACACAGCGCACGTTCGAAGCAATCGACCCGCTTATGGAATTCTCCCCGATCTTCTGTAGCGTCACCTACCACCGCGAGGACGTCAAATACATCGAAAAAGAAAACGGTCTGCTCGAACGGCACACGGTACGCCGGCGGCCGGGGACGGTCGGCATTTCGGCGGCCATCATGCAGCGGTACGGCCTGACCGTCATCCCGCACCTGATCTGCGGCGGCCAGTCGCGCTACGACATCGAAGACGCCCTGATCGACCTGGACTTCCTGGGAATACAAAACGTGCTGGCGCTCCGCGGAGACAATCTGAAAGGAGAACACACGTTCCGCAACCACCCGGACGGACACCTGCACGCGTCGGAGCTAGTCGAGCAGATCGAACGGATGAACCGAGGCGTTTTCATCGACGGCGAGGTCGAACAGTGCCACAACACGAATTTCTGCATCGGCGTGGCCGGTTACCCCGAGAAACACGCCGAAGCCCCGAACAAAGCCGAAGACCTGCGCCGGCTGAAAGAGAAAGTAGACGCCGGCGCCGCGTACATCATCACGCAGATGAGTTTCGACAGCGCGAAAATCCTGTCGTTCATCGACGACTGCCGCGCGGCCGGAATCGACGTGCCGATCGT
>OGQN01001039.1_pt1 | contig 23482 bp, 21 predicted proteins | sample 1553231 | NCBI WGS metagenome assembly OGQN01 (sample SAMEA2579950, study PRJEB22360) | human gut metagenome | biome: human gut; feature: human-associated habitat; material: faeces | place: Denmark | collected 2008/2010 | reverse complement strand
GGAGCCGCCCTTGCCACGGGCGCCCGTGTACTTGCACAGCCCCAGACCGTGGTTCACCTGAGCGTCGTTGCGCTTCTCATACACCTCGGCGAAGTTGGGGTCATAGGCCGCCGTCACGTCGGAGGACAGGCAGAAGGCGCTCTCATAGCACACCCGCAGGGCAACGCCCTGACTCTCGCACAGATCCTCCATAAAGGTATCGAAGAAGGCGGACTGCATACCGGTGACGCCCATAGAGCCGATCTCCTCCTTGTCCGCCAGTATACAAACGGCGGTCTTGGTGGGGGTCTCCAGCTCCAGCAGAGCCTTCAGGGCCGCATAGCTGCACACCCGGTCATCGTGGCCGTAGGCGCCGATGAGGCTGCCGTCCAGACCGATATCCGTGGCATTAAAGGCCGGGACCACCTCCAGCTCGGCGGATGTCAGGTCATCCTCGCAGATGCCGTACTTCTCGTGGAGCAGATCCAGCACCCGCAGCTTCACACGGTCGCTGTCCTCGCAGTCGCCCAAGGGACGGCTGCCCATGAGGATGTTCAGCGTCTCACCGGCAATGGCCTCGTTGAGGGGCTTCTTCCCCTGCTCACCGCCCAGATGGGGCAGCAGATCATTGATGACGAACTTGGGCTCGTCGCCCTCGCCCAGCACCACGGACCCCGCCGTGCCGTCCTTCAGGGCTATCACACCCCGCAGCTGCAGGGGGATCGCCACCCACTGGTACTTGCGGATGCCGCCGTAGTAATGGGTCTTGCCGTAGGCCAGCTCGCTGTCCTCATAAATGGGATGAGGCTTCAGATCCAGACGGGGAGAGTCGATGTGGCAGGCCACGATCTGTGCGCCCTCGGACAGGCTCTCCCGGCCGATCACGGCCAGCATCACGCTCTTCTTCCGGTTCACCCGGTACACCCGGTCGCCGGGCTGCAGGGCCATGCCCCGCTCATAGGGGATAAAGCCCGCCGCCTCCGCCAGCGCCACGGTGTGGGCCGTGCACTCCCGCTCGGTCTTGCTGTGGTCCAAAAAGCTCTTGTAGTCCCGGCAATAGGCCTCCATGGCGTCCAGCGTCTGCTGGTCCACCCGGTCATAGCCGTTCTTGCTGCCGGAAAACAGCAGCTCCCTTTTGGCCTTCATTTCATCGGTCATTGTTCATGTCCTCCTTCGGTGATATGGTGGAGCTGCCGCAGCAGATCCCGGAAAAAAATCTCCGCCTTCTCCCGGAACGCCTCCGGCGTCTCCTCCTGATTTTCCAGCACATCTGTGCAGTGCTCACGATAATAGCTGTCCGGTTTCTGGGCCTGAATACGCAGCCGTGCGTACTCCTCCGGGATATGGTCCCGCTGCATGATCCGCTGAACCCGCTGCTCGCCGGGGGCCAGCACCGCCACCGTCCGGCAGCACAACTCCCCCAGGCCGCTCTCTATGAGGTTGATGGCATCCAACCCCACCAGCACCCTTCCCTCCATCTTCCTCCGCAGCACGCCGGGGAGATAGTCGAAAATGATGCCGTTGAGCCGCTCCAGCGCCTGCGGATCGGAAAAGACGAGACTCCCCAGCTTCTGCCGGTCCAGACCGCCGTCCGCCGCGAACACCGGGCCGAACGCCCCGGCGATGGCCTCCCGCAGCGCTCCGTCCGTCCGCAGCAGCTCATAGTAGATGGCGTCGCAGTCCAGCACCAGCCCTCCCAGCTGCTCCAGCGCCCGCAGGGCGCTGGTCTTGCCCGCGCCGGTAGGCCCCGTGAAGCCGATGACCAGCGGCGACGCGTCCACCGTGTGGAACCCCGCCGCCTTTTTCAGCCGGTTGCTCACCGCCAGTCCCAGTCCCGCCTCGTCCGGGCACTGGGCATAGATGGCCGTCACCTCCGTCTCGTCGAAGGTCCGCAGCGCGTCGAACACGCGCTGCGCCTGGGCCAGCTTGTCTCCTGCCGGTCCCAACCGATGTACAATGTGCCCCGCGAACAGCGGCGCGTACTCGTCAAAGCAGATGACCCCGGCCCCTGCCGGCAGGTGCGCCGCGATGTATGCCGCGCTTCGCCGCGGCGCGCCCGTCACCACCGTCACGGCAGCCCGGGGCGCGTAGTGCCGGTACTTCATTCCCGGTGCCTTGGCCTTCTCCCCGTCGGACAGCTTCTGCCGCACGGCCTTATCCACGGCCACCTCCCCCAGCACCGCCTCCAGTGCCTCCAGCGGCAGTCCGCCGGGCCGCAGCAGCCGGGGTGGCTGCACCGTCAGATCGATAATGGTGCTCTCTACGCCCACGGCGCAGGGCCCGCCATCCACGATCCCGTCGATCTTGCCCATCATGTCCTCCATCATGTGCCGCGCACAGGTGGGGCTGGGCCGTCCGGAGGTATTCCCGCTGGGCGCCGCCACCGGCGTATCCGCTGCCGCGATAATGGCCCGCGTCACCGGATGGTCCGGGCAGCGGACACCCACGGTGTCCAGCCCGCCGGTGGTCCGCAGGGGCACGCAGTCCCGCCGGGGCAGGATCATGGTCAGCGGCCCCGGCCAGAACCGTTCCGCCAGCGCATAGGCCGTGTCGGGGATATCCGCACAGCAGCGCTCCAGCCAGCCCGCGTCCGGCACGTGCAGGATCAGCGGGTTGTCCTGTGGCCGTCCCTTAGCCTCGAAAATACGGCGCACCGCGTCCTCGTTGAGCCCGTCGGCCCCCAGCCCGTATACCGTCTCCGTGGGGATACCCAGCAGGCCGCCCCGGCGAAGGATCGCCGCCGCCTCCGCGATGGCGTTTTTGTCCGTTTCCGGATGGAATATGATGGTCTCCATCACCCGAACCTCGTTTCTTCTGCTCTTTTATTCCGCCGCAGCGGCAAAACTCCTCTTTTTACAGTCCCAGATCCTCGCCCACGAGAATGACCTTGATGCGCTCATGCACCATGGAGTACCGCGTCACCACCACATAGGAACAGATGCAGTCCGGACTGGTGCAGTCACCGCACTGTCCGGTCAGACCGCAGGGCGTCTTGATACCGAACCGCTGTGCGTTGGCCGGCGCAGCGATGTTCCGTGCGCGGGCAATGGCGTCGTCCAGCGTGCCCAGCACCTTGTTCATACCGGCGATGACCACCACCTGCCGGGGTCCATAGCACATGGCCGCCACCCGGTTACCCATGCCGTCGATATTCACCAGCTGCCCATCCTTGGAGATGGCGTTGCTGCTCATCAGGAACGTGCCGCAGCTCAACGCCTGGTGCATCAGCGCCTGCTTCTCCGCCGGGTCCTTAGCGGTATCCCGGTCGATGAGGGTATAGCCCTCCTGCGCCAGCCGCTGCTTCAGCCCCAGCTCGTCCACCGTCATCACGCCGCCCCAGGACACGGAGTCCGTTTTGGGGATCAGCTCCAGCGCCTTCTCCACGGCCTCGGCAGCGGTGGAACAGTAATAGGCGTCAAAGTGCCGCTTCTTCATGGCCTCCACCGTCTTGGGGCCGGACAGGTCATACATTTTCTTCTTATTCTCGTTCATGGTCAACTCTCCTTTCCCTCCTGCAGCCGTTGGGCCTGGTCGTTCAGGGTCAGCGCGTCGATCATGTCATCCAGATCGCCGTTGATGATGGCCGCAATGTTGAAATTTTTATTGTCTCCCGTCAGCCGATGATCCGTGACCCGGTTCTGCGGGAAATTATACGTTCTGATCTTGCCGCTTCTGTCGCCGGTGCCCACCTGGCTCTTCCGTGTGGCGGCGATGGCGGCGTTCTGCTTCTCCTGCTCCGCCTCGTACAGCTTCGAGCGCAGGATCTTCATGGCCCGATCCTTGTTCTTATACTGGCTGCGCTCATCCTGGCACTCCACCACCACGCCCGTGGGCAGATGGGTGATACGTATGGCGCTCTCCGTCTTGTTCACGTGCTGTCCCCCCGCGCCGGAGGAACGGAACGTGTCGATCTGCAGGTCCTTGGGGTCGATGGAAAACTCCACCTCCTCCGCCTCCGGCATCACCGCCACCGTGGCGGCGGAGGTCTGGATGCGCCCGGAGGACTCCGTCTCCGGCACCCGCTGCACCCGGTGTGTCCCAGCCTCGAATTTCAGCCGTGACCAGGCGCCCGCACCCTCGATCTCGGCGCTGACCTCCTTCACGCCGCCCAGCTCCGTCATGTTCTCACTGACGATGCTCAGCGTCCAGCCCCGGCGCTCGGCGTACATGGTGTACATCCGCAGCAGGTCGGCGGCGAATAGTGCACCCTCCTCCCCGCCGATACCGGCCCGTATTTCCAGTATCACGTTCTTCTCGTCATTGGGGGCCCGCGGCAGCAGCAGCCGCTTCAGCTCCTCCTGCAAGCGCTCCATATCCCCCTTCGCCCCAGCCAGCTCCTCCTGTGCCAGAGCCCGCAGCTCCGGGTCAGACAGCATCTCCTCCGCCTCCCGGGCGGTGTCCTGCGCCCGCAGATACGCCTGCCAGCATTCCACCACCGGCGTCAGCTCCTTCTGCTCCCGGCGCAGCGCCGTCAGTTTCTCCCGGTCCGTATACACCGCCGGGTCTGCCAGCTGCTGCTCCACCTCTGTCAAATGCGCCGCAAGGGCGCTCAGCTTCTCCTGCATGGCCCGTCCTCAGTCGTTCTCCAGCAGGCGGCGCACATTCTGGATAAAGTCGTTCCGCCAGAACTCATACCCCTCGCTGTCCGGCCGCAGCGACACCGCCAGCCGGTGGGCCTGCCCGGTATACATATCCATCTGGTCATAGACCTCCTCGCTGCGCTGGGTGGTGCTCCGCGTGACCACATAGGCCACGTTTTCCATCTCCAGTCCCCGCCGCTTCAGCAGCGCGCGAATGGGGCTGGCGCACCGCCCCGCCCACACCGGGCTGCCCACGATCACCAGTTTGTACGCGCCCAGCGGCTTCTCCGTCTCAAAGGGCTGCAGGGGCCGGGTGGACGTCTTCATGGCGTCCATACCGCAGCGCATATACCCCCGCCAGCCGCTGCGGTCGCAGTCGTCGGTGATGGCCGTGATCTCCGCGCCCAGCGCCTCGGCGATCTCCTTGACCGCCCGGCGGGTATGCCCGGTCCGGGAATAGTAAATGCATAAAATATCACTCATGTTATCGCTCCTCCTGTTCCTCGGCCTGCAGGCTCAGTTCTTCCCAGCGCTCCATCTCCTGCTCCAGCCGCTTCTGCACGTCCTGCTGTTCCTGATACAGCGCGTTCAGCTTCTCCGCGTCGCAGGCGTTCTCCGCCATCTCCGCCTCCAGCCGCGCACTGTCCGCCTCCAGCCTGGCGATAGCCGTCTCGCAGATGGTCAGCTGCTTTTTCGCCGCCTGCTGAGCCCGGTTGCCCCGGCTGCCGTTCTTTTTCGGCGCAGCGGACTGTGCCTGTACCGCGGCCGCCGCCGCGGCGTGCTCCTCCTCCTTGGCCTGCCGGTACTGTGCAAAGCCCATGGGATAGTCCGTGATGACGCCCCCGGCCAGCTCCCACACACGGGTGGCGAACCGGTTGATGAAATACCGGTCGTGGCTCACGAACAGCAGCGTCCCGTCGAAGGCCTCCACCGCCTGCTCCAGCCACTCCCGCGAGTCGATATCCAGATGGTTCGTCGGCTCGTCCAGTATCAGCAGATTGATGCTCTCGTCCATCAGCATACACAGCCGCAGGCGGCTCAGCTCGCCGCCGGACAGCACGCTGACGCTCTTAAACACATCCTCTCCGGTGAACTGATACGCCGCCAGCCGGTTCCGCGCCGACTGCGGCGTGATGTCCAGCTCATAGAGCATCGTGTCCAGTATGGACCTCTCCGGGTGCTCGAAGTGTATCACCTGCGGCAGATACGCCGCCTTCACCGCCGGCCCCAGCCGTATAACGCCGCTGTCCGGGCGCTCGCTGCCTGTCAGCATATTCAGCAGCGTGGTCTTTCCCGTGCCGTTCTCGCCCAGCAGAGCGATGCGCTCGCCCCCCTCGCACCGCAGATACACATCCTCAAACAGCCGCTTCTCGCCGAAGGCCTTGCTGACGCCCTTGATCTGCAATACCTCGTCGCCCTTGAACTCCCGGCTCTGGAAGCGTGCCTCCAGCCTCCGCGCCTTCGTGGGCTTCGCCGTGGTCCGCATACGTTCAATGCGCTTCTCCATGCTGAAGGCCCGCTTGTGCAGCGCGTCGTTGCCCATGAAGGCCCACAGGTGCATCTGCTCCGCCGCCTTTTCCAGCTGCGCGATCTTCGCCTGCTCCTTCAGGTACTGCTTCATGCGCTCTTGATACCGCCGTTCCTTCTCGATGGCATAAAAGCTGTAATTTCCGCTGTAAAACTCCGCTTTTCCGTCCTGTATCTCGATGATCCGCGTCACGGTCCGGTCCAGGAAATACCGGTCATGGCTGATGGTCAGCACCGTGCCCCGGAACCTCCGCAGATACCCCTCCAGCCACTCCGTGGCCTGCAGGTCCAGATGGTTCGTGGGCTCGTCCAGCAGCAGGATGTCCGTATCCTCCAGAATGAGCCGTCCCAGGTTCACCCGGGTCTTCTCTCCGCCGGACAAACACGCGAATTCCCGCTGCCGCATTTCCCTCGGGATGCTCAGGCCGTTGGCCACCTTGTTCACCGCCGTCTCCGTGTCCCAGCCGCCCAGTCCCTCGAATTTGGCGTTCAGCTCGCCGTACCGCCGCAGCGTATCCGCGCCGCTGTCCCCCTGCTCCATCCGCAGGGCCAGCGCATCCATCTCGTCCTTCATCCGAAACATCCGCGCGAAGGCCGTCTGCAAAACATCCTCCACCGTGTACCCCTCCGGATACACGGGGATCTGCGAGATCAGTCCCACCCGCCGTCCGGCGGCGATCTGTACCTCTCCCTCGTCCGGCTCCAGCTCCCCGGTGAGCATACGGAACACCGTGGTCTTTCCGGCGCCGTTCCGCCCCAGCAGTCCCACGCGCTCCCCGCTGTCCACCTGAAAGCTCAGTCCGTCCAGTATTCTCTTTTCCAGATCAAAGGACTTCACCAGCCCTGTAACGCGAATGTCGACCATTTACTCTTTCTCTAATTCCTTTACGATGTTCTCAAAATGCATGGCGCGGGACGCCTTCACCAGCACCGCCGTCCCCGGCGTGAACCGCGCCCGTACAGCGGGCATGGCCTCCTCCACGCCGGCGAACCACTGCGCCTCCGGATCTGTCTCGGTCAGGGCCTTCATCTTCTCCCCCACCGCCACGGTCTCGATGCCCAACTCCCGGCACAGCGTCCCCATATCCCGGTGGGCCTGGGCCGTCAGCGCGCCCAACTCACCCATGTCGCCCAGCACCGCCAGGCGCTTTTTCTGCCGGCTGGCAGCCAGCATACGGATGCCCTCCGCCATGGACTGCGGATTGGCGTTGTAGCAGTCGTCGATGACCAGCCGATCCCCGTCCATACGGATCAGGTGCATCCGGCTCCCCACCGGCGCATAGGCCGCCGTCCCCGCGGCGATCTCCGCCGCCGTCAGGCCCAGCCGTTCGCCGATGGCCGCCGCCATGGCCATGGGGTAGACCATGTGCCGCCCCGGCGCCGCCGTCTCCAGCCGATAGGCCGCCTGTCCCGTGGTCACGGTGCAGGCCATGCCCTCCAGCCCCCGGTCGTCGATGTCCGTAACGCGGACATCGCAGTGCTCGCCCTCGCCGCAGCGCAGGATGATCTGTGGCAGCGTCACCGTGTTCAGCAGCTCGTCGTCGCCGTTGAGCACCGCGACGCCCTCCGGGGTCAGATTTTCAAATATCTCACACTTGGCCTGTAAAATGCCCTGCCGTGTGTTGCCCAGATTTTCGATGTGGGCGTCGCCCACGTTGGTGATAACGGCGATATCCGGCCGTACCATCTCGCCCAGATACCGTATCTCCCCAAAGTGGTTCATGCCCGTCTCGATCACCGCCGCCTCATGCTCCGGCATGAGCCGCAGCAGCGTCAGCGGCGCGCCGATATCGTTGTTGAGGTTCCCCTCCGTCCGCAGCGTCTCGTATTTCTGCGTCAGCACCGCGGCGATCATCTCCTTGGTGGTAGTCTTGCCCACGGAGCCGGTCACCTGTACCACCGGCAGCCGGAACTGCCCCCGGTACCAGGCGGCCAGCGCCTTCAGCGCCAGCCGCGTGTCGGGCACCTGAATGTAAAACTTCCCCGGCAGCAGTGCCTCCGGCGTCTTTGCCGTCAGGCATCCCGCCGCCCCGGCCTCCAGTGCCTTTTCGATATAGGCGTGGCCGTCGAAGCGTTCCCCCACCAGAGGGATGAACAGCGCTTCCTGCGGCACGCGGCGGCTGTCGGTGGTCACGTCGCGCACCGCCGCGCCGCTGCTCTGCAACACCGTGCCGTCCACCGCGGCGCAGATGGTCTGTACCGTCAGCGGCATCATGCCCGCGCCGCCTTTCGCGCCGCCAGCGACAGCTCCACGATCTTCTCGCACAATTCGCCGTAGTTCAGTCCCACCTGCGCCGCCTCCTGGGGCACCAGACTGGTAGGCGTCATGCCCGGCAAGGTGTTGATCTCCAGGCACCAGGCCTGACCGTTCTCGTCCAGAATGAAGTCCGAACGGGAGTACACGCTCAGCCCCAGCCCCTTGTGCAGCTTCAGGGCCATCTCGCCCACCTGCTTCCACGCCGCGTCCGTGATAGGCGCGGGGCACAGCTCCACCGCGCCGCCGGCCTGATACTTGCTCTCATAGTCGAAATAGGCGCCCTTGGGGATGATCTCCACCGCCGGCAGATAGCCGTCGCCCAGCACGGCGATCTGTATCTCCCGACCCTTGATCTTCTTCTCCACCACCACATGGTTGCCGTAGCGCAGCAGGTCGCGCAGGGCCTTCTCCAGCTGTTCCTTCGTGTCCGGCAGCGCCACACCGATGGAGCTGCCGCCGTTGACGATCTTCACGGCACAGGGCACCGGCAGCTCCTCCGCCAGCCGGGGGATATCGCTCTCGGTATAGTGGATGTCGTGCCACGGAGCCGTGCGAATACCGAGAGAGTCCATCATCCGCTTCGTCACGGATTTATCCATGGCCATGCCGCTGCCCAGATACCCGGATCCGGTGTAGGGCACGCCCAGCAGATCCAGCGTGGCCTGTATGCGGCCGTCCTCGCCGCAGCTTCCGTGCAGCGCCAGAAATACCACGTCCGCCATGCGGCACACGGTCAGCACGTCCTTGCCCAGCAGGCTGGGGCTCTGGTCCCTCCGGCTGCGGCGCACCGCCTCCAGGTCCGGCTCCACGCGCTCCACCCGGCTCTGGCCGCACAGGCCGTCCGGCGCGTCAAAGATATCCTCCAACGCGCCCTCGTAGTCCTCCAACCCCAAAAACATATCCACCAGAATGGCCTTGTGTCCCCTCTCCCGCAGCGCCCTGCACACGCCGGTGCCGCTGGTCAGCGCCACCTGGCGCTCTGTGGACAGTCCGCCCGCCAATACCACGATCTTCATAAGCGTACCCTCACTTTTAGGCGGCACAGCGAAAAATGACCCTGTGCCCCCATGATTTGATACATTATTATAGCACAGCGCCCCGCTGATTACAACCGATTTTGCCCGCTGGTGTGTAAACAAACAAAGAACGCCCCGGCACAGCCGCGGCGTTCTTTTGTTGTCTTTCCTATCGCAGCCAGTCGGGCTTCGCCCGCCCGTGTACGCCGGACACCAGCCCCATACAGGCAAACAGCATCACCAGCGATGAGCCGCCGTAGCTGATGAAGGGCAGCGTCAGTCCGATGACCGGCATCACGAACAGGCACATACCCACATTGATGATGACCTGAAAGATAATGACACTGGCCACACCGATGCAGGCATAGCCCTCCAGCCGGGTCTTGGCGTGCCGCGCCACATACAGGCACCGCAGTATAATGGCCGTCAGCAGCGCCAGCGTCAGCAGGCAGCCCACCAGCCCCAGCTCCTCACCGATCACGGAGAAAATAAAATCCGTGTGCCGGTGCGGCAGGCTGGACGCCGCCTCGCTTTGGGTCTGCGTGCCGCGAAACAGCCCCTGCCCGAATATCCTTCCGCCGCCCAGTGTCAGCAGGCTTCGGGTCTGCTGCCAGCCGGTGTTCAGCGGGTCATAGCTGTGGTCGAACAGGACGATGAACCGGTTTTTCATGTAGGTATCCAGCAGGTCCAGGTCCCACATGGCGTAGAACAGCAGTCCCGCAGCGCCGCCGCCGATCAGGAACCACCGCAGCGCCACTCCCGCCACAAAACACATACACGCGAAGATGAACAGGAACACCAGCGCACTGCCCATGTCGGAGGATATCTTGTAGTACAGCGCAAAGATCACGCCGAAGTGTGCCGCCAGCATGACGATGGAGGAAATCGACCGCAGGTCCCGGTTCTCCTTCAGCCACGAGAGCTGTTTCGCCAGCACGATAATAAACGTCAGCTTCACGATCTCCGCCGGCTGCACCTTCACCGGCAGGAACGGGAACTCCAGCCATGCCTTGTTGCCGGTATCCCCGGCAATGCCGAGGGGCGTTGCCAGCAGCAGGATGAACACCACGCCCACCAGGAATATCCACTTCCAGTACTTCGCCAGCTCGTTCAGGTCCACCTGCGACACCACGATATACAGCACCGCCCCGATGCACAGCGCCGCCGCCTGTACCAGCACCAGCTTGCTGGTGTGCATATAGCGTGTGGCGCTGGCGATCATCAGTATGCCGAACAGCGACGTGCCGATGCACAGCGCCAGCAGGACAAGATCGGCCTGTCGGAACACGTCGTTAAAAAGCTCCCGTATCCGTCGCAGCATGGCGGCACCTCCCTTCCCTCGCATTTCCCCCCGAACGGTGCATATCCCCGTTCCCGCATAGTGTACCACGATTTCCCCGCCCTGTAAACCACCATACTTCTACTGTTTCCGCCCGCTGCTTTCACAGCCCAGCCACCAACAGCGCTATCACCGAAAGGCCCCCCACCGCCAGCGCGTAGGGCGTTGTCGCCCGTATAGTGGCCAGGTTCGAAACGCCCGATCCGGCGGTGGTCATCAGCACCGCGTCCGCATAGAAGCACAGACTATATCCCAGGGTAACGCCGCTCATCACCGCGGCGATCATCAGCGGCGCAGCCACCCCGGCAGCCAGTCCCATCGGGATGAACACAGGAATAGCGATGGTCATTACCGCCCAGCAGCCACCTACGGCAAATACGGTCAATCCCACCAGCACAAACGCCAGCGGCGCGATCAGGCAGCGGGGCACCGCCCCTCCGATACCGTTGATGAGAATATCAAACAACCCCAATGTACGGTTGGCGTCGCTGAGCATCAGGCCAAAGCCCACCACCACAGCGATGGTGGTCATACCCTTAACGCCGGAAAAGAATCGGGCAAAGTATTCTCCCACCGTCATACGCTTCTGTATCACATACAGCAAGAACTGCACCACCAAGCACACGATGATACCGTGGAGCAAATCATTGTCAAACAGCACCGTGCCGCCCACCAGCGCCGCCAGCGGGATAATAGCGTTCCAAGCCGAGGAGACATTGTGCTCATCCACCTCGTCAATGTCCACCAGCTTCTCGTCCTTTTCTCCCGGCTCAAAGGCTGCGCCGCCGGAGGCCACCCGGTGATACGCCTGACGAAGCATGCCCACTTTCGGAAACCAGCCCAACGCCAGCAGCAGACTTACCAGCATCATCGCCAGCGGATAAAACATGAAGGGCACCGCCTGAAGGTAATCCGTGAACCCCAGGCCGAAGTCGGAGATCAGGCCCACGCTGAATGCCGTCCAACTGGTAAAGGGCACCGTCACGCACAGGCAGCAGGCCATAATGTTGGTCTGCACCGCCAGGTGCTCCCGGGGCAAACGGTTTTTATCGGAGACATCCCGCAGGCAGATGGTGGTAGTCAGGGCATTCAGATACTCGTCCACGAACATAATCACAGACAGCAGCCACGCCAGCAGCAGCGTTTTGCGGGGCGTGTTGGCCGCCTTCGCCAGCAGATCCCGGAAGCCCATGAGCCCGCCGGAGGCCTGAAGCAGCGAGATCATTCCGCCAAAGCCCAGAATACTGCACAGTGCAAACTGATAGGAGCTGTTGCCCAGTGTAGTATACATGGCGTCGATCAGCCCAGTGAAAAAATGCTGGCGATGGACCAGCAGCACGGCCAGCAGAGTGGCCAGGACCATTGCATCTGCCATTTTGCGGGTCTTTAGGGCATATACGATCAAAAACGCCAACGGCAGGAACGCCATAACAGTATGCAGCACAGAAACATCTCCCTTCTCACACAGAGTATAGCAAACTCCAGTGAAAACCGCAACTGCGCATGAAAAAGCCGGCCTGGTGGCCGGCTTTTCATGCGTCGCTTATACAGACATTCTTTTCACACCGGGGTTCTCCCGCATAAAGGCCAGTGCTTCATCATGGGTGATCGGCGGCTCCAGCCGGACGGTGATCTCCATACGAAGGCAGCCGTCCTGGCGGGTAAGGCTGCTCTCTGTCACCTGGCCGCGGTGCTCCTTCAGCAGATCGTCAAAACGGGCCCGCAGCTCATCCGTATCCTCCAGCTCCACCAAAATTTCCTGTGTCGTGAGGGCGTCCGCCCCCACAGGGAAGCGGTGGAGAATGATCTGGATGGCAACGAGGACAGCCGCCTCGAACAGGCCCAGCCAATACATACCGGCACCCACAGCCATACCGATGGCGGCGGTGCCCCACATACCGGCAGCGGTAGTCAATCCGCGGATAGAGTTGCCGTTTTTGAATATGACGCCGGCCCCCAGAAAGGATATGCCGCTGACCACCTGGGCGGCAATGCGTGCAGGGTCGGCGCCGCGAAGACCATCCAGCGCAACACAGTCCAGGAAAGCGTATTTTGAGACGATCATAAACAGCGCGGAGGTACAGGCAATGATGCAGTGGGTACGGATGCCCGCCTCCTTACGGCGCTTACTGCGCTCCAAACCCACCAGCGCGCCCAAGGCGGCAGACAGCAGCAGGCGAATGAGAAATTCCAGATTATCGTAAACAGTCAAGGTCACTTCGGGCACATATTGCGTCAGTCCGGAAAGCATAACAGTCTCCTTTCAGCGGCACAGGCCGCAGGTATGGTACAGCAAGTATAGTGTGCATCGCCGTTTCTTATGCGGTATAGCGGCATTGGTCGGTAACAGCCTCCTTCAGCCGCCGCAGCGTCGGATCGTCCAGATCCCGGGGATAGGGCGAATCCGTCAGATCAAATTCACAGATCGTACTGTCCGGGTGCATGACAATGATCCGCCGCCCCAGCAGCAGCGCCTCCTCCAGCTGGTGGGTGACCAGCACGATCGTGCGGGGCAGCTTCTCCTGAATGGTCAGGAGTTGGCTCTGCAGCTCTGCGCGGGTCAAAAAATCCAGCGAGGCGAAAGGTTCATCCATCAGCAGCAGCTCCGCCTGCCCTGCCAGCACCCGGGCCAGGCCCAGACGCTGCTTCATACCGGTGGACAACTCTGCCGGCGTCAGGTCGGCGTAGTCCTCCAAGCCCACCAGCCGCACGAATTCGCTGGCGCGCTCATAGCGCTCCTCCGGCGTTTTTCCCACGCCGCAGGCCATGGCCACATTCCGCTGCACGCTGGTCCAGGTGATGACATAGGGATCCGGACTAAGCATGGCACTGTGCCAACCCTCCGGAATCCGTATTGTCCCGGTGTCAGGCATCTCCGTCCCCGCCAGCAGCTTCAGCAGCGTGCTCTTGCCGCAGCCGCTGCGGCCCACGATCACGGTGATCTCTCCGGCAGGAATGGTCAGCGACAGGCCGCGCAGCACCTGTCGGGTACGGCTGGGCCGCGTCTCGCCGGTCAGGACGATATCCGTGCTGTAGGTGGTATAGGCCTTATCCACATGGTCAAGAACAACTGCGTCCATAGCGATACCTCATTTCCTCGTTTCGGCCGCCGGGCAGATGGACGGCACGGCTATCATAGCCCCGGCGGCGAGGCTTGTCAAGCGCCGTCGTCAGCCCAACATCCCCAGTATCTCCTGCAGGCTGAAATTCTCCCGGTAATAGTCCAGTTCTCCGGCGATCAGCTCATCCAGCACACGCATACCCAGCACCTCCACCGGCGCCTTGTCGTCCGTCAGGAGGCAATCCCCACCGGTGTAGGCCGTCAGATCGGCGGCCACCTCCGCCATCATGGCGGCATAGTCTCCGTCGGTCAGCGCTGCGCGGCTGGCTGCAAAGCGCTCCGGCAGGCCGGGCGCGTTGGTACAGAATACCTCCGTATTGGTGTTGCCGGGCACATCGGCCAGATAGGTGTACGCGAACACGCTGGCCATCGTATCGCAGAGGTACTGGTTGATGGAGCCATCCTCCCGGGAGGTCATGTTCAGGTTCACCACCATGACGCCCTCCGGCTTCAGATGCTCCGCCACCGCCGCGAAGAACTCCCGGCTGGACAGCTGGAACGGAATGGTGATGTCCTGATAGGCGTCCACCATGATCACATCGAACTTCTCCTCCGACGCGGTCAGGTAGGCCCGGCCATCGGCCACGGCCACCTCCACCTCCTCCGGCAGGCCGAAATAGGTGCGGGCGATATCGGCGATCTTGCCGTCGATCTCCGCGCCCTGCACGGTCATGCCCGGAAAATAGCGGACGCAGTATCCGGCGTAGGTGCCGGACCCCATGCCCAAGATCATGGCGCTGCGGCCTGTGTTATCGGTACCGTCCATACCCGCCATACAGGGGGCTGCCAGCGCGTAGTCGTAGTACATTCCGGTGAGCTTACCGTCCTTGTTCTGCACCGACTGTACACCGAAGAGCACATTGGTGGAGAGCGTGGTGGTGTGGTCATCATCCTTGACCTGGAGGTAGTTGTAGATGGACTCGTCCTCCAGGGCCAGGTCGCTCTCCCAGAATGCGAAGCTGTAGGTTGGCAGCGCAAAGCACAGCCCCGCCACCAACACCACCGCAATAATACCGGTGACCGTCTTCTTCCGTTCAAAAGTGAAGTAGACAATACCGATAGCGGCCAGCACACCCGCAAAGATCAGGAACGTGGCCGCCGTACCCACCGCCGGGATGGTCAGGAACGTGGGCACAAAGGTGCCGATGATGCTGCCGATGGTGTTCAGCGCATTCAGCTGCCCCACGGTCCTGCCGGTGTCATCCAAATTGTCCACGGTGAACTTGGTCAGGGACGGTGTTACGGTGCCCAGCAGCACACAGGGGAAGGCGAAGATCGCCAGGCAGGCTGCCAGCGCCGCCCAGACCAGAAAGTTCTTCGTTACGAACGTGGCCAGCAGGAAGGATATCCCGGCGATCATCCATCGGCCCGCAAAGGGTATCAACGCGATCCAGATCGCGGCGATGATGACCCGGCCATAGAGTCGGTCCGGCGACTTGCTCTTGTCAGCCATCCGTCCGCCCCAAATGTTGCCCACAGCCATAGCGATCATTATAACGCCGATAATGACCGTCCAAACGATTTGAGATGAGCTGAAATACGGCGCCATCAGACGGCTGGCGCCCAGTTCCACCGCCATGACGGACATTCCCGCGAAAAACTCTGTCAGGTATAAAAACCACTTACTATGAGTCAGCTTTTTCTCCATGGTACAAGGTCCTCCTTATACGCTTCTGTCCACCACGGAAACTACAAATGGTTCTCCCTGGATCGCCTTGTATTATAGCGTAGCATGACCGTTTCCGCAAGTACCTCTCTGTTTTCATGGCCTTCCCGCTGTTCTTCAGCTGCGTAGAAAAAGCCTCCGTTTCCGGAGGTTTTCTCTTATTTTGTGTCAGTTTTCTCGGATCGTTCTTGACAGAGAATAACGAAGCCAGTATGCTGATAGCAACGGGAGGTGAGGCGCCATGATGGACGGAAATATCATATTATCCGTGGCGAAGGCCATGGAGGTCCTGCAAATTCTGAGTCAGGCCGAAAGTCCGCTGTCGCTGAAGGAACTGGCCACCCGGTGCGGATACCCGAAGAGCACCGTATTCGGCCTGCTGACCACCATGCGGGCCTATGACGTGGCAGCGCAGACGCCGGACGGAAAATACACGCTGGGCCTGCGGCTGTTCGAATATGGGCGGCAAGTAGAACGGTCCTGGGACATCTCACTGGTGGCCCGCCCCTATATGGAGCACCTGTGCCAGCGGACCGGAGCGTCCGTCATGCTCTCGGTGTGCGAGGGCGGCAGCGTGATCACCCTGGACCAGGTGGAGACCCGGGACAATCTGCGCGTCGTGTCGGATATAGGTTCCCGGCTGCCAATCTACTGTACGTCGCAGGGCAAGGTCTTTCTGGCACATATGTCCCGCACCAGTGCCGAGGCGCTGCTGCGCGCGCAGCATATGACCCAGTTCACCCCGCACACCATCACCGATCTGACCGCGCTGATGCAGGAGATCGATCTGTGCCGTACCGACGGCTACGCCATTGAAAACGGCGAATACAAGATCGGCCTGCGCTCCATTTCCGCACCGGTCTATACCGTGGAGGGCAAAGCACGATACACCGTTGGCGTGATCGGTATGTTCCGCAGCACCCGTTCCGATGAATTCCTTGCGGCGGTGGAACAGGTCTGCGCCACCGCGTCCATGATCTCCACTGCGCTGGGCTATCGAAAAACGGAGGAGCTTTTGTAAGCCATACCTCCGCCGTTATCGGCGCACTGGAGCACGCACTGCATATGAACGCTGCCGAGGGTCACGGCTGAGCCGCGTATGCCTTTGCAGCGTTTCCAGCAACGGCGAAAACGGCTTGTTTTCCAGTCAGTATCCTGATGGGTAATGAGAATGTGCCGAATGGACTGCGGTGCAATACTCGGCCATGCCATCTTCTCCGCCAGCCGTTCGTAGTTATAGCCGGCGTCGATCATGATGGCAGTCCCGCCGCCTGTTTTCAAGACGCTGTCTGCTCTTTTCTCACATTTTTTCGTCAAATACCGCCGCAGGAAAAGCAAAAACACACGTCCGGCCCAGTCAGGCCGGACGTGCGTATATTCTCAGGCCTCAAAGGAAGCGAGACCCGGTCAAAGCGCGGTCCCCTTCTTCGGTACGAACAAGCCATGCATATCGGCACGCTCCAGCTCCAGCAATGCTTTCTTCCTTTGGATGCCACCGCCATAGCCGGTAAGGCTGCCGTTTGTACCCACCACACGGTGGCACGGGATCATGAGAGAGATCGGGTTATGCCCCACCGCGCCGCCCACCGCCTGCGCGGACATTTTGGCCAGCCCCTGCTGGCGAGCCGCTTCAGCGGCGATCTCTCCGTAGGTCATGGTCTTTCCATACGGTATCGTCAGCATGATGTCACAGATACGCTTACGGAACGGTGTGGTATCATAGCGCAGCGGCGGCAGAAACCCCGGTTCCTTACCGGAAAAATAGATATCCAGCCAACGACCGGCCTCTGCAAACAACGGGTGTTCCCTTTGTACAGTCACTTTCGGCAGAACACTGCCGAAATACCGCTGCCCGTTGAACCATAGACCAACGAGCGCCTCATCGTCGCAGGCCAGCGTGATCGTACCAAGTGGCGACATATACTCGGATGTCCAGATCATCTCTTTCCCTCCAATCTCTTTTTCGGCTTATGATCTTCCAACTCCGGTATCGCTCCGCCGGCCACCGCCCACAGATACAGGCTCGCCACGCTGCCATACGGGCTAAACCGACGGCGGTATATCTCAAACCGCTTACGGTCAATGCTGCGGTGGTGATAGAGCATCCGCAGTCCGCGCTGAATAGCCAGATCGTCGTAACTAAACACATCGGGCCGCTGCATACAGAACAGCAGGATCATCTCCGCTGTCCAGATGCCAACACCCTTCAGACTGCTCAGTTCGCGGATCACCTCCCCGTCCGTTTTCTGCCATATGCCGTCCAGATCAAACGCACCGTCCCGGGCCTTTTGCGCCAGATCTGTGATGTATTCCGCCTTACGGAAGGTCATACCCAGGGCTTGCAGTTCAGGGACTCCCGCCGCAAGGATGTTCTCCGCGTTCACCTCGCCCAGCGCATCCCGCATCCGCTGCCAGATGGTCGCCTGCGCCTTAGTCGATATCTGCTGGCCGATGATATGATGGACAATGGCAGAGAACAAGTCCGTATCCACGGCACGGTCGATATGTCCAATACGGTCAATGACTTCACCAAGCCGCCTGTCTTTCTGCCGCAGATAAGAAAGCTCTGTTTCCCCGTATTCGAAATACACCACTGTCACCGTCCTTTCATCTTCACATACAGGCAGGCACCGCCGCTAAACACCGTGAGACTATGATCGGATACAGTTCCCATAGTGCGGGCTGCGCTCTGACACAGAGTATACCATCCGCCCCCGCTGTTTGCAACCACCGGTCCAGTTATCGTCAAACCCACCTCAAACGATACGTTGGTTTCACGTTTTCCTGTCGGCTGCCTATCGACAACATACGCTTCGGTCAGCCGGAGACACCGATGTACTTGAGGCCATTCTTATCTCACCGTACCGTACCGTTTCGTTCCACTCGATCTTCACGATCTGCATTTTCATTCTGTCGTCGCCGACCTTGGTGGGAAAGCGGAAAACCTGCTGACAGATGAGTCCTTCAGATCATGGTACGCCCGACTGGATTCGAACCAGCGGCCTTTAGAGTCGGAGTTATCAGGCCGTCAAGCCGGAAAGCCCTGCGGCGCAAGGGCTTGGTTGAGATTGCACAAATTTCCACCATTTTGAAGAAAAACCTCGGAAGCCTTACAGGGCAAGACTTCCGAGGTTTTTTGCGGTAGTAGTCAAATAGCAGTCTGAGCACTTCACAGGTCATGCGGCTCAGATGCAGCGGCTCCCGTTTTCAGCACACACGAACCGCATACTTCACACGATTCCCGTACTGTGTCGATTTGAGCAGTCCCAGTTTTTCAAACTTCAACACAAAGCTGCGGATCGTCGCGTAAGCGGCGTTCCCGAAGTCCTTTTCCAACTGCTTGGTGGAAAACTCCGCGTCGTCGTAAGCGGACAGAACAAACTCCCACAGTGCTTTCTCCTTCTCAGTGACCTGTCCGTGGGACAGGGCGGTCTGAAACGCCTCGGTCGTCTGTGCGGTCGGAAACACCCCGTTCAGCTTATGATAGCGGAGTATGCCCTGAATTGCAAGGTCGAAATCAGGTTTTTGATAATCTTCAATGCATCTCCTTACTGCCTTTTTCCGGACGATGAAAACCGGAAGTTCTCCGTCTACTATATGGAGCTGGCTCCCGGCAGCCATTGGCAGTCGGAGCCGCATCTGCGGGGTACCACCGAGTTTGTCACCCTTTTCGCCGGTGCAATCGAAATCACGGCTGATCAGAAGGACATTGTCGTTCAAGCGGACGAAAGCATCCGCTTTCAGGGCGACACCACCCACGCCTACCGCAACATCTCTGACCAAACCACTATTCTGCACATGATCCTGTATAACCCGTAAAAAGGCGCGAGCCGCTGCAATACAGCGGCTCACGCCTTTTCTTTCAGTTATCCAGTTCCGCCTCGTGCTTGAGGATCGCGCCGGTGGCGGCGTTGATCTCGTAGCTGTATTCCATATTGCCGGACTTGAACTCGACCTCGTAGACGAGCGTGCCGTCCTCATCGTCCAGCTCGATCTCCATGTTATACGCCTTGTTCTCGCTCACGCCCGCGTGGTTCAAGGCGATGGACTTCGCCTTGGCGTGACCGATGTCGCCGGTGGGCACAGTAGGCTTTGCCGTCTCGTCCCCTACAGGGGCCGTGGCCGGCAAGTCCTTCTGCCCGCTGAGCACCTTCCCCGTGTAGGCGTCCACCAGATACTCAAACTCACCCCATGCTGTGTGCAGCTCCACCTCGTAGTGCGCGGGGAATTCGTCCAGCTCGGAATCGACCTCAGCCGTGACGGAATCAAGCGCCGTTGTCCCGGCATACTGCTCCGCGGCGTAAGCGGCGGCATTCTTGCCGATGGGCATGGCGGGCGCGCCTGCTTCCGCAAGGTCCTTCAGCTCCTCCACCGAGAGCTTCGCCAGCGCGTCAAATTTCAAAGCGGGGTTCAGCGCAAGCACACGGTTCACCAGCGCCGCCTTACCGGAGGAAATGTTGTTTTCCCGGGCCTGCTGCTCCCGCGCCGCGTCCTGCGTCAGCGTCTGCGTCAGGACGGCGGCCTTCGCTTCGCTGGTCTGCAGCACGCCGTCCACGGCGCTGGTCAGCTCCCGCTGGAGCTTTTCCGCGCGGGCTGCATCCTTGTCCTCCACCGAGATCATGATGGCGGAGGAAATGCTGTCGAGATAGCCGTTTCGCACGAGGCTGCCCACGATAGCGTTCACCGCCACATCCAGCTTTGCGCCCTTGAGGTCAGCCCCATTACTCATATCCGCAAGGATGGCCTTCGCATCCTCGTTGAGCGGTGTGCAGACCAGCACCTTTTCGCTTTTGCTGACCTTCAGCTCGATGCTGGGGTTTACGTCCAGCGATACCACGGACGCCACCGCATGTGCCTGCTGATAGAACACGCCTCCACCGCACAGCAGCATCACCGCGAGGCAGGCAGCCACAAGCGTTGTCCATTTTCGATTTGCCGTTTTCTTTGTTGTCATGGGAATTACCGTTCCTTTCCGCACTTCACAGCGGGAGAGAACGCCGTTCACGTCGTTTGGCGCGGTCTTTTCCACCGCCGCGGCCAGTCTCTGCTCCATTTTTTCATTGGTCATCGGGCGTCATCTCCTTCCAGATAGCTGCGCATCTTTTTCAATGCTCTGTGATATTTCGACAGGACGGTAGGGAGCGGCAGCTTCAGCAGCGCCGCGATCTCCCGGTGCTTCATGCCTGTGACCGCGTGGAGCAGCACAACGCGCCGCTCCTCATCGCTAAGGTTTGCCAATGCGCCTTGCAGCAGCGCGCGCTCGTCGGCGTCCAGTCCGCACTCCTGCGCGGGAATGGCGTCCCATTCCTCCTCGCTGAGGGCGGCATGGCGTTCCTCCCGCCGCAGGCGCATCAGGCACAGGTTGCGGCACACGGTCAGCAGCCAGCCCATGGGTGAGCCGGTGGGGCGGTACTGCTCCGCGCAGTCCCACACCTGCACATAGACGTCCTGCGTGAGATCCTGCGCGTCCTGCGCGTTTTTGAGATAGGACAGCGCAAGGCCGTACACCGCCGTCCGCGTGCGCTGATACAGCGCCGCCAGCGCGTCACGCTCCCCGCCGGCAATGTGGATCAACAACTGCTGCAGCTCGTGTCGATCCTCTGCCGGCACATATTCGGTTGTCATCAGCATACTGAGCATGGGCTTTTTCTCCTGTCATCCGTGTAATGCACGGAAAGGGCGTTTTATTGCATTTGGACTTAAAAACTTTTTTGATCAAGCTCCGCTGAGCACCTCGTAAACGCGGACAAGCGCTGCTGTCTCACAGATAAAGCGATCTGTCAGCTCCCGTCCCCCCCCCACCACGTCCTCTGCGGCGTTGCGTAATGCCCTACGCTGACCGCCACCTGCGGCGTGGGCAGCGGCACCGGCCGCAGCAAGAAGGAGGCGGAGCAGTCCGCCACCCGCAGCGCCCCGGAGCAACTGAAGAAGAGAGAAAAAAGAACACGCCCGCACGGGACGGTGTAGCGCTACAATACATATTGGACAAGTGAATAAAAAGGTATGAAGGCTATGGTCACATGGGTTATAGTTGAGTTGACCAGCCCGAAAGGAGACCATATCCCTCATGAGCAAGAGTATAACACAAGACATGGCATATCGGCAATCCCTAATGAAGTATGCGGAGAAATACGGCGTCAGCCGCGCCAGCCGGAAGTACAACAAGAGCCGGTCGTACATCTATTTCTGAAAGCAGCGCGGGGACGGCCCTTACCTGCCAGTCCAGACGCCCCCACAGTCATCCAAACCAGCACACGGAGGCCGAACTGAAACTCATTCGCCCGTACACACCTCGCCATAATGGGAAGGTCGAACGCAGCCACCGCAAGGATCAGAAGCGGTTTTACTCCTGCCACGCCTTCTACTCTTTGGACGATTTTGCAAAGCAACTTGCTGTCCACAACCGCCGTTCCAACAACTTACCTATGAGACCCCTCCGCTGGCTGTCTCCCGTTGAGTTCACCGTCCAATATGTTTGACAAACCTACAAAAAAGAACACGCCCGCACGGGACGGCAAGGGATGCTGGAGATATGACGCAGGATGCGCTCAGCTGGACTCCAAGTCACACAATAGTCATCAAACCAAAGCGGAACTTTTATCACCTACCGCATATAAAAACCGTCTTAAGCGATATGCTTGAGACGGTTTTTGGTACGCCCGACTGGATTCGAACCAGCGGCCTACAGAGTCGGAGTCTGTCACTCTATCCAACTGAGCTACGGGCGCATATTCTGTTTTATCAGCTTACAGCCCCATTACTATACCACCTTCCCGGCGCAAAGTAAAGAAAATTTTTTCTTCCGACTTTGTTAAAAAAGTTGACAACTTCGCATACTTGTTGTAGAATAGCCACAATACATCGAGCGCTGTGCGCCGCATTCCACACAAAAGAGGGTTTTTCTATGAAGAAGCAAAAAATCTCCGATGCTGTCATTCATCGTCTTCCCCGGTACTATCGGTATCTGGACGATCTGTACAACAAAGGCGTGGTGCGTATCAGCTCCAACTCTCTGGGCGCCAAAATGGACATCACCGCCTCCCAGATTCGGCAGGACCTGAGCTGCTTTGGTGAGTTCGGCCAGCAGGGCTACGGCTACAATGTGGCCGAGTTGCGTGCGGAGATCGGCCACATCCTGGGTATAGACAGCGGCCACCGCATCATTGTGATCGGTGTGGGCCATCTGGGTCACGCCCTGCTGCAGAATTTTGATTTTGATAAGGTCGGTTTCCGGATCGACTCCGCTTTTGATGTCTCCCCCGCGCTGATCGGCACGGAGATCCGCGGTGTCTCGGTCCACTCGATGGATGAGCTGGAGGAATATGTCGCCAACTATCACCCCAACGTGGCGGTCCTGACCGTCCCGCAGAATGTAGCCCAGCCGCTGGCGGACCGTTTGATCGGTCTGGGTGTGCGCGGCTTCTGGAATTTTACCAATGTGGAGCTCTCCACCAAGGAGGACGGCGTTTTCTTCGAGGACATCCACTTTGTGGACACCCTGCTGACGCTCAGCTATCGCATCTCGCAGCTCTGAGGCGCACACTTTACCGCAGCCGGCATACTATGAGAATGAGACCGATGTGGCGGTCAAATTTTCATAGGAGGTTACGGTATGTGTAATCAGAATTCCTGCTTTGGCGGCAGCAGCTGCTGCTGGATCATCATCGCCATCATCCTGCTGTTCCTGTTCTGCGGCAACGGCTGCGGCAATGGCTGCGGCTGCGGCGGCAATAACGGCGGCTGCGGGTGCAGCTGCTGAGGATCTACCGCGCATTACGCGTCCCCGCCGCAAGGCGGGGACGTCTTTTTTCGCAGGCCGCTCTGCGATACAACCAAACATCGATAAAAACAATGCGGACAAGCACCGCTTTTGACCGAGAGGAGGCCCGATCATGGATATTTCCCCCCTGCGCGGCTACTACGCGGCGCATACGCCCACGCTGATGGGCGAGAGAGGCGGGCCCCCCCCGGCGGTCCCCCCGGGCCGCCACCTCACC
>OGQN01001035.1_pt1 | contig 23520 bp, 18 predicted proteins | sample 1553231 | NCBI WGS metagenome assembly OGQN01 (sample SAMEA2579950, study PRJEB22360) | human gut metagenome | biome: human gut; feature: human-associated habitat; material: faeces | place: Denmark | collected 2008/2010 | reverse complement strand
ATTCATGGGTGTCAAAGGCTTCTTCTTCGCTTTGGATCACGCACACGCCGATGTTTGAGCAATGATCTGCCACACGCTCAAAATTGGTTGCCAGATCATTTAACACAAGTCCGGCATCCATCGTACATTTTCCTTTTTCCAGACGTTTGATATGACGTTTTTTTACTTTTTTTGTCAATCGATCCACAACTTCTTCCATCGGTTCGATTTCTCGTGCCTGCTCAGAATCCTCTTCCAGGAACACCGTTACTGACAAATTTAATATATCCTGAATGATCTTTTCAAATACCTTCAATTCTTCTTTTGCTTTATCCGAGAAAACAATTTCTTTTTCTTTTATCTTTCTCGCAGACTCTTCGATGTTCATCGCATGATCGGAAATTCTTTCAAAATCACTGATGGAGTGCAGGATCATGGATAACGTTTCTGCATCCTGCTGCGATAAATTTTTCGAGCTTAATTTCACGAGATAACTTCCCAGTTCATCTTCATAATGATCGACTTCCTCTTCCTTCTGATACACTTTTCTAGCAGTCTTTTCATCGTATTCATCCAGAAGGCTCATCGCATCAAGGAAACCCTGTTTGGCAGTTTCTGCCATTGTCATTGCTACTTTTTTACAACGTTCCATGGCAAATGCCGGCTGTTCCAAAAAACGTTCATCAAGAAGTGTTCCCATTTCTTTCTGCTGTTTTTCTTCTTCCGTCTCCTGGATACTGAGATATGCCAGTTTTTCAAGACCTCGTGAAAATGGAAGCAGTAACAGCGTTGCTACCACGTTAAACACACTGTGGATGACGGCAATTCCCATCGGACCAGCCGTATCTTCTACAAATCCAAACGGCACAATGGCATGAATACTGTAAAAACCTACCATAAACACTACGGTTCCGATCACATTAAAATACAAATGCACCAGTGCTGCACGCCGCGCACTCCGGTTTGCTCCTACACTTGACAAAAGGGCTGTCACACAGGTTCCGATGTTCTGTCCCATAATGATCGGGAAAGCAGTTCCATAGGTGATCGCACCGGTTGCACATAGTGCCTGCAGAATACCGACAGACGCCGAAGAACTCTGGATCACGGCAGTCAGCACAAGTCCCGCAAGCATTCCCAGGATCGGGTTGCTGAACATGGTAAGAATGCCTGTAAATTCCGGCACATCCGCAAGAGGTGCCACGGCACCGCTCATCGTTTCCATACCAAACATCAAAATGGCGAACCCCACTAAGATCATACCGATGTCTTTCTTTTTCTGATTATTGATAAACATGATAAAAATGATACCTATAACTGCAAGAACCGGCGAAAAATTCGATGGTTTCAAAAACTGCATCCAGAAATTGTCACTCTCAATCCCGGACAAACTTAAGATCCACGATGTGATCGTCGTACCGATATTGGCACCCATGATAATTCCGATCGCCTGCGACAGCTTCATAATACCGGAATTCACAAAGCCAACGACCATAACCGTCGTTGCCGATGACGATTGAATTACTGCTGTCACAAGTGCACCAAGGCACACAGCACGGATCGGACTGGATGTCAGTTTTTCCAAAATCCTCTCTAATTTTCCTCCTGAAACTTTTGTCAGTCCCTCGCCCATTGTATTCATTCCATACAAAAACAAGGCAAGGCCGCCAAGCATGGATAATACTCCAAAAATGTCCATGGGGTTCTCCTTTCAAATCACGTATTTTACATATTTTTCACACTTCTTCATGATAGTATACCATTGTAAAATGCAAATATACCTTATGTAAAATCTATGTAAAATCTTATTCTCCCATGATTTGATAAAGTTCCTTCATGAAAGAAAGGGAACCAAAACAGACAACGACTGTGTCCTTTTCTTCCATTTTTTGTAATTTTTTCACTTCTTCCACTGCTTCTGCAAGGGAAGTACAGGACCGGCTCTGCATACCAAAAAAGGCAAGTTCTTCTGCCAGACTCTTAGCGGAAAGTCCCCTCGGTCCGGGTGCCTGAATGGTAAATATCTTCTGAAACAGGCTGTCTTCCGCTAGTTTCCGGCACATCTTACGATGATCCTTATCCGCAAATACCCCCATGATCCCGATCCGTTTTTTGTCCGGATACATCTGTCGGAGCGATGCCAGCAGACTTTCCATCCCCTGCGGATTGTGTGCCCCGTCTGCGATCCATACCGGGCTTTTTTTCACGTAATCAAACCGTCCAAGCCACCTTGCTTCTGCCATTCCTTTCTGAATGATTTCCGGTGGCAGTGGTTCCAACACCTGCAAGGCAAGAAGTGCAAGGCACGCATTTTCGACCTGATACTGCCCGCACATCCGAATGGTATACGTCTCTCCCCGGTAACAGAACTTCGTTTCTCCCGCCTCACAGGAAAGACCGCTGATCTCTTTTCGATTCAGAACATAAAGAGGGGCTTTTTTCTCCTCACAGCGGTTTTGAATGACCTGCAATGCTTCCGACGATTCCTGTACGGTCACAACCGGCGCTGCATTCGTAATAATTCCGGCTTTCTGCACCGCGATCTCTTCGATCGTATCTCCCAGAAATTTTTGATGATCCATCGCAATGGTCGTAACGACATTCATTTTTACATTTTTTACCACATTGGTAGCATCCAATGCCCCTCCCATACCGGTTTCCAATACGACAAGGTCGCATTTCCACTCCGAAAAGGCCAAAAAAGCGAGCGCCGTTTCAATCTCAAAATCGGTCGGAACCGGCTGTCCTTTCTCTTTCATCTCACGAATGGCTTCTCCGATCCGCACATACCCGGCTTCGTATTCCTCTTCCGTGATATAGTGAGTTTTCTCACCCTGATTCCATTGTATTGTTTCGTTTTTCGAAAAAAGAGCGGGTGAAAAATATCGTCCTATTTTTCGTCCGCTCTGTGCCAATACGTTTGTTATAAATGTTCCCGTGGAGCCCTTTCCGTTCGTCCCTGCCAGATGGATAAAAGAACACGCATCTTGAGGATTCCCTATCTTAGAAAGCAGGAGGGAAATGGTCTCCAAGCCGGGTTGTATGGCGGCACCGGTCTGTACCGCCTGAATATATTGTCTCGTTTCCTTATAATTCATAACAACCTCGATCAGAAAAGGAATTAAGAAAGCAAGGTACGATCGTTTGCAAAATCTTCTCCGCTCACCTGTGCAAATTGATGAAGAAGATCATCGACGGTCAGCTTTTTCTTTTCTTCCCCTTCGATATCTAAAATAACTTTTCCATTATTTAACATAATTAAACGATTTCCGTTTGCAATCGCATCACGCATATTATGTGTGATCATCAATGTCGTCAAATGGTCTTTGTTTACGATGTTATTTGTCGCCTGCAGCACTTTGGCTGCCGTCTTAGGGTCCAATGCTGCGGTATGCTCATCCAACAGCAAAAGACGTGGCTTTTTCAATGCGGCCATCAATAGGGTAACTGCCTGTCTCTGTCCTCCGGAAAGCAGTCCGACTTTCGATGTCAGACGATCCTCCAAGCCAAGATCCAGAACCTTTAACATTTCACGGAACTGATTCCGCTCCTTCTGGGTAATTCCGATACGCAGTCCTCTGCTTTTTCCTCGGCGCATGGCAAGTGCCATATTTTCGTCAATTCCCATCGTCGCAGCAGTTCCCATCATCGGATCCTGGAAAACACGGCCAAGATAAGCAGCACGCTTATGTTCCGGTACTTTCGTAACGTCTTTACCATCGATGATAATCTGTCCTTCATCGACAAACCATACTCCGGCAAGCGCATTTAAAAGTGTCGATTTCCCGGCACCGTTTCCACCGATCACAGTGACAAAATCGCCTTCTTTGAGTTTTAAAGAGAGTCCGTCAAGTGCAAGCTTTTCATTGACGGTTCCCGGATTAAATGTCTTGTAAATATTATTTACTTCCAACATTTTGAACCCCTCCTCTCTTTACCGGTTTTACAATATACTTCTTTTTCCAGTATGGCAGTGCAAGGAACAATGCCACAACAAGAGCAGAAAGAAGTTTGAGAAGGTCGGTATCCAGACCAAACCAGATAACTACCTGCAATACCGCATAGTAGATCACGGCACCCAGTACGACACTGAGCAGTTTCAATGCAAAATTGTGGAACACTTTCTCAAATACCACTTTACCGATGATAACAGCGGCAAGACCGATTACGATCGCACCACGTCCCATATTGATGTCCGCAAATCCCTGATACTGGGAACAAAGCGCACTTGCAAGTGCTACCAGTCCATTGGAGATCATCAAACCAAGTACGATGTTAAAATTCGTATTGATTCCCTGTGCACGGCTCATGTTCGGATTGCATCCTGTCGCACGAAGAGAACATCCAAGTTCTGTTCCAAAGAACCAATACAGAACCCCGATGATCACGATACAGAAGATCGCTACCACAAAAATTGAATTCTGGTAAAATGGTACATTTTTTACATTTCGAAGTGACACAAGCAGATCATAATTCATTACACTGATCGCCTGATTGGCACGTCCCATGATCTTTAAGTTGATCGAGTACAGTGCCAGCTGTGTCAAAATACCGGCGAGGATGGCCGGAATTCCCATAAACGTATGAAAAATTCCGGTTACCAGACCTGCTAACATACCGGCAATAAATGCTGCCAGTAAACTTACCCACACATTATAGCCGTTCAGCATCATCATGATACTGACTGCTCCGCCGGTACACATGGAACCGTCTACCGTCAGATCCGCTACATCCAGGATTTTGTATGTAATATAAACTCCGATTGCCATAATTCCCCAGATCAGTCCCTGTGCGACTGCTCCGGGCATGGCACTAAATAACACTGAAATATCCAAAAAACCTTACCTCCATATTCGTCAGCTTATTTGGAAGCTTCGATTTTTTCGTATCCTTCCGGAATGTTAATTCCCAATTCCTTACAAATACTTTCGTTGTACTGTTTTGTTACTTTTGGTGCAAACTTTACTTCCATTGTAGAAACATCTTTTCCATTTACCAAAACATCGTAAGCCATCTCACCGGTTGTATAACCAAGGTCATAATAACTGATGGAAAGAGTTGCTACACCACATCCGCTGCAGATACCCTGCTCGCCGGCAACAACCGGAACTTTGGCAGGAACACATGTATTGCGGATCACTTCGGTATTGGAAGCCGCGGTATTATCGGTAGGTACATAGATCACGTCACTGTTTTTCGCTGCATTGCTTACTACGGATGCAATATCATTGGAATCTACAAAAGAATAGTTGGTACAAGTATATCCATCTTTTTCCAGATATCCTTTAATTGTCTCTACCTGGTACAAGGAGTTAGCTTCTGCAGAACAGTAAAGGAGTCCCACTTTTTTCTTATCCGGGAACAATTCTTTGATCATCGCTGCCTGCTGATCGAGCGGGGCAAGATCCGAAGTACCGGATACATTAACACCTGTCGTCCCTTTCCAGTCTTTGATATTCAAAGCCGTACCATAATCGGTTACGGAAGTTCCGAGGATCGGAATATCTGTTGTGCCTGTCGCTGCCGCCTGAAGAGGCGCTGTTGCATTGGCAAGGATCAAATCTACGTTTTCCGAAACAAAGGAGTTTACGATGGTTGCACATGTTGGAGAATCTCCCTGTGCATTCTGCTCATCGAATTTCACTTTGTCACCCAATTTTTTGGTCAACGCATCTTTAAATCCTTTGGTTGCTGCATCCAATGCTTCATGCTGTACCAGCTGGCAAATACCGATGTTATACGTTTTTCCATCGTCCACTGCACCACCGGAAGTTGTTCCTGTCGTGTTGCCACCGCCACAAGCAGTCAAAGACATCGTCATCACTGCAGTAAGTGCTACTGCGATCAATTTTTTCAATTTCATAAGGAGTACCTTCCTTTCTCTTTCTCCGGCACGTCTGTTTATTTTACAATACGTACCTTGATTACACCATCAATTGCCTGCAATTCATTTACCAATTTCTCTGTCGATGGGTTGCAGATATCGAAAATTGTATACGCATAATCGCCGCGGCTCTTATTTACCATGTTTTCGATGTTAATGCCATCGTTTGCAAATAACGTAGTAAACTGTGACAACATGGAATGTACGTTTTTATGTGCTACCGCAATACGGCCTTCTGTCGCACATACTCCGGCATCACATGCAGGATAGTTTACAGAATTCTTAATATTACCGTTTTCAATAAAGTCACGGATTTCTTTTACTGCCATCTTCGCACAGTTATCTTCAGACTCCTGCGTAGAAGCTCCCAAATGAGGAGTTACGATGGTATTTGGAAGATTTACTGTTGTAGGATTTGGGAAATCCACTACGTATTTCTTCACTTTTCCGCTTTCAAGTGCTGCTTTCATATCCGGCTCATTTACCAGAGTATCACGGGAGAAGTTCAAGAATACAACGCCATCTTTCATTTTATCAAAAGCAGCTTTGTCAAACATTCCCTTCGTAGAATCCAAAAGAGGTACATGTACTGTGATAAAATCGCAGACATCATAAATCTCTTCGTATGTCTTTACGATCGTGATATCGCGGGACATATTCAATGCATTGTCTACAGAAAGATATGGATCACATCCATATACTTCCATGCCAAGACGGTTTGCTGCATTGGCAACCAGTACACCGATGGCTCCCAAACCGATGATTCCAAGTTTTTTACCGGCAATCTCGGTTCCTGCAAATGCTTTTTTTGCTTTTTCTGCTGCTTTGGCAATCCCCTCGTCGTCTTTGTTTTCCTTAGTCCACTCAATACCGCCTACGATATCACGGGAAGCAAGAAGCATTGCTGCGACCACAAGTTCTTTTACACCATTTGCATTGGCTCCCGGTGTATTAAATACAACGATTCCTTTTTCTGCACATTTGTCCAAAGGAATGTTATTTACACCGGCTCCGGCTCTCGCTACCGCCACCAGATCATCGGACAATTCCATCTCATGCATGGAAGCACTTCGAACCAAAATCGCCTCTGCCTGTGCGGCATCATCTACCATCTCATAATTGTCATCCAATAAATCCAGACCGCATTTTGCAATCGGATTTAAGCAATTTACTTTTACACTCATTACAGATTCTCCTCTTCAAATTTCTTCATGAATTCAACCAATTTTTCTACACCGGCCTTTGGCATAGCGTTGTAGATACTTGCACGCATTCCGCCGACAGTACGATGTCCCTTCAGGTTTTCAAGTCCTGCCTCTTTTGCCTCTTTGACAAATTTAGCATCCAACTCATCACTTCCTGTGACAAACGGTACATTCATCAAAGAACGATCTTCTTTACGAACGGTTCCTTTGAACAATTTACTGGAATCCAGGAAATCATAAAGGATTTTTGCTTTTTCTTCGTTGCGCTGTTTCATCACTTCAAGACCGCCCATTTTCTTGAGCCATTTGAATACTTTACCGCAGATATAAATACCATAAGCAGGAGGTGTATTATAAAGGCTCTGTGCATCTGCGTGAATCTTGTACTGAAGCATCGTAGGTACTTTTTCATCTACGCTCTCAGGAATCAAATCTTCGCGGATGATCACGATAACAACGCCGGCAGGTCCGATATTTTTCTGAACACCGCCATAGATAACACCATATTTTGTCACATCCACAGGTTCTGACAAGAAGCAGGAAGAAACGTCTGCTACCAATGTCTTTCCTTTTGTATTTGGAAGTGTTTTGTATTTTGTTCCGTAAATTGTATTATTTTCACAAATATATACATAATCTGCATCCTCATCGATCGGCAGATCCGAGCAATCCGGTATGTAAGAAAATGTTTTGTCTTCGGAAGAAGCGATCTTATTTGCTTTTCCATATTTGCAAGCCTCTGTATACGCTTTTTTTGCCCACTGTCCGGTTACAATATAGTCCGCAACACCATTCTTCATCAAATTCATAGGAATCATGGCAAACTGCTGGGAAGCACCGCCCTGAAGGAACAATACTTTGTAATTGTCCGGAATATTCATCAAATCTCTAAGATCTGCTTCTGCTGTCTTAATGATCTCATCGTATGCTTTAGAACGATGGCTCATCTCCATTACAGACATCCCTGTTCCTCTGTAATCAAGCATCTCATCTGCTGCTTCTTGTAAAACTTCCTCTGGTAATACAGCTGGTCCAGCTGAAAAATTGTAAACTCTAGCCACGGCTAAAACCTCCTTAAAATATTTATCTAAAATCATAGATTATGATTCTGACTTCTTTAAATCTTCTTCTGTAAAGGCTTTTTCAATCGCCTCTCCAGGTGCCACCATCGGCCACACTTTGTCATCCTGATCCAGAACGCAGCAGATCACTACCGGACCCTTTTCCTGCATTGCCTGTTTCAGTACATCATCTACTTCTTCTCGTTTTGTTACCAAAAATGCCTTTGCACCAAGTGCTTCGGACACTTTTACATAATCCACTTTATCTTGAAGAATCGTACTTGAATAACGTTTACCATAGAACAACGTCTGCCACTGGCGAACCATACCAAGTGCATGATTATCAAACACGACCTGAATGATCGGAATATCATAACGGGAAGCAGTTGCTAACTCGTTCATATTCATACGGAAACATCCGTCTCCGGCGATATTAAATACCGTCTTATCCGGATTTCCGACTTTCGCTCCGATACAAGCACCCAGTCCGTATCCCATCGTTCCCATACCACCGGAACTAAGGAAAGAACGTGGATTTTTATATTGATAGTACTGTGCTGCCCACATCTGATGCTGTCCGACGTCTGTCGTAATGATCGCATCTCCCTGTGTCGCTTCATTGATGCGTTCGATCACATACGGACCGGTAAGCACATCCTCACGATAGGTCATTGGAAGTGCCGCTTTCCTTGCAAGTACTTTATCAATCCATGCTTTATGATACTGGTTTTCTAATTTTTTATTGAGAATTTCAAGTACGGCCTTCAAATCTCCTACGATGGAATAATCTACCTGGATATTTTTATTAATTTCAGCCGCATCGATATCGATATGAACAATCTTTGCATTGGTAGCAAATTTCTTTGCATTTCCTGTAACACGATCAGAGAAACGAACACCAAGCGCAAGTAACAAGTCACATTCTGTCACACTCAGGTTTGCCGTCTTGGTTCCATGCATTCCCAGCATACCGGTATAATATTCATCGGTCCCGTCAAAGGCACCTTTTCCCATCAAGGTATCCGTTACCGGTGCATCTACTTTTTTGACAAATTCCTTTAATTCCGCACTGGCACCTGACAAAATGCATCCGCCACCGACAAAGATCATCGGTTTTTCTGCCTTGCGGATTGCCTGAAGCACATCTTCAATGTCTTTTTCACAGATCGTATCGGTCTGTCTCTGGATCAGATCCGGTGTCTGTGGTGTAAACTCTGTCACAGCGGCAGTTACATCCTTGGTAATATCCACAAGAACCGGTCCCGGTCTGCCGGTCTGTGCGATAGCAAAGGCACGGCGTACCACTTTGGCCAGATCATTGATATCTTTTACAATGAAACTATGCTTTGTGATTGGCATCGTAATACCCGCAATATCCACTTCCTGAAAACTGTCTTTTCCAAGCAATGGAAGTCCGACATTGCATGTGATAGCTACCATCGGAACAGAATCCATATAAGCGGTCGCAATTCCGGTTACCAGATTGGTTGCACCCGGACCACTTGTCGCCATACAGACTCCGACTTTTCCGGTAGAACGCGCATAACCATCGGCTGCATGGGATGCGCCCTGCTCATGGGATGTTAATACATGTCTGATTTTATCCTGATAACGATACAATTCATCGTATACATTCAAAATCGCTCCGCCGGGATATCCAAAAATTGTGTCTACCCCTTGTTCCAATAAACATTCGATTAAAATTTGGGAGCCATTTAATTGCATGAAAATGCACCTCTTTCTCGTTAATATTTTCGTGTTTCACCCTCACTGCGCTGTGAGTTCTTTAAAACTCCTGTTTCAAGATTGCTCCGGTATTCCCGGATGTTACCATATTGGCATAACGTGCCAGATAACCGGTCGTTACCTTTGGTGCTCTCGGTTTCCAGTTTTTCTTTCTCTCGGCAAGAACTTCATCGCTGACATCTAACTGCAATGTATTTTCCGGAATATTGATCTTAATGATGTCGCCCTCTTCTACAAGTGCGATCGGACCACCGACTGCTGCCTCCGGTGATACATGACCGATGGAAGCTCCACGGCTTGCTCCGGAAAAACGTCCATCTGTGATCAATGCCACCGAAGAGCCAAGTCCCATACCTGCGATTGCTGATGTAGGATTGAGCATCTCTCTCATACCGGGGCCGCCTTTTGGTCCCTCATAACGAATCACGACAACATCGCCGGCAACGATCTTTCCACCTTTGATTGCTGCGATCGCATCTTCTTCACAGTCAAATACGCGGGCCGGTCCTTCATGAACCATCATTTCTTCTACAACTGCAGAACGTTTAACAACGGCAGAATCCGGTGCCAGATTTCCCTTCAAGATGGCGATTCCGCCAGTCTGGCTGTATGGGTTGTCGATTGGACGGATGACTTCCGGATTGCGGTTGACAACGCCCTCGATATTTTCTCCAACCGTCTTTCCGGTTGCTGTCATCAGATCAGTGTACAGCAAGCCTTTTTTATTCAATTCATTCATAACGGCATAAACACCGCCTGCTTCATTGAGTTCTTCGATATAAGTGTGTCCGGCCGGTGCGAGGTGGCAAAGGTTTGGAGTCTTTGCACTGATCTCGTTCGCCAGATCCAGATTCAGATCCACACCGGCTTCATGTGCGATCGCCGGCAGGTGAAGCATACTGTTTGTCGAACATCCAAGTGCCATATCGACGGTAAGTGCATTCAAAAATGCTTTCTCTGTCATAATGTCTCTTGGACGGATATTTTTATTATAAAGCTCCATTACTTTCATACCTGCATGTTTCGCAAGTTTGATTCGTTCGGAATAAACGGCAGGAATCGTACCATTTCCCTGAAGTCCCATACCAATTGCCTCCGTCAGGCAGTTCATACTGTTTGCGGTATACATACCGGAACAGGAACCACAGGTAGGACAAGCATGGCTTACAAAATCGTCTACTTCTTCTTCCGTCATTTTACCTGCTGCATGTGCACCGACTGCTTCAAACATACTGGAAAGACTGGTTTTCTTTCCCTGTACATGACCGGCAAGCATCGGACCACCGCTGACAAATACAGTCGGAACATTGACTCTGGCTGCTGCCATCAAAAGTCCCGGTACATTTTTGTCACAGTTTGGCACCATAACGAGTGCATCAAATGCATGAGCAAGTGCCATACATTCGGTAGAATCTGCGATCAGGTCACGGGTAACAAGTGAGTATTTCATTCCGACATGTCCCATCGCAATCCCATCACATACAGCAATCGCCGGGAATACGACCGGTGTTCCGCCAGCCATCGCTACACCGAGCTTTACTGCCTCGACAATCTTATCAATATTCATATGACCAGGGACGATTTCATTGTACGAACTGACGATACCAACAAGCGGTTTTTCGAGTTCCTCTTTTGTCATACCCAATGCGTTAAACAAAGAACGCTGAGGTGCTGTCTGCATCCCCTTTTTCACTGAATCACTTTTCATTGATTTAACCTCCATTCATTCCGGTTCAAATTTCATCTATCTATCGTCTTTTTATCGAATCTCATCGCAAATGGCTTTTCCCATTTCCTCTGTTCCCAGACAAGTTTTTCCTTCATCCATGATGTCGATTGTGCGAAGCCCTTTCTTCAATACTGCCTTTACCGCATTTTCGATCGCATCGGATTCTTTTAACAAATTGAAAGAATACTTTAACATCATCGCTGCAGATAAGATCGTCGCGATCGGATTGGCCTTATTCTGTCCGGCGATATCCGGTGCAGAGCCATGACTTGGCTCATAGAGTCCAAGTGTTCCCTCTCCGAGACTTGCAGAAGAAAGCATACCGATCGATCCGGTTACCATGCTTGCCTCATCTGACAAAATGTCACCAAACATATTCTCTGTCAAAATGACGTCAAACTGTTTTGGATCACGTACAAGCTGCATTGCACAGTTATCTACGAGCATGTCAGAAAGTTCTACCTCTGGGTAGTCTGCGCTTACTTCTTTTACGACTTTTCTCCACAAACGGGAAGAATCCAATACATTGGCTTTGTCTACACTACATACTTTTTTATTTCTCTTCATGGCAATATCAAATGCCCATTTGGCGATACGGCGAATCTCCGTTTCATTATATGTAAGTGTATCCGTCGCCTGAAGCTGTCCGTCTACTTCCTTCGTAAAGCGCTCTCCAAAATAAAGACCGCCGGTCAGCTCTCTCGTGACGACAAAATCAAATCCGCCCTCTGTCAATTCACTTTTCAATGGACACGCACCGCTTAATTCATCAAACAGCACCGCCGGGCGAAGGTTGCAAAATAAACCAAGTCCTTTTCGAATCTTCAGCAAACCTGCTTCCGGTCTCTTGTCCGGTGGCAGCTGGTACCAGTTGCTCTGTCCGACATTTCCTCCGACGGCTCCGAGCAGTACGGAATCGCTTTTCTTTGCGCGCTCCAATGTCTCATCGGTCAACGGCTCTCCGTACGCATCGATGGAACATCCGCCCATCAACAGTTCTTCATACTCAAATGTATGGCCGTATACCTCCCCAACTTTATCTAATACCTTCTTTGCTTGTGTTACGATCTCCGGGCCAATACCGTCCCCGGGAATCACTGCGATATGAAAATTCATGGCTTCCTCCTCGTTGATATAGTTCTCCATAATTATTAACTTTTTAAGTATATAGCAAAATGACGTTCACTGTCAAGTCTGCGTAACATTTTTTTCAATTTCCTCTTGAAAACGATATCATCTTATAATAAACTAATAAGTAACAATAACTATGCTAGGAGGACAAGTATATGGAAGCAATAGAAAAGATTGATTTCGAAAAAGTAGGAAAACGTATGAAAAAGCTGCGTAAAGAACAGCGCATCTCTCAGGATCAGGTAGCAAAAGACCTTGGTGCTACGATTTCCTTCGTCAGCAACATTGAAAATAATTATACCAAAATCAATCTTCGTGTACTTCTTTACTACGCCCAGATGTGTCATGTTTCCGTTGACTACTTATTGAGTGCAGGAAATCCACGAATGATCAAAGCCGACAATATTTCTACATTAGATGAAGATATTCTGCGTGTATTGCAGAATTACAATAAAACCGAAAAAGAACGTATCTTGAAAATGTTAAAAATCGGCAAAGATCTGGATCCGGATGCCAACGTCTGAATTTTTTCTTCAGTAACTTCAGTAACTATTCAGGGCCTAATAGGGCTCCCCTCCACATATGAGCATTTTTAGCCTTGACAAAGGCGGGAAAAGAACACGAAGTGTTCGAAATGCGAATGTGTGGCAGGGGAGTCCTGAATAGTTATCTACTCACATCAAATGTACTGCTGCCGCATTGCGGTTTTCCGTCGGCTTATAAACAAGTACATTTCCTTCCGCAAACATTTCCGGCACATCATAAGAATATACGGACGCAATCTGTGTCCCACAGCCTTTCGGCAGTTCTACCCGGATTTCTTCCGGAAGTTCTCCATCAAAACAATGAATGACAACCATCGCCTCTCCGTCCTTTTTCATGCGGATCATCGCCTGATAGCCTTCCGGATGACGGTCGCTGAGAATCTTAGGTCCCCTGCGGTAACTTTTTCCGTCACGGATGATCGGTGCAATTTCCCGGTAAAACGCCATTCCGCGGTCAATGACATCCCACTGCTCCGCACTCAGATCGGTCACATCGCCGGAAAGACACATTCTGCCAAGAAACGTATTGGCAATGGAATACCCGATTCGTTTCAGGGAGTCACTCTTTCGGATCACCGCCCAGATCTGGCTCTGTCTCGGCAGGATCGCACGGTGCAGATTTGCCGCAATAATGGGAATCTCTTCTGTCTCATGCGCATCCGAGAAAGAAGCCATCGAACAAAGGCTCATCATAAGCGGTTCGAGACGGTGTCCGCCGGAGGCACAATTTTCCAAAATAATTCCCGGCACTTCCTCTTTGACTTGTTTGACAAAATTTACCGATTCCTCCTGGTTTTTACGAAGTCCCTCCCCAAGAGATTCGGCTCCGTCACAACCAAGCCCGATCGTGTCATTGTAGTCCATTTTCATATATTCAAATCCATACGTCTGCAGCATCTCAATGACCTTTTTATGAAGATACTTTTTCACCCACGGATCACTCATATCCCAGAATCTGCGGTTGTGCGTCGTAAGCGGATAGCCGTCACGTTTTAAAAGATGATCGGTAAGTTCATAGGCTTTTGCCGCCCGGCCGACATTGTCGATTTCAAACCAGATTCCCGGTTTCATCCCCTTGTCGCGGATTGCTTCCACCGTCTTTTCCAGCCCCTGCGGAAACAAGGTCGGAGATACGTTATAATCTCCCATGCTGATATCCCACGGGATTCCGTCCTCTTTGAACCAGCCGCAGTCAATGACAAAATAGTCAAATCCCTTGTCCTTTATATTTTCCAAAATCTGACAAATATTTTCATGGGATGGATTTCCCCATGTCGTACAGTACTCATTGAAAATGATCGGCAGCTCCTGTTCGCTTTCCGGTCCGTTATCGACATATTTATTTCCGGCACATACAAGGCGGTGACAGATGTCATCGATCCCACCTTCACACACAGAAAGAATTGCCGTCGGTGTTTCGAAATGCTCCCCCGGTTTTACCGTTTTTTTCCAGTCTCCAAATTCACGGTCTGCCAGTCCTCCGCTCAGATGCAGTCCATCGTCCTGTCGGTAGATCTCCATCTGCCAGGATGCCTCGTGCGCCAGCTGAACGCCCCAGAACACATGGTTTTTCCTGTCCTCCATGGCCAGGAACGGAAAATAGTGGTTGACCGGAAGGGATCCCACCTGTCTTCTCATCTTCGACCGCCACAAACGGAAAATATTTCATTACCGGCATCGAGCCCCGCTGTCCAAAACGTTCTACGGCAACCGACCAGGTCGACCAGCTTGGCTCGAGCTGCATATCCTCGATGTGCTCCGTTACAAGCCTTCCCTCATGGCTCCATTTGCTGAGAAGCCGGTGTACCAATAAACTGCCGGCTCCGTCTCCCGGAAGAAACGGCGACAGATTTTCCATCTCAAAACTGGAAAGCATCTCTAACGTAACCGCTTCGCTGCTTTCATTGGCAAAGCAATTTTTCATTTCAAAACTTTCGTCACCAGGATAATAGATGATCACATTTTCTACCGTGTATCCCCTGTCATCTTTAAAAAAGGTATGTATTTCCGTATGTCCATCCACCTCTTCTACCTTCTGTGACCGATAGATCATAAGGTCCGTGGATCCGGAATTGTGCATCGTCTGTCCATTCCCGTACGATCCCGGATAAATGTCTCCGACGATTTTTAACTGAATCATGTTATTGACGCGGTAATATTTTTCCTCCACCCGGCTCTTTTCCGCAAGATCTGCCGGCATAATATAAAATCCCACTTTTCCGGTATCCTCTGACTGTTCAAACACAGCGGCCATATCGCCAAGTTTTATATTGGAAATATTTTTTTTCTTCATTGTCTCTGCCATCGTTCTAACTCCTTCTATTCTCAATAATGCCTTTACCTTATCATATTTTTTTCCAACCGCCCATGGAATAATGTTAATTTTCCATGGTGAAATGTGGTCTAACATCTTCTTCGTATCTTATGGATCACACGCGAAATCTGCGGACGACATGGACGAAGCCACAGCCATATGCGGGAATACAAAAGATAAATAACATTTGACGTGGAAATCTCGTGCCCGTTTCGCAGGATACCTGTCATTTTCCCCTTAATCTGCGAGGCTTCAAGGGGACCTTCGATCACTTTCTGATTGTCGCCCACCAAAAAAAACGCATCTCCTTTCCTCTTCCAGATACGGTGAAGAACAAGTATATTTTCATCCCTTCTGCGGTATAATACCACATCGCCCCGACGCAGCGATTCCGGCGAAACCCGTTCCACAAAAACCTCATCCCGTCCCGGAACGATCAGCGGATACATGCTGTATCCCCGTGGCTTGATACGAAGCCGTTTTCCCTGCTCCAATAACTTCTCGATATCCATTCGATCCTCCTGCAATTTTCTTTGCAACAATTATAGCATTTTCACGCGAAAAATGCTATAATATTTTCTATCTGATGCCTGCGGGCAATTGTAGCGAAAGGAGATTCCGATGAAACGAACGGACGGTTTTCTTTTAAAATATATCGAAGGGGTTCCTTATCTGCTCCCTTACGGTCAGAGGATTGTCGAACACCGGCGAAATCTGCGTCTCAATGAAACCAGTGCCTATCTCTGGGAAATTCTGCCGGAATGTGCTTCTCCCCATGAGCTTCATGAAAAAATGACAACTCACTGGGAGGCCGAAACAGCGGAAGAACGCGACCGGTTGTGGCAGGATCTGCAGGGGATCCTTGCACAATTTCAGGCATTTGGACTCATTGAGCCTTTCCGGGAAGAATCAGGGCTCCAAAATTCTGTAAGTTATTATAACATTGCGGACATTCGGATTCGGATTCAGGGCGCACCGGATTCCCTGTCAGCTTTTTTTGCACCGTATGCAGCTGCGGATAGCACCTCGCCAGAACTTGATATACGGATTCACCCGTCTGCTCCTCTTTCGACGGCACCTCTTGGAGGTGAGCTGCTGGTATGCGATCCGGAACTCCAGATCGTACAGCAAACGGATGGCAGTGTGATCCACTTTCCTTCCCTGGTACACATTTTCGAAGTGCGGACAAACCGGGAAGACACTTTGGCAGACATTTTCTGTCTCCCGCCGTGTGAGGATGCGCTGACGGAAGAATTGATCCCGGTGATCCGCCTTTTATTTAACCGGTATGCCCAAACAAAGGGAATGCTTTTTCTGCATTCTGCCTCCCTTTTATATGAGGGAAAGGCTTGGTTGTTTTCCGGTTCTTCCGGCACCGGGAAGTCCACGCACACAAACTTGTGGCATACCCTTTGGGGTACTCCGGTTCTGAATGGAGATTTGAATCTTCTTGCCATCAAAGACGGAAAACCTATGATCTATGGCACTCCGTGGTGCGGCACTTCCGGAATCAGCGACAGTACCAGTTATCCTTTGGGCGGTGTCGTGCTATTAAAACAGGCTTCCGGAGAACGGTTAGAGACGCTGTCTCCGGATGAACAGATCATCGGATTGTTACAGCGTATCATCTCTTCGAGTGACACCTGTTTTTCCCTATGTAAAAATTTAGAAGTCATCGGAGAGATTACAAAACAGATACCGGTATTCCGCCTGCACTGCACCAAAGAGCCACAGGCTGCTATTTATATGAAAGAACAAATTGATGCTTTACGATAGAAAGGGGTAACATCTTGGCATTTGAAAAAATAAAACATGTTTCCAAACGGATCCGCGAAGGTGCACTGAAAACCATGCTCCATCAGACCCGCTGGATCTACGGTTATGCCAGACAATACTGGCTTGTCATCCTTTTTTATACTTTGATCGGACTTTTAGGAACTGTCGTTTCGCTGGGTTCCAGTCTTGTCTCCAAAGATCTCGTTGACATTATCACCGGCCACCAGACCGGTGCCCTTTTATCCACCTTTGCTGCCATGATCGGGCTCGCCATTGGTTCCACCGTGATGACGCAGCTTTCAAATTATGCCTCAAACTGGATCAGTTTAAAGGTAGACAATGAGATCAAAGCAGATATTTTTTCCAAAATGCTTGTGACCGACTGGGAATCCATCGCTTCCTATCACACCGGCGACCTTTTAACCCGCTGGGATGACGATGCATCCAATATTTCCAACGGCATTTTAAACTGGATCCCCAACCTGATCATCAATCTTTTCCGCTTTATTAGTGCCTTTATCATCGTTATTTACTACGATGCCAGTTTTGCCATCTTTTCCTTTCTTGGCGTCCCGGTCACCTTATTGATGTCAAAGACACTAATGAAACGTATGTTAAATAATAACCGACGCAGTGCTGCGATGGATGCAAAAATATCCGGCTTTAACCAGGAATGTTTTTCCAACATTCAGACAATCAAAGCCTTTAATCTGATTCCTTTATATGTAGATTATTTAAAACAGTTACAAAAGGACTATGTAAAAATGCGAATGGATTTTCAACGTATGTCAATGGTAACTTCCTTTTTGATGGCAACAATGGGACTTCTCGTCTCATACAGTTCATATGGCTGGGGAATTTACCGTGTTTGGGATGGTGTCATCAGTTATGGAACAATGACAATGTTTTTATCTTTGTCCAGTACACTTACCGGTACACTCAATTCCCTGATCTCCCTTGTACCAAATGCAATCAATCTGACCACATCTGCCGGTCGTATTATGGATATTTTAGATATGCCACGGGAAGATTTCAGCCACGATAAAGAGGTTCAGGCGTTTAAAAAGGAATCTGAGACTGCCGGCATCCACATTTCTATTGACCGACTTGATTACACGTACCACAATGGTACTGAGGTTTTCTGTGATGCCTCATTACAGGCGGCCCCACACGAAATTGTAGCCTTAGTCGGGCCTTCCGGCGAGGGAAAGACGACGATGCTTCGTTTGATCCTTGCACTTTTGACTCCCGGAAACGGAACGATCACACTGTGGAGTGAGCTTGACACTTCCCGAAAAACACTTTCCTTAAGCCCCTCCTGCCGTCAGTTATTTTCCTATGTTCCCCAGGGCAATACCATGTTTTCCGGAACAATTGCTGAAAACATGCGCCATGTCAAACCGGATGCCACCGACGAAGAGATTAAAGAAGCCCTGAGTATTGCCTGTGCCTGGGATTTCGTCAATGCAATGAAGGACGGAATTCACTCTGTCCTTATGGAACGAGGCGGTGGGTTGTCCGAAGGGCAGGCACAGCGTCTTTCCATCGCCCGTGCCTTACTGCGCCGCTCTCCCATCTTACTGCTGGACGAAGCTACCTCAGCTCTCGATGTAGCAACCGAGCGAAAAATCTTAAAACGCATCCGAGAAGATACTACGCCTCGCACCTGCATCGTCACAACGCATCGTCCTACCGTATTATCTATGTGCGACCATGTCTATGAAATTCGTAACAAAACTTGTGTCATTTTGAAAGATTCAGAGATTGAACAGCGAATTAAAGATTTTTAAAAGGACCTTCTTTTTGAGGGTCCTTTCAGACTGTAGACAAAGTGGTGCTAGGACTGTTGTCCTAGCACCATTTTTCTCTGTTTGCAGCAATCGTTCGCCCAAAATGATAAAAAAGTCGATATTAAGCAGCCTTTCCTACCGCTTTTTTGAAGCATCATTGCTAGTTTTTTTAGATTCATGCAGGCAAAGGTAAGCCCGACTTTCATTTCCATTCGAGCCTTACCATACATTTGTGTATAACGAAAACCATGATTCTCCTTTGCTGTTCCAAAGATTCGTTCAATGGTTTCCTTTCTTTGCTCATATAATTTTTTCATTCCTAAAGTATGACGAACATCTTCACATTGCTCCATATAATTTTCCCATATATGTCGTGTTATCAGTTTCACATGATTTTTGCTTTCTGTACATTGAGATAAATATGAACAATTTTCGCATACATTTCCACAGCTTTTATATTCACGATATCCATCACGATTGGTCGTACTATATTTCAAAACTTGATTGTTTGGGCAACTATAGCAATCATAGTATTCGTCATAAGCGTATTCGTATTTTTTAAAGAATCCCTCTTTGGTCATTGGACGCTTGTACGGAAAAAGTGGTGTAACTCCATCATCTATAAGAAGCTTTGCTATTGCTGGAGTTTTATATCCGGCATCTGCAAAAATCTCTGTTGGGTCAACCAATTTAAACTTGTAGCATTCTTCTAAAATATGAGCAAAAATCTGCTCAAATAAGTCGGTATCTTTGAATCGTCTTGTATAATTCTTTCCAAAAGTTGAAAAGTGTGGAACTTTATCTGTCATATCAAGACCAAGAAACCATCGATATGCAACGTTTACTTCAATTTCTTTTACTGTCTGACGCATGCTCTTGATTCCATACAGATACTGAATGAGAGGTGTTTTAATCAATGTCACAGGATCCATGCTGGGCCGACCGGTATCGTGCGAATATTTGTCTTTCACTAAATCATAAATGAAAGTCCAATCGATTGCTTTATCGATAATTCGAAGAAGATGATCCTTAGGAACCATTTCATCCATACATAACAAATGAATTTGTTCTCTCTTTTTATCAGCATTTTCAGTCATCATATGAAATCACCACCTAGTATTTTATACTTCTATTATACCAAAAAAGCACCGAAAAGTCGCTAAAAAATCGCACTTTTCAGTGCTTTAATACGAGAAAAATCCACGACATTTGTCGTGGACTTTGTCTACAGTCTGAAAGGACCCTCTTTTTGAGGGTCCTTTATATAAATGCATACAAAATTTATCAATCCGTAAGTGCTACACTAGTAACTTGCAATCCCTGGTCTGCTTCTACGATCAAATCCCCCAACCCGATATTATCTGTCGGATTTTGATGATACGCATAAGAAATCACCAAAGTGGTACCTGTATTTGCTCCCTGAATCACTCCATTCGAACTTTTATACACTACCGGCATATTGAACGAAATTGTCATCGTCTGTGCATCTCTGGTATGATTTGATTTATGGATTCCATTTACCTGTATCCGATAATCACCACGTCCGTTCTGCGGTTTTTGATGTATATTCACAGTAATTGAATAGCATCCACTTGCTGCATAAACCCCTTCACTGTCTTCATCATTTACAAAAATTGTAGGTTTACTATATTTTTTCATGTTATCATCTCCTTACCATACAGTCTTACTATTTATATCGTCATTATATTACAACACTGAACCTACGTCAACAAAAATTATAACGAAATTATTATAAATTTTTCGAAAACGTTTGCGTTTGATTTATCTTTCAAATAAATGTAATTTATTGCTGATCTTACCCCTTTTTTTTGCATTTTGGATTACCTTTTTTATCGTTGTTCTTCTTACTACTCGATTATTTCTGGCAAACCGCCAACCGGTCCGGATCCATAGTGCCGGCCAAAGGACAGGGTATCTTCCTGTTTCAGGAAAATTAAGATGCATTTGATGATGAAATTCCCGGAAAAGATCTCTCCATCCATTTCCTCGGAGTGCTACCATTTGTTCGGATTCCACCGTTCCAAATTCCAATGACTGCAGAATCTCTTCCATAAATCCCCACATATCCTCCCCAGACACCATATTTACGATCAGGGATTCTGCTGCCTCTTCTTCCAATCCCAGATACTGCACGCAGACCGAAGTAACCATATCGGAAAAGCCGGTAAGACCGCTCCGGGCTGTCAGCTTCTTATACTGTGCCAGCTCTTTTTCCGTCACGCCGTGTCTCCAAAATACAACCCAGTCGCAGAGCAGTTTCAGACCGAACCCTGCCCTCAGAAAATGCTGAAGCATATGAAGAAGAAGATAATACGCATGAATGCCATCCGGCAGCACCGGGAATTCTATCCCCATCAATTTCTTTTTTCCTGCCTGCACAGCAACTTCTTTTTGAAGTTCTTCCATAAGCCTGTTTGTCTCCTTGTCATCAAACGGTTCTGCCAGCAAAGTATGCAATTCCACCTCGACATGTTTCTCGGTCACATACACTTCGTGATGATTAACCGAATGTGCCGGATTTTTCACAAAGCCAAGGTTTTCCATCCTTTTGCCCGCTTTCGGAAACTGTGCCGGATTCGGCAAAAAAAGATCGACATCTCCGCTTTTCCGAAGTTCCGGAACCGGATAAAATTCTGCCGTTGAGGCTCCTTTCAAAAGAACCACACTCACTCCTGCTTCCTGCAGTGTGCGAATAATCCGATGTTCCAGATAAAGCAGATGATAATTCTGCCGCACCGTCTTCCTCGCTTCTTCCCGGATGCATATTTTCACATTTTCCGGAATTTTCCCACATTCTTCCGGTTCGTCCAAAAGCGGATCCAGTAAAGAAAGGACGGCATGCTGTTTTGCCAGTTTCAAAATGCTGTTCCAATCCTGCTCTCCGTCTGCTTCGATCGGATTCTTTGCTCCGAGAACCTTTGCCAATTTGGCAAACAACCATTGTTTTTCTTTGTTCACGACGTCTTCCTCCGTTTTTTTACTACCGACATGATCTTTTCCCATAGAAAACGAAATTCCTTTGTACGCACATAACATACCAGAAAGATCACATTGGGAACTGCCACACAGATGCACATTCTCTTAACAAATACCGCTGCCATGCTTCCTTCCATCTGCCGGCATAAAACATGGGTCAATACTCCCGCGACAAGCACGATTCCGGTATAGAGTGCGTATTTTGCAAAATAATGAACCACCGAAACTTTCAGGGAATGCCGGTACAAAACCAGCGGCTCCACCCAAAAAGAGGTAAGGAGGGTACTGAAAAGTGTTCCTAAAAATACGCCAAACGCCCCACACTCCTTAGCGAGTACTATTGAAAAAACAATATTCAGCAAAGCGTTGGCGATGGATTTGTAACGGTCAAACCAAAAGAGTCCAAGCGAATCCCGAAACACCAATGCTGCCTGGCGCATTCCCAGGATAAAAAAGTTCAGACACAAAACAAACACAACATTTTCCGAGAACACATATTCTGCCCCAAAACTAAACTCTACAAACAGATTGATTAATTCATACAGACAGATTGCTGCAAAACCATACATCCATTGTCCGACAAAAAAGGAACTGGCAAAGACTTTACGGATCCGTTCTTTTCCCTGCGTGACACCAAGATTTCCGACACTTGCCGTAAGTCCCTGAAACATTCGAGTCATGATCGAATGCACCGATGCAATGATCAGATAATAATTGGAATAGCACCCTACACTGATCAGTCCTACCATCGCTGACAGGATAAGATTATCCGTATTATTTACCAGCACATCCCCGACTTTATGCATGAGCATCGCCCGGATATTCTGGTAAATACCACTTCGCTCCTCTTTCGGAATCGGCTTTATGTCTTTATCTTTTAAAAACGGATACAAACGGTCCGCTTTGTAAGAAATCCATATATTGTTGCCAATTGTTGCCAGTAACATCATGCACAAAAACAGGTAGAAATTTTGGGTTGTCAACAGAACCGTGATCTGCAATGCATCCTGTACGAGAATAGAAACCGTCATACTGATCTCTCCCAGATAACTGAGCTGGTGGGCATCCAGCATGGATTTCTTATAAATAAGCAAATACGAAAATACAGAATTTGCCAGGTAAAGGAGATAGATCGCGATCAAATGATCGACCGATTCATATCCCTTCACAAGAAAATCCATAAACGGAATGACAGCAAGTCCGGCTGCCAGCACAAAGCCCCCCATAATATGGTAAATTTTGCGGTACAGCTGCATCAGGGATTTTTGTTTTTCTACGTCACCCTTCGCAACCGGTTCATATAAGGCATAAGTGATTGCCGTTCCCACGCCAAATTCCGAGAGAGAAAATACATTTAAAATAT
>OGQN01001027.1_pt1 | contig 23645 bp, 17 predicted proteins | sample 1553231 | NCBI WGS metagenome assembly OGQN01 (sample SAMEA2579950, study PRJEB22360) | human gut metagenome | biome: human gut; feature: human-associated habitat; material: faeces | place: Denmark | collected 2008/2010 | reverse complement strand
CGGCTGCTCGGCCAAGAACCTCTACGGCGTGGGCCTGGACGAAACACTGTCCGAAAAGCTCTGATACAAAAAACATCCCCCGACCGGGGGGTGTTTTTTGCTTACGAGTATTGGAAACCTCTGCCCGGCTCCCTGAACTCCGCCACACGCTTGTTAAAGCTGGCGAAGGCCGCGTCCTCGAAGGCCAGGGTGTCCTCGGCACCCATCTGCCGCAGCAGCCACTTGCACAGCGGAGGATTTAGAATCAGCAGCGGGCCGATCAGCGCCGTGGCGTACAGCCCGCCCCGGCGGAAGCCCTCCAGCTTCGACTCCGGTGTGCGGCCCACGCCCCGCACGGTGTCAAACCAGCCCTCCGCCTCCGCTGCGTCGTAGTGGAAGCCGAACAGGCTCTTGAAGCCGACGACCTCCATACCGTCAAAGGTGCCCAGGAAGAAGCTGTTGTGCCGCTTCATCATGGTGTACCGCACCCGTCCGGGCAGAATGCCCAGCCCCTCTATGGTGTCGGCGCTGTCGCTTTCTATGGCGGCGGAAAACACGTCCGGCGCATTGCCGGTCAGCAGGATCAGCTGTCCCGCGTCCGCCCTTGCGGCGATGTCCGCGGCATAGGGCCGCAGGGCGTCCGCCGCCAGACGCAGCCCCTGCTCCGTGGTGCTGCCCATATAGACCAGCGCCACATCCTCCGTGAGGAACCGGGGCTTGCTGTGCAGGTCCGTCTCTATGATCTCCAGCGCCGGGCAGCAGCGCTTCAGATAGTAGATGTTCTGCAGATCGCCGTACAGGTTGCAGACCTCCGGAAACAGAATTTCCGCCTTCATTGCGCGCCCTCCTTTGCCAGCAGCTTTTCCTTCAGCTTTTCCCTGACCCGGAAGGCCAGGGGCGTGCCGTCCACGCCGTAGAGCAGATACACGTCGTCGCCGGGGGTCAGCGGCAGCAGCTCCAGGGCGGCGAACTCGTCCTCGGCCAGCCGTATCTTCTGCCGGGGGATGCCCGCCAGCAGCAGCCGCAGCTGGTAGTCATAGGCCCGCGGCCCGGCGCAGACCAGGCACGTCACATCATCGCTGTTCAGGAATTCAAAATCCGTGTCGTACATCCAGCTGGGGTTTTCCGACCAGCTTTTGGCCACGCCCAGGCAGTTCATCATCAGCAGCAGTTCCTTCTTCCCCGGCTTGGACCGGATATAGTCGAAGTTGCGGGAGCAGGCCAGAGCGTTCTTGTCCTTGGACATCTGCATAATGACCTTCACGCCGCCGATATCCTCCTCGGACAGCCGGCTGGCGGGGATCTTCACCTCCGCCATGCGGCGGGCGATGGTGCCGTGGTCATAGCCCAGCTGCCGCAGGGCGGCGATGACCGTCACCGTGTTGTAGATGTTGTGCAGGCTGTCGGTGATGAGGGTGTACGGGTATTCCTGCCCCGCCTCCCGTATGCACATGGTGTGGGCGGCGGTGTCCACCTTTGTGGCCAGATAGTCGCAGTCGGGGGAGTGGAAGCCGCAGCTCTCGCACACGGCCCGGCCGATGTGGTGGTAGCGGCGGTATTCATACCGCAGCTTCCCGGCGCATCGGGGGCAGATACGCATATCGTTCAGCAGGTTCTCGCATTCCGTCACGTCGGTGGGCAGCCGGTCGATGCCGAAATATACCCGCTGGTTCTCCGGCGCCACCGTGCAGGAGATCAGGTCGTCGGCGTTGAGGATCAGCCTGCTCTCCTTAGGCAGGGACCGGGTCAGGATGTCCGCGATGTAGCCCGGATGGGCGTTCCGCATGATGGAGTCCCGGAACAGGTTGGTGATGACGATGTGCTCCGGCTTCACATAGGGATAGATCCTGGGCGCGGAGCGCTCGTCGATCTCCAGGATCGCCAGGTCGTACTCCGGCCTGATCCGGCCCAGCAGGCCGCAGCCCTTCAGCAGCGCCGTGCTGACGCCGGAGATGATGTTGCTGCCCGCCCGGTTGCTGAGTACGGTCTTGCCCTCGGCGGTGAGCACGTCGTTCAGCATATTGGCCACGGTGGTCTTGCCGTTGGTGCCGGTGACGGCTATGATGTGCTCCGGCTTGCCGATATACTTCAAAAAGTCCGGACACAGCTTCACCGCCAGACTGCCGGGAAAGTCCGTGCCGTTGTGGCGGGTGATCTTCAGCGCCGGGATGGACAGCTTTGCCATCCACAGCGCAAACAGGAACCGCAGTTTACCCATTGTCATTCCTCCAGAGCGATGGCGCGGCAGGAGCAGCCATCGGCATTCTCAAATTTCAGGGGCAGCGTAACGAATGTGAAGCGTCGGCCCAGCAGCTTGTCCAGCCCCTTGAGGTTCTCGGTGTTCACAAAGTCCGCGCCCAGCAGTGTCATGTGGTTGGGAAAATCCACGCTGTCGCAGGGGTCCAGCGAGATGGTGTCCTCGCCCACGCCCTTCAGCGGCAGACCGGCCAGATATGCCGCCGCCTCCGCCGTCAGGCAGGGAAAGCCCTCATAGTAGCCCGGCGTACCCCACTTCTTGTCCCAGCCGGTGCAGAACAGCACGAAGTCCGCGCCGTTCAGGTCATAGCTCTGCAGCAGGGACAGAGTAATGGCGCGCTGCCTCCGGCAGTCCACTGCCACGGCGGGACCGGCGAACTTCGCCGCGTCATAGCAGTCCAGCGCCGTGCCGTCACGGAGCATATGGGCCGGGGCGTCCATGTGGGTGCCGGTATGGGAGAACATATGCAGCAGCGTCTCCCGGTAGCCGCACTGGTCGATCGTGCAGGCGGTGGTCAGCCGGGGCTGCTCCGTGCCGGGATACACCGGCATATCGTTCCGTATGGTGTGGGTCAACTCGTGTACCGTCATGTGTCCGCCTCCTTGTCGTGTGTCTGCAGCCAGATCAGCAGCGCCGCCACATCCGCCGGTGACACGCCGGACACCCGCCCGGCCTGCCCCACGTTCAGGGGCCGCAGAGCGCTGAGCTTCTCCCGCGCCTCCAGCCGCAGACCCTGAATGTGGTCGTAGTCCATATCCGGCGGCAGCTTCCGGCGCTCCAGCTTCTCAAACTCCGCCACCTGCCGTTGCTGGCGCTGGATATAGCCCTCGTACTTCACGGTGATCTCCACCTGCTCCCGCACCTCCGCGGGCAGGTCGGGTCGATTTGTGTCGAATTCTGTCAGGTCCGCGTAGGTCAGCTGGGGCCGCCGCAGCAGATCGATCAGGCGGCAGCCGCTGTCCACGGCGGCGGTGCCCCGTTCTGCCAGCAGGGCGTTCAGCTCCGGCGTACCGGGTATGCCCGTGTGCTCCAGCCGCAGTATCTCCTTTGCCACGGCTTCGTACTTGGCCTCCACCGCCGCCAGCCGTTCATCGCTGACCAGCCCCAGCTCGTGCCCGATAGGGCACAGCCGCGCATCGGCGTTGTCCTGCCGCAGCAGCAGCCGGTATTCCGATCGGCTGGTCATCATGCGGTACGGCTCCTCGGTGCCCTTGGTCACCAGGTCGTCGATCAGCGTGCCGATATAGCTCTCGCTCCGCTTGAGCACCAGCGGCTCCCGGCCCTGCAATTTCAGCGCCGCGTTCACGCCGGCCACAAAGCCCTGCACCGCCGCCTCCTCGTAGCCGGAGGAGCCGTTGAACTGCCCCGCGCCGTACAGGCCGGGCACCGCCTTTACCTCCAGCGTGGGCAGCAGCGCCAGCGGGTCGATGCAGTCGTACTCAATGGCGTAGGCCGGCCGCATCATCACTGCGTGCTCCAGCCCCGGCACCGTGTGCAGCATCTCCAGCTGCACCTCCTCCGGCATGGAGGACGAAAAGCCCTGCACATACAGCTCCTCGGTGTCCAGCCCCATAGGCTCGATAAACAGCTGGTGCCGGGGCTTGTCCGCAAAGCGCACCACCTTTGTCTCGATGGACGGGCAGTACCGGGGGCCGATGCCCTCGATAACGCCGGAGTAAATGGGACTGCGGTCCAGATTTTCCCGTATGATCCGGTGCGTCTCCTCGTTGGTGTAGGTCAGGTAGCACACCGCCCGGTTTTCCGGCACGTCCTTTGTCTCAAAGCTGAAGGGCAGCGGATCCGGGTCGCCCTCCTGCAGCTCCATTTTGCTGAAGTCCACACTGCCCCGGTGTATCCGCGGCGGCGTGCCGGTCTTGAACCGCCGCAGGGGCAGCCCCAGTGCCCGCAGGCTGTCCGTCAGGGCGTTGGCCGGGTGCAGGCCGTCCGGCCCGGAGGACTCGATGCACTCGCCCACGATGGTCTGTCCGGTCAGATACGTGCCCGTGCACAGAATGACCGCCCGGGCGCCCAGCACCGCGCCGGTGCGGAGCACCACAGCGGCGGCATGGCCGTTCCCGTCGCAGCGTATTTCCGTCACCTCCGCCTGCCGCAGCGTCAGCCCCGGCTGCAATTCCAGCGTGTGCTTCATCACCTGCTGGTATTTCCGCCGGTCCGCCTGAGCCCGCAGGGACCACACGGCGGGACCCTTGCCCCGGTTCAGCATCCGATACTGGATGCAGGCCCTGTCCGCCGCCCGGGCCATCTCGCCCCCCAGTGCGTCCAACTCCCGGACCAGGTGACCCTTGCCGGTGCCGCCGATGGCCGGGTTGCAGGGCATATTCCCCACCGCGTCCAGGCTCACCGTCAGGCAGACGGTCTTCATGCCCATCCGGGCCGCCGCCAGGGCGGCCTCGATGCCCGCGTGCCCCGCGCCGATGACGGCCACATCATAGTCGCCGCCGTGAAACTCTCTCATCAGGTGCTCACCTCACCACATAAGACTGCTTGAACACTTTATTATACTATACAGCACACAACAGCGCAAGAGTGTTACACAGAAATAACCCATAGGTATTGTGCAATGTGCAATAAAAGTTTACAAAAGCTTTATACATAATATCCAATTTTGCGCTTGTTATCCGGGCTGCCGCGGCATATAATAACACTGTAAAACGGAAGAAAGGAGCGTGATATCACCATGACGACAACTTGGATCTGGGGTGACCTGGATGACATGATCTTTGCCGACAGCGACTGGGAAGTGAGCCAGCGGTAAGGCATACCGATGAGGAAACCACGCGAAAGCGTGGTGATTTGCTTTTTTATGGGTGTTTTTCGACAGAAAACGCCTCCTGCACATAGATCGCAAAGCCTGATCCCCGCGCAGCAAAGATGAAAAGAGACGGCCAATGGCGACTCCTCATAAGGACATCTTGAAAACACCAGATTAAACCGATTGAGAGAATCTCTTGGTGTCGACCAAACGGGAATAGCCATCAACCATTTCATCGTGGTTGGTGGCTATTCCTGTTTAAAGGTATATTCATGTTGAAATCCGAACCGGAATCTTTGTAAAATTCCCTACCGCTCTTTAACCAGAAACAATGGGTAACCGCATGCCTAACCGGGAGAGCAGTTCGTTGGTAATCGTCCCACAGCATGCAGCCAGTTCCTCTGCCCGAATCACCTGACCGCCATCCCGGCCGATAATAGTCACTGTATCGCCAGGAGCGACCTCCGAAAGATCGCTGACGTCCACCAGCAACTGGTCCATGCACATCCACCCCACCATAGGACAACGCCGGCCCTGAATCAGCACCTGGCCGCCCCGCTGAGGCAGATCCCGGGGCAGACCGTCCGCGTAGCCGATGGTGACCACCGCCAGTTTGGTTTCTTGCTCTGCCTGAAAGACCCGCCCGTACCCGGCGCTCTCTCCGGCTTGCACAGTGCGGATACTGGCCACTCTGGCCCGGAGAGACAGAACCGGCCGCAGGTCAAGGCTTCGCTGAACAGGCGCATCATCGCTTCGAACTCCATAGAGTGCGATTCCAGCCCGGACATAGTCACAGGGCTGAGCTGGGAGGTTCCAAAGTCCATAGCTGGACTGGATATGAACTTTGCCGGGATCATATCCGGCAGTTCGGAGCCAGGCCACCGTATCATAGAACAAGGTCAGCTGCTCTTGGGTGTAGGCAACATCTTCGGCTTCCAGGCTGTCCGAGACGTATAGATGAGAAAAGACACCGTCCACTACCAGGTTTGGAAGCCGGAATGCCTCCAGGATCTCCTTCCGGTTTTCCGCCAGGATGCCCAGCCGGTGCATCCCCGTGTCCAGGGCCAGATGGACATGGACACGCCGCCCTCTGGCTGCCAAGGCCCGCCCGTGGTCAATATCCGCCACCGTCTGGGTCAGATGCCATCGTGTCAAGAGCGGAGCTTCCTCCGGGGAGGTATAACCTAAGATCAAGATCGTCCCCCGGATGCCCGCCTTTCGCAGAGCAATCCCCTCGGCCAGGCAGGCCACGGCAAAGGCCCGGACGCCCGCTCGCTGTAAGGTGCGGGCGGTCACTGCCCCGCCGTGACCGTAGGCCTCCGCCTTTACCACCGCCATCAGCTCTGTCCCCGGGGCCAATGTGTTCCGCAGCACCTGGGCGTTGTGCCCAAGGGCCGCCAGATCCACCTCCCGCCAGGCCCGAGCGGTGGGGCTGGGCTTCTTTTGAAGCCTCAGCAGGCAAAGGGCGGAGAGCAGCGCACTGAGCGCCAGCACCACAATAAAATGGAGAACACTGTTTTCAATGAGCATTTCTCCCAGTCCCAGTAGCTTTGCCGCTCCCCGGGCCAGTACGATGCAGAGGGGATGGAGCACATACATGGCTGTGGAAAATTCCCGGACTTTCCTGGACTCGCCCTTGTTTCCGCCCAGCAGCAGAGAAAAAAAGCATACTATGCACAGGGGGAGGGCGAGGTACATGCTGTCGTGGCGCTGGACATCCATGCGATGGAGCCACAGCCCCTCGGCGCTCATGGCTGCCAGAGAGAGGAAGAAGCCCGCCAGAGACAGCTTTTGGTTCCACCGCCTTCCGGCGGCCCCAAGCAGAAGGAACAGTGGCGCGAAGAACAGGCCATTGCGGGTATAGCCGCACAGTGTAAAAATGCCGTCGTAAAGTGTCCGAAGCAGCGGGATCTGGGAAACCAGTCCATAGTAACTGTCCCCGCCCAGACCGATGAGATAGAGTAGCGCCGCCACAGGCAGAGCCACCCGCAGGCCCAGCCGGCTGAGCCACCGGGCGATGACGATGCCCAGAATGGTCGCCGGGAAATACCACAGGTGGTAGAAGGTGCCGTCCACCAGCAGTTTCCGCAAAACATCCGCCGGACCGGTGAAGCTGCCGGCATAGAGATTCACTGGCAGATACAAAAGGATGCAGACGCCGTAGAGCAGGCAGAGCTTTTTCAGCTGCCGCCCCACACCAGCCCAGTGATTCCGGCTCAGAAAGTACCCAGTGGTCATCAGAAAGAATGGGACTGCCACCCGGGCCAGTACCCGGGTAAGCCAGAAATCAGCCATGGCAGACACATCCGCCAGGGGCGAGGTGTGGTTCATCACCACCAGCAGGACTGCCGCCAGACGAAAGAGGTCCAAAGTCGGGACGGTTTTCTTAGCCGTTCTCATGGGTATCCCCCCACCATGTCAGGATAAATCCCTCCACATTGTCGCCGGATATCTGGCAGCAGCCCTCCGGCACTTCCACCTCTGTGACGGCTCCGGCGGCGGGCACATAGAACACCTGGGCCATGCGGCCGTTTTCCAGAGCGACGCTCCGGGGACCCTGCCGCAAAAAGTCCCGGTACTCCTCCAGACACAGCCCGTTGGTTTCCATCAGCTGGGCGTGGGGCGCCCCCACATAGCGGAAGTGCCACGGCTCAGCCGAGATCCCGGTGACTTCCTCCTTGCCCCGCTGGTAGCGTTCGATAAAGCCGTACCGGGCCGCCAGACGCCTAAATCTTCCGCAGACGCCGTCATAGGGAAAGGCAGGCCGGATGAAGTCGATGTATCCGGCAGCCTTTCCCAGGTCGATGGCGAGGCCGGTCTGATGCTCACTGCATCCTGGAAGGGCCACATACTGGCGGGTAAATGTCTCCCCATGCTCCGCCATGGAGTCGTCCCAGATCCGCTGCTGTTCCTGCTGGCTCCGCCAGCCGGACACCGGCACGATCTCCCGCTGTCCCCCCGCCTTTTGGATACAGGCAGACAGTAGCTGCCGTGCCCGGCTTTCAAGAAGAATGTCGGGGTGGTGCGGGTCCACCGAGGTCAGCGCAGATCGCTCTTTTTCATGCAGGGGATGCGCCCGGTTGACCAGGACCAGCGGCCCCTGAAAAATCTGCTCCCGGGGAATCGACACGGTTCTCATCCCACCACCCCCAACTCGATCAGGCGGGTCACCAGCTCCCCAAAGGAAATGCCGATGCCCTGCATCATGCTGGGGTAGCGGCTGTGGGCGGTGAAGCCGGGGATGGTGTTGACCTCATTGAAGACGATCTCCCCATCCGGGGTGAGGAACAGATCCACCCGGGCGAATACCCGGCAGTCCAGGGCACGGTAAATGGTTTTTGCCGCTGCCTGGATCTCTGCCGCCTTCTCCGGCGGGATGCGGGCGGGACAGTGGATGGCGGAGGTCTTTAAGGTGTACTTCTCCTCATAGTTGAAAAAGCCCTCCGACAGCGCAATCTCGTCCACCAGACCCACGGTCAGTTCCTCGTTGCCCATGACCGCGCAGCCCACCTCAAAGCCGGGGATCGTCTCCTCCAGGATCACGGCGCTGTCGTGGCGGAAGGCCTCCTCCATGGCGGCGGGCAGCTCTTCCGGCCCGGAGACTTTGGTGATACCGAAGGAGGAACCGGCCCGGACCGGCTTGACAAACACCGGGTATCCCAGTTCCTCCGCTGCCTGGGCGATCCGGCTGAAATCATCGCTGGAATGAAAGACGTGGCTCCGGGGGACCCGGATGCCGGCCAGGGCCGCCAGCTGGTGGGCCCGGTCCTTGTCCATGCACAAGGCGCTGGACAATGTCCCGCAGCCGATGACCGGGACCCCGGCCAGTTCAAAGAGTCCCTGTACCGTACCGTCCTCGCCGTTCTTGCCGTGGAGGACTGGGAATACCGCGTCAAAGAGGAGACGGCGGCCGGAGCCGTCCAGCAGTAGTAAAGCGTGGGCCTCCCGTTCCACCAGCGGGGTGCAGGGGATACAGTCTGCCGCCTGCTGCCAAGTACCGTCCTCCAGCCGGGAGAGGTCGCCGGTATAGCAGAGCCACTGCCCCTCCCGTGTGATGCCCACAGCCAAAGGAGTATAGCGGGCGGGGTCCATGTGGGACAGCACCGCATAGGCGGAATGGAGAGAAACTTCGTACTCCGTGGAGCATCCGCCGAAGAGAACGAGAATGGTTTTCATGGGATAAGACCTCCTAATCAAAATAAAGCGCCTGGTTCTGATACTGAAATGGTACCAGAACCAGGCGTTTCATACTTGTCTATCTACCAACGGATGCCTTGCAAGTTTTCTGCGAAATTCTTGTGATTTTCTTACGGCGCTTCTGAATGGTCTGACGGAAGACAGATGGTGAAGGTGATCCGATCCTCGGTGCTGTCCGCCCGAATGGTCCCGCCGTGGAGCTCCACGATCTCCTTGGCGATGGCTAAGCCAAGGCCCGCACCACCTGTCCGGGTGGCGCGGGAGCTGTCCAGACGGAAGAACTGTTCAAAGATCCGGTCCAATTTCTCCTGGGGGATGTTCTTTCCCGCATTGGAGAAGGTGAGTACGATTTTCCCGGCCTCTATCCGTCCGGCAATTTCCACCGTGCTGTCCGGCAGGCTATAATAAGACGCGTTGCGCAGGAGATTATCAAAGACCCTTGCCAGCTTATCCGGGTCACAGGAATAGTGCAGCTTGGGCGGCAGATCCAGGCTGCATGACAGCCCCGATTCTGCGAAAATGGGGCGGAATTCGCTGGCGACCTGCTCCAGCATCCGCGTCAGGTCCACGCTCTGCCGCTCCAGCTCCAGGCGAGAGAGGTTGAAGCGGGTGATGTCGAAGAACTCGTTGATGAGGTCCTCCAGCCGCTCCGCCTTCTCCAGGGCGATGCCGGTGTACCTGGCCCGGATCTCCGGGGAGATCTGAGGCTCATCCCGCAGGAGGGTCAGGTAGCCGATGACGCTGGTCAGGGGCGTTTTCAGGTCGTGGGCCAGATAGACGATTAGGTCGTTTTTCCGCTGTTCTGCCTCCCGGGCTGCCCGGACGTCCCGGAGAGCCTGCTCCCGGGCCAGATTCAGCTGGATGGAGATGTCCTCCAGGGAATCCGGCAGCTGGATGGGCTCCTCACTGGGGCGGGATAATTGCTCTGCCGCATTGGCCACCACGTCCAGCTGCTTGATGGGCTTGGAGATAAAATAGAAGCTGATGACCACCCAGCCCGCCAGCACTGTGACGATGCAGACCAGAACGATGTAGTCTCGGACCCAATTCAGGAAGTCGTAGAGCGGCGAGGGCTGCCAGGTGATGCTGGCGCAGATGATGGAGCCCAGGAATGCCAAGGCCATCACTGCGACCACCCAAGCCATGAGGACCAGCAGGTAGCCGCCCCAGATGCGCAAAGACCTCCGGCGGCTGCGGGTATTTCCTTTCTTACTCAATGGTGTACCCCACCCCCCAAACGGTCTTGATGAATTTGGGCTTTCGGCTGGGCTCGTGCATCTTTTCCCGTAGCCGGGCGATGTGACTCATGACGGTGTTGTTGCTGTCCATAAACGCCTCGCCCCAAACATGTTCAAACAGTTCCTCGCTGGACACCACATTCCCCTGGTGCTCACATAGATACCAGAGAATGGAGAATTCCAAGGGCGTCAGGGCCAGTTCCTCGCCGAACAGGACGCACTTGTGAGTGGCCTTGGAGATCTGAAGGCCTCGAAAGTCGTATTCGGTGACCTCCTGGACTGTCCCCTCCCTGGGGTTGTACCGGGTGTAGCGGCGCAGCTGAGTCTTGACTCGGGCCACCAGTTCCAGAGGATTGAAGGGCTTGGTGATGTAGTCGTCCGCTCCCAAGGTCAGCCCCATGATCTTGTCCATATCCTCCACCTTTGCGGTGAGCATGATGATGGGGAACAGGTGGTCCTCCCGGATGCGCTGGCAGAGGGTAAAGCCGTCCATGTCCGGCAGCATCACGTCCAGCACCGCCAGATCCAAGCGTGTCGTCCGCACACAAGCCAGGGCGTCGGAGGCGTTATAGAATTTGTGGATGGTGAAGCCTTCGTTTTTCAGATAGACCTCCACCAGATCTGCGATCGCAGTCTCGTCATCGACGACTAAAATATGTGTAGCCATAGTTGCCGGCCTTTCGTGTTTTTCTGCATTATAGCACGGAACGTATAAAAAAGCGAGTATGACTCTTGATTTTTCCTAAACATGTCCTAAAGGGGACTGTTGCGGTCTCCTGTCTGCGCAAAATTCTCACCAGACTGTATCGAAACTACGATCTTCCAGACTCCTGATTTCGTAGGGTCGAAGCCGTGAAGCTGCGCCGCAGTGCTCTGTCATCCTTCGCTGGCAGGATCGGTCTGCGTATCATACGATGAACATTCCTCCAGATCTGCAGCCTGCTACCCGGATAGGCTTTTTTCAGCTTTGTGACAGCACGCTCCTTTGCCTTTTCCACGGCGGACTCCTTCATCATGTGGTACATGCCGATTTCCTTCAGCGAAGTTTTTTCAAATCCGAATACGCCGTAGAATTTTCCGAGGATGTCCCTGTCCTTCTTCGGGAGAGCATCAAATAGTTCCTGCAGCAGCTCAATGCAGACTTTTCGATACACGACCTGCTCCGCAGAAACAGAGAGATTCCCAGGTATCAGCCGCTCAAAGGGATCACCGTCATAGCTCCCAGGGATAAGATCATTGACACCAACAAAATGGGTGTTGTAACGGATGTGCTTGACAGCCTGTTCCAGAAGGACATCCATTTTCTCCGCGATCTCTTCGATGCTGAACTGACCTGAATGATATAGCCTTTGTGCCTGCCGGACAGCATCCATCTCGTGCTTGATCAGAGAAAGATTTCCGATATGTTGCTCCAGCCAACGGGTCATCCGGCCTTTCAGATGTGGGTACAGGTAGGTGGCAAGCACAGCACGGCTCTCATCGTATTCTCTGCTCTGGACCCGTGTCAGAAATTCCAACGCACCCTCGCCGCAAAGATCCTCCAGAATCGTTTTCGTATAGCCGGACAACTCTCCCGGTCTTTCCCTGTCCATATGCAGACAGTTGAACTCTCTGGCAGTCTCCCGGGCGATGCGCCGGATCAGCCCGAGATTCCTGCGGTACAACTCCTCCAGCGCGCGCTCATCACCGCCGTAATATCGGCGGACCAATTCCTCATTGGTCATGGGTCCCACCCGCCTTTGCTTTCGGTGGACGCCCTCGGGGCTTGCTCACTCTGGTGATGCGGCAATATTCATACACTTGCGCAGTAGATATTTGTTCAGAAAACTCCTCAACAGAGATATCCGGGCTGCGCAGCGCATCGTAGAGCCGGTCTCGCACATGATCCTTGGCTCTTCTGGCATCTTCCTGAGAGATAGCTCCCCGCTGCATATCCTTCGTGATCCTGGAAAAGGCAGTCAGCTTGGCCTTCACCTTGGGGTTGTTCTTTGCCAGTTCCTTTTGAACTTCCACCGTGCCAAATTGCCGACAGGTGTAGCCAGGAGCGTGGGGACAGGCCCCTTCGCAGTACAAAGCGTGGACGCCGCTCTTCAGCATGAAGTATTTCCCGCAGATGATGCAGCGGCGGATGTTGTGTCCGCTATTCAGGGCCAGCATATAGTCTGCCTTCATCAGCGCCTGTAAGCTGTCCGTCACATGCTCCTGACAGATGGCCATGGAGCCGTCCGGCAGCTCCCGCGGGACATAGGAGAGCATATATTCATCGTGTCTCCTGTAGCAGTCCCCGTGGTAAGTGATGGGGTTGACGATCAGCTTCTCTGCGGTGCGATCATCGTTATAGAAACCATAGAGCGCTGCCGCATAACTTTCCGGCCCATTGGTCGTGAGTGTGGAGAGGATAAACTTGATGAAATTCCGGATGGTAGGAACAAAGGCACGGATGTCGTGAAGATACATCATGTAGCGGTCGATGTATTTCTTGTAGGCACTCCAGGTATCTTCGCACGCTCCCAGGAGGCGAAACATCTCGTAATAAAACAACTCGCCCTTTTCCTCGCTGCCCTCTCTGCGACGAAACAGATCCAGCAGTCCCAAGGAGATTTCAGGATCGCTGTCCCCATCATCGCTCTGGAAGAATTCTTCCGCTGAGGCGCTGAGAAGTTTTGTCTGATCATCCTCTGAAAGGCTGTGCTCCTCGGGAGGAAACAAGCTGAACTGTCCTGTGATCTCCCGTATCACCGAAAAGAAAGCGTCATAGCAATCGTCCGGTAGCAAGCGGAACACAGTATATCGGCGAAGTTCCTGACAGAGCTGCTCCATCTCATCATTCAGTTTCCACCAAAGTTCACTCTTGCGGACATACTCGTAGATGTCCATAAGGGTACGGATGCGCACCATCCGTTCGTGCAGGGGGTGGTAGTCATCCGGTGATAGATTCAGCAGATCTTCGGTCATCCTGCCTGCCTCAAACTGCTGCCCGTTCAGCTCCAAGGTGCTGCCGTAGGTATAGAATATGATGCTCCCCTCCATTTCCGCTGGCCCCCTCCTCTGCAATAATTTGTCCTACTTGATTTTTAATCTGTCCATGCTTTTTATCAGAATACCATCTTTTCCACCACAATACAAGCAGAGGGGCAAGGGGATGCTCAAAAGTCCTGTGGGCACTGCTCCTCTAAAAAAATACTACTCCCACTTCTTTCGAGGTGGGAGATTTTTGTATTCAGATATTTTGAATTGGAGGTACTGACTATGAGCAACAAAATGGACCGTCCTCTGGTCACGGTGGACGGTAGGACGCTGATGGACCGTCCGCTGGAGCCGCCCAATTTTGTGGTGGACACGCTGATCTCTCAGGGTCTGCATATCCTGGCGGGTTCACCCAAGGTGGGCAAGTCCTGGCTGGCCCTGTGGCTGGCGGTGACGGTGGCCAAGGGAGAACCGGTCTGGGGAATGAGCGTGAAGCAGGGCACCACCCTCTATCTCTGCCTGGAGGACTCCGTCCTTCGCATCCAGAACCGTCTCTTCGAGATCACAGAGGACGCGCCGGACAGCGTCCATTTCTGTACGGAGTGCGCTCCCATCGGCCAGGGGCTGGAGGAGCAGGTGGAGGGCTTCCTCGTAGCTCACCCGGATACTGTTCTGGTCCTCGTCGATACGCTGCAGATGGTCCGCCCCGTCCACGATGCCACCTACGCCAATGACTACCGGGACCTGTCCGTGCTGAAGCGGCTGGCGGACAAGCACGGCATCGCCATCCTGCTGATCCATCATCTGCGAAAGGAAACTGCCGATGATGTGTTCAACCGCATCTCCGGTACGACAGCCATCAGCGGGGCGGTGGATTCCAGTTTTACTCTGGTGGAAGATCGGCGCGGCAGCGGTAAGGCGAAGCTCTCCTGCATCGGTCGTGACATTGAATACCGGGAGTTGTCTCTGGAACGCAACGTTGAAAACGTGTGGGAGATGGTAGCAGACAGCAGAACGCAGCCGGAGCTACTGGGCGACCGGATCACCTATCTGGTCTCTGAACTGATGCGCGACCGTACGAAATTTATCGGCACTCCCACAGAGCTGTCTGAAAAAATCGACCCTGTCGGTATGGAGCGTATCTCGCCTAAGAAAGTGTCCCGCCTGATCCTGCAAAGCCTTGACGCGCTAAGCAAAATCGGAATTTTCGGTATGGTGCGCCGCAGCAACGGGAAGCGGCTCATCGAGCTGCGCCGTGCCGAAAGTGACGATGCCCAGGGTGTACCTGTGGTCGCCCCTGTTGACCCTGTTGGGGCGCTGTGCGGCGATTTGCGGGAGATTGCCGGGCATGGCGAGTAAACACCCGCAGGGAAAAAGAAACGCCGTTTGTGGCCATTTGTGGCCGAAAGCGGAGCGCGGGTGTTCGGTGCAGGGAAATCACCTCCTTGGAGGTGGCCAGCATCGCGTTTGTCTGGTCTGCGGCAACGCCCCTGCCCGACTTCCGCATGAATTCCGGGCAGAAGCCCGGGCCCACTTTATCTACGATTTGGAGGAAACGACATGAAAAAAGATGTTAAATTCAGCACCCGCATGGCGTCCACAGACCGGGAGGCCATCAAGGAGTTGGCGAAGCAGTCCGGGATGTCCATGAGCGACTACGTCACTGCCTGCTGCCTGGGAAAGCAGGTGGTGGTCATCGACGGCCTGAAAGAAGTGCTGAAGGAGCTGAAGTCCATCGGCAGAAATCTGAACCAGCTCGTCACCCTGGCGCACATGGGACGAGTGACCGTGATCGATCTGGAAAGCGTATGTCGGGCGTTCTCTGAACTCTGTGGTGCCGTTCGGATGATCCTTGAACGAAAGCGCTGGTAAGCTATGGCTATCATCAGCTTCACAAACTACAAGCGGGGCCAGACCACCGGATGCATGAGCGCCGTGATGCGGTATACCATGCAGGATAAAAAGACCGAGTTCGAGGGGCAGCAGTTGGTCACAGGTATCAACTGTCAGCCGGAATCTGTCTACGCGGATTTCATGACCACCAAGCGGCTCTACCACAAGACGGACGGTGTACTGTTCTATCACATGGTACAGAGCTTCCCGAAAGGCGAAGCAGTCGACCCGGTCACCGCTCACGCGGCCGCGCTGAAGCTGGCCGAGTACTATGAGGGATACGAAGTTCTGGTCTGCACCCACACAGACCGTGAGCACATCCATTCCCACTTCCTCATCAACTCGGTCAATTTCGATACCGGACGGAAACTGCATATCGCAAAGGAGCAGCTCCAGGAACTGCGGCAACGCAACGACATGGTCTGCAAGGAGTTTTCACTTCCTGTATTTCAACCCAGGGAACAAAAGCAGAAAACAAAGACTATGACCATCGGAGAGTATCACACGGCGGCCCGTGGTCAGAGCAAGAAGCTGCAGCTCATGAATATCATCAATGACTGTATGCGCCACGCTTCCAACCGCGAGGAGTTCATTGCGCTGATGGAGAGCGAGGGCTACAAGGTTCGCTGGGAAAAGTCCCGAAAGAATATCACCTATACCACGCCGAGTGGCTGGCAGTGTCGGGACCGTTTGCTGTTCGGTGACAAATATCTAAAGGAGAACATGGAATATGAATTCAGGATCAGAGAAGAAATTATCTATGGACGAGCTCATGGCCCTGAACCGGCCCGAGCCTTCACCGCAGCCGACAGCGCGGGAGTCGAGTTCACCGATCACGCCCATTGTCATCCAGTGTCCGCTGCCGGAGGCTCTGACGATGCTGACACAGAAGACAGAATCCATCGGGTGGGAAGTGCGTGGAATGCGGGAGTATCTTCCGAACCTGAGATCACACACAGACCTGACAGCGGTGCAGAACAGCATGGCGGAGATCCAGAAATCGTTGACGGAGATGACCACTCTGCTGGAACAGGCTGGGAAGAAGAAAGAAAAGCATTCCTGCAAATGGCTGGACTGGCTTCCGGACTTCGACCTGATCGTAGTGGCCAAATGGATCGTACTGGTACTGCTCATCGTGGCGGCACTGCTGGGGATGGGGTATGGCACAGCGACAGTGGTCAGCAACATCCGCAACCTGTTTCTATGAAGCCGCTCCACGCTGGACTGTATGGTCTGGCGGTAACTGGAGCGTTACTGGATGATGGTAACGAAGATGTCGAGGAACGTTACCGCCGTATCCAGGCAGAACAGGAAGCCAAAAATATCGGCGCTGTCATCGGACTGGTGGCCGGCGTAGCCATGGTGCTCACACAGGATGAGCAATCATCTACAGAACAGCAGTGGACCGAAGATCAGCAGGCAGAACAAACACAGCAGCAGACCATGTAACGGTCTGCTATTTTTGTTGCCTGACTGTAGCGTCAGGGGAAAGGAACGATATGGCGTATAAATTCAAATACAATGAGCGTCCCCGCTCCTACAGTGAAGAAAAGCATGGAGATGAGGATATTCCCTCTGCCAAGGCAGTGCGGGATACCGCAGTGGAAGAAAGGGACGGCAAGATTATAAAAAGCCGCCGACAGCATGTATGCGGCAGAGAGTACATTGTGTTCGCGGAATTCAGTTTCGGAGGAACGCAATCTACGGTCGATCTTATGAAACAGGTCATCGACCTGGAGCAGGACGCAAAAAATATTTCCGCCTGAAAAACAGGTTCGCATAGACAAACAAACCGATTGAGGGTATTGTATGGTTGCAATCTCTCAATCGGTTTGGCATTTTATGAAGGAGGTCAATATGTTACAGCCAAACCAAAAGATCACGGCGCTCTATTGCCGTCTGTCCCGAGATGATAATCTGGAGGGCGACTCCAACAGTATCCAGAACCAAAAACTTATCCTGCAAAAGTACGCCGATGAGAATGGGTTCCAGAACACCAGATTTTATGTGGACGATGGCTATTCCGGCGCGAATTTCAATCGCCCAGCCTTTGAACAGATGATGGATGACATGAGCAACGGCGACATCGCCGTCATCATCACAAAGGATCTTTCCCGCCTTGGAAGAAACCAACTGCACACCGGTCTTTATATCGAGGAGATATTCCCTTCCAATGATGTGCGCTACATCGCTGTCAACGACAATGTTGACACCAAGTATGAAAACAGCAACGAGCTGATGCCTTTCAAGAATTTGTTCAATGAGTGGCACGTGCGGGACTGCAGCCGCAAGGTGCGGAATGTAGTGAACGCCAAGGCACAGCGGGGAATCCGGGTGGGGACACGAGCTCCTTACGGCTACCGCAAGGGTGCAACCAAGGACTCTCCTCTGTTGGTGGATGAGGCGGCGGCGGCTGTCGTCAAACGCATCTTCGCCATGTGCGCCGGCGGAATGGGACCAGCCCAGATTGCAAAGCAGCTCAAGAAAGAATGCATCTACAGTCCATCCATGTACGCCTATACGAAATTCGGCACATCCCATTCCGGGCTGAATGCAGAGCGGCCCTACAACTGGACTGGCGACATGGTGGCGGATATGCTTCAGAACATGGTCTACCTTGGGCACACGGTCAACCTTCGCTACAGCACCAAGTCCTACAAGGACAAAAAACGATGTGAACGCCCCAAATCAGAGTGGCTTATCTTTGAGAATACTCATGAAGAGCTGGTGGATCAGGAAACCTGGGATATCGTACAGGAGGTGCGATCTCATAAGCGCCGCCGCACGAATATGGATGAGCAGAATATGTTCTCTGGATTGGTGTATTGTGCGGACTGCGGTAAGCCCATGGTATTGCACCGGGCGCACACCATGAAGCCGGAACAGAATCATTTCACCTGCCGCACCTACAAGAAGGACGGGGCAGAAGTGTGTAGCGCTCACTATATCCGGGAAGTGGCACTGAAGGAAATCGTGCTGGAAACAATCCGCAGAGCTACAGAGTTTGCCAGGAGCGACCCGGAGCGGTTCGCCGCATATATTCAGCAAAAGCAATCTACTGAGGTGGCAAAGGAGATCCGGGGGTTGGAACGGGAATTGTCCACGATGCGGAAACGGGATGGCGAACTGGATGTAGTGTTCAAGCGGATGTATGAGGACAGCGCCTTGGGACGGGTGAGCAATGAGCAGTTCCGTTTGCTGTCTGAGGCATACTCCAAGGAGAAAGCGCAGCTGGCCGAAGCCATCCCTGCCACGGAGGAGCGCCTGGAGAAACTACGCAGTAGCATGGCCAACGCCAAGAACTTCATCGCCAAGGCCAGAAAGTTCACCGACATGACGGAACTGACCCCGGAACTGCTCCGCACCTTTGTGGCGAAAATCATCGTGTATGAGAAAGAGGTCAAATACTCCAAGCACGCACCGCAGAAGATCCACATCTGTTTTCGGGACTTCAACCTCAACGAGACAGACGATATGCTTCTATGCGGAGAGACAACAGAAAAGGCAGACAGTACAATTGCACTGCCTGCCTAATCCGAGGACACGCTTCAAGGTACCCCTATCAGGAGTAGCGGAACGCCGTCTCTTATTTGTTATTTTCGGTTGCTCTTAATGAGATATTCGTGATACCTTAACGATATTTTAGCGTTACCTTAGCGACAATGTATGTTATAATAGCGTCATCAAAAGGAGGGGAGGGCGGCTATGACCGGTAAACAAGCCCGCCGGAGACAGTTGCTGCGGACCATTGGCCTGCGCTTTTCCGGCATGGATGTGCTGAAAGCGCTGGGACTCTACCTGGTAGCCGTTATGTGCTGTCTGTTGCTTCGCAGCTTCGATATGCACAACGACACCAGCTACGTAGCCATGATCTTTCTGCTGGATGTGTTCCTTACCGCCTACTGGACGGACGGCTATCTGCTGGGCATCATCATGGCGGTGGTGGGGATGTTCAGCGTGGACATCATCTTTACCTACCCCTTCTGGCATATCAGCTTTACGCTGACGGGCTTTCCGCTGACGTTCCTGGTGATGATGACCATCTCCATCCTGACCGCTACCGTTACCAGCCGGGCCAAGCAGACCGAGCAGGTGCGCCGGGAGGCCGACCGCGAAAAGATGTATGCCGACCTGCTGCGCGCCGTGTCTCACGACATCCGCACGCCGCTGACCGGTATCGTGGGCGCCACCAACGTTCTGCTGGAGCAGGACGGCGGACTGACGCAGGAGCAGCGCCAGCAGCTGCTGCGATCCACCAACGAGGACGCCCAGTGGCTCATCCGCATTGTAGAGAATTTGCTGTCCATCACACGCATAAGCTCTGAGGAGGCTAAGGTCAAGAAAGAGCCGGAGCCGGCGGAGGAGGTCATCGAGTCCGCCGTGGCCAAGACCCACAAGCACTACCCGGAGGTGGATATCCGTGTCCATCTGCCGGATGAGCTGATGATGGTGCCCATGGATCCCCTGCTGATGGAGCAGGTACTGGTGAACCTGATGGAGAACGCCGTTATCCACGGCGAGACCCACCATATCAACGTGACCCTGTCCAGCGAGGGCAACTGCGCGGTGTTCACTGTGGCGGACGACGGCCGCGGCATCCCGCTGCACCTGCTGCCCCGGCTGTTTGACGGCTCTGCCCGCAGCGACCGCAGCAGTGACGGCAAGCGCAGCATGGGAATTGGTCTGTCCGTGTGCCGCACCATTGTGCTGGCCCACGGCGGTGTGATACGGGGAGACAACAGACAGGAGGGCGGCGCGGTATTTACCGTGACCCTGCCCATGAAAGGAGAAAACGATGAAGATTAAAGACAAAGTCCTGATCGTGGAGGATGAGCAGTCCATCAGCAACTTTATCTCCATGATCCTCACCGCCAACGGCTTCGACACCATCATTGTCCGCACCGGCGAGGAGGCCCTGACCATGATCGCCTCCCATTGCCCGGACATGATCGTCCTGGACCTGGGCCTGCCCGACATGGACGGCATGGAGGTGCTGAAATCTGTCCGCAAGTGGTCCAATCTGCCGGTGGTGGTGGTTTCTGCCCGCAACCACGAGCACGACAAGGTGGAGGCCCTGGATTACGGCGCCGACGACTATTTGGTCAAGCCCTTCGGCACCTCCGAACTGCTGGCCCGCATCCGCACCGCCATCCGCCACACCCGCACCACCCTTTCCAACACCCAGATCGCCCAGTCCGGCAAGTTCGTCACCGGCGATCTGACCATCGACTATGATAAGCACCAGGTGCTGATGAACGGCGAGAACGCCGGATTGACCGTCAATGAGTACAAGATCGTGGCCCTGTTGGGCAAGTACGCCGGCAAGGTCCTGACCTACGACTTCATTATCCGGGAGCTGTGGGGGCCCAAGGCCAAGACCGACAATCAGATCCTCCGGGTAAATATGGCCAACATCCGCCGCAAGATCGAGCCTACCCCCGGCAACCCCCAGTATATTTTCACCGAGGTGGGCGTCGGCTACCGTATGCGCGAGGGAGACTGATACATACCGAGAAGAAAAGACCGCCTGCGGGCGGTCTTTTTCATATGCGGGGTGTTTCTTTTGAAGAAAATATCTGCCGACACGAACCGACGCTTCACGGAAATTTTATAATGTACGGATAAAGAAAAACCGCATTTCCGCTGTCACCGTGTTAAGAAACGCCTGCCTGTATTTACAGGGCGGTTTTTTCGCTGTAAGATACAAACACGCCCGCCGCGGCGCGGCGGGGGAAACTTGTAAGGAGAGAAAACAATGGAAGAAAGAAAAGGCTTTGGATCCAATTTCGGATTCCTGATGGCCGCGGTCGGCTCGGCGGTCGGCCTGGGCAACATCTGGGGCTTCCCCAATAAGATGGGCGCCTGCGGCGGCTTCACGTTCCTCATCATTTACCTCATTTTGGCTGTTTGCTGCGGCTTCATCGTCATGGTGGGCGAGCTGGCCATTGGTCGTAAGACAGGCAAGGGCGCTGTGGCAGCATATAAGGCCCTTAGCAAGAAGTTCAGCTGGATGGGCTGGATGGGCATCCTGTCCGCGTTCTTCATCCTGTTCTTCTACTGCGCTCTGGGCGGCTACTGCATTAAGTATGTGGTGCTCAATGTAGGCGACCTGTTCGGCGCGGGCTTTGGCGCCAGTGCCATCGCCGCCGCGTCGGCGGACGCGGCCAGCGCCTCTCTGGGCGACGCGGTGTTCGGCGCCTTCATGTCCAGCACCACCGAGGCCATTATCTATGGCTTGATCTTCGTGGTGCTGACTATGCTTATCGTTCTCGGCGGCGTCGGCGGCGGCATCGAGAAGGTCTGCTCCGTGGGTATGCCTGCCCTGTTCGTGGCCCTGCTGATCTGCATCATCCGCGCCTGCACGCTGGACGGTGTGGACACCACCGTGCAGGTGCTCCAGGCGGACGGCTCCCTGGTGGAGCACGTGATCCACGGCAGCGCCCTGGATGGCCTGAAGTACATGTTTGCCCCCGGCTGGGCTACTGAAAATGGATACTATGTTCCCGCCTCCGCTGTCATCGATGGTGTGAAAATGTCCGCGGTGGAGATCAACGGCGTCATGCAGCGCATCGTGACCTTCAAGCAGGAGACACCCGACGTCCTGACCGTGCTGGCTACCGCCGGCGGCCAGATGTTCTTCTCCCTGTCCCTGGGTATGGGCGCCATGATCACCTACGGCTCCTATCTGCAGAAGAAGGAGAACATCCAGAAGAACGCTCTGCTCATCGTGGTCATGGATACGATGGTGGCTCTGATGGCCGGCCTGTGCGTGCTGCCCGGTCGCTTCGCTCTGGATCCCTCCGGCGCAGTGGGTGGCCCGTCCCTGCTGTTCGTCACCATGCAGAACGTGTTTAGCCGCATGGGCGGCCTCGGCCCCATCTTCGGCATCCTGTTCTATCTGCTGGTGGTCTTTGCCGCTATCTCCTCCTCTATCTCCCTGCTGGAGGTCATCGTGGCTCACTTTGTGGATAAGGCCCGCGACGAGGGCAAGGGCGACAAGCGCAAGAGCTATACCCTCATCGCCGCCGCCTGTGTGGGCCTGGGCTGCATCCTGGTCTGCGCTGACCGTCTGGGTGCCAGCAGCTTCTCGCCTGCGGAATTGCTGAACATTGCAAATCCCAAGACCTGGGCTGCCGACTGGCTGGACTTCTGGGATGCGCTGTCCGAGGGCGTTATGATGCCGCTGGGCGCGCTGCTGATGTCTCTGATGATCGGCTGGGAGATCGGCCCCGATGTGGTCAAGGAGGAGGCCGAGGCCTCTGGCCATGCTATGGGCAGCTACGGCTTCTTCAAGGTCTGCGTCAAGTTCATCACGCCGCTGATCATGGTCCTCATCCTGTACGGTCAGATAAAGGAATTCTTCCTGTAAAGTCTCTTGACGAATTGTTAACAAACAAACGCTTACTTAACAGAGGGGACGCCGGTGCCGCCGCACCGGCGTCTCTTTTTGCGTCCGCAGACCCGGAAAGACTTGTGCCGCCTGCCGAAAAAAGCACACGATGCTGTGTTTGCCGCCCGGTTTCTCTTGTAAAAACGACGAAAACGGAGTTCACAATTTGTTAAAATAATGGAATATGACGTTAAGAACTTGACAATATCTTGGCGTGACGGTATGATACAGGAGGTTGGCGGGGCAGATACGCTGTTTCGCCGGCTGATGGTATTCACCACCAATTTGTGAGGAGGTAAATCACACACATGGAAAAGAAAAGCACCAAAATAGCGTATTTCGTAGCGCTGGGTGTTTTCATTGTCCTGCTGGTCATCCTGGGGATCCAGTTTAAGGGCAAGGAAAACCCCGTCTTCGTCGGCGACGGCGCGTTCTACACCACCGGCGACGGCGTGTTCCTGGATGGCATCCAGCGGACCGTGGATGACAGCGCGGGTTCTAAGTATGCGCTGGACGGCTCCTACTACGTGAGCCCCGAGGCCGGCACCTACTTCGAGCTGTCTGAGGATGGCAACACCATCGTCGGCGCCGACGGTACCGAGTACGTCAAGTCCGAAGAGAAGTCCAAGGACGTCAACGGCGTGGAGTACACCACCTATGAGGAGCAGGTCTACTCCGATACGCCCTTCGCCGGTACCTTCTGGTCCCTGCTGCCCCCCATCGTGGCCATCGTGCTGGCCCTGATCAGCAAGGAAGTGTATTCCTCTCTGTTCCTGGGCTGCCTGGTCGGCGCACTGCTGTACACCCAGTTCGCTCCCTGGGACACCATCGTGACCCTGGTGGGTGCCGATTACGGTATCATCTCCGTGCTGGCTGACGGCGGCAACATGGGTATTATCGTGTTCCTGGTCACCCTGGGCATCATGGTGGACCTGATGAACAAGGGCGGCG
>OGQN01001019.1_pt1 | contig 23800 bp, 22 predicted proteins | sample 1553231 | NCBI WGS metagenome assembly OGQN01 (sample SAMEA2579950, study PRJEB22360) | human gut metagenome | biome: human gut; feature: human-associated habitat; material: faeces | place: Denmark | collected 2008/2010 | reverse complement strand
GATCTCCACCCTGGATGAGGTGATGAACATCCAGCGGGAGGGCGCCCAGAAGCGCAGGGCCGCCGAGGCGGAGTTGGGCGACGAGGGACGCCTGCTCGTGCGCCCGTCGGGCACCGAACCGCTCATCCGCGTGATGGTCGAGGCGCATACGCAGCAGCAGGCCGACGAAATCGCCAACCGCGTGGCCGATGTCGTGATAGAGCAAATTGGCGCATAGCTCGAGGGGAGCTTTGCGTATAATCGCATGTGTTTATCTGAATGGATGTTTGGGGAATTGAGCAATGACACAGGAAGTCAAGGAGAGCACGACTCGTGCGACATGGTCCGGTAAGTGGGCGTTCATTCTGGCCGCGGCGGCATCGGCCGTCGGTCTCGGAAACCTCTGGCGTTTTCCGTATCTTGCGGCGAAGTACGGTGGCGGCATGTTCCTGCTCACTTATCTGGTGCTCGTCCTGACCTTCGGCGTTTCGCTGCTGCTGCTCGAGACCGCGCTGGGGCGCAAGACGCGCCTCTCGGTCATCGGTGCCTTCAGGCACTTCGGTGCCAAGTTCACCTTCATCGGCGTGCTCGCGGCGGCCGTGCCGTTCATCATCACGCCGTACTACTGCATCATCGGCGGCTGGGTCACCAAGTACATGGTGAGTTACGTCACGGCGGGGCCGGCGGCCCTGGCCGATGGTGGTGACTTCTTCGGCGGCTTCATCAGCAGCAATACCGAGAGCTTCCTGTTCATGCTCGTCTTCATGGCCATCGTCTTCATCATCGTCGCGCTCGGCGTGCAGAAGGGCATCGAGAAGGCTAACCTCGTCATGATGCCGGCACTCATCATCATGGCCGTGGCAATCGCGGCCTTCGTGCTCACGATGCCCGGTGCGCTCGAGGGCGCCGCGTACTATCTGGTGCCCGACTTCAGCAAGTTCTCGCCCGAACTCGTCATCAACGCGTTGGGGCAGATGTTCTACTCGCTGTCGCTGGCCATGGGCATCATGGTCACGTATGGCAGCTACATGCGCAAGCAGGATAGCCTGACGTCCTCGGTCACGCGCATCGCCGGCTTCGACTTCGGCGTCTCGTTCTTCGCCGGCCTCATGATCGTCCCGGCGGCATTCGTCGCCATGGGCTCGGCCGAGGCCGTCGCCGCGAAATCCGGCCCGTCGCTCATGTTCATCACCCTGCCCGAGGTGTTCAACACGATGGACGTCACCTTGGCGACCGTCATCGGCTTTGTGTTCTTCCTGCTCGTGTTCTTCGCGGCGCTGACAAGTGCCATCAGCCTGACCGAGGCGCTCGTGTCGATCGTGTCCGATGGTACGCACTTGTCGCGCACCAAGTCGCTCATCATCGTGATGATCTTTATCGTGGCGGTCGGGTTCGTCGTCAACGCGGGCTATAACTCGCTTTCGTTCATCCAGCCCATCGGCGAGGGCTCGACGTTACTCGACTTCTTCGACTTCATATCGAACTCGGTACTCATGCCCATCGTCGCGATTCTGACGTGCGTGTTCGTCGGCTGGATCATCAAGCCCAAGACGCTTGTCGAGGAGATCGAGATCTCGAGCGAGTTCAAGGCCGAGAAGGCCTGGGTCGTGATGATCAAGTACATCGCCCCGATTCTCGTCGCGGTGATCCTGATCACGAACATACTCCCGTTCATCACGGGATAACGATAACGATTGCGCAGACGACCGGACATGTTCCGGTCGTCGCGATAGAGGAGGCGCGTCATGGCAAAGGGCAAGAAGAAGGACAAGGACAAGAAGCGCAAGGCGAAGGACAAGGCCGCAAAGCGCGAGCTCGAGGCCGTTGCCGTCGACGAGCCTGAGGTTGAGGCGGATGCGCAGGCTCCGGTCAAGACGACGGGCGAGCTCGTGGGCAAGCACGCGATCCGCAGGGACCGCCCCTCGTTCACGATGCCCGAGGAGGACATGCTGTACGGCCTGTCCAACTTGTTCAAGATATTTGCCGATCCCACGCGTCTCAAGATTCTCTTCTCCCTCGTGGAGGGGCCGAAGTGCGTCGCCGACATCTCTGCCGCGGCGGGTGTCACCCAAGGTGCCACATCCCATCAGCTCAGGAACATGAAGCAGGAGAGCGTGGTCGATTTCGTGCGCGATGGCAAGCAGGTCATCTACTCGCTGGCCGATGACCGCGTGCAGGCGCTGCTCGCGCAGGGGCTTTCCTACATCGACGAATAGCGGACAGTGTGTCCCACCGCCTGTCTCTAGCAGTAGTCGAATTCCGATTGGTCTATGGGCGCATCCGGCCCGTTCTCGATGGCCTGCTGCGCGGCTTCGCATATCGCCTCGGTATGGCCGGCAAGCGCCGCGAAGGGGGAGAACTGGGCTGCCCGCTGCTCCATGGACATGGGCGGATGCACACTCGACACGTGATGCGGCAAATCGATGATGTCGGCGTACTTGCCCGGTGCGTCGCTCATGCCTGGTGGCCTCCAATCTGCCTGTTGCGTTGCGTCTGCGTGGCACCGTCTTGCAAGTTGGTTCCCTTGAGCACGGCGTTTTTGCCAAAGCGCTTGCGAGCGGCGAGTATCGCCTGCTGGCGACGGCGCTCCTCTTCGAGGTCGTGGTCCTTTGCCCGAGCCTCGCGCTCGAGCGCCTCGTAGTCGACGAGAAGGTCGAGCTGACCTGCCTGGCATGCGGTTTGCGTCGCGCTCTCGCTCGCGGAGGTGATGTCGCAAGCCGTGATGTTGAGGCGCCGGGACAGCAAGCGCCTGTCGACGATGTCATCGAAGAGCGCGAGCGCGGTATCGACGATCAGACGCGTCGACGAGGTGCGATGGGGCAGGCAGGCGGTGCCGTGAGCGTGCTTGGGAACCTTGCGGCCGTAGTGGTCGGTGGTCACCTCTCCGTCATAGCCTGCCGCGATCTTTGGATCGGCGAGGTTTTCCATGTCATAGCCGACGGTTATGACTACCTGGTTTGTCGTCAGTCCCTTTTCGACCAGGTCGAGGCTCAGCTGCTCGGCCATCTCACGCATCACGAGGCGCGTTTTCTCGAAGGGGTAGGGGCAATGCAGTACCTGTCCCGAGCCGAGGGTGCTGGACTCGGGACGATAGGCCTTGACGTCGGCTATGGTGCAGGGCTCCCAGCCCCAGGCATGGTCTATGAGCAGCTCGGCATTCACCCCGAACAGGTTGTAGAGCAGGTCTTCGTTCTTGCGGGCGTCACGTGCGCCGAGCGAGCAACGCGCGATGTCTCCCATCGTGCCCAGACCCGCCTGGTCGAGCTTGCGGGCCGTCGCGCGGCCCACACGCCAGAAGTCGGTAAGGGGACGATGGTCCCAGAGCAGGTGCCGGTAGCTCATCTCGTCGAGCTCGGCGATGCGCGTCCCGTCCTCGTCGGCCGCCATGTGCTTCGCGACGATGTCCATCGCCACCTTTGCGAGGTAGAGGTTGGTGCCCAGCCCGACGGTTGCCGTGATTCCCGTTTGCGCGAACACGTCGCGGGCGAGCATCGCGGCGAATTCGTGCGCCGTCATGCCTGCCGTGCGCAAGTATCCCGTCACGTCGATGAAGACCTCGTCGATGGAATAGACGTGGATGTCCTCCGGTGCGACGTGGCGCAGGTATATCTCGTAGATTTGGGTGCTGCGCTCGAGGTAGAGGGCCATCCGTGGCGGGGCGATGACGTAGTCGAGGGCGAGTTCGGGATGCGCGCTGAGCTCGTCGGCGTTACTCGACGAACCGACGAGCCTGCGCTCGGGAGCCTTTGCCCGGCGTTTGGCGTTGATCTTCCTGACCGCCTGGATGACCTCGAAGAGGCGCGCGCGTCCCGAGATGCCGTGCGCCTTGAGGGAGGGAGAGACGGCGAGGCAGATGGTCTTCTCGGTGCGACGGGTATCTGCCACGACGAGATTGGTCGTGAGCGCATCGAGACCACGCTCGGCGCACTCGACCGAGGCGTAGAACGACTTGAGGTCGATGGCGACGTACGACCGTTGCTTTTCGCTGCGCTCTTCCATGGCACGAAAGTATAGGGGATAGGTGAGACACGAACAAGCGTTCGTATTTCGGAACATGTGGATCCGTGTGGGCAGGCTGTGAAGCGGGGGCGCCGGGCAGGTCGCCTCGCCTCGATGGCCGCTCCCCGACGGCTCACTTCGTGATCCTTTCGGCTCGCTCCCTTAGACCTCGGCGTGACGGCCTGCCCGGCGTTGTTATTTAATAGTACATTCCGCTAAATGTGCCTGACTCTCTGACGCATTTAATGAAATTGAACCATCAGGCTAGTTTATTGTGATATTCTGCAAAAATGAACCTCGTGACCAGTAAATTGAACTTATGGAGCAGAAAATGAACTCAGCGGTGTTTGCGAGCAGACTCAAGGAAGCGATGAAGGCAAGCGGGCTCAAACAGGTCGACTTGCTGCGACAGGCCGAAATCCAGGGCTTCAAGCTGGGGAAGAGCCAGCTGAGCCAGTACGTGAGTGGCAAGACCACACCGCGCAAGGCCACGTTGAACTTTCTCGCGCAGGCGCTCGACGTCGATTCCGAATGGCTCAATCCGGAAACGGACGAGCAGGAAGGACAGCACGCTTCCGGGGCTGCACCGTCGGCAACGAAGGTGGCCGACCAGGGACCTGCCCCCGTACGCGAGTTCAAAAAGTCCTCGAAGCTCGACAACGTTCTCTATGACGTGCGCGGTCCCGTGCTCGATGAGGCAAACCGCATGGAGCAGGCGGGCATGCACGTGCTCAAGTTGAACATCGGCAATCCGGCGACCTTTGGTTTTCGAGCTGTCGACGAGGTCGTGCATGACATGTCCCTGCAGCTCGCCGATTGCGAGGGATACTCGGATTCCAAGGGCCTGTGGTCCGCTCGCAAGGCCATCATGCAGTACTACCAGCTCAAGGGCTTGCCCAACGTCCAGATGGAGGACATCTACACGGGCAATGGCGTTTCGGAGCTCATCAACATCTGCATGTCGGCGCTCCTCGATGATGGCGACGAGATTCTGCTTCCCATGCCCGACTACCCCCTGTGGACCGCGTGCGCGACGCTCGCGGGCGGGCATCCCGTCCACTACGTCTGCGACGAGGAGGCGGAGTGGTATCCGGACCTCGATGACATCCGTGCCAAGGTCACCCCGCGCACCAAGGCCATCGTCATCATCAACCCCAACAATCCCACCGGCGCTCTGTATCCGCGCGAGGTCCTGCAGGGCATCGTCGACATAGCCCGCGAGCACCAGCTCATGATCTTCTCCGACGAAATCTACGACCGTCTCGTCATGGAGGGAGAAGGCGAGCACATCTCCATCGCCTCGCTCGCCCCCGACCTGTTCTGCATCACGTTTTCGGGCCTGTCGAAATCTCACATGGTCGCCGGTTACCGCATTGGCTGGATGGCATTGTCGGGCAACAAGCGCCTGGGCAGGGATTACATCGAGGGGCTCAACATGCTCACGAACATGCGCCTGTGCTCGAACGTGCCGGCGCAGTCCATCGTGCAGACGGCGCTCTGGGGACACCAGAGCGTGCGGAACTACGTCGTGCCCGGTGGCCGCGTGTACGAACAGCGCAACTTCGTCTACGAGCGGCTCTGCGAGATGCCCGGCGTGAGTGTCGTCAAACCCAAGGCGGCGTTCTACATCTTTCCCAAGCTCGACAAGAAGCGCTTCAACATCACCAACGACGAACAGTTCGCACTCGACTTGCTCAAGGACAAGAAGGTGCTCATCGTCCAGGGTACCGGCTTCAACTGCGATGACACCGACCATTTCCGCATCGTCTACCTGCCGCGTCGCCGCACGCTTGGCGAGGCGATGGACGCCATCGAAGACTTCCTGACCTACTACCGGCAGTAGATGCGCATGACGAGGCTGGAGATCTACTGCGACGGCGGCTGCCGTGGCAACCAGAGCGATGCGAACCTGGGTGGCTGGGGCGTCTATCTCGTCTGGGGCGAGCACGAGAGGGAGCTTTACGGTGGCGAGCGCGATACCACCAACAACAAGATGGAGCTGACGGCCGCCATCGAGGGGCTGCGCGCCATCAGGAACAAGACGGTTCCCACCGACGTCTACCTCGACAGCGCGTACGTCCTCAACGGGATCACGTCATGGATAGACGGGTGGAGGCAGAAGGGGTGGGTCAACTCAAAAAAGCAACCCGTTGCCAACAAGGAGCTGTGGCTCGCGCTCGACGAAGAGCGGCACAAGTTTGCCGACATCAGCTTTCACAAGGTCAAGGGACATGCGGATAACGCCGGCAACATACGGGCCGACGAGCTTGCCAACCGTGCGATGGACGAACTCGAAGCAGGCTAGTTCGTGAACTTGGTGCGGGCGGCGAATACGGTCTCGCCGCCTTCGTCGACGCCCTTGGTCAGAATCACGTCTTCGCCGCGACTGGTGTAGATGCAGAGCGGCTCGCCCGTGCGCACCTCGTGCCTGAAGTCAATCTGGAAGCTCTCGATACCGTGGTCCCTGCCTGGTTTGATGGCGTCGAAGGGATAATCGGCGTACACGGTGTTGTTGACGTGCCCGTTGATGTCGGCCGCCGTGTAGGGCGGGACGACCACGAACGGCTTGTCGCCCGCCGTGTCGAAGTCCTGTATCTTGCGCGGTTTTCTTTCGAAGTTCTTTTCGTCGAGCAGATAGTCGGGTGGTTCGTACACGCTGTCGAGATTGACGAACGAGCGCGTCTCCAAGCTCATGAGAACCCATTCCGACGTGCCGCGCAAGAGCATTTCGCCGTCAAGCGACGTGACGATGTAGTCGCGTTGGAACGAGAAGCGCGAGGGGGAATGGGGCCACGTGCGTACCTGCACGCTGGTGTAGAGCTGCGGCTGCTGGATGACCTCGTAGTACGTGCGGATGACGGCCCAGAACACGCCGCGTCGCTCCATCGCGTCGTGGCCGATGTCCATGACGCCGGCCTGCACGGTGGCGGCCTCCTGGAACAACGAGAGCACGGCGGATGGCTTGAGCCGCCCGTAGCGATCGAAGTCGGTGACCCGCAAGGGAACGGTCACCTTGAGGTCCACTGTCAGTTTGGTGTCAATCATTCGCTGTCCCGTCATTTGGCAATGCCAGCCATTATACTCGCGGCAGACACTTTGACCTGCGAAATGAGACAGTTTGGTCAGACCAACTTGTCTCATTCGAAAGGAGGGACCGGCTATGCATGATCACGAACATGACCACGACCATGGGCACGATGGGCACGGAAGCATGCCCGTGTACCAGTTTCTCGGAAACATCCTCGGGTATCCGCTCGACGAGACGCTGCTCTTCAACGTGAGCGATCCGGCGTTTTGGGCTGGTCTGCGCGAGAGCCTCGAAAACGAGCGCACTCACGACGCACTCGATCACATCGAGGCCGCGGTTGCCAAGTTGGCCGACATTCCCGAGGACCATCGCAAGATGGCCATGGATGCCGAATACGCGCGCGCCTTTCTGCTTCCGGAAGCGCCTATGCCGCCACTCGAGAGCGCATACGGCCTCGATGGGGGCGCCGTCTATGACGTGGCGCGCGAGCTGGGCGTCGAGACGAGCATCCAGCGCTTCTTGCCGGATGACCATATCGCGAACGAACTGTTCATGCTCGTACCGCTCGATTATCTCCAACAGCCCAGCGACGAGCAGCTCAGGACGCTTGCGGCCTTCTTCGAGCGGCATCCGCTTGCGTTGCTGCGACACATGCTCGATAACGAGCAAGCTGCGCAGGATGATTCCGGGTTCTACCGCGCCATCGTCGAGCTTGCCGCCGCATGGTTGCAATGGGATCTCGATGCGTTCGAAGGGAATTAGGCAAACGGTCTAAAAATAGAAACCACATAATACGCCGTAGACGTGCCGACCGACTCCGTTGAGGGGTCGGTCGGTCTTTTTTCGATTCTTTCTTCGCAAAATTATATGTCAAATCGAAATATATAAGATATACTATGCACGCCTAATGCACTACTAATAGACATATATATTAAATAAACGTAGCCAAAGGCAAGAACAATGATGAAGTCGACGACCATACGCATGGACGACGATCTGAAGAAGGAGGCCAGCGCAAAGCTCGAGGCGCTCGGACTGAACTTCAACACCTACGTCGTCATGGCAACAAAGCAACTTGTTGCCCAGAACCGTATCCCGTTTGACCTCGTCGTTCCCGACGCCCGGTCGGAGAGCGAGGACAAGCGGGAAGAGGCATGCTAGGAAGCCGGCTCCATCGGGAAATACAGGGCGGGAACGGATAGCAGTACAAGGGTGGTTTAAATGTGGATTTCCAGGCTGTTCAATCGTGACGAAAACGCAATCTATATCCGTCGGCACTGGATCTTCAACAGGAGAAGCTCCGGCGTCGTAGCCTACGGCCGTCGTTACAGCTAGACCAAGAGGCTGCAACGTTAGGTTCGGACGTTCCGCTGGACGTCCGGTATAGAAAGCCCACCTGTCGCCCCGTTGCGGGCGAAGGGCGGGCTTTCCGCATTTTCGGGGAGGGGCGCGACGACGTTTCGCGTGCGCCTTCCGGTCATCGCGCCAGGGGACAAGCCCCCTTAGCGCATGCGTTGGCTGGTTAGGAGCGATGGCTGCCGTGGATGGCGTCGTACGCGGTGAGCCACTTCTGGGCGTGCGTGGGCGTTCCCTTGGCGTCCGCGGGCATCTTCGTCTCGGAGTACTCGCGGGCGAGTTCGACCGTGTACGCATGGACGTTGCGCTGCTTGCACCAGGCGAACCAGCCGTCGGCGCCAAAGTTATACCCCTGGATGACGAGCTGTATCTCGGTCGCGTCATTGGGGGTGATGGTTCCCAGATACCCTTCCCAGAGCTGGAGGTTCTGCTTGAACTCCATGACGCCGGCGTAGATCGAGGCCTCGGTCGACTCGGCAGCGATGCCGCGCTCGGGCCAGCCGTTCATGACGATCCAGCCGTAGGCGCCCTCGGCGGCTTGCATGATATCGCCCTCGACGTTGAGGACGCTCCTGACGTTCTTGTCGCCTCCCGACTCGACGACCATCGCCGCGAGCAGGCAGTCGGTCCAGTCCGTGTCGAGGCCGCAGTCCTTGCACGCCTGCTGCACGACGGGACGGTACTGCTCGCATGTGGCGTACTTTGCCGTGTCGGTTTGGGAGAGGACGGCGGCAGCTCCCGCACCGATGATGATGACGCACAACGCGACGACGAATACGATGCGCGGCGCCCTATGCGGCGTCTTCACGCGCTTGAGGTTGCGGCTGTTGACGGCTCCCCTGCGGTTGACCTGGCGCTGGGCGACGGCCTTGACCGACCCGCGCTTGCCCTTGACGGGAGGACGGCTCGAACGGGAACGGCCGGAGCCGGCACGACCCGAGCCGGCACGACCCGAACGGCTGCGTTCCGGGCGATTGCTGCCCGTGTTCGTGCGACGTGCTCGATTGGGCTAGGGGGCTGCGCGCTTCTACTCTTGGGGTTGTTCCTGGGCGGAGCCCTCGCCCGCCGGCTGGGCTGCCGGCGAGGCCATGACGACGTCGGTGAGCGCGTCGATGATCTCGTTTGAGCTGCACCTGGTCATGATGGCGGCGCCGTATTCGTCACCCATGGAGAACGAGTACGTGTCATCGCCGTTATCTATGACGGCAAAGGTGGTGGAGCTGCCCGTGGTCTCGTCGGTGATGGTCAGCTTGTTGTCCTCGCCGACCGTCGCCGGCCCGATGAAGATGGCAGACGTGTTGGACTCGGGGACGATGAGAACGAAGATGGCCCCGGCGCCGTCGGCGCCGCCGGCATAGTAGAGCTGCTCGCCCACGGGCGTGCTACCCTTGTAGAACTCGCTCATGGTCGCGATGGTCTGCTCGAAGACGCTACGGACGTCGTCGCGTGACATGCCCGATGCCGACGCGTCGTCCGGGTTGGCGGCGTCGGCGCCATTCGCGCCGTTTGCATCCGAGGATGCCGCCGAGCTCGAGGCCGATCCGCTCGGGGAGTTGGATGCTCCGCCGCAGGCGGTCATGGCGAACAGGGCGATTGCGAGTGCGCATGCGCAGGAAATGACGAGTATGAGCGAGCGCTTCATGGTGGCTCCTTTGGCATTGTCGAGACGTTGTGCAAACGATACCACATGCTCCATTCATGTAAGATGGTTCACGGCAAATAAGCCACGAGATAATTGGAGGCCTGGGAATGGTTTCTCGCGTCTATGTCGAAAAGAAGCCCGAGTTCGATGTCGAGTCACGGCAGTTGGAAGACGAGCTGCGCACCTTGCTCGGAATCGATGGACTCGAGAGCCTGCGCACCATCCATCGCTATGATGTCGAGGGCATTGACGATGAGCTCTTCGAGCGCTGCGTGCCCACTGTCTTCAGTGAGCCACAGGTCGATATGGCGCACCGTCGTCTACCGACCCTTGCGGACGATTCCGTCCTCTTTGGCGTTGAGTACCTGCCCGGTCAGTTTGACCAGCGGGCTGATTCGGCAAGCGAGTGCATCCAGTTCGTTTCGTGTGGCGAGCGTCCCGAGGTGCGCAGCGCGACGCTATATCTGCTCGAGGGCGATTTGAGCGATGAGGACGTCGCTGCCATCAAGCGCTACGTCATCAATCCCGTCGAGGCGCGCGAGGCGTCGCTCGACGAGGTCGAGACGCTCAAGACCGAGTATCCCGAGCCGGATAACGTCGAGGTCATCGAGCATTTCATTGACTATGACGATGAGATTCTGGAGATCTTCATCCGCGAGCGCGGCCTGGCGATGGACCTTGCCGACATCAGGGTCTTCCAAGACTACTTCGCCAACGTCGAGCATCGCGATCCGACCATCACCGAGGTGAAGATGGTCGATACGTATTGGTCCGATCATTGCCGTCACACGACCTTCGGTACCGAACTCACCGACATCGAGATCGATGACGAGATCGTGCAGGCCGCCTTCGATGCATACTTGGACATGCGTCACGAGCTCGGGCGCGACGAGAAGCCCGTCTGCCTCATGGACATGGGCACCATTGGTGCGAAGTATCTCAAGAAGCAGGGGATCCTCACGGGTCTCGACGAGAGCGAGGAGATCAACGCCTGTACCGTCAAGGTCAAGGTCGACGTGAACGGCGAGGACGAGGATTGGTTGTTCCTCTTCAAGAACGAGACGCACAATCACCCCACCGAGGTCGAGCCCTTCGGCGGCGCGGCGACCTGCATCGGCGGCTGCACCCGCGACCCGCTGTCCGGCCGCTCGTACGTGTATCAGGCCATGCGCGTCACCGGTGCCGCCGACCCGCATACGCCCATCGACGAGACCCTCGCGGGCAAGTTGCCGCAGCGCAAGATCGTGACGACGGCTGCCCACGGTTACTCGAGCTATGGCAACCAGATCGGCCTTGCCACGGGTCAGGTCAACGAGCTGTACCATCCGGGCTATGCGGCAAAGCGCATGGAAATCGGCGCCGTGGTGGGGGCGACACCCGCCGACCACGTGCGGCGCGAGACGCCGATTGCGGGCGATAAGATCATCTTGCTCGGCGGACGCACGGGCCGCGATGGCATCGGCGGAGCGACCGGCTCCTCCAAGGCCCACAACGTATCGAGCATCGAGACCTGCGGTGCCGAGGTGCAAAAGGGCAATGCGACGGTCGAACGCAAGTTGCAGCGCCTCTTCCGCCGCAAGGACGCCTGTCGGCTCATTAAGCGCTGCAACGACTTTGGCGCTGGCGGCGTGAGCGTGGCCACGGGCGAGATCGCCGATGGCCTGCTCATCGACTTGGATTGCGTCCCCAAGAAGTACGATGGCCTCGATGGCACCGAGCTCGCCATCTCGGAGAGCCAAGAGCGCATGGCGTGTGCCGTTGCTGCCGAGGATGTCGACGAATTCCTCTCGTATGCGAACGAGGAGAACGTCGAGGCGGTCGTCATCGCGACCGTCACCGAGGAGCCACGTGTCGTCATGACCTGGCGTGGCGATACGATCGTCGACGTGAGCCGCGAGTTCCTCAACTCGAATGGTGCGTCCAAGCAGATGAACGTGCATATCGCAGCTGGCGAGGACTATGCGCCGCGCTGGGAGGGCGAGAGCTTCGCAGAGCGCATGAGAAGCGTCGTCACCGACCTCAACGTCGTCTCGAACAAGGGCCTCGTCGAGATGTTCGACTCCACTATCGGTGCCAATACGGTGCTCATGCCCTTTGGCGGCACACGGCAGCTTACGGCCCCCATGGCAATGATCGCCAAGCTTCCCGTCTTGGGCGAGACCACCACGACGAGCGGCATGTCCTGGGGCTTTAACCCGTATCTGTCGTCAGCCAACCAGTTCAAGGGCGCGTACCTCGCGGTCGTCGAGAGCGTGGCAAAGCTCGTGGCCGCGGGCTTCTCGCGCAAGGACGCGTACCTAACCTTCCAGGAGTATTTCGGTTCGCTGCGCGACGTCCCCGAGCGCTGGGGTAAGCCCGCCGCGTCGCTGCTCGGTGCGCTCATGGCCCAGGTCGACCTGGGCGTGGGCTCCATCGGCGGCAAGGATTCCATGTCGGGCAGCTTCGAGGACCTCGACGTTCCGCCTACGCTCGTGAGCTTCGCGACGGCTGTCGGTACGGTCGACCATGCGATGAGCCCCGAGTTCAAGGGCGCCGGGCACATGGTGCTGTGCATCCATCCGTTCTACGAAGCCGATGGGCTCATGCCCGAGAAGGCCGGTCTACTCGAATGCCTCGACACGATCGAGCGTCTCATCGACACCGGTCAGGTGCTCGCGGTTGGCACGCCTGGCTTTGGCGGAGACGCCGAGCTGCTCTTCAAGATGTGTCTGGGCAACGGTATCGGCCTGCGCATCAACGACGAGGTCGACCTCGATACGCTGTTCGTCAACGCGTACGGATCTTTCGCCGTCGAGATGGCGCCCGGAGCGGAGCTTCCGGAATCGACGGAGAACATGCACGTGGTCGAGCTTGGCGAGACCATCGACGAGTATGCGATCATCGCTGGAGGCGAGACCGTGCGCCTTGCCGTGCTGCAGGAAGCATGGGAACACGAGCTCGAGGATGTGTTCCCGTATCGCGAGGATGGCGGTGGCGTCGACATGATCAGCGACGCGAGCAATATCCCGCTCACGTACTGCGGTAACCTCGCCAAGCCGCGCGTCATCATTCCGGTCTTTCCGGGTAATAATTGCGAGTACGATACGGCGCTCGCCTTCGAGCGCGCCGGCGCCGTGCCCGAGACTTTCATCATCAACAACCTGACGCCGGACGCGGTCGCAGAGAGCACGAAGGCCTTCGTCGAGAAGATCGACAACAGCCAGATCATCATGATTCCCGGCGGCTTTTCCGGTGGCGACGAGCCCGACGGCAGTGCCAAGTTCATTACGGCGTTCTTCCGCAATCCCAACGTGACGGATGCCGTGCGCCGCCTGCTCAACGATCGCGATGGCCTCATGCTGGGCATTTGCAACGGATTCCAGGCGCTCGTCAAGCTCGGATTGGTCCCGTATGGCGATATCGTCACGATGGATGCAGGCTGCCCGACGCTCACCTTCAACACGATCGGCAGGCACCAAAGCCGCATCGTGCGCACGCGCGTGGCGTCCAACCTGTCACCGTGGCTCTCGCGCTGCGAGGTGGGTGACGTCCATACCGTCGCCATCAGCCATGGCGAGGGGCGCTTTGTGGCCAACGACGACACGCTCGAGCAGCTTATCGAGAGCGGGCAGATTGCGACGCAGTACGTGGGCCTCGACGGCATGCCATCTATGGATCTCGACGTGAATCCTAACGGCTCGGTGCTCGCCATCGAGGGCATCACGAGTCCGGACGGACGCGTGCTCGGCAAGATGGGGCACACCGAGCGTTGGAGCGCGGGCGTATACCAGAACATCCCGGACCTGAGCTACCAGCCGCTCATCGAAGGCGGCGTGGGGTATTTCACGGACTAGGGCGACGGGGCGAGCCCTTGACGGGCTGTCGCTCATACCGAAACTGCGAAAAGCCAAAGCAGCTGCGGAACTCGGAAGGCGGCCACATCGTGGTCGCCTTCCTCAGACAGTCCTCGCTTCCCGCTTTGGCTTTTCTTGTTTCATTCGCGGGCCTCGTCAAGGGCTCGCCCCGTAGCTTGTTACTTATGCGTTCTTGAGGAACACCTCGTAGCCCTTGCGGGTCTCGTCACGGCAGCTTCTTCTTATCGGTGTATACTGTATACACAGAAAAGGAGGGCATCATGCAAACTGCGGTTGTCTCGGGCCGAGTTGACCAAACCATAAAGGAGCGCGCAGATCGCGTCATACGCGCATCGGGCCTTACGGCGGCCGATGTGATTAAGGCCATGTGGTTCTCGATTGCCCAGACGGGGGAGTTACCCGAGGCCCTGACCGCGTCTGCCAGCAAGCCGGCGCCAAGTGCCCAGTTCTCTCGCTTCGTCGAGTTCGTTGAGACGCTTCCACCAGCACCCGAGGCGTTTGCAGGCATGTCAGATGCACAGATGAAAGACCTTCTGGGTGAGCGCGATGTATAGGATCTTGCTCGACACCAATATTCTCCTGGATAGCGTCATCCCCAATCGTCCCCAGCATGACGAGGCGCTGGCGTTGCTGAAGTGGTGTAACGGCAGCGGCGATTATGGCTTTGCCGCGGCGACTTCCTTCAACGACGCTTACTACATTTTGTGCCGGGCCTACAGCGAGCCGATTGCGCGCGAGGCGCTCGAGAGCCTTCTGGGCCTGGTGGCGGTTGCCCCCGTTTCCCTCGAGGAATGCGACCGTTCCCTTAAGAGCAACGAACCCGACTTCGAAGACGGGCTCGTCCGTGCGTGCGCAGAGCTGAATGGGGCTGATTTCATCATCACACGTGATGAGGACGCCTTTGTGGGCAGCAAGGTGAAGAGCGTTACGGCCAAAGAGTTCCTTTTCACGGTCGACCATGAGGACAAGGAGCTGATGGCCGCACTCCTGGATGCGCGATGAGACAGTTGCTCAGAGCAACTGTCTCATTTCACGTCTATGCGTTCTTGAGGAACGCCTCGTAGCCCTTGCGGGCCTCGTAGATGTCGGCCTTGCTCGTGATTTCCCAGGGAGCGTGCATCGAGAGCACGGCCACGCCGCTGTCGATGACGTCCATGTCATACTTGGCCGGGATGTAGGCAATCGTGCCGCCGCCGCCGATGTCGACGCGGCCGAGCTCGGCGGTCTGGAACGCGACGCCGGCATCGTCCATGACCTTGCGCACCTCGGCGACGAACTCGGCCGACGTGTCGTTGCTGCCGCTCTTGCCGCGCGCTCCCGTGTACTTGTTGAAGACAAGGCCTCGGCCCATGTAGGCGGCGTTCTTGGGCTCGAAGACGTTCGCATAGCAGGGGTCGAGCGCGGCGGAGACATCGGAGGACAGCATCTTGCATGCGCCGAGCGCGCGACGCAGCTTGAGCTGCTCGCCCTCTCCGGCGAGCTCCATGATCTCGGCGATGGTGTTCTCGAAGAACAGCGACTCCATGCCCGTAGCGCCCACGGAACCGATCTCCTCCTTGTCGACCAGCACGGTGACGGCGGTGCGCTTGGGATTCTCGATGGCGAGCTGGGCGACGAGCGACGTGTAGGCGCAGACGCGGTCGTCCTGGCCGTAGCCGATCACCATGGAGCGGTCGAAGCCCATCTCGCGCGCGCGGCCAGCCGGCACTATCTCGAGTTCGGCGGAGAGGAAGTCCTCCTCCTCGATGCCGTAGTACTCGGCGAGGTACTTAAGTACGGAAGCTTTGACCGGCTCCTTCTCGGCGATCTTCTCCCATGCGGGCGAATCGTCGTTGAGCTTGTCCTTCTCGAACAGGAGCGGCCTGCTGCCCACGATCACGTCGAGATCTTCGGCGTCGATGACCTCCTTGGCGTTCTTCTCCATCTGCTTCTGGCCCAGATGGGGAAGCAGGTCCGAGATGCAGAACACGGGGTCGGACGGATCCTCGCCCACGCGAACCTCGATGGACCTGCCGGCCTTGAGGGCGATGACGCCATGGATGGCCAGCGGGAGCGTGACCCACTGGTACTTCTTGATGCCGCCATAGTAATGCGTGTCGAGCAAGGCTATGTCGGTGTTCTCGTAGAGCGGGTTTTGCTTGGCGTCGAGACGCGGCGAGTCGATGTGGGCGCCCAAGATGTTGAAGCCGTCCTCGAGCGGGTCGGTGCCGAGCACCGCCAGGATGAGGGCCTTGCCATGGGTCTGGGCGTAGACCTTGTCGCCGGCCTTGAGCTTGCGCTGCTTCTTGATGGCCTTGGCGAGCGGCTTGTACCCGGCCTTTTCCGCCATGGCGATCGAGGCGTTCACGCACTCGCGCTCGGTCTTGTTCTCCGAGATGAACTCGATGTAGTCGCTGCTGAGTTTTTCGAGTTTGTCGAGGTCCTTGTCGCTATAGCTCTTCCATGCGTTCTCGCGTTCCATGAACACCCTCCTATATGGTGGTCGATGCAGTATGCTTAGGACGTCAATATACTACGAGCGCGAGGCGAAAGGCGGGTTTGTCATGAGCCTGATAGAAATCGGCAGGCAGTTCGACGATGCGGCGCTGGCGCTTTTGCGCTCGTGCATCGGCCGTGAGCTTGTCGCCTACGAGGGCTACTGCCTCGATGGCGAGAGCGACCACATTTACAAGACCGCGCGGCTCGTCTTCGATGGCTTCGCGGTCGACCTCGTGAACGAGCACGAGACGCTTGCGCTGGGGCCGGATTTCGTCGAGGAGGAGGTTGCGATTTTGCGCGCCGAGTCCGCGAAGGGGGAGCTGTGGACGCCGCTGGGTAAGCACGTGACGCGTGTGGAATGTGGTTTCCAGGTGGCCGACGTGCTCGTAGTGGTGGACACGGCGCTGCTTTCCAAGGGATCGCGTCGCCTCATCGACTTCAAGTGGGTGCAGGCCGTGATCATCGAGAGCGAGGACGGTGGACTGCTCGCCTTCGACCGCGACATATGGAGTGACGAGTACCTGGCGGTGAACCGTGGGGAAAGCGTCTCGACCACGACCCGCGACTTCAGGGCCGATTGGGTGGCTGAGCCGCCGTACGGCTACGCGTTTGGCCGCAATATCTTGCGGCTCACGAACCCGGCGGTGTAGGAGGCAGGCGTTGACTTTTCCTAACATAATCGGAAAAGTCAGGAAAAAGTCGAAAGTTCCCGATTATAACTAGAAAAGTCCAGTACCTCCCGTTGTCTTTCGGTTTTGTAAAAGAATGCAAAACTCTGTAAAAGAATGTAAGGCGCGTCCATTTGCTATACTTCTAGGTGCCAAACGTCATAGGGTCTCCGCAAGGATTCCCGCCATAATCTTCGTGTTAGTTCGACGCGTGTAAAAAGCTAGGCAGAAGGGCATCTGCCCGCAAGGTTTTTGCGCGCGCGCGAAGATTCTTGACGTTTGGCGACGAAGGGTGGGTGCCTTTCTTCTTGCCAGACGAACGTCCCCAATCCCCTTCATGACATATGGACGGCCGCGCCGTGCGCAAGGCGCTGCCTGGACTGCGAGGGGATGATGCCTATACCTGTGATGGCCTTGAGCCGAATCTAAAAATCAATGAGGTCTTTGACCTTGATCCCGAGACTGTCGGCGATGCGACAGAGTAGGTCAATGCCGACGCTGACCTGTCCGGTTTCAATCTGCCAAATATGCGTTTGATTGCTTCCGATCATGAGCGCAAGCTTGCGTTGAGAAAGACCCTGCCTCTCCCGATTTGCGCGAATCGCGGCGCCAAGCCGTTCTTTTCGGTCGCTGCTCGTCATGGGCTCATGGTATGTGGTAGACTCGCGCAGATGACTTGATATATCAAGTCATTACAAGAGCATCACGAATCCAACAAATGTGTGGAAATGCTCTGCTAACGCAAGGATTTATGCGGATAAAGCGGAAGGATAAATCGATGGAAACACATGAAGGCAGAAAAGCAATGCCCATGTACCCATCGCAAGAGCATCGCCATGAGGCATATTTCCCAAAGGATGCCACGCCCTTAGCCTATGAGGGCAAGACCATCTATGACTATCTGTTCGGACAGCCTGATTTCAATCCATCGCTGCCCGCGTTCAACTACTTGGATACGCGCATAAGCTATGGCAAGTTCAAGGAAGAATGCAACAGGACAGCTGCGGCTCTTGCATCGCTGGGCGTGAAGCGCGGGGACATGGTGGCCGTCATCATGCCGAGCATTCCTGAAGTCTTCTACCTCGTCTATGCGCTTTCCCGCATCGGGGCCACAGCCAATATGATCGACGTACGCTACCCAACCAACGGTTTCCGTGAGCAGATCGAGCTGACCGGTTCCAAAGTGCTGTTTGCCTTCGATGGCGTGGTCGATCGGATTGCCCCGCTTGTGGAGGAGGGTGCGATAGACACCGTGGTGCTGGTGTCACCTTCGCGCTCAGTAGGGCCGCGCTCTTTGCTCAAGAACAAGACTGTGCGCAAGGCATTCTTCCAAGGTTTGGGGAAGAAAGAGAGCACCCCGTCGTTCCCCCATATGACGTGGGACGAGTTCATCGCTCAGACTGGCAGCGTGCAGCCTGAGTACGCTTTCGAACCAAACACGCCTGTGGTGGCCGTTTCGACTGGCGGAACAACGGGAACGCCGAAGAAGGTCTTGCTGACGAACGAGAATTTCAGCTCGTCGGTGCATTTGGTACGCCGCATGGGATTCGATTTTCAACAGGGACAGACCTGGTACGACATTATGCCTCCGTTTATTGCCTACGGCCTTGTGAACGGACTGCACCTTCCTCTGTGCATGGGTATGGAGGTCATTTTGGTACCGGATCCTAATTCAATTTCCGTGGCTCAAGAATTCATCAAATACCGTCCCCAGCATGTCACGGGAACTGCAAATCACTGGGAGGACGTAATCCAAAGCCCTCTTTCGCAGAATCAGGATTTCTCTTTTTTGCTTGATCCTACCTGTGGCGGAGATCATGTGAATCCCAAATTGGAATCTGATATCAACGGCTTTTTTGCAGCGCATGGAAGCAGAGATAAACTTCGCGTGGGTTATGGGCTGACAGAATGCGGCGGCGGCTGCTGCTGTTTTTCCAAAGCTGATCAAGTTGTTTCCCAAAGCGTAGGTTTTCCGTTTCCTGAGGCTGTCGTTGCCGCCTTCAGGCAGAAGGACGACGGTTCCTTCGAAGAGTTGCCCTACGCACCCGAAAGCGCAATGCCAGACGATATTGCTTCTGCAACAGGCGAGCTCTGCATCACGGGGCCACATGTGATGCTCGGCTACTGCAACAATCCCGAGGAGACGGCGAAGGTTCTCGTCAAGCACAATGACGGGCGCACCTGGCTGCACACGGGAGATGCCGGCTACATTGGCAGCCGCGGCGAGGTCTTCGTGACCGGCAGGATAAAGGATTTCATCGTGTCGGCATCAGGCTTCAAGATACCGCCGAAGGAGATCGAGGACATCGTGTGTAAGAGTCCTCATGTTCGCAAAGCGAAGGCAGTGGGCTATCCCGATGATGCCTATTCACAAGGCGAGCTCGCCTGCGTATTCGTCGTGCTTGAAGAAAGCTGCGACAAGTCATGGGAGCAGGTCGTGCAGGAGCTTCGTTCCCTTTGCGCCTCCGAGCTTCCAGACTACAAGCAGCCCGCTCGCTATGAGCTTATTGACGCCCTCCCTCTTACTCCCATCGGCAAGGTGGATGTGAGGAGATTGAGGAAGGGCTTGAAGAAAGATAGTGACGTCAAAAGGATTGATTAATACTTTTTGGGGACCAAGCAATGGTGTCAACAACTTCAAGTTTGGCGTTTTTCCCGATGGAGATATTCGACCTCTATGTCGAGAGCAAAAACATCGGCTTATTATTTTCAGATTCTGTTAATGATGCTTCAGAAATTGTCACTTTAATGTCCCTAGCCATAAGCATTCTAGGTGCTATTCCTCAAATGAGCGGCGTGTTCAGCCACGACTCGACCGAGGAAGTATTTCGTGCAGTTTCAAGAGCGTATAAAAGCTCTATAGTGTTCGGCGCTGTTCAATTTTTTATGCTGCAATTCGCAATCTCGTTTACAATTTCCGATTTTTTCAAATCACCTTTTGTCTGGATTTCGTTTCTTGCCTCCTGGTTATCTGTTTCAAGCGTGCTTGATGGCCTAAGTGCTAAGAAGGTGACTCTAGGAGAGGCGATTCTTGTAATCCTATGTGCAACATCAGGATTTGTCGCTATGTTCTTGGCGGTTCTATTTGCAAGATTAATGAATAATGAGCAGGTAACATGGGGAATACTAGCCGTAATCCTATGCTCATATATAGCTGTATCTCTAATTGCTAATTCAACAACTAAACACTATTTCGGGAACCTCGTTTGCCAAAGAAAACGCTTGAGAGCAGGTACGCTTTCAAGGTCATTTATCATAAGCTGCCTGTTTCTCTTTGTTTGCGGGCTGTGCGCTCCCGCATTGACCAATTCACCATCCATTTTATCGGTTCCAGCTTCTTCGAGAGTCATCAGCACGGCTTCCTATGTTGAGAAATACAATATCGCACTCAATATGGTTGAGAGAGAGGTCTATCTTCCTGTTGAGGGAAAAACAGAGAATAAATTTGCGATGAGGCTGCTTTTTTCGTATGACCCGAACGAGAGTCTAAAGATAAAATCCGCCTCCATTTTCTCCCCTCAGAATCATCCGGTTTTGTATGCATCTGCCGAATTAGAAGACGATATAGAATTGATCGATGTTCTATCAAACTCTTCTATGGGCTATTCGTTTGCACTGTCGTTTGAAGCTAATGGAGAATTTGTACCGAAAAAAGGCTGTGAAAGGAACGATGATGGGGGATGGCTGATATGGGAATATGAAGAGATTAATGAAGAATCGAGAGCGACCAAAGCGACTCTATATTCGAATGAGACTATAAAAGAGTCTAGCTATGTTCGCCAATATAATGCAGACGGGACCTTCAGTGGAGAAGTGCAGGTTCTAAATTCGTCTGGGGAGCTTACAGAAACTTATCGAGCGATGTATATAAATAATAAACTTATATCATACGATATTGAGCCAATCGATTCGGAGCTAGTATTTACTTGCGTTGTAGGTGACAACAAGAAAATTGAACAGCTGATAATTAAATCTAAGGGCAGTGACTTTGTATTAACGTCAGTAGGATACGACGAGACTCGCTCATCATTCATTTTTGGAGAAGCAGTTCAAAAAGATGGAAGCAAGATAAACCTCATTTTAGATGATTTAAATACTCTTGATGATCCAAATAATGAATGGAAAGAGATTACGTTGTACACGCTGAATGATAGTGGTGAAAGTGTGCCGGTAAAACTGTATTACGGTATTGAGTACCTCGAAGAGATATTTTACAAGGAAGGCATAAAATAAGAGGCAGAAAGCACTCATATTCTGAGGCATGCCCCCATCACTCTGTTTCGTTGCTAAACCGCGGATGAGGTACGGGACGAAGCAATAGCTCTGATCATTGATGAGAAACTTGCGTATAAACTTAAGCGGATGCGAGGTTTATTCTGGGTCAGGCTGACCGTTATTGCCCTGGTTCTATTACTGCATAGTCACTTTGCTGGCTTAATGCTTGTGACTCGTCGAGAACGATGTTGCACATGAAAAACAGGCAAGCCCTCGCCGGCTATCCCTCCATCGACAGGCCGTGGTCGAGGTACTACGACGAAGAGGCTCGTGCACAGGCGCTTGCTGGAAAGGGAGAGGTGTTCAGCAGCATCGATGCCCTGATGGACGATCTTCATGCTTGAGCACTTTGAGCTTGCAAGTAAGAACTTCGCAATCAAATGAGAAGTTTTCGGGAAAACGTAAAACTTCGCAAATGATTGAGAAGTTTTCTGATATTTGCTAAACTTCTCAATCAAATGAGAAGTTTAGGAGAATCATGATTCCACGTCCTGACTACATCGAACAGCTCGATAGATGGCGTGACCGCGACCTTATCAAGGTCGTTACGGGCGTGAGACGCTGCGGCAAATCAACGCTGCTCGAACTTTATGCGGAGCATCTTCAGGCCGAGGGAGTGGATTCGGATCGAATCATCGTCATCAATCTCGAGCAGTTGGAATACGAACATCTTCTCGATTATCACGAACTGCACGATGAGATACTCGCCCGCGCTAAACCGGGGAAGATGAACTATGTGTTCATAGACGAGGTGCAAAACGTCCCCGAGTTCCAGCGCGCGGTCGACAGCCTTTACACTCGCGACAATCTCGATCTGTACATCACGGGCTCGAACGCCCTCATGCTCCGAGGCACGCTTGCCACCCTGCTCTCGGGGCGCTATATAGAAGTGTCGATGCTCCCTCTTTCGTTCAAGGAGTTCTGTGGTGCATCAGATGCAAGCGCGTCTCGACAAAGGCTCTACGATCGATACATCTCCACGGGAGGGATGCCGGGTGCGTTCACGCAGGTAGATGGTTCCTTGAGCCTGTACGACTACCTTGAGGGCATCTTGAGCACCGTGCTTTTCAAGGACGTGGCGCAGCGTCTGAATATCGCTAATACGCAAGGCCTCGATGCCCTCGCCACCTATTTGTTCGACAATGTGGGAAACCTTACCTCTGCCAAGGCCATAAGCGATTTCATCACTTCACAGGGAATAAGAATCTCGCCGAACACCGTGTCCGACTACATTTCAGGACTCGTCGACAGTTACATCTTCTATCCGGCAAAGCGCTTTGACCTGCGAGGAAAGCGCCTCTTGAAACTGCAGGAAAAATACTACGGCGTTGATATGGGCATGCGACGCATGGTGCTTTCCGGCCGAATACGAGACGCGGGCAGAATCCTTGAGAATGTGGTCTTTCTCGAACTCAAGCGCCGCTACAAAAATGTGTATATCGGCAAGGTCGGCGATGCGGAAGTCGATTTCGTAGTCGAGAGCGCCGAGGGATACGCCTACTATCAAGTGGCAGAGACGGTATCCTCATCTGCAACGTTGAAGCGCGAGCTGCAGGCGCTTCGCTCAGTCCAAGACGATTACCCGAAATACCTTATAACCATGGACGATGCCGACGAGGTATCGCACCAGGGTATTAGCCAGGTCTACGCACTCGACTGGCTGCTGGGTGACGTGGCGTAGGGTGTCTTCTTGATTGCTTTTCTGTCGAAAACCTCTCTACCAGCATGTTCAAGCAAATCAAGGAGGCATAGTGAGACAGCGTCTCTGAGTAACTGTCTCATTTTCCTGTCCCGCTTAGAATCTCCTTAAATTTCGGCGACGAGCATCGCGGGAACGAGGCGAATTGCTATCATTGTCTCCCCTTTGGAGATGGGGCCTGTAGGGCGCCTCGAGTTAGGACTGACGATGAAGAGCAAATCGCCACTTCACAAGATTCGCGCCCTCAAGGGCATGCGCTCCCGCGATGACGGGAGCTCTTCCTCCACCCCGGCGGACGTCATGCACCTCGATACCATCGTCACGCGCTGTGACCCCAAGGCCATCGACGGCACGTATCGTCATGCTCCCGCGGCGCTGCACGTTCCCCGGCAGATCGATGCCTGTCCGGGCATCTCGTTCTTCGGACGTCGCGTCAAGTCCCTCGTCTTCTCGACGGATCTGGCCATCATCTGCAACTGCGATGCAGATGCCGTGTTCGCCGTGTATCCCTTCACCTGCCAGCCCATCATCACGCAGGGGCTCGTGACGGCTTCGGGTCGTCCGGTCTTCACGGGCGTCGCTGGCACGACCACGGCGGGCGCGCGTTCGAAGGCGATGGCCGTCCAGTCCGAGATGCAGGGTGCCTATGGCGTCGTCGTCAATTCGCCCACGAGCATCGAGGACGTGCGCGAGATTTCCACGAGCATCGACATCCCTGTCGTCCTCACGGTCGTGACCTTCGACGAGCTCGTCGCCACCAAGATCATGGCCGGTGCCAAGGTGGTCAACGTCGCCGCCGGCAAGGACACGCCGGCGGTCGTC
>OGQN01001017.1_pt1 | contig 23803 bp, 22 predicted proteins | sample 1553231 | NCBI WGS metagenome assembly OGQN01 (sample SAMEA2579950, study PRJEB22360) | human gut metagenome | biome: human gut; feature: human-associated habitat; material: faeces | place: Denmark | collected 2008/2010 | reverse complement strand
CAAGGACGTGGGGGGGGGCCGCCCGCACGCCGTCGGAGCAATCGGGATAGAGCTCGTAGGTGGAGCCGGCGTGGTAGGAGGACAGGCCGCCTTCGCCGATGCTGCGCTTGGCGATGAGCGGCAACTCGTCGTCCACCACCTCGATGCGCGTCACGTAACCGAACTCGGGCTCGACGTACTCCTGTACCACGAAGGGCATCTCGGGTGCCTGCGCGATAAAGCGCATCGCCTCACCGCCATCATGCGCGAGCAGCGTGTGCGTGCTGCGGCCGCCGCAATCGGGCTTGATGACACAGGGATACGCGAAGGCCGAGGCATCGAACCCTTCCGGCATGCCAAAGGCGATGATTGCCGGCGTCATTAGGCCGGCTTCCGCGAGCGCACGCGTACTCGCCACTTTGCTGACCTCGTAACGATGAGCGCGCGGCTCGTTGATCATGACGATGCCACGGGCGGGCACCTCGTTCACAAGACGCTCCATGGACTCGAGGGCGGCGTCGTGTCCGCGGAAGCGCGCGCTGGCGAACACGCGGCTCACGAGCATCCCGCAGGCAAGGGCCCGCTCCACGCAATCCCCACGCGTCATGTCGATCATCGTGACCGTCGGCGCGTCCTCGCCGCACGCATCGGCAAGCGCCGTGACGAGCTCGGCTGCCAGCTTGTGGTTCGACCACTCGTCGGACTCGTAGAGCACGCCGATGCCCGAAAGCCGATCAGTGCGCATAGTCGAGCCTCCTCTCGAAGTAGCGGCTCACGAGCATGACCGGCAGGGTCAGGCAGAGGTAGAGCGCCCCCAGAAGCAGGAAGCACCCGAAGAAGTTGTAGTTGGTCGCGCTGATCTCGCGCATGGTCTGGGTCAACTCGATGACGGCGATGACCGAGAGCAGCGACGAGTCCTTGATGATGGAAGCGAACTGGCCGGTCAGCGCCGGAAGCGTGCGGGTCACCATCTGGGGCAGCGCTACCGACACGGCAGTCTGGACGCGGGTGAGCCCCAGGGCGCGTGCCGCCTCGAGCGGCCCGCGGTCGAGCGACTCGTAGCCCGCGCGCACGATCTCTGCGATGTAGGCACCGGCGAAGACCGACAGGATGATGATGCCGGCCACGACGCGGTTTTCCACGCCCCAGGCCGTCCCGATGATGTAGTAGAACAGGTAGATCTGGGCGATGAGCGGCGTGCCGCGAATGATCTTGACGTAGAGATCGCACAGGTAGCGTATGGGCAGGATGCGCGAGTTCTTGCCGAGGGCGACCGGCACACCGATGAGCATGCTGCCTATGAGGCTCGCGACCGACAGCCCCACCGTGAGCATGAAGCCGTCGAAGATGCGCAGCCGGTACTGACCCACGAAGTCGAAGTTCAGCGTGATGCCGACGGCACCGAGCGAACACCCCACGACGAGGATGACCGCCACGCACACGAGCAGGTAGTTGGCCGCCTTCTTCAGCGGAGCGACCGCCTCGCCTGAAGGCGCCACGAATAGGCTACGCAACACGGACACGACCGCACTCCCCTCACTCGAAGTCGAAGAACCACTTGAACCCGTGTTCGTCGAAGGCACGCTTCTCGTCGGCGAGGTACTTCTCGGTCAGGCGATCGAACTCGCCATCAGTCTTGGACGCGGCGATGAACTCGTTGAGCTGGTCGAGCAGCTCGGCATCGCCCTTCTTCACCGCGATGCCCCACGACTCGGTCTCCTGGAAGGGAATGAATATCGCCTCGGTGGTATCCGGGTTGGCGACGTTGTTGCGGTAGATGGTCAGCTGGTCGTAGAGGAAACCATCGGCCTTGCCCTGGACGACCTCGGTAACGCAGGCGCTCTCGTCAGCCAGGCGGACGATCTGGGATTCGGGCAGGTTCTTGGTGGCGTACACGTCACCGGTCGAACCCGTCTTGACGGCGACCTTCTTGTCGGGCTGATTGAGGTCGTCGATGCTGGCCACGTCCGAATTGGCGTTGGCGAGTATGGCGAGCTGCGCCATGGCGTAGGGGTCGGAGAAATCGACGGCCTCCTTGCGCTCCTCGGTAATGGTCATGGAGCTGATGACGCAGTCGGCCTTGTCGGTCTGCAGCGATGGGATGAGGCCGTCCCAGGCCGTGTTCTCGATCACGAGGTCATAGCCGTAGCGATCCGCGAAGTCACGCATGAAGTCCACGGCCAGGCCGGCGGGCTGTCCCGCATCGTCCTTGGTCTCGAACGGCGGGTAGGCGAGCTCCATCGCCACCGTGAGGACGGGCTTGCCATCTTGCGATTGCGTGCCGCCACCTTGCGACCCGCAGCCCACGAGGCCAATCGCTCCAAGTGCCAGGACCGCCGCCAGGGCAAATGCCATTGCCTTTTTCATCTCTCGTCTCCCTTTCTCGAAGTGTCGACCGCAAGGGCCGCGTCGAAGTTGCGTCTCATGGTATCGAGCGTGTCGCGCGTGACGTCGAAGTCCGCGGGCGAGATGCCCGCCATCTGCGTGGCAACAAGCTCGGCCGAGATCTCGTCGAACACGCCCCTGAGCCGTCTGCCCCGCTCGGTCAGGCTCGCGTAGGTGATGCGACGATCGCCGCTGTGCTTGGCCGTCTGCACGTAGCCCGCGTTCGCGAGCTTCCTGACGAGACAGGTCACCGTGGAGGGCTCCCGGCCGATAGCCTGAGCCAGCTCGTGCATGGTCACGTCCTCGTGGACGAACAGGTGCATGAGGATGTCGCCATGGGAGGGAACGAGGCTGTCCAGACCTTCGTCACGCAAACGCGTCATAAGAAAGCGGTTTGCGGCCGCCAGGGTGCGCGAGAGCGTGCTCACGAAGCTCGATGCCTCCGCCGGATATGCTTGCACGGCAACGTGACCTGCCTCGATTGTCACCGTCTCCCCTCCTATCGTGCCTCGTCGCAACGTGTCCGTGCCATAATACTTTGATATCAAAGTATCGTCAATGGATGCATTTCGGTGCCGCCTCCATGCATCCCGCTTACGCGTGACCCCTCCCCTCGCGCATCGCGCCCTATACTCTCGTCAAGAAAGGAAGGGCCATGAAGATCGAGATCGAAACCGACGAATCCCTGCGCGAACCGGAGGTCATCGTGCGCTGCGCCGTCGTGGACGACCACATCGTATCCATCGTCGCCGGTCTGCGCATGCACGACCGCAAGATGACGGGCGACGTCGACGGCGAGATGCGCGTCGTGGCCGTGGGCGAGATCCTCTACGTCGAATCCGTCGATGGCCGCAGCTTCGCCTACACGGGCGACGCGGTCCTCGAGATGCCGCTTCGCCTCTGCGAGCTGGAAGAGCGCCTGGTGGATGCCGGCTTCGTCAAGGTCGCCCGTAGTTGCCTGGTCAACCTGTGCCGCATCACGGGGCTGCGCCCCTACGTCGGCGGCAGGCTACTCGCCCGGCTGGACAACGACGAGGAAATCGTGATCTCGCGCAAGTACGCGGGTGAGATAAGGAAGCAACTGGACGCATAGGAGAAGATTGCCATGAGCAACAAGATCATAGACACCGAGAAAAAAGGCGCAGGCGAGTACCTCAAGATGCTGGGAATCAACTTCTGCATCGCGTTCACCGTCTTCATGCTGTTCACCATGGTCTTCGGCATGATCTTCGCCGATGCGGAGGCGAGGGCGGGCATCATGTACTGCTGGGGCATCGCGGGGGTCATGCTCGTCGCAGTGGTCATGCAACTCGCCTTCTTCACGCCGCTTGTCATCAAGAGGCTCGGCTACACAGCCCGCGTCGCCCTGTTTGGCGTAGCCTTCTATGCCGTGCTCACGCCTGCGGCCGTGTTCTTCGGTTGGTTTCCCGCCGACATGCCGGGCGCGTGGATTACCTGGACCGTCATCTACGTCGTGATCCTGGTGCTTCTCACCGTGCTCTTCACGCTGGTCTACCGACGCGAGGCCAAGGAGCTCAACGAGAAGCTCGAGAGGTACAAGTCCGGCCGCTAGGGCCCGCGACGCGCCTATGCCAGACGGGTCTTCTTGGTGACGGGGCAGGTGATGACATCGCCGCGCTTGATGTAATGGACCAAGAAGCCGATGCCGGCCAGGGCCAGCGCAGTGCCGAGACCCGTGTAGAAGAACGCGACGAACCATCCGGGCACGATGCCGAAGGCGCGCAACGAGATGCCGCCGCCCATCATGATGACCATGATCACGTAGCCCTTCACGTCGAAGAAGCGCAGGACGTGCATCTTGTCCTCGCCATAGCCGCGGATACGGTCGGCATGCTTGCCGACAAGCTTGCTAAACATGCAGTGGAAGACGACGAAGACGACCGGGATGCCGATGACCAAAAGCCAAATGGCGGCGTCTCCCTCGAGGCAGGCGATGACGCCGAGGCGCATGATGTTCACGCCCGCCAGAAACCAGACGGCTGCCGCGATGAGCAAGAGGTATTTCGCACGTACCCTGAACATGATTGAACTCCGTAACCCATGGACCGGATATTCTTGCGACGAATTGTACGCGATGCCCGCCCTGGCCTCCAGCGTCCTTTTCCAAACGTCATGATGAAAATACAATATATTAGATGATGTCGTGTAGATGATTGAATCTTGCATCTTTGCAAGTAGATTGCTTAAATACTGACTCGCAATAAGAGGAAAGCGTGTCATGCGGTTCTCGCGTTCCGCCCACGCATCGTTCGCAAAGTGAGGTTCCATGTCGTCTTGCGCATCATCTGGACAGAAGCGCCGCCTCTTCAAGGACGCGGGCAGGGCATGTCCCGTCGATTACCGCATCGCTCCCGACGCATTCATGGGAGAGGCGACCGTAACCGCCGACGTTCTCTACGTTGTCGGAGGGCTCTACGGCAATCCCTTCGCACTCGATGCCGTGGATGCCCTCGTCGCATCCGAGGATTCCGAAAACGTGAAGGTCGTGCTCAACGGGGACATTCACTGGTTTGACAAGAACGCTGAAAACTTCGCGAACATAGAACGTCGCATCGAACGCCATATCCCCTTGGTCGGCAACGTCGAGGCGGAGTTGAGACGCCAGGACGACATTGGGGTGGGATGCGGCTGCGCCTATCCGGATTGCACCCCTGACGATTCGGTCGCCCGTTCCAACCGCATACACAAGATGCTCTCCTTCGCCCTGGATGGCGCCCCGGAATTGAAGGCGGCGCTTCTCGATCGTCCTTCCCTCGTCGTCGCCAGCGTGGCCGGTAAGCGAATCGGAATAACCCATGGTGACGAGAAGCTGCTTGGCGGATGGGATAACTCCCGCGAGTCCCTGCAGGACATCCTGCGTCAGGACGAGGTGGACACCTTCATGGCCGAAAACGACCTCGACGTCTTCACCACCACGCACACCTGCGCACCGGCCGCCATCAAACTGGCGCGCGGTGTCGTCGTCAACAATGGCGCTGCTGGCCTTCCCAACTTCGTCGGCGAACGCTATGGTCTCTGCATTCGCATCGCCGATCATCCGCGCGAGGACTCCCTCTTCGAATGCGAGCTAGATGGCCTCTTCGTCCAGGCGATTCCCGTGCGCTACGACCATGACGCTTACCTTGCCTGGTTCGATGGCCTCTGGAGCCCCACCTCTGCGGCCGCCATCTCCTATCGTGACCGCATAGTCAACGGACCCGATGACCGCATCCGCGATTCGCTGCTCGGCGGCTTCGTCCTAGGCGAGACCGCTCGCTCCGAACTGCGGAGGCTTGCGGAGAGGGAGCTCGAGGAGACGGGAATCATCCGCCGGGCGAGCAACGCGGACGTTCACGCCGCACTCGAGTCGTTGCTGTATTTCGACGACATGATAGCCGACGATGCGAACCGCGTGACCGAAGACGTCATCTCGACCATGCAGGTAAACCTCACCGCAGCTTGCAACATGGCGTGCGCCCATTGCCATGTCGAGTCGAGTCCGGCCCGCACCGAGGCGCTCGGTCATGATGCCCTCGAGGCGGTGCTCAAGGTCGTGCGCGAGCGGAACATGGAGACCATCGACATCACGGGTGGAGCTCCGGAAATGCACCCCGAATTCGAGTGGTTCCTGAGAGAGGCGGCACTCGCGGCTCCCGTCGTGATGGTCAGGTCGAACCTCGTCATTCTCCAGGAACCCGCTTACGAGCATCTCATCGATCTCTACGACGAGCTTGGCGTGGAGATCGTCGCCTCGCTCCCGAACGTGTTCGAGGCCGAGTCCGACGCCCAGCGGGGTCGTAACACCTACGACGCGACCATCGCGATACTTCGCAAGCTTAACGAACGCGGATACGGCAACGATGGTATCCATGTGCTTGACCTCGTCTTCAACCCCCAGGAGCCCGTTCTTCCTCCCGTGCAAGATGACGTCGAGGCCATGTACCGGCGTAGACTCGGAAACCTGGACATCGGCTTCGACAGGCTCTTCGCCGTCGCGAACAACCCCATCGGCCGTTATGGGGCAAAGCTTCTCGATGACGGTACCTTCGCGTCTTATATGGACATGCTCATGGACGCGTTCAATCCCGAGACCTGTCCAGCCATGATGTGCCGTCACCAGATGAACGTTGGCTGGGATGGCACCATCTACGATTGCGATTTCAACCATGCCATTCGCCTCGGGGCATCCGCTGCAGTCCTCCCCGAGGGAAAGCTCACCAGATCTGACGTGGACCGGGCGTTGCTCCAGAGCCAAGGCGATCAACTGACCATATTCGATTACGCCGATGACCCCACCCGACCGCTGCGCCGCCCGATCGTGTTCGCGAACCACTGCTACGCCTGCACTGCGGGCTTCGGGTCAAGCTGCGGGGGCACTCTCGTGCAGGAGCAGTGACAGATTCCGCTCGCCGATTAAATCTAAATATTCGACTGTTACCTTTATTAGATTCAGTCTAATAACAAATGAATCGAATCTACTATGTCATGGCCTTGCGTCCGGCATGCATTTCGAATGCCTCACCGCGATGGTGATTGGATGATGCGCGTGTCACGAATCCGGCAGGGCTTCGAAACGATTCGAACGAGAGAAGGGAAAGAAGGAAGATGACTGATTGGACCGGATTGTTGTTCTGGGGATTCCTGGTGGTATATGGTGTCGCGATGTTCCTCATCTCGCCCAAGACGGTTACCGTCGGCGGATTCTTCCGTGGCGAGAACCGCCAGGGAAAGGACGCCAACCCCTGGATGATCATGGCATCGGTGTTCATCGCCTGGATCTTCGCCAAGTCAGTGACCAACGCCGCCAACATGGGAGCGGACTTCGGTATCGTCGGTGGCATCGGCTATGCGGTGTACTGGCTCTGCATCCCGCTCACCGGATGGGCACTCTATCGCCTGCGCCGAAAGTTCGGCGCAAAAGGCATGGTCAGCTTCCTGACCGAGCATTACGGCGTCGCGGCGGCATTCTGCTTCTCGGCCGCGATTCTCGTGCGCCTGTTCAACGAGGTGTGGTCCAACACGTCGGTCATCGGTGCCTACTATGGCGACTCCGGCACCGCGCCGTTCATACTCGCAGCGTTGCTGATGACCTTCATCACCATTGCCTACTGCTGCAAGGGAGGCATGCGCGGTTCGCTGATTACCGACGTTGCCCAGGCCATCCTGTTCGGCGTCCTGCTCATTGGCGTCCTGTTCATCATCGTTCCACAACATGGCGTTGACGCCTATGCCACGAGCGGCGTATGGTCCCTCGAAGGCGGTGTCGACTTCATCATCGGCGCAGGCCTCCAGTGCCTCTCCTATGGTTTCCACGATGCGGTCCTGACAGACCGTGGCTTCCTCTGCGAGGAGAAGAAGATGCTCAAGGCGTTTTGCATCGCCGGCATCCTCGGCTTCATCGCCATCATGTTGTTCTCCCTCGTCGGCGTGGACCTGTACCTGGACGGCATCGCCCGCAGCGGGTCGGACGCACCGGTCATCGTGGCCCGCTCCCTGGGTATCGTGGCGTTCTTCATAGTCGCCGTGATCATGATTTCGACGGCGGGATCTACGCTTGACTCCACCTTCACCTCGTTGGGTAAGCTATGCTCGCGAGACCTTCCCGGCATCGTCGGCATCACACCCGAGAACGTGCGCATGATCAGCATCGGCGTCATGATCATATTCGGCATCGTGGGCAACCTGCCGATGATCATGGGAGCGAGCATCATCACGGCGACTACGATTTCCGGAACGATGATCATGGGACTCGGACCCGTCTTCTTGATGCACGGCGTGGTGAAGCCCACCAAGATCGGCTTCATGCTCTCGTTCTGGATCGGCATGATACTCGGCATCTGGGATGTCGTTGACGCCTCATCGCTATCGTTCATGAACATCGGCGACGGCAAGTACGCAAACTTCCTCGGCGTTAACCTCTGGGGAGCCATCGCCTGCTGGGTTGCCTACATCGTCCCCGGACTCATATCCGCTGCCCAGGATAAGGCGAAGGGCATCGAGCCTGACTGGAAGGGATTCACCAAGGAGGAAATCGCCCAGCGTGAGATCGAGGCGGCCAAGCTGCGTGAGCTCGGCGATCCCGATGGCATCGAGGCGCCCTCGAAGCAGGACGAGGATATCGAATCCGACATGGCGACCGGCGCCTAGGCCTCCCCGAACGCTCCGGTCTGGCGGTTCCATAGCCGCGCATAGTCGCCACCCTTGGCCACGAGCTCGGCGTGCGGTCCGTCTTCCACGATGCGACCTTGCGACAGCACCACGATGCGGTCGAGGCTGGCCACCGTGGACAGCCGGTGTGCCACCACGATGGCGGTGCGACCCTCCATCAGGCGCGCCAGGGCCTCCTGCACGGCCGCCTCGCTCTCGGAATCGAGCGCACTGGTCGCCTCGTCGAGCACGAGGATAGGGCAGTCGGCGAGCATGGCGCGCGCGATGGCAATCCTCTGGCGCTGGCCACCGGACAGCTTGATGCCGCGCTCGCCGGTGATGGTGGCAAAGCCCTGGGGAAGCGCCTCGATGAACTCCAGCGCGTTTGCCGCCCGCGCCGCCTCGCGGATCTCCTCCATGGTGGCGTCCGGGCGCCCGTAGGCGATGTTCTCGGCGATGGTGCGGTGAAACAGCAGCGCCTCCTGGGGCACGTAGGCGATCTGGCGACGCAGGCTCTGCTGGGTCACGTCGGCCACATTCTGGCCGTCCACCAGGATCTCGCCCTCCTGGATGTCGGCCAGGCGCAACAACAGCTTGGTGAGCGTGGTCTTTCCCGCGCCCGACATTCCCACGAGCCCCACGCGCTGGCCGGCCGGAATGTGCAGATTGAAGTCGTCGAACACCTGCGTCCTCACGTCGCCGTCGGTGTACCAGAAGTTGATGTCGTCGAAGTCGATCTCGCCTTCCTCCACGACGAGCGGCTTGGCATCGGGCTTGTCGGCCACGAGGCGCGGCTCGTCGAGCACGGCGGTCATGCCCGAGGCATCACCGAAGGCCTGGTTGATGCGCTGCAGGCCCGTGTTGATGAAGTTGAACTGGTTGGTCACCGTGTTCGTGTAGGTGAACATGAGGATGACCGTGCCCGGCGTGATGCCGAACCAGGCGTTGCCGCCGGAGATGAACACCGTCACCACGGACATGATGACCACGGTGATGGCCGCCGTGGTGATGCCACGGGCAAGCGAGGCCCGCATGCGCTTCGAATCGCGCGCCACCACCTCGCGATTCGCCGTGTCGAACAGCCGCCGCTCGTAGTCCTCGCGCCCGTAGGTCTTCACGGCCAGGATGTTCGTGACCGCATCCGACAGTTCGCCGGACAGCTGGTTCTGGGCGCTGGCGGCCTTTTCATTCAGATGCAGGATGCGCTTGTACATGAGGTAGCTGATGACTGCGTACACCGCGAGCATCGCCATGAGCACCGCCGCATAGGCCGGCACCACCGGAAACAAGATGAGGCAGGTGAAGGTGATGGAGCAGAGGATCGGCAAAAACGGGAAGTTCATGGTCTGCAGAAGCTGGGTGTAACCGGCCATGAATTTCGAGGTCTGGCTGACGAGCGTGCCACCGAAGCGGTTGGAATGGAACGACAGCGACTGGTTGCACAAACAATCGAAGGCCATGGTGGCCAAATCGTAGTTCACGGCGATCTGCAGCTTCCACAACGTGTAGTCCTGAAGCTTGCTGCAGGTCTGTCCCGCCAGATTGATGCCGATGAGCGCGGCGATGTAGGGGCCGAACACGTCGAACACGGCCTCGGGAGCCACCGGGTCGGCGCTGATGCGATCGACGATGAGGCTCATCACGTAGGGGTTGCCGTAGGTGAGAAAGCCGCAGAACCCGATCGTCGAGGCGACGAGCGCCACGAACAAGCCCAGGTGATTGCGCGTCGCCAGCCAGTAGTAGTGCAAACTACGCATCGTAAGCGATTGCTTCTTCGACATCGATCCTCTCTTCTCTTCTTGCGGCTCCCCGAGGGCGGGCTGCGGGGTACCGCTCAGTCGCTCAAACAGTCCTCGCTGGTATCGAAGGCGTTAGGGCTATTTACTCCCTCTTATTTACTGCCTTCGATACCATCTGCGGAACTCGCTTGGTGAGCGGCACCCCGCATCCCGCTTCGCTCAACCTTGGTTGAGCAGTTCCGTCAGTTCGCCGTTGGACAGGATGGTGAGGTGGCGGGTGGCGCGGCTGATGGTGGTGTAGAGGCGACGCCGGGCGATGTCGCTGTTCGGGAAGGCTCGGGCCGAGGCGTCGGGGATGATGACGCGGTCGAACTCGAGCCCCTTCGCCAGCTTCAGCGGCACCACGACGATCCCCGTTTCCGGCAGGCTGTCGCCCTCGCCGAGCACGGTGACGCCGTCCAGCGTCTTTGCGAGGCGTTTGGCGTCGTTCTTCCAGGGGACGATCACCGCCGTTAAGCCGCCGGCGTCGCACGCGACGCGCACTGCTTCCACCAACGCGGCCTTCCACTCGTCGGCGTTCTCGCACACCACAATCTCCGGAGCCGGCGCCTCGCGCTGCACCGAGGCAACCTCCATGGCCTCGCCCGCGGGCAGAAGCCGCGCGAACAGGTCGGTGATGGCCGGCGTGGAGCGGTAGCTCGTCATGAGGCGGCACTGCGACACAGAACCGCGCATCTCCTCGAACACCGCGCGCATCTCGTCCCACGTGGCCGTGCCCTCGAAGATGGCCTGGTTCGGATCGCCCAGAAGCAGGAAGTGCGCCCGACGGAAGTAGCGGGCAAGCACCGCCAGCTGGCCCTGGGAGTAGTCCTGGGCCTCGTCGATCATGACGTAGCGCGCCTCGGGGTTGCCAAGACCGGTCAGCGCCATCTTCAGGTAGACCCACTCCACCGAGGTCAGCCCCTCGCGGCCGAGCAGGCGCGCGGCCACGCGATCGACATCCAGCCACTCCATGGCCTCCATGGCGCGCAGGGCATCGGTGTGCTTCTCTTCCAAATACACGAGGGCCAGCGTGCGGGCCTCCTCGTCGCTTTGGGGATCGAAGACCTCGCCGAACAGGCGCAGTTGCTCGTCCACGGGAAGCGAGGCGATCTCGTCGTGGGTGTCCTCCTGAGCCGCCAGCGACTTCAACCGCGCCGTCAGGCGAACGGACAGCTCTTCGGCCATGAGCGTCGCCCGGTGCGGCCCGGCAGGCAGGTTCGCGAACTTCGCCGACACCTTCTCCACCGCATCCCCGCCGAGCAGGCGCACGCCGGCGCTCGTGATGTCGCGGAAGTCGCTGCGTGCGAACTCGAAGGAGGCCACCGCCGCATCAATGGGCCGCAGGCGCTCAAGCGATACGTCGCTCTCGCCCACGCCGCGCCCGGCGGGAAGCAGCGGCGAGAGGAACTCCTCCCAGGTGAGAATCTCCGGGTTGCGCTCGCCGAGGTCGGGCAGCACGCGGTCGATGTAGCGGCCGAAGACCGGATTTGGCGAGATGAGGAAGACCTGGGTCGGATCCAGGGCGCCGCGATGCTGGTAGAACAGATACGCGATGCGCTGCATGAACACCGAGGTCTTGCCCGAGCCGGCGATGCCCGCCACTTGAAGCACCGGCACGTCCTCGTGGCGCACGACGGCGTTCTGCTCGCGCTGGATGGTAGCAGTGATGGCCTGCATATGGGCCGAGCGCCCGCGGGAAAGCGACGCGAGCAGCAGCTTGTCCTCGATGGCCACATCCGAATCGAAGTAGGTGATGAGACGGTCCTCTTCTATTTCGAACTGGCGGCGCAGCTGCAAGTCCACGTGGATGGTGCGCCCATCGGCCACATAGGAGGTGGGGCCCATGGTCTGGTTGTAGTACACCTCGGCCACGGGGCTTCGCCAGTCCACGACCAGGCGCCGATAGTTCTCGTCCGAGATGCCCGCCGAGCCGATGTAGAGCTCTTTGGCCGGCGCCCCTTCCTTGAACTGCAGCGCGATCTTCGCGAAGTAGGGCTCGCGCAGGAGCACTTCCACGGCTCGCAGGCGCTCGGCCTGCACGGAGTTGGCCATGTCGTGGGCCTCGATGATGTTGTTCATGGCCACGATGTCGGCATGGGTCTCCAGGATGTCATCCCAGGTGGCGAAGTTCACGGCCAGCTCCTCGGCCATGGACTTCTTGTCCTCGGCGGCATCACGCGCCACGGCCTCCATGGCGGCTATCGCATCGCGGCCGATCTTCTCCAGCTTGCCGTAGGTCTCGCTCAGGTGCGCCTGTTCGGCGGCGAAGACGAGATCCGCGGCCTCCTGCCCGGTCGCGGCCGAGGGGCGACCAAGGTCGCCCCCTACGGAAGGGGCGCCGGCGCTCTGTTGCCCTTCCCTAGACAAGGATGCCCTCGCAGTGGTCGATCATGTGCTGCACGGCCTGGGCGGCGTTGCCCTCGAGCTTCTTCTTGCGCTCCACAAGCTCGCCGTCGACCAGCACCTCGTAGCTCACGCGCACCCAGTCGTAGCGCGTGACGGCCGTCGGCTCCTCGCGCGAGAGGCATGCCTCCACAGCGGTGTAGGGTTTCAGCTTCTGGGTGACGCGCGGGTTGTACATGACCTGCGGGCGGCCGGCCTCGTTCAGATAGGCGACAATGCGCTTTGTCTCGCCGATCTGGTTGGCGGCCAGGCACACGGCCTCGTCGCTGGCAAGCAGCGTCTCCACCAAATCGTCGGCGATGGCGGCGTCGGCGGCCGTGGCGGCATCGCAGGGCTTCGACAGGATTTCCTCGTCGGTGATAATCTCTCTGATCACAGGGGCTCCTTCGGGTTTGCGACGGCACGGGCCGCCGCGCTCGTGAAAAATGCGACTAAAGAGTATACACCACCGACGGCGCTCAAGGGCAACCATCCGCCAGACGAAGCGATCTGAAACAAACTCATGACGTAGCGCCCACGAGCCGGCGCGCGAAGCGCGGGCATAAGGTATGCTGAAGCCGAGCCATCGTCGCTCGCCGAACTGCCAACGCTTAAGGAGGTCGCCATGGCCGCGAAAAGCCATCGGGCGCTGAAAATCACCAGCATCGTCATCGGCGCCATCGTCGCCGTCGCGCTTATCGCGGTGGTCGCCCTGAACATTTATATGCGCGTCGCTTTCGCTCCCTTCTTCGACCGCGCGGAATCCCCCTTCGACATCCCGGGCATCAACACCGGCTTCGTCCCCCAGGACCTCGACCACGTGGAAGCCGACGACTCGTGGCTGTTCAGCGGGTACATGGCCGACCACTCCCCCTCGCCGCTCTACCGCCGCGCCGCCGACGGCACCATCGCGAAGTTCTTCGTCGCCCTGCCCGACGGCTCGGCCTACGACGGCCACGGCTCGGCCATCACCACCAACGAGCAGTACGCCTATCTGGCCTGCGAGGAGGGCTACCTCGTCATCCCCATGGATAGCCTGCTGTTCGCCGAGGACGGCGCCTGCGTGCAAGCCGCCGAGAAAGTGGACGTCGACTTCTCCCCTGCCTTCATGAACATCGAGCAGGGACAGCTCATGCTCGGGAACTTCTACTACCCGAATGACTACGAGACCCCCGAGGCCCACCACATCACCACGCCCGACGGCACCGAGAACCCCGCCGTCATGTACGCCTTCGCCGCCGATCCCACCCGTCCAGGCCGCTTCGCCACGGTGCCCGACAACGTGTTCTCCATCCCCGGCATGGTCCAGGGCACCTGCACGACCGACGACGGGCGCATCGTGCTGTCGGTCTCCTACGGCATCGCCCCTTCGCACCTGCTCGCCTACAACGTGAACCTCGCCGCGCCCGACGGCACCTTCACCACCGGTTCCGGCGACGAGGTGGAGCTGTTCTGCCTCGATTCCCGCAACCTGACGGAAGATCTGGTCGGACCGCCCATGCAAGAGGGCATCGAATCCCATGACGGGCGCGTCTACACTACCGACGAGTCGGCTTCCAACAAGTACATCTTCGGCAAGCTCTGCGGCGCCGGCCGCGTGTACGCCGTGCAGCTGTAGAGCCGCTACCCAATGGTCACGAGGCGATTTTGGAAGGCGACAGAGACCGTCGTGGGAAGGCCGCGCTCGGCGATGACGGCCTCGAAGGTGTCGCGCGGGAGCCGGTAGGTATTGTTCTCCTGGGAAACGTGCATGGCCGCCACCGCGCGCAAGTTTTCGTGAGCCAAGTTATCCAGGGCCTCGCGCGCCTGGTCGTTGGACAGATGCCCGCGCGCCGATGCGATGCGCTGCTTGATGACGTAGGGATAGGGGCCCATCTGAAGCATGCGCGCATCGTGGTTGCTCTCCAGAGCCAGCAGGTGCACGCCGGAAAGCGCCTCCCAGGCCGCATCGGTCACGACACCGGTGTCGGTCATGTAGCCGAGGGAGTCGCAACCGCTTCCGCGCTCTTCGAACCGAAACCCGTAGGAATCGGCCGCATCGTGGGAAGTGCGGAAGGGACGCACGGCCAGGCCGGCCAAATCGAGCCGATCGCAGGTCCCCCCCCGCCGAAGGCCCCGAACGCGGCGCCGACGCTGGCCACAGCCTCGCGCAGAGGCGCGGAGGCCGCGAACACCGCCTCGCTGGCGCACACCGCAGGATGCGCCCCCGCCTTCGCCAGCCCGCGCAGGACCACGCCGAGCCCCTTCGTATGGTCGCCATGGTCGTGGGTGATCACGACGGCCCGCAGCTTCTCCAAATTGAACCCGGCTTCCTCGGCCCGGGCGAAGAAGTCCCGCTTGCATATGCCGCAATCGACAAGTACCCCCTCGCCCGTCGCCGCATTCTCCACAATGGCGGCATTCCCGCCGCTGCCGCTGGCCAGTATATGCAGTCGAAGCATTAAGAATTTCTTTCATTTGAATTGCCATTGAAATGGAGAATAATTCTAAACATCCCCTTTATCCAGTTCAAGGACTCAGCCCAAAACGCCTTTTGCCCCAAACGCCCCGTCTTTAAAACCTAGCCTCAAATCAACGGTTTTACCTTAAACTTCGTCGATTTGCGGCTACCACCTCAACGCGAGTCGAAATTAAGGTGCCATCGACGCGACTTCATCGCCAAAAACCCATAACTGACTTGATTTTGTTCATATGCTCAAATTTTGCAGACATGACCTGTGCATTCCCGGAAGTTTCATTTGTCAAGATCACTCCAATTTCCCATCGACAATGTAGCAATAAGCTTTCCTCATTGACAACGACTCTTTTCGTCATGTTTAATGCACTTGCACAATTTGTGCGTCGCTGCTGATTCTTACCTTTGAAAGGGGTACCAATGAGCGATCCGAACGTGGTAGTGGCCCGCAACACCGACAAGGCGCCCGTGAGCGACCTGTATTCCCAGACGGTGGCGTTCTCCCACTACAACAACCTCTCCGCCCAGCTGCCCATCGACCCGGCGACGGGTGCCATCGTGGCGGGCGGCGCCGCCGAGCAGGCCGAGCAGTGCTTCAAGAACCTGCAGGCTATCGTGGAGAGCATCGGCCACGACATGAACGACATCATCCGCGTGTCCATCTTTTTGGCCGACATCATGGATCTGAACGCGGTGGAGAAGGTGCAGGCCTCCTTCTTCCCCACCTACCAGCCCGCCCGCACCGTGGCGGCCATCGACGCCCTGCCCCAGGGCGCACTCGTGTTCATCGAGGCGCTTGTCGATAACGGCGAGGGAACCCAGTCGGTCCCGCAGGCCGGCGACCTGGTGAAGCTCACCAACAACACCCACGCCGCCCCCTACGACGCCGGCTCCACCCAGACCGTGGCGTTCTCCCACTACAACAACATCACCATGCAGCTGCCGCTCGATCCCGGCACGGGCCGTCCCATCCTGGGCGACGTGGCCGCGCAGACCGCGCAGTGCCTCGCGAACGTGAAGGCCATCCTCACCTCCGTGGACGTGCCCTTCGACGACATCGTGAAGGTGACCATCTTCGTGAAGAACCTGGCCGATGCGAGCGTGGTGGACGACGTGTACAAGACGTTCTTCCCCGATTCCGGCATCGCGCGCGCCGTGAACTACCTGCCGGCCCGCACCGTGGTGCCGGTGAAGGATCTGCCCTACCACTGCGACGTGGCCGTCGAGGCCGTGGTCTCCCATGGCGACGGCACCCCGCCCCAGGCCATCGAGGATCGTCACGGCCTCATCATCGAGGCGTGCAACACCGACGCCGCTCCGAAGTGCCCGCTTGCCACCCAGTCCGTGGCCTTCTCGCACTACAACAACATCTCCGCCCAGCTGCCGCTCAATCTGTCCGGCAAGCTCATCGACGGCACCGTCGCCGAGCAGACCGCCCAGTGCCTCGCCTATGTGAAGGCCATCGTCGAGTCGGTCGACCACGCGGTGGAAGACATCGTGAAGGTGAATGTGTACCTGGCCGACATCGCCGATCTTGCCGCCATGAACGAGGCCTACGCCGCCTTCTTCGGCGACCACAAGCCGGCCCGCAAGGTCGTGGGATGCGGTGAGCTGCCCTTCGGCGCCCGCGTCATGATCGACGCCATCGCCGGCAACTGGGAGGGCACCCCGCCGGTGGCCTAAGAGCGCACCTCTTCGAACCGTCGATGCAAGAACGCGCGGGCCGCTCGTGGCCCGCGCGTTTCTATTTCTCTGGAATGTACTCGGCCAGAAGCGCTACCAACTCGTGGATGTTCAGCGGCTTGGTAGTCAGCGCCGTCATGCCGGCGTCGCGGGCGCGGCGCTGGCCCTCCTCGAAGGCGTCGGCCGTCTCGGCGATGATGGGCAGCGTGGCGGCGTCTGGCCGATCCAGGGCGCGAATCTCACGCGTGGCCTCGTCGCCGTCCATGCGGGGCATGCGCATGTCCATGAGCACGGCATCGTAGTAGAACGGCTCCACGGAGGCCACCTTGCGCACGGCCGCATCGCCGTCGCGCGCCTCTTCGGGCTTAAAGCCGTAGTCCTTCAGAATCTCCACCAGAATCTCGCGGGACAGATCGTCGTCGTCCACCACGAGCACCTTGCAGCCGGTAAAATCGCGCTGGCACCGCTCGGCCGCCGCCGCTTTCTCGCGGGCCTCGGCCAGCTCGTCGGCGTCGGCCACGCGCAGCGGCAGCGTGATGGCGAACGTCGAGCCGCGGCCCACGACGCTTTCCACCGCTATCTCGCCGCCCATAAGGTCGACGAGGCTCTTGGTGATGGTCATGCCCAGCCCCGTGCCCTCGGTCTTGTTGGCGTACCCGAGGCCATCGCGCTCGAAGGGCAGAAAGATGCGATCGAGGAACTCCGGCGTCATGCCGCAGCCGGTGTCGCTCACGGTCAAGCGATAAGCGCCGAAGCCGCGGGGCGCGTCGGAAAGCTCAGTGAGCGCCACGGTGACAAGCCCCCCGGAGGGCGTAAACTTCACCGCGTTGCCCACGGTGTTCACGAGGATCTGGTTCAGGCGCAAGGGATCGGTGACCACTTGGGGATGGGCCACGTTGTCCACATCGATCGTCAGATCGACGCCGCTGGCCGCCGCCTTCTCGCCGAACATGCCCTGCACCTCGATCACGGCATCCGGCAGGCTGACGATGTCCTCGTTGAAGGACATCTTGCCGCTCTCGATGCGGCTCACATCCAAAATGTCGTTCACCAGGCTCAGCAAGTGATCGCTGGACAGCATGATCTTGCGCAGGCAATCGCGCACACGATCGGTGTCGTTCAGGTGGTCCAGCGCGATGGACGCGAAGCCCGAGATGGAGTTCATGGGCGTGCGGAAGTCGTGGGACATGTTGGTGAGGAAGGTCGATTTCGCCTGGCTCGCATGCTCGGCCAAATCGAGCGCGTTCTGCAGCGCCACCTTCTGGCGCAGCTGCTCGCGCATCTCGCCGGTGACGTTGCGGGCCGCTAAAATGACCTTCGAATCGCGCTGGGGCAGGCGGATGATGCGCAGCTCCACGTACTGCTCCTCGTCGCCGAACAGGCGCCGATAGCCCACGGAGAAGTCGGTCTCCCCCGCTTCCAGGCGGCGCCACAAGGCCTCGCCGCCGATTTCCGCTCGCACCCGGGCACGGTCCTCGGCCACCACGAAGGTGTCGATGTAGCGCTCCATGGCGGCGGGATAGTCGCCCTCTTCCGCGCTGGCCAGGGCGAATTCCGCCGTCATCTCCTCGCCGCGCCGGTACACCTCGAGTTCCTGAGTTTCCAAATCGACCAGGTACAGCGCGAAGTTCTCCGCTCCCAGGCTGTCGATGATGTCGATGTACTGCTCGCTGCGCTCCTCGGCCAGCTTCGTGCGTGTGAAATCCTCCAGAAAGCCGAAGGCGAATCGCTCGGAGCGGTCGGTGTGATCGAGGCTCATGCGCAGCCACCGTCCGTTGGGAAGGCGTCCCTCCTGGTAGAAGGCCTCGCGTCGCTCGAGGAAGGCCTTCATCTTCTGACGCACCTCTTCGCTTAAGGTGCTGCCGAAGGTGAGGTCGATGAACTCGGTCAGGCTGATATAGTTGCTGTCCACGCCGCTTTGCTCGCGGGCCTGCTCCGTCAGAAGCATCTGACGGTAGCGCATATCGTAGAAGAACAGGCCGGCGGCCGCCTTCTCCATGGAGCGCTGGGCGGGCAGAATCCAGTCCGTCACGTCGTGGATGGTGAATCCGCACAGCCCCTCGGAAATGGGGAACACCTCGGCGCGGAAGAACTGCTGGAGCATCTCGGAAGGCGCCTCGAACTCCGAGGCGCGGCCCTCGTAGGCCGCCTCGTAGAAGTGGTCGAGCCAGATGGGATCGCCGCCCCACAGGGCGTAGGCCTCCTCGCCGAGCAGGTCCTCCGCCACATGCCCGGTCAGAGAGGCCGCCGCGGCGTTGATATAGCGATAGGCGAAATCATAGGGACGCCCCCGATCGTCAAGCAGCACTTCGGCGACACCGAAAGGCAGCGTGCTGCAGCCAAATGTCGTCTCCCAGGCTCTCAACAGTTCATCCACGGCAAAACTCCCCTTGACAGGTTTGTTGAAAAAATCCCATACGTTGCACTATTACAGTGTACCACTTTCTGAGCCAAAAGGTCATTTTATAGGAAATCTTACCCGTATAAAGATGGTTTCGCAAAATTCCCTTTCTTTGGTCACGTGCACAAAAAGGCCCTCCGCAACTGGCGAAGGACCTTACGATGGTCGTTATTGACAGACGTTTCAGCAGGTTGTCTAAGCCTCTGGCTCGGCTGCCTGGTTCTCGTCGCGCTGAACCTCGCTGGCCGCAGGCGGAATCTCGCCGCGCTTGAAGCGCATGACGTCGCCGTCCTGCTGCATCACGAGCTCCTCGCCTTCGAGCGTCGCCTCAGCCGAGCTGCCGTCGAAGGTGAGTTCCACCGTGGTGGCGTCCTTGGCGGTCCAGGAGCCGTCCATGTTGGTGCCCAGCACGCTGAGCACGGCAGAACCGCCCTCGTTCAATTGCAGGTAAACGGAAAGTCCCATCTCCTGGGCCTGGGCCAGCGTCTCCTCGGTGGCCTCCTGGCCATCGACGGTGCCACTCGTCAAAATCCAATCCCCCTGGAAGTTCGCGGCATCGTTGCCCGCCGGCGCACCGGCACATCCTGCCAGCGCCACGCACAGCGCGAAGGCGCATGCTGCCGCCCCGATGATCTTCGCCTTAAGCTTCATTCCCGCTCCTTTGATCGCATTCTTCGACGCCCATCGCGTCCCTTGCAGCCAGCGCGGTCATCTTATACGTAAGCGGCAGCATCAGCAATACTCATCTCCCATACGTTGGGCAACTGAGAAGAAGGGCTTTCACATCGCCCGCTTGTCTGCTATGGTGGCCCCAATCAGCGAAGAGCGCACCGAAGGAGACCTCATGGGAGACTACGCCAACCGGGTGTTCGCCGTCGTGCGGCGCATACCGCGCGGAAAGGTGGCCACCTACGGACAGGTGGCACGGCTCATCGGCGCCCCGCGCACGGCGCGCTACGTCGGTTATGCCCTGCACGCCAACCCAGAGCCCGGCACCGATCCGGGCTGCATCCCCTGCCATCGGGTCGTATTCAAGGACGGACGCATGGCCACCGGTTTCGCGTTCGGAGGCCCCGACGAGCAGCGAGGCATGCTCGCCGCCGAGGGGATCGCCTTCGACGAAGAGGGCCGCGTGCTCATGGAAGAGTTCCAGTGGGACGGCCGTCCGGAAAGCGCCGCACCCGGCGAGAACGACATGCCCACCGCGCCGCCCCCGGACTTCGACTGGGAAGCCGAACTGGCCGAGCACCCGCTGCACCATTGCGAGACCTGCGCCGCGCCGCGCCCCGACTGCAAAAAGGAACGCCACGCCTAGGTTCCCATTCGTTCCGAGGCGGGCGCCGGTGCGCACATTCGCCATTTGGCAACGGGTCTCCCCTGGCTCGATGACCGTTTCCTGACAAAAGGTGCCACCGTGCCCGGCGCGGATTACCATGGGTCTTCGGAACCGCCGACTCCTTCGCCTTCCCGAAAGAACCGACGGCATCCTGTCGCACATCCCAACGCATCAAGGAGGCGTCATCATGGAAGATAAAGAGTTGCTCGAGAAGATCATCGCGAAGCAGAGCGTCATCATTCCGGCCATGGAAAAGACCGGCGAGACGAAGGACATCCCCGAGAAGTTGCGCCACGCCATGGCCGCGGCCGAGGAATGGGCCGACGTCATCGAGAAGAAAGAGGGCCGCGACAAGGAAGCCCGTCGCTGGCCAGTGAAGCAGTTCGCCGAAGAGGCCCACGAGCACATCGCCCTGTTCGATCACGAGACGCGCCAGCAGATCCAAGAGTACTGCGAGCTGGTGGCCCGCCTCCCCTACGATGACGACGCCCCGCTCGGGGTGTAGGGCGCATCTGCAAGAACTCCATCAAGCTGCCTTAACCCTGCACCTTCTCGGCGCGCTGGGCTTGCATCCAGTCGGCGAGCTCGGCCATGCCCTCGCCGGTGCGGGCGCTCGTGACGAAGATGTCGAGCGCGGGGTTCAGGAGGCGCGCCTGCTCTTTCAGGCGATCCATGTCGAAGTCCTCGTTCAAGGGCAGGTAATCGCATTTCGTGACGATGAGCGCGTCCACGGCGGCGAACATGGGCGGGTACTTCATGACCTTGTCCCAGCCCTCGGGCACCGACAGCAGCATGACGCGGGTGTGGGCGCCGGTGTCGAAGTCGGCCGGGCACACGAGGTTGCCGATGTTCTCAAGGAACAGGTAGTCGAAGCGATCGCCGTCGAAGGCCTCGAAGGCCATGGTGACCATGCCCATCTCCACATGGCACACCCCGCGGGTGTTCAGCTCCACGGAGGCGACGCCGGCCTCCTTGATCTTGAGGGCATCCACGTCGGATTCCAGGTCGGCCTCGATGACGCCGAGGGCCTCGACGCCCCGGGCACGCAGCTCGCGGATGAGCGCGAGCAAAAGCGTCGTCTTGCCGGCGCCCGGGCTCGCCATGACGTCCACGAAGAACGTGCCCTCCTGGGCGCGCGCCGCGCGGAAGGCGTCGGCCGCCTCGTCGTTGGCCGCCAGGATGTTCTTCTTCACTTCGATGACGCGCGTCTGATCCATGATGCCTCCTTCGCCGGCGCCGAGCCCTGCCGCCCGGCGCCTTCCAAATACTGTTCAGTTCCATAGTAACGGGCGCAGCGCCCTTTGGGCAATGCAGAAAGGGAATCGGCTATGCGGATTGCCGAATGCGCATCGCCGCGTTCGCGCATGGGCAAGCAAGCGCGCGGATTACCTGGAAAACCATGGATATCGCAGCCGATGGAGCGCTTCGGGACGATCGGCATTGCGTTTTTGAGAGCGCGACGGGTTGCCCGCCGGCGCCGCTTCCTGTAGCCTTGTGCCTGAAAGGAGCGCGGGGCGAGCCTTTCCCCGAAGCCTTCCCTTTAAGACACTCGCCTCCCCTGCCGTGAACGAACTTGCCATCCTGGATGCCATCCAGCCCATCCACACACCCTGGCTCGACGCCCTTGTTGCCGCCTATACGAGCACGAGCGACGTCGGCCAGATTTGGATCCTGCTCGGCATCGTGCTCGCCATCATTCCAAAGACGCGCAAGCTGGGCGCGGCCGTCCTCGTCGCCGTTCTCATCGGCGCCATTGTCACGAGCGGCATTCTAAAGCCCCTGATCATGCGCCCGCGACCGTGCGACGTGAACCCGCTCGTGCCCATGATCGTCGATCGGCCCCACGGCTCGTCGTTTCCCTCCGGGCACGCTACCGCCGCCTTCGCCGCGTTCGGGGCGCTGCTTTTCTCGAAGGGGCCCAAACCTCTTGTCATCGTCGTCGGCATCGGCGCGGTGCTCATGGCGCTCACGCGGCTGTACTGCTACGTGCACTACCCCACCGATGTGCTGGCGGGGACCGTCGTCGGGCTGCTCGCGGGATTCGCCGCCGCCAAAATCGTCGAAGCGGCAAGCCGCAAACTTCAGGAACGGCGATCGCAATCGCACACTTAGGCGCCGACGCGCGAAACGGGCACGCGAGGAATCACCTTGAGACCGAAGCCCCTATCCCTCTCGCACCTTCCCGGTCACGGGGCAGGTGATATACCCGTCGCGATGAAAGTAGTGCACGAGGAAGCCCACGCCGGCAAGCGCGAGCGCGATGCCGAGACCGGTGTAGAAGAAGGCGATGAACCAACCCGGCACCAGATGGAAGGAGCGCAGGGCGATGCCGCCGCCCATCATGACGGCCATAATGAGGTAGCCGCGCACATCGAAGAACTTCAGCACGTGCATCTTCTCCTCGCCGTAGCTGCGGATGCGGGCGGCATGCTTGCCCACCAGCTTGGAGAACATCATGTGGAAGACGACGAAGGTGGCGGGGATGCCGATGAGCAGAAGCCACGGGTTGCCGTTGCCGGCCGCGATGGCCTCGATGCCCATGCGGGCGACTTGGCTTCCAGCGATGAGCCACACGGCCGCCGCGATGAGCAGCAGGTACTTCGAGCGAACTTTGAACATGGCGAGTTTTCCTTTGGCTGAATGCCGCTGCGACGCGCTCGTCTCTTTTCGGCGCGGGCACCGCGCGGCCACTAGTTTTTCCTGGGCACCATAGCACCCGCGCCCGCCCACTTCCATAAGGCACATGGTCTCGACAGCAAAATTTCAACTTGCGGAAACCTTATAGGGGCCACACGCATCCGCGTCAGTCGAAATGCGATGCGGGGCAGCAGTTCGGCCCGATCCCCGCGTATTCTGCGATGGCCAATTCTGGCAAGTTCTAGACGAGCGGCTCGATGTAGGCGATCGGCGCGACCACGACGCGGCCGCAGTGCGCAGGGCCATCTCCGGCGGTAAGACCCGGCTTCGGCACGATCATCGTGGCGGTGAGGTCGGCGCGCACGACATCTTTCGCCGCGCGGCCCATCTGGGCCGAAAGCCCGCTCGGCACGTCGGCGGCCACCACGAACGTGCCTCGGTCGCGGGCAGCGTTGAGAGCGCGGATCCAGCCGTCGAAGGGCGCCTTCACCGTCTCGTGGGCGAACCCAGTGCCCAAAAGGGCATCGATGGCGAGCGAGGCGCCGTTAAGCAGGGCCGACACCTCCGCGTCCGTCGGCGCGAGAACCACCTGGCTGTGCGCGCTCAGGGACGCCGTC
>OGQN01000993.1_pt1 | contig 24245 bp, 17 predicted proteins | sample 1553231 | NCBI WGS metagenome assembly OGQN01 (sample SAMEA2579950, study PRJEB22360) | human gut metagenome | biome: human gut; feature: human-associated habitat; material: faeces | place: Denmark | collected 2008/2010 | reverse complement strand
TTCCAAAAATTTTCTTTTCCAAAAAGCTCATTGGCACGTTGGTCACAAATGCGATCGCTCCGCCAAGTACAAAAGGAAATGCGATCCCCCATATTGCTTTCAGCACATCGAGCACCACATCAAACTTCCACAGGGCGACCACAAGAAATGCTGTAAACACAATAAGCTCCCGAATTTTTTTTACAGATATTTTACTTATATCCACTATCGTTCTCCTCTTTTTCCTAATTTCATGCGTATCCATTTAAGCAGCTGAATGATCGGAAGACTTGCAAACGCATACAGATATACACAGCCAAGCTGCATCAGATCCAACGTCTCTACTTTAAACAGGAGATGAAATCCTGGAACCGTCAGTACAACGGTAATGAGTACTGCCCCTAGTACAAATGCTCCCTGAAGCCATTTATTATTAAAGAAACGTTTTGTAAAGATAACCGGATGATCCGATTTGCAGTTGAATCCATGGAACAGACGTGCCAGACAAAGTGTTCCGAAGGCATAAGTACTGCCAAGCAGTGCACCATTCTGATGATATCCTGTCAAAAATCCGATCATCGTCATCATACCGATCACCAGTCCTTCCAGACCGATTTTACCAAGAAAATCCTTTGTCAGTATTGACTCGTCTGCTGATCTTGGTTTCTCATTCATCACCTCACTGCTGTGCGGCTCCACGCCTAATGCGATCGCCGGAAGACTGTCTGTCAAAAGATTGATAAACAGCAGATGTACCGGTGCAAAAGGAACCGGAAGTCCTGCAAGGGATGCACAAAGAACTGCCAGGATCGCACCAAAGTTTCCGGACAGAAGAAACTGGATTGCATACTTGATATTCTGATATAAATTTCGTCCATTTTCCACTGCTTTTACAATTGTTGCAAAATTATCATCCGTAAGCACCATTGCTGCGGCATCCTTTGCGACCTCGGTTCCGGTCACTCCCATTGCAACACCAATATCTGCCTGCTTCAATGCCGGAGCATCATTCACACCGTCTCCGGTCATTGCCACGATCATCCCCTTCTCCTGCCATGCACGGACAATACGGATCTTGTGCTCCGGTGACACTCTTGCATACACAGAAATATTCGGGACAAACTCCTTCAGCTGCTCATCACTCATATTTTCAATATCAGCACCTTCGCAGGCCTCTGACAGATCATGTAGGATCCCGATCCTTTTTGCGATTGCCGCTGCTGTGATCTTATGATCTCCCGTGATCATGACCGGCCGGATCCCCGCTTTTATACATTCTGCAACTGCAGCCTTTGATTCTTCCCTCGGCGGATCCATCATAGCGATCAGGCCAAGAAATACCAGATGATTCTCATCTTCTGTCGTCAATACATGCTTCTCCGGAATTTCACGATAGGTAAATGCCAGTACCCGTAACCCTTCCATTGAAAATTCCTGATTCTGGCGCCGGATCATTTCTTTATCTGCTTCTGTGATTTCCCGAACTCCGTCCTTTGTCCAGATCCTGTCTGTCAGCTCCAGAAGCCGGTCAACCGCACCTTTTACGATCATCCGGTTTTCATCATCAATTCTGTGAAGTGTTGACATCATCTTACGGTCACTGTCAAAGGGAAGCTCTCCTTCCCTTGGATAAAGCGTTCTTACCTCTGCAGCCTCGATTCCGTACCGGCTGCCCAGATTGATCAATGCCGTTTCCGTCGGATCTCCGATCTCCACTCCATTTTCATTTGTTGAATCATTACATAAAATGCTGTAGTCCAAAAGACATCTCTGCGCCGGATCTGCTACATCAATTGCATCTGCTGTGATTCTTTTTCCATCAATATAATAATCTTCTACTGTCATTTTGTTCTGTGTGAGTGTTCCGGTCTTATCCGAACAGATAACAGAAACGCTTCCAAGACCTTCCACAGCCTGAAGCTTACGAATGATCGCGTGCTCCTTTGCCATCTTCTGTGTTCCGAAAGAAAGGACGATCGTCACGATGGAGCTTAAAGCTTCCGGAATCGCTGCGACTGCAAGTGCTACTGCAAACATAAATGCACTGCTGATCTTCTCACCGCGGAATACACTGATCGCAAACAGAATTCCGCAAAATATCAGGATCAGAATGGAAAGCTTCTTTCCAAAATCATCCAGATTCGCCTGAAGTGGCGTCTGTTTTTCCGAAGTCGATTTCAGAAGTCCCGCAATCTTTCCAACCTCTGTCTGCATTCCTACATTCGTTACAACCGCTCTGCCACGCCCATATGTGACAAAGCTTCCGGAAAACAGCATATTTGTCCGATCACCAAGCGGTGCTTCCTCCAAAATAATGTCCATACTCTTTTCAACCGCAAGACTTTCTCCGGTAAGGGCACTTTCATCGACCTTAAGGCTTACATTTTCAATCAATCTTCCATCGGCCGGGATCATATCACCTGCTTCAAGAAGGATCACATCTCCTACAACCAGTTCTCTTGCCGGGAGCTGTACCGCCACACCATCACGTAATACCTTTGCCTCCGGTCCGGAAAGCTTCTTTAAGCTCTGCAGGGACTGCTCAGCCTTTACTGTCTGCACAGTTCCCAAAATCGCATTGATCGTAATAACGATCACGATAACTGCTGCACTTTCCACATCTCCAAGCATACCGGATATCACTGCCGATGCGATCAGGATCAGCACCAGAAAATCCTTATACTGTTCAAAGAAGATCTGCAAAATACTTTTTTTCTTTCCTTCTGCAAGCTCATTCCATCCGCACTTCTCTCTGGACCGTCTAACCTGTTCATCGGTAAGCCCTGATTCCCTGCTTTCCACACGCTCGAGAACTTCTTCTGATGTCTGCTGATAAATTTCTTTCATTACCTTTGCCTCCTTTTTTGCAAATATTCACCAACTGTAATTTTTTTATGCAATAAAGGATTTTTTTGATAAAAGGATATAAAAAAAGAAACCCTTATTGCACAACAAAAAATGCAATAAAAGTCTCACCATTTCCCTGCAGCGCCGGATGTTTCCACCGTACTGACGACACTGCAAACGCAGATTTCCAAACGTAGGTTACTCCCCTTTATCAGTTTTAATAGTATAACAGGATCGGTACCTCTGTCAAGATACTTTATAAATCACACCTTTCAAATATGATACTCCGGTAACAGAAAAACTCCCATTTTTTGAATGGAAGTTTTTCTGTTACCCTGAAAGTATTATAGGCCTGCAGCCGTTTTATTACCTTTTAAGATTTATTACTTTGATCAGCTACAATATTACCCTGCACAACTCTTCCCTGGTCTTTTCCTTTTCTCAGTCCTCGAACTACCTGTACATTTCCAAGAATCAGATAATCCATTTCTCTCTTAGTGATTTTCGCAAAATTTTTCTTTGAAACAAAATAGAAGGTAACTCCCATCAACACCCACACGATCAGTGCTGCAAAGGACTGTGGAGCCATGAATGCTGGAGAACCGGGCACGATCAGAAGCAGTAATATTACAACAGAGATCACGCAGCCGCCCATTGCTACTGCCGGATGGATTTTATTTGTATCTGTATCATCGCCATATTTTTTCAGAAGAATATAAGCACCTGCACAGGTAAAGAAATATCCGAACGCAGTACCTACGGAACACATATCTACAACCCAGCCGATCACTTCTCTGCCGAAAAATGGGCAGATACAGCAGATAATCATGGTAAACCCAACACATATGGACGGAGTTTTATGCTCCGGATGAACCTTTTCAAAAGCTGACGGAAGCATTTTTGCTCTTGCCATACCAAATAAAAGACGGCTGGATGTCATAAAGAATCCGTTCATACCGGTAAAAATCCCCATGCACACTGCCAGTGCCACAAAGCACACACCAACTTTTCCCATTGCAAGATCAAGAACTGCACCTGTATGCCATTTTACAAGAGTTCCATTCGCATCTGTCATAGTCAGAACCTGCTGCCAGGGAACAACACAATCTGTCACCAGTGCCATTGCACCATAGATCAAAGCACCTACGATCAATGCTGAAATGATCAGCATTTTGCACTTCTGTGGTGGAAAATCATATTCTTCTGCCGCCTGTGGAATACAGTCAAATCCTACATAAAGGAACGGAGCCAATGCCAGGATAGATACAAAACCACTTCCAAGAGACTTGCCTTCGGCTCCGTATGCCGGCTGCAAGTTTGAAGCATCAAAATGTCCTGTTGCGATCACACCAATGACTGATACAACAACCGCTGCACACATGATAAGGACCATCGCAAGCTGAAGATTTCCTACAGATTTCGCACCTTTGTAATTCATGATCCCGAAAAGTATGATAAAAAACAGGGATAATCCGACTTCACCCATATATACATCATATCCTGCAATTGTATACAGGTAACCTCTGTTAAAGACTCCAGGAAAAATATAGGATGCCAATACCGGAAGTGCCGTTGCATTCAAAGCTACAATAGACAGATATCCAAGCGACAGCATCCATCCGCATATGTACGAAGCAGTTCTTCCAAAGCCTTTATATGCATAGGCAAATTCACCACCCGCTACCGGGAATTTTGCGATCATATAAGAATAGCTGTAGCCTACCACGATCATTAAAAGACCGCCTGCCAGAAATCCCAGAAACAGCGGGAGCGGTCCACCTGCACGTTCTGTCCAAAGGCCACCCTGTATAAAACATCCCCATCCAATGATGGAACCGACTGCAACTGCCCAGATTGAACCAGGTCCCATGGATTTTTTTAATTTTGTTCTTTTATTTCTTTCACCCATATATATCCTCCTGCTTCATCAAGCATATCATTCATCATCATCTTCTCTGGTTTCTTCACTGATCGTATATGCCTCACTGATATCGGAAACAAAAATTTTTCCATCACCATAATGTCCATACTGCCCACTCTTTGCACTGTTAATGATAATATCTACAACCTCATCTTTTTCTTTGTCCCCAACAGTAATATACAGCATGTTTTTGCCATTTCCTGATAAAGGACATCCCCTACTTGAATTCCTTTTTCCTTACCTCTTCCTGAAATTGCCCATTTTGAAAAAGCAAAATATCCTTCCTGCTCCAGTGCTTTGATGACATCCATCACTTTCTCAGGTCTTACGATTGCTGTGATCAGTTTCATAATCCTTCATCTCCCATCCATAAATACAAAAAGAGCCCAGATACCAAAGTATCCGGACTCCATCGTCTCTCTTTATATTATCATTATTTTTTTCAATATTCAATCAAAATCTTTCACTTTCCGGCCAGATATCGATACATCTCATCCAGCATCTCGTCTGTGATCTCTACCGGATTGTTATAAAGGTTCGGGTGTCTGCTGATGCGAACCAGATCCGCAATCTGATCATCATCAAGCTCCAGATCCTTCAGATCACACCGCAATCCCATTTTTTTCTTTAATTCAAGAACTGCATCCGCCATCTCTTCTGCATCTTTGAATCCAATCCTTCTGGCAAATTCCTCTACACGTTCACCACCTTCGCCTTTTGCATTGATTCTTATAAAATAATCCAGGGTCAGGCCACACGCCTCGCCATGCGGGATGTGATAAATATTGGTCAATGGAAATGAACACGCATGGGACGAAGTGGTTTTCGGTAAAGTAAACGCCAATCCTGCGATCAAAGATGCTTCGCACATTTTCTCCCTTGCTTTCTCATCATCGGGCTTCCTGTATGCTCTGTAAACATATTTGAATACCAGTTCTGCTGCATGCATCGCAAGTACATCACAGATCGGCTGATGACCTTTGCTCCAATAGCCTTCGATCGCATGGGAAAGAACATCAATTCCTGTTCCTGCCGTAACCTGCGGTGGCATTGTATAAGTAAGTTCCGGATCAATGATAGCTGCTGCCGGATAAAATCCCTCTGATACGATCGGCGCTTTTTTTCCATTTGCATGATCCGAAAGAACTGATACACAGGTCACTTCACTTCCTGTTCCTGCAGTCGTAGGAACTGCGATCAGTGGAAGATGTTTCTCCGGCATTGCTACTCCGGTTCCATGATACTTACGGATGGAATCCGAAGTCAGAGCTACACTGGCAGCTGCTTTGGCACAATCCATGGGACTGCCTCCACCCAGTGCTACCACAAATCCGATATTTTTCTGCCGGATCACTTCCGCACAGGCATCTACCTCTACAACGTCCGGGTTTGGAGAAACATCTCCAAAAGAAGCAACGATCATTCCTTCTGACTCTTTTATGACCTTTTCGGCAAGACCGCTTTTAAAGAAAAACGGTCCTGCCACCAGAAGGCCTCTTTCGCAGCCAAGCTCTCTGGCTATTTCTTTGATTTCTTTTACTCTACCTTTGCCGAAATGAATTTTTACCGGCTGTAGATAATCCCAGTTCATAGGCTACCTCCTGCTTTATCAGTCACAAAATTTTTCATCGACCATTGTAAGCACTTCATCAAGGATCGGGAGATACTCTTCCAGCTCCTCTTTCGTGATGATCAGTGGCGGACAGATTTCAATAAAGTTCTCACGTCCGAAGGTTGCAAAGCCACGTTTCTTTAATTCTGCAAATATCCACGGCATTACCGGTCCGGGTACGCCGTATTCCTGCATCGGTTCTCTGGTTTCTTTATTCTTGACTACTTCAAGTGCACCGAACAAACCGATACATCTTGCTTCACCAATACATTTATGCTTCTTTACCATCTCATCCATAAACGTAGCAACGATCTCGTGCATCTCAGCTACATGGCCCTCGATGTCGTATTCTTTATAATATTTCATTGCTGCTACACCAGCCGCACATGCAAGTGTATGTCCACTGTAAGTAAGTCCGCACTGAAGAACATTTTCCTCAAAATACTCCGCAACCTTTTTACTTACAATACATCCGCCCAGCTGTACATAACCACAGGTAACACCTTTTGCAAATGTAATGATATCCGGTTTCATGTCGAAATTCATAAATGCAAACATTTTTCCTGTACGGTAAAATCCTGCCATAACCTCATCACAGATCAGAAGGATTCCATATTTGTCACAAAGTGCACGAACACCTTCCATATATCCGTCTGGAGGAAGAATGACACCGTTTGCACCTACTATAGACTCCATCAGGATCGCTGCCACATTTCCGGGGCCTTCATATCTGAGCTGCAGATCCAGCGCATCCAGATATTTCTTCGTTACCTCTGCATCATCAACTCCTTTTGTATATCCGTCACGATACATCTGAGGGTTCATAAAGTGTACGAATCCATTTGCACCACCGATCTCTGCTGCATATCTTCTCCAGTCACCGGAAGCATTGGATGCTCCAAGTGTAGCTCCATGATAGCTTCTGTAGCAGGAAAAGATCTTGGTTCTTCCGGTTACCATACGTGCCATTTTTATAGCATTCTCATTGGATTCTGCTCCACCATTTGTGAAGAAAACTCTCTTGTATGTATCTGCTCCTGCTGCTTCTACAAGCATTTTTGCCAGCATACTCTTAGGCTCGGATGCATATGCCGGTGCCATGAAGCACATCTTATCAGCCTGTTCCTTGATCGCTTCAACGATCTCCGGAAGCTCATGTCCGAGGTTGGAACACACCAGAAGTGAAGCCATATCTGCATATTTTTTTCCATCATAATCGTAAAAATAAATTCCCTCAGCTCTTTCTACCGGTAAAGTATCTGCTCCTGATCTTGCCCATGACTGCATCACATAATCTTTGTGCATCTGTGCTACTTCTTTTCCTGTTAAACTCATAATAACTTCCTCCTCTTTATCTGTAATTCAGTTTTAAATATTGTTCATTTTTGCGGTAAACAAACTTATTATTTGTTGTAGAATAAGAAAAGCGCCCGGCCCACATTCATTTGTGAACCAGACGCCTTTGTCTTATCTGAGTCATATATTACTCTCGACACTGGCTGTCTGCAATAGACATCTATCCAATTATTTTTGTGCTGCAGCACAATCGTTATTATTCTGCTGCCGCATTTTCCTTTTACATTTCATTCATCTGATATAACAGGAAACCCAGCCTCAGCTGAAAACGCACATCAAAATCAGAAAGATTTTTTCCAAGTATCTCAGCGGCCTTTCCAAGCTTATAATTAATTGTATTTCGATGTACGATCAATTCCTGTGACGCACTTTTGACACTGCAGTCGTTAGCCAGGTAGCACTGAAGTACTCTGACCAGATCTGAGTGGTTCATCTCATCATATTCATACAATGGAGCTACTGTATCTGCCAGATATTCTTTTATTGCTTCCTTATCTGTAAGTGTGAGCAGTACCCTGTAAATCCCAAGATCTTTGTAAAAAATAATCTTTCCGCCATCTGTGCTTTGCTCGCCCGGAACCTGACAGACACATAATAGATCAGACATTTTTTCCGCAAACTGATAGCTCTTATAAATCTGCCTGATCCCGGAAATCTGCTTACTTACACTTACAAAAATCTGTTCCTTCTGACATACCATCCTGCATAGTATCTGAAAAATCCTCTCTGTAGTTTTTCTGCATGCTTCATCAGAATAATCACACAAAACCAGAAGAATCTGCTTATCCTGGGCACAACACAAAATCCCATTATAATTACAGCGGATATGACTGCTCAGTTTAGATAAAATCTGCTCTAGCCTTGTTCCTGTTACACGATCATTGTCTTCCAGAACACACACATTCACAACCGTATATGCACTGTCTGTAAAATACCCTTTTCGCATCAGTGCCGAAACATACAGTTCTTCCTGGGCCGGACATAAAAAGGCATTGTTCAGTGCCGTCGCAACCTCAATTGCGTTCTGCTGCTCTTTTGTTATTGCAAAACATATGATCCGCATGATTTCAGCCATTCGAACCCTCCACGGTACTTCAAATACCGGGAATCCCTTTTCATTTGCAAAATCAATAACATCCTGTCCGATCTCACTGATATAAGGCCCTGTATTGATCACGATTCCACTGGCTTTGTTTCGCCATACTTCCTTTACCAGACGAAGAAGAGTCAGATTTTCATTCAATCCTAATCCAGTTGTAAAAGTAAGCTCCTGTCCCTGCAGAAATGCAGAAATCGTGTCGCTGTCTACCATATGCGTCCATGACACTTCATGATCCAGTCCTGTCTCACCTGCTACCAGCTTCATCTCCAGATGCTGTACCTGTTTTATGATCTCACGCAATGTTACTGCCATATTTATACACCTTTCTCCACCGCAGCTTCCTGTGATCAACTGCATCAGACGATCAAAGATACTCCAGATATCAGAAGCAGTATATAAGTCAGATTCAGAAATACCTTCTGAGATACTTTACATACCAGCTTTTTACCTAACCATGTAGCTATAAGTAATGGCAAGATACTGATACAGATCAGTCGAATATCTGCCGTTCCAACCAGGCCGCTCCTGAACTGGGTAACCATCAGAAAAAAATTCAGCACCACCCATACAGGGGCCACTGTCGCACGAAATTCTTCTTTTTCTTTCAGTACCTGTGTTGCATAGATCACAAGTAAAGCCCCTCCTGATACAAACATACCATGAATTATCCCTGCCAGGATCAGAACTATCCACAAAATGAGATCCGGAAGTTTTTTCTCTGTATGGATGCACAGATTCTTTAATGCAACTACGACGATTATGATTCCATATATTGTCAGAAGAATATTTTCAGATTTCACGATCCGGCAGATCTGTATCCCTGCAAACATTCCAAACAACATGACCGCAGACATCTTAAGCAATTCTTTCCAGTTTATATGCCGATATCCGGTCACTGCGATCATCAGTCCGGACAGCCAGGCCATAACATTCAGGACCACCTTTGCATGATCCAGCCCAAGCAAATAAACGGAGGGCGGCATCGCCAATACCGTACCGGCAAACCCTGTGATAGCCTGAATAACATTAGAAACAAACAATACAAGCAAAAATAACAATTCTTTCATAGAGCATTCTTCCTTTTCTGTATTATCTGTTTACCGCACACTCTTTATCACTGCTGATAAAATAAAAAGACGCTTTGCGATAATGACTGCAAAACGTCTTTGTTTTCTACATTCTCGATTTTAACACGCTAAAAGGCAAAAGTCAACAGTTGCCTTTCTCCATTACCTTGACACATTCTTTTGTATTATTATTTTTTACTATTTTTCTTAATGACAGCTATGGCTTCCACATCCATGCTCGCCACATGTATGTCCTTCCCCGTGGCTGTGCTCATGATGAGAACATTTCACATCCGGATTATACTCCAGTGTTTCATTGATAAAAGCTTCTACTGCTTCATCCGCATCTCCGGAAACTCCTCCGAAAAGCTTGATGCCTGCTGCCGCTAACGCTGTCTGTGCGCCGCCTCCGATTCCGCCACAAATCAAAACATCTGCATTCAATGCATTAAGAACTCCTGCCAATGCGCCATGTCCGCTTCCATTCGTATCTACTACTTCTGAATGTACTACTTTTCCTTCCTCTACATCGTAAATCTTAAATGTCTCTGTGTGTCCAAAGTGCTGGAAAATCTGTCCATTTTCATACGTTACTGCTATTCTCATGATACCTTCTCCTTTTTCCGCTGCATATTTTTGGTAAATTTCCTGTTTGTAACATCCTCCAAGTCCACAATTACTGCTCTGACCATCACAGATTTTGAAATCTCCACCTTCAATTTTAAGCGGATATCCATCAATGAGTGCATCTGCTATTTTCTTCCTGGCAATCTCATAAATTCGTTGAACGGTTGTTCTTGCGACTTGCATAGATGCTGCGCACTGCTCCTGACTATAACCTTTCTTGTCCAAAAGACGGATGGTTTCATACTCATCTACCGTCAGAACAATAGGTGTTTTTTTCTCAGTATCATCTGCCGGAAAGAATTCTAAAACATTGGGGAAATGGCAAACTTTTCTGCATTTTACTGGTCTCGGCATAAACTGCTCCTTTCTTGCTTTTCTTATATAATAGTTCTATAAAAGGCATATGTCAATAATGTTTTTGACATATGCCCATATAACTCAGCTAATAGTATTATATACAGCATAAACTTCTCCTCACGACACATATATTTCGATGTTTTTCCGCAAATCAATTATTGATAATGGAATAGAAAAAACAGTCTGTCATAACAGAAATTAATCCCATCAAAACAGACTGTTCTTTTTCCTTTACAAATATTACATTAATGAGGTTCCTGCCTCATGCTCATAGAATCTCTTTATTATCACCTGCACCGGTTTCTCACATATTTCATAGCTGTCGTCCTTCCATGCCTCGGAAGCAGAAGGCAGCTTTGGTGCCCACTCCCATAAAGCAAAGCCACGAAGCCATGGTCGTTTCTTACAGGCCTCAAACATTGCGCGATACCATTCACACTGTTCTTCCAGGCGAAGTTCTCCCTGCAATTAAATGTCAAAAGGCAGTGCGAAAAAATAATTGCAATTATTCAAACTCTTTATGACCCAAACATCACTTAACTTATTTTATTTAAGTTTCGGTCGAGTATGGGGCATATTTATATATCAATTACACTATTTATTTTGACCTACTGAATGGTTGTTGCCAAACTGTTGCCATGGGAATATTATAACTTGATGATACCTGAATGACAAGTTAATTTTCATTTTTTGCAACTACAAATTCTCTCCTCCCTCAATATCGTCGCTTTCAAACATATTCCTGTGGTATGATTCATTTTCATCATCTTCAAAATCATCAAAATCAAACAAAACCGATCTATTTCCAATCAATGCCAATAATTCCTTACGCTCTTTTCTTTTCTTTATGTCTTCCATTTCTTCATACAGCTCGTCTACATAATCTATCAACCAATTATTGACTTTTCCCTCACATAAATCAGCTAAATAATCATTTACTAGTGCATCATCCATTTCCAAAGATTCCATATCATTCAGTAATCTAAAAGCACCAGACTCTCGCTTATTCTTATACATATAGAGCAGTAGCTCTTTTATTGAATTTTGTTCAATAACCATCTGCTCATAAAAAGATCTTCTTTGAGTTGATAAAAAGACTCTTGCAGCATTTGAATACGAGTCAATCTCATATGTATACGTATTAATATCTCTTGCCTTATGTTCTATTAATTCAAAATAATATCTAGCCAATTTTCCCAATTCATTTATGTAAAAACGTTTGAATGCATCAAACTGGATCAAAGCACATGGCTCATCAAAATTAAATTTTCCATTTTGTTTTTTCAAAAAACTAATAAATAACTTTCTCAACTCACTACTATTTTTTCCCGGTATATAATTTGCATATCGGTAATTATTATAATAATTAGAAAAAACTCCCAAAAGACTTCTTCCATTTTTTGAAAGTTGTTCTGTAGTATATTTCTCAATTTCTTTTTCTAATTCATGATGGTTATGTTCTACAAGGCACTTTGGAACAGATTCCTTATCAGTTGGATTTTGTAGAACAAGACACAAATAAATTTTTTGTAACCGTTCTATACCAACTGCTCCGGTATACAATATGATATTAATCTCATATTGATTATTTAATCCAGTTATCGACATTGTTTTCTTTGCTGATTCATATATAAATTCTCCAGAAATCTCTAACTCGCGTCCCATGTTAATACTTTTGAAATCCCATATTTCATCTACCAACATCTCATCACCACCTTTATTATCATCTTATATTCAAAGATATCTTTCAAAAAAATCCTGTATTCTCTTCTTTGTGTATTTATCCTCAACCTCTTTTAATATGTATATCGACAATTCATTTAGCGAACGTGTAAGTGCTACATAAAGTTTATTCTTTGTTTTATTCGTCTCTGTATTATTGTTAAATAAATGTGCTGCCAAGTCATTTGTGAGAATGAATAAACACTTCTCACCCTCCATTCCCTTTATGTAGTCTATAGATTTTACAAAAATCTTATCTTCTTGTTTTATTGGGCTTTCATCTTCAAAAAGATTTATGATGATGCCATATCTTCTTGAATCTATTTTTTCCCAATTGCTCAGTAATGTCATTGCATCTTTTTTCTCTCTAGTACTCCTGTACTTTTCAATCATCTTCCCTGCATAATAATACGCTACTTTTTTAACTGTCTGAGCATCTTTGGTTGGATGATTCTCAAACAGCAATGGTTCAAGCTCTTCCGCTAAATTCTCTCTTATGTTATTCTTCTTGTAGTCGTGTGTTTCATACACCCCTTGCTTCTGGGATATATACATCAAATCATATTTTTGTCTTTCAATTAATGTGTGGCAATCAATTTCACTTTCATAATATACTGATAATTGACCGGAGTCCTTTTCAGATTTCTGCTTTTCATTTTTATCTACCAAACGATTTGACAGTTCTAAATGTAATTGCGGACATCTATGACATTCTGATATATATCTAACATTTTGTTCGTATATAGACATAAGATTTCTTAAGCATTTAAATCCTTTTAAATCCTGCTTCGGATCTCCCATCAGTATCATTGGGATTTCCATTCCACTTAATTCTTCTATAATTTCTTGCATATGCTTATCTATGTCCTGTACTTCATCTATACAGATTGCACCACAATATTTTACAATTGCATTTTTAATTATTTGTCTCCCATCTTTTATATTTTTTGTATCCTTTGATTTTTTACACAATACCCATTTAGCATGTTCAGGAATTACTGTTTGATGAAGTACATTCATATCATCAAGTCTTTTAATCTTTGCATTTTTATACTTTGCGTCTTGTGGTAATTCTGCAATAGAAATTTTTTCATATTTCTTTCCATAAAGTAAATGATAATATGGCTTTATTATTTCCCTATACAAAAACGAATGAATCGTACTCACTATTATGTTTTCCGGAATTTGTACATAATGTTCGCACAGCTTTCTACGAATACAATCTACGGCACTATTAGTAAATGCAACGCAAAATATTTTCTTTTCCGCATCAATTTGATTACGAAGAAGTATTATTTTATCAGACATCTTTCTAGTCTTTCCTGCTCCTGCACCTGCTATATTTATTTCCACTTTATAACACCTCTTCTGACTCTTGTGAAAGAAAATCTATAACATCTTGGATATGTTTTGGCATTTGAAAACCTTCTAATTCTCCACTAGCTAAATCTTTACAAATCGTAAACATATCAGTTGCTTTTGCATTTTTCCACGCTTCTGTAAGCTGCTCAGCTGTCATATCATTCCAACCAAAAACATCTCCATATTTGTTCTTCAATATCTTATAGTTGTCACCCGTATTTACAATTTCCGGTTCTAAAGTATAATACTCGGTTGTTCTAACACATATTTCCTTATCATCATTATATTTATCATGTTGCTTCTTAGCGTTAGGTTGATTATCATAATCACGAACAATGCCCAATTTATTGCCAGAACCTTCATTGACTTTTTTCCAAATATTCATTATTTTTTTAAACCCTTTATGAAATGACAGCACTTCAATGTCACTTAATGTTTCTTTTGAGTCAATATAAGAACGAATTAATAATTCTTCCGATATTCCCTCAAACCAAATACATTTCTTAGAGAAAAATAGTTTAAAAAGATCCAAATTAGGGTTCTTTGCTAAATATGCAAAATCTTCATCCTCTAATTCATCTGCAAATGAGTAAGCTTTTCCATTATGTAAAACCACCACATTTTTTAAATTCATCTTGTTAATGAATTCAGTACTATGTGTGGAATAAAACAACTGCACAGTTTTATTCTTATCCGTAAATGCTTTTAAAAAACTTACCATCAATCTTGTATTATTAATACACAAATGAGCTTCCGGTTCTTCTATCGTTAAAACATCCAGAGCAATATCTGTTTCCTTTCCAAGCAGTGAATTAATCAGCACAAACAGCAATACTAAGTTACGATATCCCAATCCTTGCATTGACAATTCTTCTTCTGAATATCCCAACCTTACACTACTTAAAATAGATTGCATTGGTGGCATATTAGGCAGAATGTTAATGTGCGAAAAAAACTTCTTTGCACCCTTTAGCTCAGATGTTTCTTGCCAGTTAATTATATCATTAATATCACTAATTTCTTTTAGTGCCTCAAAGAAATGACTATATTCTTTTTCTATTTTCAATTTATCCTGATCAGAAAGTCTATCTTTCAATAAATCAACCAAAAATTTTGAGCCCAACTGATTCTTAGTTTTTGAAAAATCATCTCTTTCTGCCTCAAGAGCCTCGTACTTGAACATTCTCAATGTATCATATGGCACATTGCTACCATCCGAAACTTTTATTGAATAATTATAATATTCTACTGGTAAGAGATTCATTTTAACCTCTTTTAAATTTGCATCGTTAATTTCAGTCTGAGATACAACTTCTTTTACCACTCTGAATATGTCTGCGCAATTCTTAGGAGCGAACTCATATTTTATTCCATATTGAATTTCTCCATCTTCGATTGCATACGACATATCCTTAACATAATATTCCTCTGCACCACTTGCCTGAATATTCACTTCAACACTTACTGTCGGTAAAAATTCTGCAAATTGCTCAACAGTAATCTCATCATTCCTAATTTTATTTTGATTCAGAATAATTTTCTTATAATAGCATTTCTTAGTTTCATTGTTTATATCAATCCATGATAATTTCTTACTGATATGTGTATTATCATCAGTCAAAAAAGGAAGCGTGATTGCTTTTAAAAAGTTGCTTTTACCACTATTATTTTCCCCTATAATTGCTACTGTTTCTGCTAAACCTATATCTATATCCCTTAAATTTCTATAATTGCGTATTTTAACATGTGTAATCTTCAAATCTTCACTTCCTTTTTTACAATACAGCTGTCAATTGTTAGTAGATATAATTTAAATAATGACTTCTCCAATTATTTTCTGCACTTTTTCCGACTGTATCAACATCCTCATCTTCTCATTCCCATCCTCAATCTTCGGCTTACCACACCTCCGATTATCTGGATGTTCCGACACACAGCAATCCTTATACCAACACTCGCCCATAAGCGCCCCCTTAACGGACCACTTCTCGTTTTGTGTAAATTCACCCACCAATGATTTCATCACACGCTCTGTAGAGTATCTCTTAAAACCTGCCAAGTACTGTAATGTCTTCACATCATCAATCTTTGACAAGTTGATTCTATGATCCTCAATTGCTGATAAAACCTCTTCACGGATCTTGATTTTATCTGTCTTTCCAGTGCCTGTCCATGCCACCAGCTTATCAAAAGCAAGAATCAGGTATTCAAAACAAATCATATTCAGAATGATAATCTTCCCTTCTGCCTTATCTGCTATTGATTTCAATATACGATACTTGTTACGAATATCCTGATTATCAACCACATAATCAAATGCAATATAATACTTATCGTCCTCTTTCATGTCAATATCTGACAACGCATCCAATAAGCCTTGATTGCTTCCCTTGCTTTCGATTACAAATGCATCATCAAAGAAAAGTTGATTAACCAATTCCCAGAAGTGAAGTCCTGCGCCGGTATCTTCCGTCCATAAATATTTCATATCACAACTCCTCTTCCAGTGTTATTCTATTATTGTCAAACTTCAACACCTTAAAACTCTTATCAGATACATTTAGTCCGTCGCAATTTCGTAGGAAAAGCATATATTGATTCGACGGCTCAAAATTAATAAAACGTCTGACCTCATCATTAATCAAATTATCTGCATTATCGACTACAATAAAACTATCTCTGCACTGTTCAATCGATTCTGAGAAATTATCTGATTTGTAATTAAACAATTTTATAGCTTTGTATTCATTAGTTAATCGTAGATCTTCTAACATTTCATAAAGCACTGTTTTACCGGTACCGCTATCTCCGCCAACAAGAGTTATTCTATCGTCAAATTCCAGATTGTATGAAAATGGATCTGCTTTAAATGTAATATTCTTATAAATCATCTGCTTCTCTCCTTTCATACTCCTTGCCCCACCAGGCATTATATCCTCTCCCTCCGGTCACTATATCAGAATCATTGAATCTGATTTGCACATCATCCGGGATATCAAAAAGTGATGGTCTAGACATATAAATCTTTATATTATCCATAGTAAAAATTATTTTAAGCACATTCGGACCACATTCTTCTACATTCACCACCTTATCAGGATGCTTTACAATATTAAGTAATGTCTTGCAACCAGATGACAAATTACGGATTGTACCTAAACCATATTTTGTTTCAATATGCTTATCTGGTGTCAACTTCGCCTCATCTACTTGCTGAATGAGATTTATTTCATTTGAGGACATTTCTTCATTACTTGTATTTAAATTGAAATACAAATCGTTTTGAAGTATCCAATCTTTTGAATCTTTTTTATCTGTATATATATCTATCATTCAGAGTCACTCCTTTAAACCGATTTCATTATTGATTATTTACATATTCTCAACTACGAGGACAATTTATTTTTCAACTTCAATCCAGCCTGTCCTGCAAATAATTGTGCCTGTTTTAATCCTACATTACTCTTCACAAATTTTTCCGCAAGTTTCTTCTGCGTTTCCTTACTCATGTAAATTTTAAGTTTATCTGTTGTTCTAGTGATCGCTGTATAAAAAATATTGTGGGATATTTTTTCATCAATATCCTCTGTGATTACCACCTTTACAGATTTATATTCTAAACCCTGAGCTTTATGTATAGATACTGCATAAGCAATCTGAAATGGTACAATCTGTTCAGAATAATCTGAGTCCGAATCTCGTTCTACTCGTCTTTTTACACTAAATTCAACAATAGACTTTCCTTCACAATCGCAATCAATGAGTTTGATATCCGAAAAAAGAACATCTCTTTCAGAAATAATCTTATCAACCAATATTTGAAATACGATTTCATCCGTTTTTTTATCAATTGATAGTATGCTACCTTTTAAATTATTATATAGAACATTTCCAAATCTTCTACTTTCATTGAACAGAACTTTATCTCCAACCTTATATGTCCAGTTTCCCCACTCAATCGGCTTAGATGGATTGATTTTCTGCATATATCTATTTATATTATTAACTCCATATAGTCCATCATATCCTAAACATAAAACAATTTCATCATCATCTCTTTCAAAAATCGACTCATTCAAAGTTGATATAAATCCATTTGCTAACAGTCTTTCAAACATATTTTCATCAAAATTTCTCACGCAAGTCCACATATCAAGTAGAATCGATTTATCTTTTGCTCTATATGGAGTTACTAACTCATAAACAGATTTTTTATCAACAAAATATCTCGCAAAGTTAAACCAGTTTCCAAACTTTATCGCTTCAATCTGATATATGTCGCCAATTAGCAAATATGCCTCCGCATTACACTTCTCAAACAAATTCAAAACATCTTCATTACACACTGTACTGCACTCGTCTAAAATAACCAAATCATACTTTTTCCAACTATATCCATTCTTTAAATAATCATACACTGTATAACAATCACAAGAGGATTTTATTCTTCTTTCCAAATTATTTTTCGCAGCATTTGTATTAGCAAGCAAAAGAATATTTTTATCTTCGAATATTTTTGCAATATATTCTGCAACTCTTGTTTTGCCAGTTCCAGCAGCACCATAAATCATTCCTAATTTAGAATTCATATATATATTAGCTACTATTTTTCGTTTATTATCATCATCTATTTCTTGCATAAAGTCTGCTTGTTTATCAATCATATCAGAATATACATCGATTCTTTCCAATGTATATTTCTGCAACTTTTCTATAACAGATTTAGTTGTTTCATAATAATTTTTAACATACAAATGATTTGCAAAAGTATCTATTTTCCTAAGTTGTTGCTTCTTACTATTATATAAGTTATTGTTAAAAATACCCACTTCATACTGATAATAATCTAACTTATCATGATCCACAATTACATATAATATATTACTGTCATAAGCCTCTTTATTCACCATTGAAGAAACATATTGGCATTCACAATCATATATTTCTAAACATTTATGCAACCTTAATTTTGATAAATTATGTCCGCATAAACTTGATGCATAAGGCATTTCATCAAACGGAATTGCCTCATTCTTCAAATACAAATACGATAGAAGATTATTGGTACGATCTGCCAACTGGTCTCTAATAACATCATTTTTCAAATAAGCTGTGATGTACCTTAAAATATTACTGCCTGGTTTTTCTTTAATGATAACCTCTCTTATTTTATCAAAAGTATCCTTCAATTCAGTTTTCTTACTAAGCTCAATTTGCTGAATGTATATTTCATATTCCTCATTATCTGCCAAAAGAATATCCAATAAATTCATTCCTGTTCTACTTAAAAATTTCATTAATGCCTTATAATATAGATTATCCGATTTTACAACAATATCATATCCACATATTCTAGCTAACTTCTCCAATTCACATGGACGTATAGCTACATTCCATGCTATTAAACACTTTATATCTATCCCAACTCCATTAAAATCTATATTTGATTGGTAAAAATCACATTGGATAGAATAATTATCTGGAATATCATTGAATGAATATGCAACAAACCTATCAAATTTAGTTATCTCTTCCTGTGCATATGACAATGTGTATTCAAAAAAACCTTTTCCATTTACCGTACGATATTTTTTTCGTGTAATGTAATATCTATCATTGGTATGTTCCTTGCTATCTTCTAAATCTATAGCCTTTAATGCAATATATATTTTTTCATAGTATGAATCTAATTCACAACTTTTTTCCTGCGGATAATCTTCAAAATTACTCAGCAACAACAACCCAAACTTATCTCTCATCTGATCTCTTAGATGATATAATTGTGGTAAATATCCATCCATTAATCGAATAGCTCCATCCTCCGCAGGTACATAATGAGATGTCGAAATCTGAAGTGAATGATGCATTCTCCATATGTACCCGTATTCATTACTTTCTTTAAGTTGTTTCATATATTGGGTATACCATTTATCTTTTCCCCTAATTGGTACTTGTTCATTAGGATTTTCATAAGCATATATACGAGCTGCAATATGTTCTAAATAAGTGCGAAGAAATTGAATTACATAGTCTGCAACCTTTTGGGGTTCTTGCAATACTCTATAATCATCAATTATTCCACAGATTTTTGAATCAATATTATATATACTCTTTTCGATAATATCTATGTAATCCAATCTAACTCCTCCCTAGAAATAATACTTCATCTATTCTTTTCCGTACTCAACCGGATCTTCCGCAACCATCATCACTTTATGCTCTGGCTCATACTCATAAATCTTTCCAGAAGTAGTTGCTTCACTTCCTATACCTTCTGTTACAGAATACTCCTCAAAATTTTCCACCTGTTCCATAACTTTGTTAAATACTTCCGGACTATACTGTGGCGGATAACCATTCTTCACCAAGCATATTTTGATTTCCAATTTCAATCCATTTCTTACATTTTGGTTATTGAGCCAATCAGCAAATGAAGATTTTGTATCAATAATATCTTTTATTTTCTTTGCTAAAGCTTTGCATTTATCATTGACTATAACACCATCCACTTCTTTATCTGTTCCATACTCAAAGTTATATTGGTCACGCAGAGAAATCAAAATATCATAAAATGCTTTTTCCTCAAATGTTAAGCCAATTTTTCGAAAACTCTCCCTATTTTCGTTCATCTGACGAAGAATAGCTAAAGCCTGTTCCGTTGCAATCTTAATGATATCCTCTGATGCCTTTTCCTGTGCCTCACCCGCTTCTTCAGCAGTAAGATGTTTACGTCTTTCATGATATTCTGCAATCGTCTTTTCCAACATTTCCTGAAATGATTTTGCAGCTAACTGATTAACTTTTCCATATTCCTTAATTTGTTTACGGAGCATCTTAACAAGCAATTCCAATTTAGTTGCCGGCATTTTGACATCAGATAATTTTTCAAAATATTCCGGAGAAAAAATATCTTCTTCCTCTCCGCTTTCAAGAACACTTTCCACCTGATTATATTTTAATGCTTCTTCAACCATCTTTGAAACTGCACGATTCATCGTATCAGTGTCTACTTCACTTGTTCCGCTCATCTTACGAACAAAACCTGCTATAGCCATAAAGCATTGTGCAAGTGCAGATTCTTCTTCCCCAAGATAACCGGAAGGCTGACAAATATCAAAAGCTTCCCTCATTCGTTTTACTGTTTTTAAAAAGTAGGTTTTGAAAGAAACTTTCTGAACACCTTTATTTCCTTCCGACTGTAATTCTTCTGTTGATACAAATACATATTCCGCTGCTTTTGCAAGGAGTCTGTATCGTTCTATAGGATCACATTCCGGATTTAAAAATGGTGATAAATCATAACCTGTGAACATGTTTTTCAACACTTCTAGTTCTTCTCTAAATACTGATGTAGCCTGCTCAACATCATCGGATGTCGGTGCAACAGATGTATCTCCTCCATATACCTTCATAGCTTCACGCATATTGTCGCGAATACCAATATAATCGATAACCATACCATATTCTTTCCCCGGATATTTTCTGTTTACACGGCTTATTGTCTGTATCAGCAAATGCTTTTTGAGAGGTTTATCATTATATAAATATGTAAGGCAAGGAACATCAAAGCCCGTAATCCACATATCTACAACAATGACAATACTGAAATTTGATTTTTCCTGTTTAAAAGCAGCATCCAATTCTTCTGAACGCTTATCATTTTTAACTCCGCCAAGATAATCATACATATCTTTTTCATCATTACTGCCGACACTAGATACCATTGCCATAAATGGCATCGGTTTCAATTCTTTCAGTTCCTCTTCTGTTACAGAAACCCCATCCAGTGATTTCTTTTCCTCAAACCATTCCGGGTATTTATCCTTAAACTTCTGTAATAATGCATAAGCAATCTTTCTATTAGAACATACAACCATTGCTTTTTGTATTCTATCCGGATCACCTGCGCAAGACGCAACATAATGGTTGTGGATATCTGTAGCAAGACGCTCAAGTCTGGAAGGCTCACCAAGAATTATTTCCATGGAGCTCATTGCTTTCTTACTTGCTTCGATATCCTCATATGTTGCACCATCATCTACACATTTTTTATAATAATTCTCAATTTCTTTTACTTTTTTATTATCAAGCAATACCTTTGCAATACGCGGATGATACTTAATGGAAACAGTAAGTCCATCTGCAACTGCCTGATCCATTGTATATCGATCAATTTCATCACCAAAGGTCTGATAAGTTTCCGCAATAGGCGTTCCGGTAAAACCAACGAAAGTAGCATGTGGAAATGCTTCCTTCAATACTTTTGCATATGGTTTTGAAACCATAGCTTTCATGTTTTCATCGGCATCTTTACTAAATTGAATTTTCTTAGAATGTTCAAGCTGAGTTCTGTGAGCCTCGTCTGAAAAACATATAATATTCTGCCTATCATTGATAAGTCCGATTTTATCATCTTCCCTATCGCAGAATTTCTGAATGGTACAAATATAAAAACCACCACTTTGTCTTGCACCAAGCTCCTGCCTTAATTGTGTTCTGTTTTTTACAACAGATACTTCTCCCAGATTAAGAAACTCTTTACTCTTTGTAAAAAGCTTTGAACCTTGTTTTTGCAGTTCATCTCTGTCAACAATTAATATAATTGTTGGTGAACCGATTTCCGGAATATCAGTACAACGAAGTGCAAGCTGACGCGCAAGAAAAGCCATCGTATATGTTTTTCCACATCCGGTTGCTCCAAAATATGTACCACCTTTACCACTCCTCGTAACAACAGAATTTACAATACTTTGTTTTAAAAGTTTTGCTGCAAAGAACTGAGGATATCGGCATACGATTTCTACTTCATCACTGTCGTAAATACTATCTTGGAAATAGATATAGTCCCTAAAAATCTCCACGAACCGCTCTGGTGTATAAACACCCTTTATCATAGTTTCTGTTTCTGCAAAAGGAAGAGTGGATACAACATCTCCTTCGTTTACTCTACGCCAAGCATAAAAATGCTCGTAAGGTGTACGTACTGTACCTAATCTTGTTTTCACACCATCTGAAATGCAAGCCAAAGGGCAATAGTGTAAAAGGTGTGGAATATCTCTCCAGTATCGAATATTAATTTGTTCCCAAGCATCATAAATAGTCGCATTGGCATCAGCGGGATTTTTCAACTCGATGACACACAGTGGCATACCATTTACAAACAAAAGCACATCCGGTCTACGATTTTCTTTTTGACCATTGTTTGTATATTCCACTGTAAACTGATTCACTACACGGAAGATATTCTTATCCCAATTATCAAACTCAATAAGTGGTATCATTCTTGGCAATCCATCCTGCGGCGTAAACTGAACACCATTTACCATCCAACCATATACTTTGTGCAAAGTAGCAAAATCACTTTCCGCACCTACAAGACGGACATTATCGTAAACCTGTGTCACTTCGTCTTCTGTCAAATCCGGGTTAATGTCTGCAATAAATTTCTTGAAATCATCAACAATTAGTACATCTCTTTTTGTAACACGACGGATATTATTACCAGAAGAATACTTCCAACCTTCCGCTTCTAAAAATCCAATGAAGGCATATTCATATTCTGATTCACAATAATGATCATTGTATTCTTTTAATCTTGCCATAAACTATGCCCCCTTTGCTTGTCTAGCCTCTTCTATTGAGCCTTTAATAAGAATTGGACAGATGTCTTTTATCTGTTCTTTGAGTTTTTCATTAATATCTCTTCGCACATTGTAAGCATTATATATTTCAACAATTGATTTCTGAACATTTATATCCGGAACGGGGATTTCTATTTCATAAAAGCAATCCATATCTAAATTTGTTCTTATACTTCCATCACTCATAAACCAACCAAGACGATCAACTTCTTTACGCAAAAACCACATCATCACATACTCTGCAAGAACATCAGCATCAATTATTTCTAATACTGCGTATGCTGGTGAGATAATTATCGGTTCAACCTTATCAAAAAGAGCTATACGAATGCATTTATCTCTACCTGTCTGCATTCCCGAAAAAACAAATTGTCCTTTATTTACCACTTTGTATTTTGAAAGATCTACACCATTTGTATTTGCAACAGACGGCATAAATTGCTTAATAATGTTTATTCCTTGAACATTTTTTATTGAACCATTCATATTTCTGTTGTCTACCTCTTTAAGAAGAGAACCTATAGGCATCTTTTCTACTTTATGTTTATATTCATCCAACAGTGCTTCGAATGATAGTTTTAAATCATCCAAGCCACGCTCATAACTTTTCTGATTTTCAAGCATAGCATTATAAATATCTACATATTTTTTC
>OGQN01000980.1_pt1 | contig 24429 bp, 16 predicted proteins | sample 1553231 | NCBI WGS metagenome assembly OGQN01 (sample SAMEA2579950, study PRJEB22360) | human gut metagenome | biome: human gut; feature: human-associated habitat; material: faeces | place: Denmark | collected 2008/2010 | reverse complement strand
AATGGATCGACGAGGAATGTTTTGAAAGTTTTCAGGCAGCAAAAGAACGCATCGACCAGATCGTTATCCTTTACAATTCACTCAGACCTCATGCCAGCTGCGATTGGCTTACGCCCTTGGAAGCGGAACTTAGAACCGGGAAACTCAAACATCATTGGGGCCGAAAGACGGTTGTTCGGAAGGCATATGTAAACTTATATCAGGACAATATTTTTTGAACCAAAATGTTTATCTTTAATTATCAATCACTGTAAACCTTTTTCAGGACGGGACAGTTGTAATATTGCACCGGGAACAGCCCCAGTCCCGGAAGCCGTAGCGGAGGAGTTTTCAAACTTTCGATAGCAGTTCTCCGGCGCGGCTTTTTCCCATCGCCAGATGGGAGCGAGCTGTACCTTTGTCCGACAAATTGGCATTTGTCCGACAAAGGTGCTCGCTCTGCGAGGCCGGGTGCTGCTCCCGAGTCGCAGCACCTAAAACCTATCTTTATGGATGAGATTCAAAAGGAGAAGAAAAACAGTTACAAGTACTCTTTCCGGCTTAATGAAGAGCAGAACATCCGCTTCAACGAGTTGCTTTGCAAGGCCGGATCGGAGCATAACTAGAGCTGATTTATCGTCAAAAGAATCTTCGGGGTGGAGTTCGTAGTCGTCAGACGCGACCCGTCGAAAATGCGGCTTTCTTTGGAAGAGATGATCTTTCATACTTCAAATGGCGGAAGGCTTTGTGTGTAGTGTGCGTTTCACGTGTCCTACTATATAGACGTGATGGATGAAACTGCTAATTCAAAACATAATGACTCCCGAACAAACGAAGAAATTCAAGTACTGGCAGACCCGCACAATCGTTGTAACGATGGTCGGCTATGCGCTCTATTATTTTGTCCGCAAGAATTTCAATACCGCCATGCCGAGCATCGAGGTCACATTCGGAATAACCAAGGCTCAGCTGGGGCTGTTTCTGACCCTGAACGGTATTATTTACGGTCTGTCCCGCTTTATCAACGGATTCATCGCCGACCGTGTAAGCGCCCGGAAGGTCATGTCTTTGGGACTTGCACTCAGTGCGCTGGTCAATATCGGATTCGGATTCAGTGATAAAATGGCGATGCTCGTTGCGGGAACGGCCGGTGGACAGGAGTACATTACAGCGCTGACGATCATCATGGGGTCCATTCTGCTGTTGAACGGTTATTTTCAAGGCATGGGAGTTCCACCCGTGCCGCCGCTCATGACGCACTGGGTGCCGGCCAACGAACTGGCCCGCAAAATGTCGATCTGGAACATGTCGCACTCGATCGGGGCCGGGTTAATCTTCGTGATGGGCGCCGTGCTGGTACACCATTTCGACAACAGCGCATGGCGGCTCTGTTTTCTCATCCCTGCGGCGTTTTCGCTTCTGGGTGCGGTCGCTTTGTACCTGACGCTGCGCGACAAGCCCTCTTCGGTAGGGCTGCCTGAACTCGAACAGATGAAGGTTTCGGACGAAGGACAGAAACCTGTCCGGAAATCGGACAAGGCTTATCATGCGGCTTTTCTGCGCCGCATGGTCTTCGGAAATCCGGTCGTCTGGGTGCTTTCGGTCTCCAATTTCTTCGTTTACATCGTCCGGTTCTCGTTGCTCGACTGGGGAATGATGCTCCTGCCCCATACCAAAGGGATATCGGTCGCCGTAGCCGGAATCATGGTGGCGGCATTCGAATTCATCGGCGGAAATCTGGGTATGGTGATCGCCGGATGGGCGACCGACCGGCTGTTCGGCAGCCGCGCACACCGTACGTGCGTCTTTTGTATGCTCGGAACGATCGTCATGACGATCGTGTTCTGGAGCATTCCCGACAGCGTCTCTCCGTGGGTAATGGCCATTCCATTCATGCTGATCGCCTTTTTCATCTACGGACCGCAGGCTCTGCTCGGTATCGCCATGTCGAATCAGGCGACCAAGGAGGCGTCGGCCACGGCCAACGGAATACTCGGCGTATTCGGTTATGCCAGTACGCTGATCTCCGGCGTCGGGCTGGGGTTCGTCGCCGACCGTTACGGGTGGAATTCCATCTACGCCGTAATTCTCGTTTTCGCCGTTCTGGGGCTGCTGACACTGATGACTATTTGGAAAGCCGCTCCCGACGGTTATGCCGCAGCGGAAAAATTCACGGCCGAATACGGGAAGATTTCGAATCGATAATTTTGTTATATTTGTTTGCCTTCACACCATTATCCCGGAAAACAGATGCCGTTGGATTCCGAATACGAACTGATGCAGCGATTGTCCGCAGGCAACGAGGATGCTTTCGGAGAGTTGTTCGGGAGATACTATCCCCGAGTCTGCGCATTCGTCAGTTGTATCGTCAAGGAGGAGAGCACTGCGGAAGACATCGCGCAGGACATTTTTCTGAAGATTTGGGAACGGCGCGACATCTTTCAGGGGCGGGTCGCTTCGTTCAACGGATATGTTTATCGCATGGCGCGTAACGCCGCTCTCAACGCGATTCGCCGGATGACCAATATCGATTGGGAACAATATATTCAGATCGAGGAGACGCTGCCGGACGAATCGTTCGAAAAGGAATACTATTCCCGTGAAAAAGAGCTTTTCATCCGGCTTGTCGTCTGCCGGATGCCCGAACAACGCCGCCGGGTATTCGAAATGAGCCGTTACGCCGGAATGGACAACCAGGCCATTGCCGATGAACTCAACATCTCGAAACGGACGGTCGAAAACCACCTGACGCTCGCATTGAAGAAACTACGCGAGGCATTGGGCGTCTTCTCGCTTCTTTTTTTCATGCACTGATAACACTTCGCCGGGTAATCTCGAAAAAAACATTTGTCATTGTGTGTCGAACCCCTCCGGCGTGTCTTATAAGCAAAGGCGGGAATCGGGTCTTTCCATCAATCCCGGAAAACGATAAAGGAGCGCTTCTCTTCCATGATAATTTGAAACCCAAACAACCGAAATACCACATATGTCGAAAATCCGAAAAATCATCAGTATTTATCTGAGCTATCGCCAGCCCCGCAGTGTGCGTAAAGAGTTTGCCGAGTGGTTCGCAGCTCCGTTCGACAGAGAGACGAAACAACGGCTAATGCGGGAATACTGGGATGCGCTGTCGCCTGACATGTCTCAGGACCGGGTGCAGAAGGCGTATATCCGCGTACGGGAACGCATCGGATTCCGGAGTGTCGCACAGCCGTCGCTGCAAGGTGTCCGGCCGATATTCAGAAAGGTCGCGGTCGTGGCGGCAATGATCGCAATTCCTGTTCTGGCCGTCGCGCTTTATGCACTGGTCGGGCATATGCACTTCGCTCCGAAATGGCAGGAAATCTATGCTCCTTACGGTCAGACCCGGAGCGTGGTTCTTGCCGACGGCTCGCAGATCGTCATCAATTCCGGAAGCAGGCTGATCTATCCCGACCGGTTCGCCGGAAAGGAGCGGCGGGTGTTTCTCTGCGGAGAGGCTTATGCTGACATCGCCAAAAATCCCAAGCGCAGTTTCGTGCTCTCGGCCGACGACGTCGATATTCTGGTGCACGGCACCTCGTTTCGGGTCAGTTCCTATGTGAATGACAGTGAAGTGGAGATCGCTTTGCTTTCGGGTACTATAGACATGCAGACTAAAAACCTGCAACAGAACTGCAAGATCCAGATGACTCCGGGCGACATGGTCAAAGTAGACAAACGGTCGGGGCGTGTCACGTCGATGCGGTTTCCCGGCGGGACGTTCGCCAACGGCATGGACGACGGTCATCTGACATTCATCAATTCACGGCTTTCGGATATCGCCCGGCAACTCGAACGCACGTTTGACGTGAAGATCGTCATCGACAGCCAGCAACTGGCCGACGAACGCTATTATTCTGTTTTCATAAATCACGAAACACTGGACGAGATTCTCTCCATTTTGGAGCAGAACGGTGACATGAGACACCGCCGTGAAGGGGAGATTATTCATCTTTACAAGAAATGACCATCCGATAAAAACAACCTATAAACTCAAAACTTCATCTATGGAAAAAACATTCACTTTTCACACCCGGAGCCGGTTATGGATTCTTTGCGCCGCGGTGTGCATGGTCTGTACCGTTCCTTTGCATGCCCAGACGCGGAGGATCAGCCTGAACCTGAAGAACGCAACGATCCAGCAGGCAGTGATCGCACTACAGCAGCAGGGATATTCGCTCTCGGTCAAGGCCGGCGATGTGGACATGAAAGCTCCGGTGAACATCCAGGCCCGGAACGAAGAACTGCAAGCGGTTGTGGACCGCATCTTTGCGGGTCAGGGCGTGAACTGTATCATCAACGATAAAAGTATTCTGATTACGAAAGTCCCGTCTCAGCCTTCGGCCGCCGGGTCACCGCAGGAATCAACCGTAACCGGACAAGTGAAAGGCCCGAACGGACTGCCGCTTGTCGGGGTCACCGTGCTGATCGACGGGACGATGGTCGGGACGACGACCGATGCCTCCGGAAATTTCCGGATCAGGGCGAAGTCCGGGGATACGCTGGTCTTTTCGTATATCGGTTACGACGAACGCCGGGAAAAGGTAGGAGCCCGGACGGAGATCGACGTGACGCTGGCAGAAAGCTCGACACTGGTGAATGAAGTGGTGGTGATCGGTTACGGCACGCAATCGCGCCGTACGCTCTCGACCGCTATCTCGAAAGTCAGCGGCGAGGTCCTCGACAATGCGCCGGCCGCAACCGTGGGTGATGCACTGAAAGGCCGGGTTGCGGGTCTGCATGTACAGACGAGCAACGCCATAGCCGGAGAGTCCCCCCGCATGATGATCCGCGGAGGATCGTCCATCACGATGGGCAACGATCCGATCTACATCGTGGACGGAGCTCTGCGCGAGGATCTGACCGGTATCAACACGAACGACATCGAGTCGATGGAGGTCCTCAAGGATGCCGCATCGGCCAGTATCTATGGTGCCCGGGCATCCAACGGCGTAATTTTGGTCACGACCAAAAAAGGTTCGCTGGCAAAGGGACCTCAGATCGTGTTCGACCTTCAGCTGGGCTGTTCGTCTCCTTCGCGCAAATGGGATTTCATGGATGCCCGCGAATACATCAATTTTCTGCGTCCCGTTATCAGCAAAGCCTATGCGAACGGCATCGAGCATAACGCGAAGGCCATGCTTTCGGGCCCCAATGCCTATGGTACGGGAAATACGGCTCCGAACGCCAACTATTCGACCCGTTATCTCGATTACGGGCAGCCGGTCCCGGCAGGTTATCAATGGATGTACGATCCGTTGGATGCCAACAAGGTGATTATCTTCACCGATACCGACTGGCAGTCGCAGTGGTTCACCGACGCATTCTGGCACAAGGAGTACATCGGCGTAAACGGGGGTACCGACAAACTGAAATATGCCGCATCGGTCAGTTATCACGGCGACGACGGCATGGTTGCGATGAGCAGTTACAAAGTCTTCACCCTGCACGGCAGTACGTCGTTCAAGATTACGAAGAACCTCGAAGCATCGACTACGTTCGACTTGTCGCGCCAGAAAAAGCATCCGCTCATCGACAATTACTATCAGGCCATCGGCCGAGGCATCATAGCCGCACCCACGGCGCGCGAGTTCGACGACAACGGTGACTGGTGTCAGCTTAGTTCCAACGGCAACGCCCACAGTGCGGGATGGTACGAGTCGTTCTACGACCGCGAACAGGCCATCAACCGGGCTTCGGGAACGTTCGGACTCAAATGGAACATCACCGACGGACTGACGGCTTTCGCGCAGTACAACTATTTCGATAACTCCTATAGGGGAAGCTATTACGCCTACGGAGAGCGCAACGGCACTCCCAACAATGTCTCGCTGGAGCGCAATACTACCGAAACCCGCGAGCAAACCACCCGGGACATCTTCACAGCCCATCTCAATTACGACAAGACATTCCGTGACGTGCATACGCTGAACGTCACCGGCGGTTACGAGTACATGTCTCAGAATTACTGGAAGGTGAAAGCCAATGCGAAAGGGGCTTCGTCGGACGATGTACCCGTACTCGGCTCCGGTTCGATCTTCACGGCGAGCAATCAGGACGAGAAGCAGGCGATGATCTCCTATTTCGCGCGGGCATCGTACAATTACGACGACCGTTACATCGTTTCGGGAACGTTTCGTGCCGACGGGTCCTCCAAATTTGCCGTCGGCAATCAGTGGGGCTATTTCCCGGCCGGTTCGGTGGCATGGGTCATCTCGGAGGAACCGTTCTGGCGCAATGCCAAGAAGACGGCCAATACGTTCAAGTTGCGTGCCTCCTACGGTCAGACCGGCAACAACGGCATCGGGCTTTACGATGCATACGGCGCATTTGCGACCGGCACGTACCACGGACATACGACATTGCTGCCGTCCGCTATGGCGAACTCGGCCCTGAAATGGGAGACTACCACGCAGCTCGACCTCGGTATGGATCTGGGATTTTTCGGAGACCGGCTGCGTTTTGTATTCGACTATTACAACAAACATACGGACAATATGCTGTTCTCCATCTCTGTACCCGATACGGGTCCGTATTCGTCAGTCAAGGCGAACGTGGGCAGCGCCCGGTTCTACGGCGTGGAAGTCGAACTCAGTTCGGTGAATATCCGCAAGGAACATTTCAGCTGGACGACCGACATCACCTATTCGTTTACCCGCAACAAGGTGTTGTCGCTGCCCGAGGAGTACGGCTACGACGAGATCGACGCGGACGGCCGTGCGACGGGCCGACGTGCATACCGTATCGGCGGATACAAAGCGTCCGAGAGCGGTTACCGCTTCGGCGGTACTGCCGTCGGCGAACCGCTGGGACGCATATACGGCTATAAGATCGACCATATCATCCAAACGGAGGCTGAAGCCGACGCAGCACTCTATGACGAACAGTCGAACGGTTACCGTGTAAGCGACGGACGCATAATCAAGGGCCGCAAAGATGCCGGTGACTACGAATGGTGCAACCGCAAAGGTTCCGCGCGCAAGGACGGCGAAGAGATTATCAACGAGGAGGACCAATTCTATCTGGGCAATGTCATGCCGCACTCGACGGGAGGTATCAACAATACGTTCCGCTACAAGAGGCTTTCGTTGAATGTCTACTGCGACTTTGCGCTGGGACATTCGATCATCAACGGCATGAAGGCCCATCTGCTGCGCAACACCATGGGCAACTGCAACTCGACGATCGGCCGTATCGCATACGACTGCTGGCAGCATCCCGGCGATACGGGTGCCAAGTACGCCCGCTTTTTCCCCAACGATTCCGACTGGGGCAACCGCAACTGGCGCCAGTCGGATTTCATGGTCGAGAAAGCCGACTATCTGTGTCTGCGTGACGTTTCGCTCTACTACGACCTGCCCGAACACTGGCTGCGCAAAATCGGCATCCGGAAAGTGACGGTGGGCGTAACCGGCAACACGCTTTGTTATTGGACGGGAGTTACGGGGGCCATCAGTCCGGAGAGCGGCATCGGGTCCAATGCGAGCGCAGGCATGTATACGCCCGTTTCGACCAGCAATTCCAATTCCGACATCACCGCCAATATGATGCCGGTTCCGCGCAAGATCATCTTCAGCCTCAAACTGGTTTTCTAACGTTTCAGACCTTAAAACAACCAACCATGAATTATAAAAACATAAGATCGGTCCTGCTCGTATGGATTGCCGCGGGAGTTGTCTCCTGCCACGGCGACCTGGACATCATGCAGGACAACAAACTCTCCGTGAGCAATATGTGGAAAACGTCCATTCAGGTCGAGAATTCCACTTACGGCATCTACTCCGCCATGCGGGACAACTTTGTCCAGGATCAGGTCAACGTTCTGACTTGGGGAGAGCTGCGCGTGGGCGAATACATGTGGCGGAACAGCCGCACGGAGATGATCTGGCTCGCGGACCTGCGGAGCGTAGTGCAGAATACCATGTCCTCCACGACGGACGCCGTCAGCTGGTCGAAACTTTATACGGCGATCGATCAGGCCAATGCCGTACTCAAATACGCGCCTGCGGTCGCCATGACCGATACGAAACGAAGCTGGGCGATCGGACAGGCGGCGTTCGCCCGTGCCTATCTCTATTTCTGGGCCGTGCGGTTATGGGGCGACGTTCCTTTGAACCTGAATCCCATCGAGTCGGTCGCACAGCCCGAAGCCTATCCGAGCCGTGCGCCCAAAGCCTCGGTATACGCCCAGATCGGGACCGACATCGATCTGGCTGTCAAAAATGCAGGCAGTCTCGGAACGGATAAATACCTGGCTACCGCGGATGCCGTCAACATGCTCAAGGCCGAATACGCGCTGTGGATGTATGCGGTGCAGAACGGCGGCGACAACTACCTGACGATGGCCGGGGAGGCGCTTGCAGCCATCGGAATCAAGGCCGGCGACAACCGACTGCTGACCGATTATGCCAAGATATTCGACGGATACGGTTCGAACAACAAGAATTCGAACGAAGTCGTATTCGCGCTCTACAACAGCCGCGATGAAAACAAGACCGGGGGATTTTCGACCTATTTCGCCTTTTCCGACGGTGCTATCGATCCCAATGCCCCAGTGACCGTACCGACGAATACGACCGTGCAATATCTGGACTATGGCGATGAATACCTCGAACTGCTGCACAAAAGTCAGACGGAAAACAACGACATGCGCGTGAAGACCAATCTTGGCGAGGGACCCTACGGAAGAGGAAACAAGGCGGTGGTCACGTGGCCGAACAAGTTCATCGGCAACGCGGACAGCAGTCCGATGATCCGGGACTGCGACATCCTCTACTATCGTTATGCCCTTGCCGTAATGCTGGATGCCGAGCTGAAATATTACCGCAGGGACTATACGGGGGCACTGGCCTCGCTGAACATCATTGCCAAACGGGCGTACGGAAAGGAGAATTTCTATACTTCCGCCACGCAAAGCGATGTCCTGAAAGCATTATGCAACGAATACTTGCTGGAGTTTCCTTGCGAAGGCGTCGTCTGGTGGGCCTTGATCCGCCTCGACCGGATATGGGAGTACAATGCAGATCTGAAGGCGCGCAAGGATGCTGTCAACATTCTGCTGTGGCCCATCAGCAAGAGCGCCCGCGACAAGAATTCGAACCTCGCCCAAACGGAGGGATGGTATTGATCGAAAACCTAAAATTACGGAACATGAGACAGAATTTCAAGAAATATATCGGGAGGGGGCTGGCGACTGCGGCGGCGCTGCTTCTGACAGCCTGCTACGAGGACCATACGGATCTGGAAGACCGGACGACACGGATTCGCATCAGTCCTGAGATCGAAGCGTTCGAGGCGGACGGGACTGCGTCCGTGTCGGGGAACAGCAACATCACGTCGGTGGTGCTGGTCAAAGTCGGGACCCGCGTATCTCACATGAAGTGGGAGGCGGAACTCGTAGACTGGACGCCGGCAGTCGATGAGACCGGGCCGTGGGCGATGATTCAGCGGGTACCCGTCGTTTCGCAGTATACGGAGGTCACCGGACCGAATACCGTCGCCGTGACGCAATCCGGCTTCGAATTGACGGCATTGCCCAATACTGGATACGGACGCCGGTGTACGGTGCGCATTACGGCCGAGGACGGCACGGTGCAGGATTACGAGTTGCTCCAGTACGGTGAACTGGCCGATGCCGAGGTGGTTCCGGCGCTCGAATCGGTAGAGATCTCTTTTCAGGGCGATCCTGTCGATCTGGCCTATACCACGAATATGGGCGACAAATATGCCTATTCGATCGCTTACGAGGAGGGCGGTTCCGAGGGATGGCTGACCGCCGAGCATCGCGGCGAAGGTTTGCTGATGCTGACCGCCGAGCCGTGGGACGACATGGAACGGGATCGCCGGGCGACGCTGACGATCACCGTGGGCGACGACCAGACGAGCAAAGCATCGGTGAATATCCCCGTCGTACAGCTTAAAAAGGCGGAATACTATTATGTTTACGGCTCGGCACTCGGTGAAGAGGCCGCCACGGCGTTGCAGATGAAACGGGAGTCGGACAATTCCTATTCTGCCAGTGGATTCTTCTTCGCCACGGAGGACAATCTGGTCTGCATCAACAAGGATTCACGGGCCGGCGATCCGGGTTGGTATCTCGGTGCCGACGGCGAACTGAAAAATTGGGACGGGAATGTCACGGCCTCGGATCTGAAAATCGAGGCGAACGGCTATCGTACGCTGACGGTGGATTTCGCTGCGGGTACGTGGAACTGGGTGCGTCAGAACAACACGCCCAATTGCATGCCCGACGAAGAACTTGCGAACTATCCTACGAAGGATTACCCGACGGCGGCCGGCGGAGTCAAGACATGGATGACCGTCAGCCTGCATTGGAACGGCGGGCCCGGCATCGGGGCCATCAAACTCGGATCGGGACTCGTCGGCGGCACGAAGACCGGAGGATACGGCAAACCCAGCGATACGACCCAGCCCTACGACGTTCGCAATCCGGCTTACGATACGGCCGAAAACGGCGGCAGCATCGAAGAGCTTCGGGCGGACGACGGAACCCCGCTGGCTTCCAAATATGGCCGGCTGTACTCCTCTTTCGAGGCTGTTACGGGGCTGCCCAACGGAGCATTGAACAATGCCTATCAGATCGTTTCGCCTTACGGCGAGCCGGGAGCCGTGCTGGTCGATGCTACCGGAACCTCCGTTACGATCGAAAACATCCTCATGGCAACGCTTGCGGCAGCTGATGACGATGCGAAAGCCGAGGCCGATCATCCCGTGTTGAAGATGCAGATACAGGGAATTTGTCCCTATGGCTGGCATATCGCCAACCTTCAGGACTGGCGAGACCTGATCTGGGCCGCAGCGCAGGCTTCGAAAGGTTCGCGGTACGAAATTGCCGAGTCGTCGGCCAGCTATAAGGCCATCGGCGGAGGTTCGATCGCCAATCTGTCGACGATTCTGTTCGACGCTTCATGGAATACCTATTCCTCCGGATCGCCCATATCGCCGCTGGCGCCAGATTTTGGATTCAACATGTTCATTCAGGGATGGCGCCTCTACGATACCGGATATAATTACGGCGCTACCTCCAGCGATCCCCGATTCTATGCGTGGATTCCGCTTCTGGGGCAGTATACCTCCAAGAAAACTTCGTTCTGGCGCATATACATTAGCGGGCACACCAAAACCGACATGACGCTGAATGACGGATTCGATCTGGGCAACGGTTCGGGTGCTGCGATACGCTGCGTGAAGAATTATAAATAAGGAACAAATCAAAAAAAGAATCATGATACGAAAAATCATATGCCTGTTGACATTGGCCGTCGCTTTCGCCGGTTGTACGAAAGACGAATGGCCCGATCAGCCCGATTGGAGCAGGATTCCCGATCCGAGTATTCCGGTCGATGACGGATTCATGAAGCCGGCGGCGTGCTCCAATACCATCGTCGCACACCGCGGAGGCGCCTCCGAATGCGGTGCGCCGGACAACTCGATGGCGGCATTGGAGTACGCCATGAGTCTGGGATGCTACGGCATGGAGTGCGACATTTACTGGACCAAGGATGACGACATCATCGTGGCGCATGCCGATGGCGACTGCAAGGTCAATAACCTGCAACCGTGGACGGCTACCGTGGCAGAGTTGCGCGCCGCAGGACGGCTGTCGAACGGCGAGGAGTTGCCTACGCTCGAAGAGTTTATCCGCCGGGTGATGGTCGAGGGCAACTGTACACGTCTGGTGCTCGACGTCAAGCGTGTGGACAAGCTCTATGCCCAGCCCGAATATGTGGTCAATGCGGCACGCCGTGCATGCGAGATCGTGACCGAGATGAAAGCGAAGCATTTCGTCGAACTGATCTGCACGGGATTCAACCTCGATGCAATGAAGGCTGCGCACAATTTCGCCGTGATCGCCGATGTGCCTATCGGCATGAACTCGTCGCGTTCCGGAAAAGAATACGGCACGCTCGGCTTCGGATGGGCCAACCTTTCGGCAACGAGCGGAATGGAGGCGGCTGCGGGCGGAACGGGCTCCCGGTCGCTCGAGGAGTACGAAAAAGCGGGTGTGGCTTTGTCTGTTTACAACGTCGATCAGCGCGCGGGCGACGGCAATGCTGTTTATTCGACCGCTGCCGTAAATTATTACATTGCGAATTACAAGCGTTTTCGCACGTTGTGTTCGAACTATCCCAAGTGGCTGATCGAAAAGATCGACCAGGCTTACAAGGTCTACGACGGTATTCGCAGCGAGACGGATTTCGAGGCTTTCGCAGAATCGCTCGCCACCGATCCGTCGGGGCGCCGTTTTCTCGACGGTAACGGCGAGGTGGTGCTCCATTGCGATCTGACGCTGGACGGGCTTGCACCTTTGCCGAATTTTTCGGGCACGTTCAACGGAAACGGCAGGACGCTCACGATCGATTATCGCGGCGACGCGCAGCAGGTCGGTCTGTTCAGACGTCTCAGCGGCACGGTCCGGAATCTGACCGTCGCCGGACGCTTCGAATCGGTACGCAGTGATGACAGCGAGGTCCATCTGGGAGCATTCGCGGCCGAAACCGACAATGCGACGATCGAAAATTGTACGAACCAGGCCGAAATCGTCGTTGCCGACGCTGCCGATGCCACGTCGCGCACCATGATCCTTAGTGGATTCGTCGGGAAGGCTTTCAACGGCGTGACGCTTCGCAACTGCCGGAACTCCGGAAATATCTCGTTTTCATCGCCTGCTCTTTATATGATCGGAGGCTTTGTCGGAGCCGTTCAGGAAGACGACGGGCTGTACACGATTGCCGGTTGCCACAATACTGCCGACTTCAGCAATGCCGGCAGTAATTCGGGATGGAACTTCATGGGCGGCATTGCGGGCAAGACGGTCAGCAAGCAACTCGTTCCTGGCGAAACGTCGAACTACCGGCTCATCGTCGAAGAATGCTCCAGTACGGGCACGATCGGCATTGCCGGGCCGTCGAAAGTGCGCGCGTCGGGCATCGTAGCCCATGTGCAGGGCGCTTACCGAATCAGCGGATGTTCGTTCTCCGGAACGATCGAAAGTACGGACGCCACCACACGCGATGTCGTGATAGGCGGTATTGTGGCCATGGCCGACAAGGATTGTGTCGGACTGGTCGAAGGATGCACTTTCAGCGGACGGATTTCGGCTGCGCAAGCCGGTGCCAACAACTACTTCGGCGGCATATTCGGCAATAACGGAGGTGCTGCGAGCATTGTGAATGACTGCCGGACGACAGCTTCGGCCTATGTCGGCTGTCCCAAGGGCGGCAAATCGGTAGGCATGCTCGCCGGGCGTCCCAATAAAGCGGGCTTCACCGTCAGCGACTGCAAGATTGCCGGAACCGTGACGGACAAACAAGGTACGGAGATCGTCATCTCGGCCGACAACCTCGCGGATTGGATGTTCGCCGGATACGGAACCAAAGTGACGTTGACCCTGACGAACAACGGTTACAACGACGAAAAATAACACGAAAAAATACGAACTCCAAATTATTCGGAAAATGAAAAAACTATTGTTGGCGGGCCTTGCGCTCGTCGGTGCGGCATTCGTTTCCGCACAACCCCGTCTGGTCGCGCACCGCGGCTTTTACACGACGCCGGGATCGGATGAAAATACGATATCGAGTCTGATCAATGCACAGCAGTTAGGTGTCTACGGTGTGGAATTCGACGTCAACCGAACAGCCGACGGCGAGCTGATCGTCGTCCACGGCCCGAAAATCGGCGACCGGCTCGACGCCCAGAAGAACACGTATGCGGAAATCAGCAGGTTCGTACTGCCGGGCGGCAACCGGATACCTACGCTCCGCGAATTTCTGAACCAGGGCCGGAAGGTTCCCGAAACGAAGTTGATTCTGGAATTGAAGAAACACAAAACGCCCGAGATCGAAACCCGAATCGTCGAGGAAATCGTGATGCTCTGCAAGAAGCTGAATATGCTGGACCAAATGGAATTCACCTCTTTCAGCGAGCATGCCTGCAGGGAATTCCGACGCCTGGCCCCGAAGAACAAGACGCTGTATATTTCCAATTCGCTTTGGACGCCCATCGATGCCGATGTTGCGAAAAAGGAGGGATTCCAACTCTCTTACAGCATATATGTGTTTATGAACCGGCCCGAACTGATCGACCGCATGAACGAGATCGGCGTGGAATCGACACTCTGGATCGTAGACAATCCGGAGATCGTGGACTGGGCCGTCAAACATAAGGTGGATTTCATTTCGAGTAATTTCCCCGATAGGACCAAGACGTATCTCGATGCGCTCCGGACAGCGGAAACCGCCCGCAACGGCGCCTGCAACCTGATCAGATAAAACACACAATCCATAACTTCAATTTATCATGAAAAAAGTAATCACAATCATCGGCTCCGGCATGATGGGCTCCGCACTGGCATTCCCTGCCGCCGAAAACGGTCACGAAGTGCGTCTGGTAGGCACGCACCTCGACCGCGACATTATCGACGAATGCCGCCGCAGCAACAAACATCCCAAATTCGACAGAGCATTCCCCGCCGGAGTAAAATATTATCAGATCGAGGAATACAAGGAGGCTGTCTCCGGAGCCGATTTCGTCATCGGAGGGGTTTCGTCATTCGGCGTGGATTGGTTCCTGAATGAGATACTGGTAAATCTCGATCCCCGGCTGCCGGTGCTGTCGGTCACCAAGGGACTTATCAATCTCGAAGACGGAACGTTGATTTCCTATCCCGATTATTGGCAGTCGGAGTTGAAGAAAAGAGGTATCGACCGGGAGGTCTGTGCGGTCGGCGGCCCCTGCACCTCTTATGAACTGGTATTCCACGACCAGACCGAGGTGGCTTTCTGCGGCAAGGACACCGCGGCCCTCCGGCTCTTCAAAGAGACGCTTTCGACCTCCTACTATCACATTTCGCTGACCCATGACGTGATCGGTCTTGAGAGCGCCGTGGCGTTGAAAAACGCGTATGCGCTGGCCGTAGCCATGACCATTGGTTTGGTCAATCGCCATCATGGCGCGGATGCCGGGTTACACTATAACTCGCAGGCCGGAGCGTTCTATCAAGCGGTCAAGGAGATGCGCCGTTTGCTTAAAATACAGCAAGCGACCGAAGACTGCGAGAATATCGGCATCGGAGATCTGTATGTGACGGTTTACGGCGGTCGGACCCGCAAAATCGGCATTCTGCTCGGTGAGGGGAAGAGTTACGCCGAAGCGATGGACATTCTGGCCGGTGTGACACTCGAATCGCTGGTCGTGGCGCGCCGGGTCGCAAAGGCGATTTACCGCAAAGCGGAACTGGGGCAGGTATCCCTGCAGGACTTCCCGATGCTGGTGCATGCCAATGACGTTCTCGACAACGAAAAGGATGCCGAACTTCCGTGGGAGGCGTTTACATTCGATCATACGGCAAACTGAACGAAGCGGCTACAGCAATGAAAACAGCAATCAAAGCGGCCGCGACCGTCGGTCTGTTCGTCCTGACCCTGCTGCCGGGATGTGCGCAGCGGCAAGCGGATGAAACGAATCTGCGTCTGCTCTACTGGAACATCCAGAACGGCATGTGGTCGGGGCAGGGCGACAACTATACGCGTTTCGTCGATTGGGTGAGCGCCCAGAATCCCGACGTCTGCGTGTGGTGCGAAGCCGTAAGCAACTACAGAACAGCCTCGGACGAGAAGGTAAAGCCCGAAGAAGCCTATCTGCCGGAACATTGGGGCGAACTGGCCCGGCGCTACGGACATGAATACTGGTATAAGGGCGGACACCGCGACAATTTCCCGCAGGTCATTACGTCGAAATACCCGATCGAGAACGTGGCCCGTCTGATCGGGGCTGTTCCCGACAGCATTGTCTCCCACGGTGCGGGATGGGCGCAGATCCGGAAAAACGGTCATACGCTCAATATCGTCTCGCTGCATACGTGGCCGCAGGTCTACGGGTTCGGTCTGACCGACAAGCAGGAACGCAAGGCCAGCGCCGCGGTTCGTGAGGGCGACAAGTTCCGCCGGACGGAGATCGAATACGTGTGCAGCCATACGATCGGATCGGTTCCCGGTGCGGAAAAACAACTGTGGATGATGATGGGCGACTTCAACTCCAAATCGCGCGTCGATAATTACGAGTACGGATTTCCGGAGGATACGACCGCCTTTCTGGTCCATGATTATATACGTCAGTACACGCCGTATGTGGATGTGATCGCAGCGAAATATCCCGGCGAATTCCAGACGACGACCGGCCGACGTTCCCGGATAGATTATGTTTACTGCACTCGTCCGCTTTACGATCGGATCGTCAGTGCACGGATCGTAAGCGACGAGTACACTACGCCGGTCCGCGATCCGCAGGAGTTGCGCAATTTCTGGCATCCTTCGGATCACCGCCCGATCATCATCGATTTCGACATGCGCTGATGCAGGTTCCGGGGACTAACGACTTTTCAATATGTCAACAACGAACTCGAAACTGACGCGCGTAGCCGACAACATCCGCATCCTGTCGGCAGCAATGGTCGAAAAGGCGAAGTCGGGCCACCCCGGCGGCGCTATGGGCGGTGCCGATTTCATCACGGTGCTCTTCGCGGAATTCCTGCGCTACGATCCCGACAATATGACTTATCCCTACCGTGACCGCTTCTTCCTCGATCCGGGCCACATGTCGCCGATGCTCTATTCGACGCTGGCGCTGGCGGGACATTATTCGACCGAGGATTTGCAGTCGCTGCGCCAGTGGGGCAGCGTGACGCCGGGCCACCCCGAGGTGGACGTGCTGCGCGGCGTGGAGAACACCTCGGGCCCGCTGGGGCAGGGGCACGCCATGGCTTTGGGCGCCGCCATCGCGGAGCGTTTCATGGCCGCGCGCTTCGGCGAGTGGATGGCGCACAAGACCTATGCCTATATCTCGGACGGCGCCGTCGAGGAGGAGATTTCGCAGGGCGTGGGCCGCATCGCCGGCCATCTGGGCCTGTCGAACTTCGTGATGTACTACGACTCGAACAACATCCAGCTCTCGACGAAGGTCGATGAGGTGATGACCGAGAACGTGGCCATGAAATACGAGGCATGGGGTTGGAACGTGCTGTCGATCGACGGACACAACATCAACGAGATCCGCGAGGCGCTCGTCGCCGCCGAGAGCGAAACGGAGCGTCCGACGCTCATCATCGGCCGTACGGTCATGGGCAAGGGTGCCAAAGGTCCCGCCGGGGAGAGTTTCGAGCACAAGGTTTCGACCCACGGCCAGCCGCTGACGGCCGCCGGAGCCGATTTCGCCGCTACGGTGAAGAATCTGGGCGGCGATCCGGAGAATCCGTTCGCCATCTTCGAGGAGAGCCGCGAGGTCTTCGCCGAGCGCCGCGAGGCATTGAAGGAGTGGGCCGCCAAGCAGGCCGCCGTCGAGAAGTCGTGGCGGACCGAGCACAAGGACCTGGCGCGCAAGCTCGACGATTTCCTTTCGGGCAAACTCCCCGAGATCGACTATAAGTCCGTCGAGGTGAAGGCCGGGGTGGCCACGCGCGCCGCTTCGGCTGCGGTGCTGGGCGTCTATGCCGAGAAGATCGACAACATGATCGTCGCTTCGGCCGACCTGTCGAACTCGGACAAGACCGACGGATTTCTGAAGAAGACCAAGGCGTTCACGAAGGGCGATTTCTCCGGTAAATTCTTCCAGGCGGGCGTCTCGGAGCTGACGATGGCCTGCGTGATGAACGGCATGGCGCTGCACGGCGGCGTGATCCCCGTCTGCGGCACGTTCTTCGTCTTCTCGGACTACATGAAGCCGGCCGTGCGCCTCTCGGCGCTGATGCGTCTGCACGTGATCTATGTCTGGACGCACGACTCGTTCCGCGTGGGCGAGGACGGTCCTACGCATCAGCCCGTGGAGCATGAGGCGCAGATCCGCCTGATGGAGCATTTGAAAAACCACCACGGCGAGCGTTCGATGGTCGTGCTGCGTCCGGCCGACGGCGAAGAGACCGTCATGGCGTGGAAACTGGCCGTCGAGGAGCACCGCCCCGTGGCGCTGGTCCTCTCGCGTCAGAACATCAAGAACCTGCCGACGTTGGGCGACAGCCGCCGCGAGGAGGCCGCACAGGTCGCCAAGGGCGGTTATGTGGTGATGGACGCCGCCAAACCCGCCGTGGTGCTGGTCGCCACGGGTTCGGAGGTCTCGACGCTGGTCGAAGGCGCCGAGCTGCTGGCTGCGGAGGGTATTCCGGTCCGCGTGGTGAGCGTTCCGAGCGAGGGACTGTTCCGCGACCAGCCCAAATCGTACCAGGAGAGCGTGTTGCCCGTAGGCGTTGCGCGCTACGGCATGACCTCGGGGCTGCCGATCAACCTGTTGGGCCTTGTGGGCGAGAAGGGAACGATTCACGGTCTGGATCATTTCGGTTACTCGGCGCCCTACACGGTGCTCGACGAGAAGTTCGGCTACAACGGGGCTACCGTCGCCGCCGAAGTGAAGAAGATGCTCGGGAAGTAGTTGCGACGTTCTTACTCTTCGGCAACGGATATTAACTTGTCGAGAATGGTTGATGGCTTTCTGTTTATCAATATATCCTGAAGATCTGCCGAAAGGTTATAAATTGTACCTAATCGCAATTAGTGGAGCCGCGTATCGTGTAAGTGATACGCGGCTTTTATTAATTTAGGAATCGTATAGACGAGCAGGAATATCAATTATAATACACATGAAATTTCTGAATAGATATTACGGATTCCGCCGGAACAGGGTTGTGCGTATCTGAAAATCGGTTACCTTTGCCGTAGAAAAACGAGTGAATATGGGAACGATCGTAAAATTTGGATTCGGTACAGGACTACAACGAACTGCTGGGCGTGGAAACCCTGCATCCGCTGGTAAGCGTCGTCGATTTTTCGGAACTGGAATCCGTGCGCCACTGTCTCAAAAACTTCGGGTTCTACTGCATTTACCTCAAACACATCAACTGCGGGCCGTTGCTTTACGGGCGCAACCAATACGATTACCGGGAAGGAACGCTGGTCTTCATCGCGCCGGGACAAGTCTCCGGCATCGACGACGGCAAAGTCTCGTACGGCTATAAGGGCTGGTGTCTGATGTTCCATCCCGATCTGCTGCGCGGAACATCGCTCGCCCGGCGCATGGCCGACTACTCGTTCTTTTCCTATTCGTCGAACGAAGCGCTGCACATGTCCGAACGCGAGCAGCAGATCATCATCAACTGCTTCCGCGAAATCCGGGAAGAGTTGCAGCACGCCATCGACAAGCACTCGAAACAGATCATCGCGGCCAATATCGAGGTGCTGCTCAACCATTGCGTCCGTTTTTACGACCGACAGTTCGTTACGCGCGAAAACGTGAATAAGGACCTGCTGACCCGTTTCGAAGAGTTGCTGCGGGACTATTTCACGTCGGACAAGCCTCAGTCGCTGGGTCTGCCTTCGGTGGCGTGGTGCGCCGATCGGCTGCACCTGTCGGCCAACTATTTCGGCGATCTGATCAAGAAGGAGACCGGGAAATCGGCGCAGGAGTACATCCAGCTGACCACCATCGACCGTGCCAAGGAACTCTTGATCGAAGGCCGCAAATCGGTCAGCGAAATCGCCTACGAACTGGGCTTCAAATATCCGCACCATCTGAGCCGGCTGTTCAAAAAGGTGGTCGGTTATACGCCTAATGAATACAAAACCCTCTCGGTCTGAGAGGGTTTTGTTCTTGGATTTTATGCGACAAAGGAGTGTAAAATAGGAATACATGGGAAACAGAACTGTTATTTCTTAGTCTGTTACATAATTTCAAAGGAAATCTTAGTATGTTTCCGCATATACAAATCGACAAAATGTATTAGACCGGGCAACGTATCATTCGATGATCGTGCCTACTTGTGTATCCGGATTACGGAAAATCTGTCGGAGGACTGGTCCGAAAAAGCAAACTCTTTATCAGGTCCCGGAGCAAATCACTCCGGGACTTGACATTGGTAAAGGTTGTCCCGAAATTTGCCCGGTCAGGAAATTTTTCGTATCTTACAGTAGGTTATTTGAAATGCGGTATTTGAGCGCAAGACGCTGAAAATAAACCGTTGCCTTTTCGTTACCTATTATCCTATACAAAAATGTAACGACCCGATAAATCAAGTCGTTACATCATTATAATCCCACACCACAGAGGGTCCGCCGCTTTTTTGCGTCAGCCGGGGGGGGGCAAGGTTTCGCCGCAGGGCCGCAAGTTTGTCCGCGACCTGCGGATCACGGGCGCCGGGCGAATCGAACGCGCAACCCGAAGAGGCAAAACAGGCGGAACAGAAGCGGCCGCGAGAACAGGCTCCGGCAATAGGGAAAGCCCCGAGCAAAGGAGGGGAAACGGCCCCGCAGCAGACAGCGGGCCGGCAGTCAGGGGAACATCCGGCATCTTCCGCCGAGACGCTGTGTTAAATTAATGTTAACAATCCATGTCATAACCATTTCATCGGAAAAAATGGCGTAAATTTGTTCACAATTTGCACTAAAACCCCAACATGAGCGAAATCTACACCGTCATTGTCGGCATTCTGGGAATCCTCGCTGTTTCAGGTCTTTTCGTCGGCGTCACGAACGACGCAGTCAATTTCCTCAACTCTGCCATCGGCTCCAAGGCCGCTTCGATGCGGGTCATCCTCACCGTCGCCTCTGTCGGCATTATCGTCGGCGTAGTCACCTCGAGCGGCATGATGGAAGTGGCCCGAAGCGGCATGTTCAATCCCGGACTGTTCACATTCCACGAGGTCATGATGTTATACCTGGGCGTGATGTTCGCCAACATTATCCTGCTGGATCTCTACAACTCGTGGGGACTGCCCACCTCGACCACCGTCTCGCTGATCTTCTGCCTGCTGGGCTCGGCCATCGCCGTGTCGATCTACAAGATCTCGAACGACCCCGCGCTGGGCGTCGGTTCTCTCGGGCATTTCATCAACACCTCGCGCGCCATGGGTATCGTCTCGGCGATTCTGCTGTCGGTAGTCATCGCCTTCACCTGCGGTACGATCGTCATGTATATTTCGCGTACGATCTTCTCGTTTCGCTATACGGTGATCTTTCGCCGCTTCGGGTCGTTGTGGTGCGGCGCATCGCTTACGGCGATCATCTATTTCGCAGTCTTCAAAGGACTCAAATCGCTGCTTGCGGACAATGCCTTCGTCGGAATGGTCGACCGGCACCTGCTGCTGTCGCTCTTCATCTGCTGGGTGGCATGCTCCGTGCTGCTGTTCTTCATCCAGCGGTTCAAGATCAACATCCTGCGCATCACGATCCTGTCGGGGACGTTCGCCCTGGCACTGGCTTTCGCGGGCAACGACCTGGTGAATTTCATCGGCGTACCCGTCGCCGGATTCGACGCCTTCTCGATCGCCAAGCATTCGGGTGACCCGCAGATGATGATGGGGGCACTCTCGGAAAACGTCCCGGCCAATTTCCTGATTCTGCTTGCCGCAGGGGCGATGATGATCCTCACGCTCTGGACTTCGAAAAAGGCCATGCACGTCTCCGAAACCGAGTTGTCGCTCTCCGCAGCGCAGGAAGACGAAGGCCCCGAGCAGTACGGTTCGTCGGTCATGTCCCGTACGATTGTCCGCGCAGCGCTCAATATCAACGCCGGCATCGAACGGATCATCCCCGCACGCGTACGGGCAGCCGTCTCACGCCGTTTTGAATACGAGGACATCGAACATAGCGGCGCCCCCTACGACATGATACGCGCTACGGTCAACCTCACAACCTCGGCCATGCTGATCGCCATAGCCACCTCGCTCAAACTCCCCCTGTCGACCACCTATGTCTGCTTCATGGTAGCCATGGGTTCGTCGCTCGCAGACCGCGCATGGGGCCGCGAAAGCGCCGTGTACCGCATCTCTGGCGTCATGACCGTCATCGCTGGGTGGTTCATCACGGCGCTGGGCGGATTCCTGATCGCCTTCGTCGTCGGACTTGCCCTGATCTACGGCGGCACGATGGCCTTCGTTATCGTCACGGTACTCTGCGGCTACATGCTCATCCACAGCAATTTCCTCAAGAAAGGCAAGACATCCGCCGCCCCAGCCGCAGCCGGGGTGAAATCCCAGAGCACGGAAGACATCATCATCAACCTGCGCGACGAAGTATGCCGTACGATGGAGTCGGCGACAAAGATCTATGACCGTACGCTGATCGCCGTATTCAAGGAGAACCGCAAGGTGCTGCGCGACATGGTCAAAGAGTCGAACGACCTCTTCTACCAGTCGCGCGAGCGCAAATACACGCTGCTGCCCACGCTCAAAAAGCTCCAGAGCAGCGACGTCAACACGGCCCACTACTACGTGCAGGTGGTCGACTACCTCAACGAAATGACCAAGGCGCTGATGCACATCACGCGCCCGGCGTTCGAACACATCGACAACAACCACGAAGGGCTTTCGAAGGAGCAGGCCAAAGACCTCATGTCGATCAACGACGACGTGGAGTCGATCTACCGCCATATCAACCAGATGCTGCGCGACGGCGATTTCTCCGAAATCGAGATGGTGCTCACGCTGCGCGACCAGTTGTTCGAGTCGATCGCCGAAGCCATTAAATCGGAGCTCTCGCGCATCAACGAAGCCCGCTCGAATACCAAGGCCAGCATGTTGTACCTGACGATCCTCACCGAAACCAAAAACATGGTGCTGCAATCGCGCAACCTGCTCAAATCACAACAATACTTTCTCAAGCACCGCACGGGGCCGCAGAAGTGGATTAAATAACGGCTACGTATAAATCCCTGCATTCCGTTTGCAGCGGGATAAAAGCAGACGCGGCAACGGGCGCCCGGAGCAGACGGGCGGAAACCGCAGCCGTTCGGGAAAAAACCACGAACGCTCCGCCAAAACGGCTTGCAGATAGTTTTAGCTACCTTTTGTCACCCAAAGGTACTCGAGATTGCTTTTTTGCAGAGAAAACACATAACCGCATCCTGCACGAAAGCACACGACAGGTTACACAAAAAACGCATACGACATGGATATAGCACAGGCCAAGCGGCGGGAGAACATCGCCGAATACATTCTTTACCTCTGGCAGTTGGAAGACCTGCTGCGGGCGCTGCAATTCAGTCCCGAGGCGATTTTCTCGACGCTGATCGCCCCCCGCAAGGACATCGCCGAGGAGCAGAAGCACGTCTACCTGCTGTGGTACATGGACATCGCCAACCTCCTGCACCAGGAAGGCAAGGACGAGAAAGGGCACCTGGAGCATACGCTCCACCTGATCGGCGACCTGCACGACCTGCACCTGCAATTGATGAAGCTGCCCGTCGGCGCACATTACCGCCAGACCTACGCGAAGCTCGAGCCCGAGTTGCCGCGTCTGCGCGCCGTCGTGGGCAATCCCGGCATGAACGACACGGAACTCTGTTTCCGGGCACTCTACGCGGCGATGCTTTACCGCATCAAGGGCGAGGGTGACAAGCAGGCCGTCACCGACACGCTCGAATACATCTCGCCCGTCATCGCCGAGCTGGCAGACATGTACGGCAAAGTCGAACGCGGAGAAATCGACCTGTTCAAGACCGACACGGCGAAATAGGCCGTTCCGGAGGCAACGCAGCCAGATAGCGCACCCCGGCATCCGGGGAGCCGGGTGGCGGCATCGGGCAGCAGCCCGCCGACGAAGACTCCGGCACCCCGGAAAGGGCCGCAAGTTGCGCCGAATCACCCTTAGCCGGCTTTAAACAAATAAACGGATGCCCTGCCAGGCATCCGTTTTTATCTTGCGAACCGCAGCAGCGACGCGCCGGCCCTACTTTATATCCAACCCCATGATATAGTCGTTCATATAATATCCGTCACCGATCGGGAAATCGCCTTCGCGCAGTTTGCGCATCCCCATCCGCTCGTAAAAGTGCAGCGCCCGGTTGTTGCGGTTGACGTTCAGCTCCATGCGGCAAGGCGCAGGATGCACCGAACGGATATATTCCACGGCATGGCGGAACAGGAATTCCCCGGCGCCGATTCCCTGGAAGCGGGGAAGGACATAGATTTTCTGCAAATGGAAAAGGTCTTCGGCCTCGTGCTGCACCGAAAGGTAACCGCACGGTTCGCCATCGGCCGAGGCGATGAACCAGGCGAACTCCCCGCACATCTCGCGCGCAAGCACCTCCGCCCCGTACATCCACTCCATCATATACTCCATCTGCGACGGGGTGATGATCCCGCGGTAGGTCGCAGGGAACACCTCGTCGGCAAGGCGGCGTATCAGGGCGCAATCGGCCTCACAGGCCCGTCGTATCGTCAGCATCATCTGGAACAATAAAAAAGGCCGGCACGAAAGCCGACCTCTTAGTCATTTTCCCGCAGGAATTAAGCGTACTTGAACGTCGACTCGTCCGATACGGTCAGCTTCTTGCGACCTTTTGCGCGACGTGCAGCCAGCACCTTACGGCCGTTCGCCGTCTCCATACGGCTGCGGAAACCGTGCTTGTTGATTCTCTTCCGGCGCG
>OGQN01000946.1_pt1 | contig 25090 bp, 19 predicted proteins | sample 1553231 | NCBI WGS metagenome assembly OGQN01 (sample SAMEA2579950, study PRJEB22360) | human gut metagenome | biome: human gut; feature: human-associated habitat; material: faeces | place: Denmark | collected 2008/2010 | reverse complement strand
AGTGTGCCCGGCGGGCCTCAGTCCCCCGCCCCCCGGACCCGCCCGCAGAATCCTAAGCCGCCGTTCCCCTATACGACACAGGAAGTGTCGGTCGAAAATCCTGCTGGAGGGTCGGTGCTCGCCGGGACTCTGACATTGCCCGACGGCGCCGACCTGTCGACGCCGGTGCTCGTAATGGTGACGGGCAGCGGGTCGCAGAACCGCGACGAGGAACTGTTCAACCACAAGCCTTTCGCCGTTATCGCCGACTATCTGGGCCGTTGCGGAGTGGCTACGCTGCGCTATGACGACCGTGGGACGGGCGCATCGACAGGCGACGCCTCGAATGCTACCACTGCCGATCTGACCGGTGATGCCGGTGCCGTTGTCGGTTGGCTTCGCGGCCGGGGCTATAAAAAGGTCGGTGTTCTTGGTCACAGCGAGGGGGGCACAATCGCGTTCATGCTCGGCGCAAAGGGTGATGCCGACTTCATCGTGACTCTCGGCGCTCCCGCTGTCGGCGCCGACACTATTCTGGCCGAGCAGAGCGCCCGGCAGCTTCTCAACGCCGGAATGCCGCAGCAGGTGGCCGACGACTACACTGCCGCCGTCCTCAAAGTCTATGATCTGAAGAAGCGCGGCGAGCGCGTTGATGTAGGCGCAATCACCGCAGGATGGCCTCCGATCCCGATCTACACGCAGATGCGTAATAATCTTCAGATTATCGCTACAAAAAGTACCCCATGGGTCGACTATTCGATAGCTTATGAACCCTCAAAGGACATATTGGCGGCGAAATGCCCTGTCTTTGCCGCATACGGCAGTCTTGACCGTCAGGTCACTCCTGTCAACTATGAGGCGATGCGCCGCTATCGGCCCAACGACGACGTGCGCCTGTTCGAGGGGCTGAACCACCTGATGCAGCATGCCGTCAGCGGCGACCTGTCTGAATACGGCGAGATCAGCGAGACAATCTCTCCCGAAGTGCTTGAGGCAATAGCGGCTTTCGCTACGCGCTGAGCTACCTGACAATCAATAAAAGAGGCTGCGCCTATTCTGCGCAGCCTCTTCTGTCGTTTTTTTGTCTGAGTATTGAAGACGGCAATAGTTTGCCGTGGAAATTCTACAGTGGTGTTATCTTACGATGATTTTGGTTGTCTGCGAACCGGCGCGAACGATATATATGCCTTCGGCTACCGTCACGCGGCTCTCACCGTTACCTCGCCATACCATAGTTCCGTCGACTCGGGAAATTGCCACTTTATCAGCTTCGCCAATGCCTTCAACCACAATCTGATTGCCGTTGGCGTAGATAGTGGCTCCGGCTGTCACCGTCTCCCCGATACCGAGGGGCTTGACTGTAACGCCTTTAGAGGGAGCTGATTCGCCAAGGTCGTAGACGGCGGTCACGTGATAGGTGTGGTCGGCCGTGCCGGCTTCCTTATCGACATACTCCGTGGTCAGTAACGGAGTCTCGTTTACGCGGACGCCGTCACGCCATAAGTTGTAGCCGTTATGCGTCATGGCTATATGCTCGGCGTCGGCGGGGATGAAGGTCACGTCGTCTACGCAGAACATAAGCTGATACGACGATACACAGCGGATGGCAAAATGTTTGGCGCCTTCGGGCAGATCGAATTTAAGCTCAACCCAGCGTGGCGGTATTCCCTGGTATCCTCCGAGCGAAATGAAGTCGTTGAGAGATGTTCCGGAAGTGGAGTAGAGGAATTCGAAGCGGTCGCCGCCGTAGAAGTCGGTCATTGAGCGAACCCATACGCTGACGGTCTGGGCCGAGCCTTTAAGCTCGGGCGAAATCATCCAGTCGTCATTCACGGAGCGGTCGTAGCAGTAAAGCGCGCCCATAAAGCAGTCGCCTGAATGGGCTTCGCCGAACATCGAGGTGTTGTCGGATGCATTGACTCCGATGAATGAGGCCTTGGATTCCCCCGCAATGAGTCCGGGGAACACGCCGTCGGGGGCACCGGCGGTGCCGATCGGAGCTTTGTCGGCATCGACAAATGTCCACCCTTCGAAATGATCCTGTCCGGTGGTTACACCCTCGAAGCTCTCTGTGAACTCTTCCCAAGGACGGCTCTCCATGTCGGGAGTGTCCCATGAGAGTATCACATCCCTGCCGTCAAGTCCGCCGGTGAGGTTTTCCACTATGGGCCATTCGGGAATAATAGCTTTCACTGTCAGCATGGCCAATGCCGAATTATTCTCTTGGTTTTCATCGGCCTCGTATTCCACTTTAGCGTCATAGGTCACCCGGTTCGTCTCGATCTGCGGATAAATGTCGGTGAAAGTAACCACGCCGTGTGAGCCGGCCACAGCTTTTTCTATGTCGGTCGACGCTATCTCCGTGCCATCGCGCATAAGCACCACACGGAAGTTGTCGGCATCTTTGCGGGCGTTCACGTCATAGCTTACGTTTATGGCGAGCTCTGCGCCGAGTTCGGATGTTGAGGGCCCGGTGATGTTTACGTTCTCAATATTATGGTCAGGCTGGCTCCCGACGAAAATTTTGTCGATGGCCACGAGTATATGGCTGTTGATGGAGGCGCGGAAGCCGATCTGAACGGTTTTGCCCAGCCAGGGGGTGAGGTCGTAGCTATGACCCATCCAGCAGTTGGTCTCTCCCTTAAGCTCCACTTTGTCGAGTGCGCGCCATGAGATGTCGTCGGCCAGTTTCACCATAGGCTCGAGTGTGTTGGTGCAATCCTTGAAGTGATAGCTGTAGAAGGAAAGGGTCGGGTTCTTCAGCTGGTCGGGCATCTTTATCATGCCTGTGAATATGTCGCCGTTCTGGTCCAGATACTGTGAGAAGTATCCGAGGAAACCATTGTCGAGGTCGACCGACCGAATGTCGCTGAAAGAATCGTCGTTTTCTATTTCCCATTCGCCGTAGGTCGTATTTTTGCGCGTCGCGAGGAAGTGGGAGGGATCGCCGCCTGTTATGGATTCCTCATAGGGCAGGTCATACGGAGTCCCCACGAGAAGCTGATCCGAGATGCCCCAGCCAGAGCTGATGCCCTCGGCCGTCACTGCTTTCACTCCATAATACACCATAGTCTGCGGGCCGTCGGTCACCCGGTCTGTGAGAGTTGTTTCAGTGAGATTCCGGCTTATGATTGTCTCTTCGCCGTTGGAACTTCTCACTACCGCATATACCACGTCTTTGAGCTTTAGACCGTGGATGTCATCTGTGACGGGCTGCCATGTGACTACCACGGAGCCGTCGGCCTCGCCTTTGGCAACCTCGACGGTCTGCACATCGGCGGGGATGTCGAAACCTACGAAGCAGGAAGTTGAGATAGCCGTTCCGGATCCGTCGTTGTTATATGGGGTCACGGTATAGGTATTTACTCCGGCGGAGGCCTCTTTGTCGGTCCAACTCAGCGTTTCTGCTGTCATCGGGAGGTCGGCGAGCACCTCGTCGCCCTTGCGGATTTCCACTCTTGTTAGCTGGGAGAGACTCTGGCCGAGAAGATTTTTCTTCGGAGCGGAGAATGAAACCTTTGCGCGTAGCTGACCATCGGGGTCGGGAGTGGCTTTCAGATTTCCGACGGGTTCGGGAGCGCCGCCCAGCACGGGAGCGGAGATTTCAATATCGTCGAAACAGAAAGCAACTTTATTCACGGGGCCGGTGACGTGCAGCCCGAAGTAATAGTATCCGTCCTTCTCAGGCACGAAAAGTGTCTCAAACTGGTTAGGCCTGCTCTGGGAAGAAGAGGTGACATCGCAGTGGCCGAGCACTGTGTTGGTCATGGCCTCGTGATTCGGAGCCTCGCCGTATAGGACCTCGAATGAGTCGGGCTGAGAGGTCGACATCCACATGCTCGCCTTCACACTGAAGCGGTAATATCGGTTGGCATACAGATACATCTTGGGCGTATACAGGTAATTGTCGCGCCCCTCCTGCGAGTTGTAGCCAAGGCGATATGTGCCGCTGAAGACACCCCAGTCGTTGGGCCCTGACAATGCTTCGGATGTGAAACCTATCTTGTCGTCATTGCTTGCGAAATGATTGGAATAAGCCGGGTAAATCGTTCCGATAAGCAGCTTGTTGGAGGTGCGCACATCATTGCTGCTGACGCCGTTGTAGACGGCCTGGAGTGTGTAGTAGTGAATCCCTCCCTTTTCCGGCTCAGGATATGCATCGGTGATACTTGTCACGCCCGGATCGGTTAGGATTTGCGTGCCGTCGGGATAACGGGTCAGGAGATAACGCACTTTGTCCGTGTCTATTGCACCGCCGTTGAGGCCGGTTGCGTTGGCCGCACCCCAGTTGATGTTGAACCGTTCGTTGGTGTATTCTATAGTGAATGTCCAGCCGAGAGTAGGCACATCGTTGCCGATAAACATCTTTCCGGATTTGGCTTTCGGGCCTGGCCCCACTGAGTTGGTGCAATATACCTCGAACACGTAGTTGTTGTTTTCCGAAAGAGTCACGGGGTGTTTCACCTCGGCGCCATAAACCGTTCGCCCATCGGCTATCGGCTGTCCGTTGGCGCTGATGTAGTAGAACAGGTCGCCGTGGGATGAGTCGCCTCCGTAGGTCATGACCGGAGCTGTGAAGTTCACTGTGCCGGAGAGCGAGCCGTTCTCGAACTCGCCGGTGACGCCGGTCGGCGCGTCGGGAGCATTGTCGTCGGCCGCAGGCAGAGCGATGAAAAGGTTTACGAGCTGCACGCGCTGAGGAAAGTCATAGATCTTAGCGGCTGCGGCCGTAGTGGGGTCGATGCGATACAGCGAGGAGCCGTCATCGTTGCAGGTTGCATATACGATTTCGCCCGTACGGGGGTCGATAGCGCCGGTGGTGCGGTAATAGCTTGCACATCCTGTTTCTCCTACGCGAGAGGAGTTTCCGCTCGCTTTGTCGATGGTGTATAGTGTGCCGTCGGCGTCTATGCCATAGAATTGGCCTGAGGCATCGCACATAATGCCGCGCCATGACACGGTGACATTGCCTATTACCGTGCGTGCGCCCGTCTTCGGGTCGATTCTGGCCCATTGGGGTGTGACGCTCGTCGAAGGTCCGAATGTCAGTTTGGCCGTCATGCCGTATACCATTCCTTCAATCGGGTCAAACGCCGAGTCGAAAATCTCATAAGAGTTGTCGGCGCCGGAAGGAGGATAGTTGGGTCCGGCGGTGGCCCATGTCTCCATGTCGTATTTGAAGAGCATCAGGGTGGTGCCTCCGGGGTTGAAACACTGTATCCAATTGGTTTCGTCGTTCATTGCGCCCTTTGCAAGCGACCCCTGCATATTGGCGATTCTTTCGTAGGACTCCGGCGCGCTTCCCTGCAGGGGAATGGCGGCGACATAGCCCGGAGACTGTGTGGTAAGACCGATGCTGTAGACTCCGGCGTAGGCCGATTTGGAACCCTTGGAATAGAGCGGTGAGGAGGTGCTCGCCTCACGGCCCAGACCTGTGCCGAGGGCAGCTCCGCTGCTGCCGGCGTTCACGATTCCGTCTGAGGCGTTAAGGGAACTTATCCATTCTCCGCCGACAGGAGTGCCTGACCGCACCTGACCGGGACGGACAGCCCTGCCTTGTGCTTCTCTTCGCTGCATGTCTCTCAGTTGCAGCTCCTCGGCATTCAGCGCTATGGCGGCAGAAAACAGAAGGCCGGTGAGAAGCATGCCCGAAGCGATTGAGTAAAACTTCTTCATGTGGTAATTATAATAGTGTGATAAAACGAAAAATTATGGAACAATCCTAACAATCCGAAATTATGGTGTTAGATTTTATTTCGTGAAAGGTTACTTGGCTTTTGTCGGTAACTGTCTGTCGATTCGCTACGCGGAGACAAATACTTTCGTTGCAAACTTAAGCTTTCGTGATATGAAAAATTTTGTCATATGTCAAAAAATGTCACCGTAGGCAAAAAAATGCCGTTGCGGCAATATTATGGTTTCTGTAATATACGTTTCAGCTTGCTGAGATAGTACTGCGTTATTCCAAGATATGACGCGATTAGTTTGTTAGGAACTTTTTTTACTATTTCGGGCCTGTTTTTCAGCAGTGAGATGAATTTTTCGGAAGCGTCGCCGTTGATCACGGAGTTTTTATACTCGAAGTAATATATCTGGCATTGCGCCATGCTCAACGCCCACCTGGCAAATTCATGGGAAGATTCCACAAGTGAGTCGAATTCGGCTTTGGAAATGTGCAACACTTCGGTTTCGCCGCATGCCACCAGGCTGTAGATGGCCGGCTTCCCGAAGTAATATGACGGATATGAGAAGCGCATGGTGCCCGGGAGCGAGAAAGCCCAGCAACGTTCGTTGGTTCCGTCGAGCCAAATGTCGGCGAGGATTCCCTCTTTCACGATGTAGATGTCGCGGTTTACAGTTCCTTCCTCGATCAGTAGGCTGCGGTTCTTCACCTTGACGGTGTCCATACGCGTTAGAAAGTCGGTCATCACCTCGTCCCGGAGCCGATAGGTACATTCCTCGGCTAATAGCGACTTCATTCTTTTTAGTGTCTCGGAATCCATGATTAGACCATTTAACAATGCAAAGATAACAAATTTAAGTTTTGCAACCTTGACTTGCTGATTTTTGATTGTAAAAATTAACGATATGGCCTTGAGCTCGTTTTTTTTTGGTACTTTAAATTTTTCAATTTATGCCTGTCATAGAGGAAATCACGTCGGTCTTTTTTATGCTCAGAGCCCTCAAATTGCATACTTGTGAAACTTAAACAAGCCATTTTTCTCCGACCGTGCAAGGTCCGGGAACTCAAATTAGCGGTCAATCTGAAATTCCATACGCCATCAAAAAGTTTTATCGGACAGCAAAAAATCAGAGCCGGATGCTTTTGCTCCCGGCTCTGTTTTTAGAGGGATAAGATCAGCGGCGTCGCGATTTGCTGCGGCTCGCTTTCTTTGACGATTTCTTTGCGGTGGCTTTTGCGGCTTTCACACTCTTGGATTTCGAGGCACGCACGCGCGGGCCATATTTGACGCCGCGCTCATAACTGTCTTTGCTGAAGGCGAAGACATCTTTGTGGGTGGTGAAATTGCTGAAGTCGATTATTGCCTCCGGGTTGATGGCAAGGCCGAGATAGCGCGTTTCGAAGTGGAGATGCGGGCCTGTCGAACGGCCAGTGTTTCCGCCTAAGGCTATGGGGTCGCCGGCTTTCACGCGCTGGTTCGGCTTGCAGAGATGGCGGCTGAGGTGTCCGTAGACGGTTTCGAGGCCGTTGTCGTGGCGGATGACTACGTAGTATCCGTAGCCGCGGGCTTCATATTTGGTAAGACGCACTTTGCCGTCGAAGGCGGCGCGGACGGTGTCACCGACCGACAGGCGGAGATCGGTGCCGCGGTGCATGCGTCCGAATTGCGGGCGCCAGCCGTAGGGCGATGTCACTTCGCCGCGCACGGGAGCGCAGAAGCCGGTGACGTCGATATTCTTTGTTGCGGGAATGACTACGTCGCCGTAGGGATTCACGCGGTCGCTGTTCCAGTATTGGCCGAAAATGTCAGCTTCGTCTTCGCGCTCGGCGACCTCGCGCTGCAGCTCGCGCTTGGCGGCTTCGCGGTGTTTGAGCGAGAAGGGACGCTGGTTTGCCAGCAGAAAATTGTGCTGCTGGTTGTGGGATTTCGGAAGTTTCAGCTGGGCGTTGGCGCCAACCGAGGCGCTGACGACCATTATCGCGGCCATGGCAAGGCCTTGTATCTTGGAAATAGACATTAGAATTTTTTCGGGGAGATTCTTTTTTGAGGAAAAAGAGGAGCAATGAGATTTTTTAATTTGAGAAGAGTGGAGAATGATTGTGAGGCGGATCAGTTGGCTTCGCCCGGGCCGTAGACGGCGGTGAAGGCGACCGGGGTGTAGTCGAAGAGTTCTTCGGGGGCGAAGAAGCGTTTCACTTCGGCTTCGGCGTCTTCGGCCGACGATGAGGCGTGGATGATATTCTCCTGATTGCTCATCGACATGTCGCCGCGGATTGTGCCGGGCAGGGCCTCGCGGCCGTTGGTGGCGCCTGTCATCAGACGGACAACGCTGATTACGTCGCGGCCGCGGAGACACATGACGATTACCGGGGTTGCCATCATTGATTTAAGGAGGGTGGGGAAGAAAGGTTTATCGACGAGGTGGGAATAGTGCTCGCGCAGAATCGGCTCGTCGAGCTGCATCATTTTCATTCCGGCGATCACGAGACCTTTTTTCATGAATCTGTCAAGAATTTGACCTACGAGGCCGCGCTGAATCGACGACGGTTTGAAAATTATCAGAGTTTGCTCCATGGTTTAACGATTTTTTACGATTGGCGTTGATGATGCTCAAAAGTACCGATTTTCAGCACTATGGCCAAATCGAGCGGATTAAAAAATGTGAATATATTTTTGTCATGTTTAAATTGCATGTCGTAACAAGCTGATTGATGGCGATGTATAGGCTTTGGGCTAAGGGCAAAGAAACAAAGCGACACCCTGAAGGGGTGTCGCCACTATTTAAAAATGATGTTAATTTTTGTAATGAAATTTCGCGAAATTTTAACAAATGCGTCAGCCGACCGACCCTTCGAGGGTTATGGCGAGAAGCTTCTGGGCTTCGACGGCGAATTCCATAGGCAGTTTGTTCATGACCTCCTTGGCATAGCCGTTGACAATGAGAGCAACGGCCTCTTCGGTCGGTATTCCGCGCTGATTGCAGTAGAATAGCTGGTCTTCGGAGATTTTCGATGTCGTTGCCTCATGCTCGACCACGGCGGTGTCGTTGGCGATGTCGATATAGGGGAAGGTGTGGGCGCCGCAGTGTGAGGTCAGCAGCAGCGAGTCACACTGGGTGTGGTTTCTGACGCCGTCGGCTTTCGGGGCTACCTTGACGAGGCCTCGGTAGGAATTCTGGCTGTAGCCGGCCGAGATTCCCTTGCTGACGATTGTCGAGCGGGTGTTGCGGCCGAGATGTATCATCTTTGTTCCGGTGTCGGCCTGCTGGCGGTTGTTGGTGACGGCCACGCTATAGAACTCTCCTACCGAGCCTTCTCCGGCGAGGATGCAGCCGGGATATTTCCATGTTATTGCCGAGCCGGTCTCGACCTGAGTCCACGACAGTTTGCTGTAGTCGCCGCGGCAGAGCCCGCGTTTGGTCACGAAATTATAGACGCCGCCGCGCCCCTCGGCGTCGCCGGCATACCAGTTCTGGACGGTGGAGTATTTCACTTCGGCCCGGTCTTCGACAATGATCTCGACGATGGCGGCATGGAGCTGGTTCTCGTCGCGCATCGGAGCCGTACAACCTTCGAGGTAGCTGACGTAGGCGTCGTCGTCGGCCACTATCAGTGTGCGCTCGAACTGGCCTGTGCCCGAGGCGTTGATGCGGAAGTAGGTCGACAGCTCGACCGGGCAGCGCACGCCTTTGGGAATGTAGACAAACGAGCCGTCGGAAAAGACCGCCGAGTTGAGGGCGGCATAGAAATTGTCGGTGTAGGGCACAACCTTGCCGAGATATTTCCTGACGAGGTCGGGATAATCTTTGACAGCCTCTGAAATCGAGCAGAAGATTATTCCGAGTTCGGCGAGCTTGTCGCGGCCGGTTGTCTTGACGCTGACTGAGTCCATGACGGCGTCGACGGCTACGCCGGTCAGCGCTTTCTGTTCGGCCAGAGGAATTCCGAGGCGGTTGAAGGTGTCAATAAGCTGAGGATCGACCTCGTCGAGGCTTTCGGGCTTTTTCTTCTGGACGGGTGCGGCATAGTAGCTTATTGCCTGAAAATCGATTTCGGGGATGTCGAGATGGGCCCACGTCGGAGGTGTGAGAGTCAGCCAGTGGCGGTACGCCTTAAGGCGGAAATCGAGAAGCCATTCCGGCTCCCCCTTTTTGGCCGATATGAGTCGGACGACATCTTCGCTGAGACCGACGGGAATCTTGTCGGTCTCGATGTCGGTTGTGAAACCGTATTTATAATCGTTGTTTTCGAGGTCAAGAGGCTTTGTCATAGTTTCGCGGGGTTAGATTTGAGTAGAGCCGGTTTCGGAGGTGGATTCCGTTTCAGGCGCGGGGGCATCTGATCCGAAAATATGGTCGGTCGCAATGCCCCATAGCCATGGGGCGAACCGTGCTACGGCTTCGGCGCCTTTGTCGCGCTCGTTGTCGGTTTCAGCTTTAAGGCCGCCCATGGCGATCCACAGATTCAGGGCTATGCTCAGGGCGAGACCGTATTTAATTATCGCAACCACAACGCCGCCGAGTCGGTCGAGCGGCCCGAGCAGAAGGGCTTTGACCACGATGCGCAACATTCCGGCAATGATTTTAACAATGTAGTAGACGGCAACATAGACGATGGCGCCACTGATTATGCCGGCTCCGTAATGCCCTATTGCCGAATCGCGCATGCTCTCAGGCACGAGGTTTATTGTCATGTCGGTCAGTACGCCACCGAAAATCCGGCAGGCGATGACGGCGATGACTATTGCGGCCACAGAGGCAAGCTGTCCTATGAAGCCGCGCCGGAGGCCCATGAAAACGGCCATTCCGAATACTATAACAATTAAAATGTCAATAAAGGTCATGGTGGGCGGAGAGCGATAGCCTTATCAATATCCGGTATAGGTGTGGGGGGTCAGGCGGTGGAGTTCGGCGCGGACGTCTTCAGATACTTCGAGCGAGTCGATGAACGAAGCGATCGATTCAGCTGTCACACCGGTGTTGACGCGAGTAAGCTTTTTCAGCGTCTCGTAGGGGTTGGGATAGCCCTCGCGGCGCAGTATGGTCTGGATTCCTTCGGCAACCACGCTCCACATGTTGTCGAGGTCGCCGTTGATGGCTTTCTCATTGAGAATGAGCTTGCCGAGACCTTTGAGGGTGCTCTCTATGGCAATGATGCTGTGGGCCATCGGAACGCCTATGTTGCGCAGAACGGTCGAGTCGGTCAGATCGCGCTGGAGGCGGCTGACGGGGAGCTTCTGGGCGAGGTGGGCGTAGACGGCGTTGGCCATTCCGAGATTGCCCTCGCTGTTTTCGAAGTCGATGGGGTTGACTTTGTGGGGCATGGCGCTCGATCCTACCTCGCCTTCCTTGATGCGCTGTTTGAAATATTCCATCGAGATATAGAGCCAGAAATCGCGGTCGAGGTCGAGGATGATAGTGTTTATGCGGCGCAGGGCGTCGAAAAGGGCGGCGAGGTTGTCGTAGTTGCTGATCTGGGTTGTCAGTTCCTCGCGTTCGATTCCGAGGTTGTCGCGCAGGAAGCTGTTTGCGAAAGCGCGCCAGTCGACGTTGGGGAAAGCTGTCAGATGGGCGTTGAAGTTGCCGGTCGCTCCGCCGAACTTTCCGCTGACGGGAACGACATCGAGCAGCCTGACGGCCTGACGGAGACGGTAGGCGAACACGCCGATCTCTTTGCCGAGGCGTGTCGGAGAGGCGGGCTGTCCGTGGGTCTTGGCAAGCATGGGTATGTCGGCCCATTTAGCCGCCATATCCTCGAGAGTGTCGATGAGGCGGCCGAGGGTCGGACGGAAGATGTCGGCAATGGCGTCGCTGACCGACATCGGCACCGAAGTGTTGTTTATATCCTGACTTGTCAGGCCGAAATGGATAAACTCTTTGAAAGGCGCGAGGCCCAGAGTGTCGAAACGCTCCTTGATAAAATATTCCACGGCCTTGACATCGTGGTTGGTGACGCTTTCGATCTCCTTGATACGGCGGGCATCGTCAAGCGAGAAGTTGCGGTAGATGTCGCGCAACGGCTCGGCAAAAGCCTTTGCGTCGAACGCTTTCAGAGGCTCGATTGTGGCCGAAAGAGCTATGAAATACTCAATTTCGACCTTCACGCGATAGCGTATAAGGGCAAATTCCGAAAAATACCTGTCGAGGTTTTCACACTTGCCGCGATAGCGGCCGTCGATGGGGGAGATTGCTGTGAGAGTTGTCAGTTCCATATCTCTTCGAATGTATTAGGCCGCAAAGTTACAAAAAAGCGGCCACGTAGTCAACACTCATCTTCCAGGCTCTATTATATAAGGTGTGGGAATTTTTAGCGGAAAAAGCGGAAAACATGGTGGAGTTTCAAAACGAATTGTTATATTTGCGGGTGAATTAACCTTAAAGCCCTCCGGGGCAAATCTAAATTGACTGGGTATGAATAACGACATTGACTGGGGCAGCCTCACATTCGGCTATATTCCCACAGACTACAACGTCCGCAGCTACTTCCGCAACGGCCAGTGGGGCCCCATCGAAGTAAGCGATAAACCGACCGTTGACGTCCACATCGCCGCAACCGGCCTTCATTATGGCCAGGAAATCTTCGAAGGCATGAAAGCTTTCCGCGGTAAAGACGGCAAAATCCGTATTTTCCGTCTCGAAGAGAATGCCAAGCGCATGATCGACTCGGCTAACGGCCTTCTTATGGCTCCGATTCCCGTCGAGCTTTTCCGCGAGATGGTTATTAAGGCTGTCAAGCTCAACGAGCGCTTTGTCCCTCCTTACGGAACCGGCGCATCGCTCTATATCCGTCCCGTAGAGTTCGGCGTTTCGCCCGCTATCGGCGTCAAGCCGGGCGACGAATATTGCTTTATCGTTCTCGTAACCCCCGTAGGCCCTTACTTCAAGAGCGGTTTCAAGCCCACCAATATCTGCATAACCCGCGAATATGACCGCGTAGCTCCCAAGGGAACCGGCCGCTGGAAAGTCGGCGGAAACTATGCCGCCAGCCTCGGAGCCGGAGAAATGGCCCATTCGAAAGGCTATTCGGCTGTGCTTTATCTCGACCCGCGCGAGAAACGCTATCTCGACGAGTGTGGCCCGGCAAACTTCTTCGCTGTCAAGGACAATACGTATATCACACCCGCCAGCGACTCGATTCTGCCGTCGATAACCAACCGCAGCTTCCAGCAGCTTGCCAAGGATATGGGACTGAAGGTCGAAGCACGCCATATTCCTGTCGAGGAACTCGACACTGTCGAAGAGGCTGCCGCCTGCGGAACCGCCGCTGTTGCTTCGCCGATCGGCGAGATTGATGATCTCGACACCGGAAAGAAATATATAATCAGCAAGGACGGCAATCCCGGCCCTGTCACCACTCGTCTCTATGAAACGCTCCGCGGAATTCAGTACGGTGAGGTCGAGGATACCCACGGATGGTGTACGATCGTTGAATAAATGACTGATTATAACGCTATAATCGACAAATATTATCCCGCCGGAACGCTCCGGCGGGATATTTATATCAAACATTGTCGTCAGGTCGCCGATCTGGCAGTCGACATCGCACGCCGCAACCGGCTCCCTCTTGACGAGAACGATATTGTGGCAGCCGCGATGCTCCACGATGTCGGCATATTTATGACCAACGCTCCGTCGATAGGATGCGAAGGGTCTGAGAAATATATAGCCCATGGCTATCTCGGCGCCAGGCTGCTCCGCGGTCTCGGGGTCGACGAAAAGATAGTCCGCGTGGCCGAGACCCACACGGGAGCCGGAATTACGGCTTCCGACATCGAGATGCTGGGGCTCCCGATTCCGCCGGCCGATTATATGCCCCGGACGACTCTCGAGAGGCTCGTCTGCTATGCCGACAAATTCTATAGCAAAAGCGGCGCCATGGAGCGCAAGGATTTCAGGAAGGCGCGTGCTTCGATAGCTCGCCACGGCGGCGACGCCCTCGCCCGTTTCGACGCTATGGCGAAGGAGTTCGGGCCTGTCGGCGAGCCGTGAACCGGCTATACACGCCGCTTTAAGAATATTTAAGGTGAAAAATTTGGGCGATTAGGATTGCTTTAAAGAAATTTTTCGCTAATTTTGCGGCGTGAAAAAATCCATCAATCTGTCTTGATTGAGTTTCCACGTGTATCTTACAGGTAATTAACAGTTTAAACTTTATAAACAATTAGATTATGACCAAGATTGGTATCAATGGTTTCGGTCGCATCGGCCGCTTTGTGTTCCGTGCTTCCACCAAACGTGACGACATTGAAGTAGTTGCCATAAACGACCTCCTTCCTGTTGAATACATGGCTTACATGCTGAAGTATGACACCATGCACGGCCGCTTCGACGGCACTGTCGACTACGATACAGAGAAGAGCGAACTCATCGTCAATGGCAAACACATCAAAGTGAGCGCCTGCAAGAATCCCGCTGAAATCGCATGGGGCGAAAAAGGTGCTGAATATGTCGTTGAATCGACTGGTCTTTTCCTCACTAAAGAAAAAGCTCAGGCTCACATCGAAGCCGGTGCAAAATATGTTGTTATGTCGGCTCCCTCGAAAGACGACACCCCCATGTTCGTTGTAGGTGTTAACGCTGATACCTACAAGAAGGGCACTCAGTTCGTTTCGAACGCCAGCTGCACAACCAACTGCCTCGCTCCCATCGCCAAGGTGCTCAACGACAAGTTCGGCATCAAGGAAGGCCTCATGACAACCGTTCACTCGACCACCGCTACCCAGCGCACAGTCGACGGGCCCTCGCTGAAAGACTGGCGCGGCGGCCGCGCTGCCAGCGCAAACATCATCCCCTCGAGCACCGGTGCCGCCAAGGCTGTCGGTAAAGTTATCCCCGAGCTCAACGGCAAACTGACTGGTATCTCGATGCGCGTCCCGACCCTCGATGTTTCGGTCGTCGACCTGACCTGCAACCTCGAGAAACCCGCTACCAAGGAAGCCATCTGCAAGGCCATGAAAGAAGCCGCTGAAGGTGAACTCAAGGGCGTTCTGGGCTACACTGAAGACGCTGTTGTCAGCAGCGATTTCCTCGGCGACACCCGCACTTCGATCTTCGACGCCAACGCCGGTGTTTATCTGACCGACAACTTCGTCAAGGTCATCAGCTGGTATGACAACGAGATCGGTTACTCGAACAAGGTTCTTGACCTCATCGCAAAGATGGTTGAAATCAATAAATAAGCCTCAACGACACCTAATTCGCCGGGGACGACTCTTTTGAGCCGTCCCCGGCCTGTTTTCAGGGTCTGCGGGGGAAGCACGACTCCTGTCGCCCTCAGGCGCCGAAAATCGCCTTACGGACAGCAAACGTTAAATATTGCCCAAAAAGGCTACATTTTTTAGTCTTTTTTCAGATATTGACCAATGTAGGCGAAAAAAATCCTAAAATATATTTGCTATCCAACTTTTTTGTCTTACCTTTGTAGCGTTTTTGAAGCTAAAAATTGTTTTATCATTTAATCATCTTATCAAAATGAAAAAGTTAGTTTTAATGCTCGCTGTTGTATTCAGCGCATCTCTTTTCTCTTGCGGCAACTCTGACAAGAAAGCCGAAGCTACCGACAGCGTTGCTGCTGATAGCGTAGAAGTTCTCGCTGCTGAAGAAGTTGCAACAGCTGACACCGTTGTTGCTGCTGACAGCGTAGCTGCTCCTGCTGACAGCACCGTTGCTAAATAAGTAACGCGCCGCTTAAGCGAGTAAAACAGAATAAGCCGACTGCGCTCTGCGTGGCCGGCTTCTTCTGTTTATATATTTTTTAATCTTGTCAGAGGCTTCGGGCAACACGGGCTATGGCCTCGGGATAGATCTCATATTCGAGCGGGTGGATCTTGGCCTCGAGAGATTTTGCCGTCTCGCCGGGAACAAGTTCGACGCTTTTCTGGAGGATTATATCGCCGCCGTCGACCTCGGCGCTGACAAAATGGACGGTCACGCCCGAGAGTTTCTCGCCTGCTTCGACAACGGCCCGGTGGACTCTCGCGCCATACATGCCGGGGCCGCCGTAGGCCGGCAGCAACGAGGGATGGATGTTGAGAATGCGCTTGGGAAAGGCGTCGATAATGACAGGGTCGATATATTTGAGGAATCCGGCCAGAACGATGAGGTCGACTTTGTGGCGCCGCAGCAGCCCAACGATTTCGCCGGGATTCTCGCGCCAGACGTTGTCGGGAACGTGCTCGACGCTGATGCCGAGACTGTTCATGCGGCCTATTACGCCGGCGTCGGCGCGGTTTGACACTGCGATCGCGACATTGATTTCGTGAGAGCCTTCAAAGGTGCGGGCTATATGTTCGGCGTTTGTGCCGTTGCCTGATGCAAGGATTGCTATGTTGGTCATGGCGTGACGTTAAGGCTGAGGTTGTTGTTACTACCGACAAAGTTACGAAACAAATGCCTCCGGCGCAAGTGCGGCGCTCACATTCTGTCGAGCTGACGGGTAAGTTGACAGTCGTTTTTAATGAATCCCGACTGCATGAGCCCGATGCATTCGTTGTGGTCGTTGAGATAGCGGCGAGGCAGAGGGCGGTAGTTGCTGTCTGTTACGCTCATGGGAGTCGTTATGCGCGGGGTGGTTATTCCGGCCAGCCCCAGCGCTGTCGGGGTGAATGAGTCGCCCGAGGCGACAGGTAGGCGCGAGTTGAGCGTCAGCGTTTCTGATATTTCGGGGTAGCGCGCGACATAACTGTTTGAGATCCACACGATGAACGGAACGTATATCTGATAGAATGTCGGACAGGGCGACGCATGGAGGAACAAACCCCGGCTGTCGTCGAGAATGTCCTCTCCGTGGTCGCTGCTGTAAATCATGGCGGCGTTGGCTCCGAGGCGCTCGAGCCGGCGGGCTATGCCGCTGAGTAGGCTGTCGGTTGCCACTATTGTGTTGTCGTAGGCGTTGATGAGCGCATCGCGTTCGCCGGTCGATATTTCAGAATAGCTGTCGGGCGTGAAGCGCGCCATGTCGGCGGGATAGCGGTCGCGGTAAGAGAAGTGCGACCCGTAGCAGTGGAGAACTACAAGCTGCTTTCGCGCGCCTTTGGCGAGAATATTGTCGAGGTAGTCAAGCAGTCTGAGATCGCCGGTCTTGGCTAATTTTTCGGGAGAGTCTTCGCCGATATATATGGTTGTGTCGGCTTCATTGCCGAAGAATTCGATGAAGGAGCGGTTATGTTTCTGGGCAGTCACGAACGCTGTGGAATATCCGGCTTCTTTGAAGGCACTGATGACCGATCGGACGGAATAGATCGAATCGGCGTAGTTTTCCGGTGTCAGATGAGTCAGCAGCAGAGGCACGCTCTTGTGGGTAGTGTTCGACTGGCTCAGGGAGCGCCGGAAGTTGACGAGCCTGCCGCAGCTGTCGGCTTCGAGCCTCGTCAGCCTCGGATTTGTAGGCCGGCCGTAGCAGTTGAGGGCCCAGTGGTCGGCGCGCGACGTCTCGCCGACCACGAGCACTATCACTTCGCGGCAAGAGTCGGGCCTGACGCTACGGGCGTCAAAACTGAACTCAGGTTCGTTGGCGGCGCGCTGACGCAGTTTTATCGCGTGGCGGCAGGCGAGCCGGGCGTTGTCGAGGGCATTGATCGGAAAGATGTCGCGGCGGAATCTCAGCTCGCCGCCGAGTCCGGCTGCTACGGTGACTGTGGCTGCGGCAATTGCCAGCCACAGGGCATAGCGGCGCTGGCGCATGAGGCTGTCGCGGCCGATATTCCAGCCTTTACACAGCATGACGGTGGCAAATGCCAGCGGCGGCACATAGAGAACAACGACTATTATGATCGACGGCAGCATGTTGCCCAGCAGCTCTCCCGCCTCGCCGGGATTGGTTGTCGCAAGGTTGAGGAACATGTCGACGGCGATGACCGACCGTTTGTAGAGCCATAGCAGCACGATCTGGAACGCGTCGAGGAATATGACGGGGAAGAACAGCCATATCGTGCGTCCTAACCGCGGTGAAAGTGTCAGCAGAAGATAGTAGACGGCCAGTGGAAGCGCGACATTGACGACCGCGACCATAAGGGGCATCTTCTCGGTGAAACCGAGGATGACATTCGGAATTATTAGCAGAATAAGGAATATATAGACGGGCAGCGCTCCATTTTCCACTGCGCGTCTGAGGCGATCAGAAAGCTTCATTGATATTGAATTCGACACCCCATTCGCCCCGGCCGAAACCGATATCGACACGCACGTTCATGCGCTGCTTGAACTGCCACCGGTAACCGAGACCGAAGTTGGGGAGTATTTGTTTCAGACGTATGTTTTTGAAGTCGGGGAACACGTTGCCGGCACCGCCCCAGACCACTATGCCGTTGCGCCGCCAGACGCTCTGGCGCAGTTCGACGGTTATGTCGGTCGAACATTTGTCGCGGTAGCGCCCTTCGTAGTATCCGCGCATTGTCGACGAGCCTCCCAGATGCGGCATCATGCCCCATGGGGGGGCGCCGTAGGTGAATGAGCCGTTCAGGCGTGCCGCCAGGACTGCCCCTTTCCACAGCGGAAAGTATCCCGCCAGAAAGAAGGAGGTCGATGAAAACGAGTGGGAGCTGTTGCCGAAGAAGCTCGGATAGAACCGCTGGACAATGCGGGCATTGACACCTTTGTGGGGTTCGCTGACGACGTCGCGGGTGTCGTATTGAATTGTTATGCCGGCGCCGACAGATGTCGTGGTCGTCGGAAGATCGCCGAAAATCTCAGGCACTTTTATGCGTGAGGCTATTATGTAGCTGAGGTCGAACGACGGCCCTGCGAACAGGGAGGGGGCTATGCGGAACGACACGTCGGTTCCGAAGCTGAATGTCAGGTTGCGGTATTTTGTCTTATGGTTGTCGTCGCTGGCGTTTTCATAGCCGATTCCCCAGAAATAGGTCGGCATCAGGCTCAGCGAAAGACCATAGTTTATCCGGCAGCGGTCGTCGGGAAAAAAATGGTTGCCGGTGATTGAGACTTTCGAGAACAGCGACGTCGATACCTGGCATTTGAGCGATAGGTCGCTCACCGGGGCGAGTGAGTCTTTGGCGGCATGGTAGAGCGCCGCGCCGACAAGACCGATGCCCAACTTTGTGTCTGACGAATAAAACGGGCCCCCTATGAGCGAGAAGTCGATGTCTTTATAAGGTTTTGGCTTGTTGGTTGTCGAGAAGTATTCGATGATGCTTCCGATGAATCCGCGGGAATTGTGTTCGACAGGGGGTATGACAGCCGGAGCGACACTGTCGGGCAGTGCGGCCGGGGGAGGAGGGCATTGGGCTGAGGCCCCTATAGCCGTCATGGCTATGAATAATGATGAAAATATAGCTGATAGTCGAAACACGATGCGAAGTTACATATAATTAACATAAGCGGGTCAGGCGTTGTTTGGGTGATAATGCACTATGTTTGGCCGAAAACGGACAATTGGCAAATTTTTTGCTGCGGTGTCGGGAAAAATGCCCACTTTTGTTGTTGCTATATAAAACACGTTTCAACTATTATGACAAACCGGACAACTCTGAAAGTCACTCTGACTGCCATGGCCATTATGCTTATGGCCGGGCGGACTGTGGCCTCACCGGCAGAGCCGATTGTGTCTGACAGTAGTTCTGTCGATTATAGCAACGGTGCTCTCGTTCCCGGTTCGGCAGGGACGGAGATGCCGATAGATCTTAAATTGCCTCATGACGATCTCTATCAGCATCCTTATTCGATGTGGCGTAGTTGCCCGAACTGGAAGCGGATATGGCAGAATACCGCAGCCCTGTTCGGCGCGGGTTTCGCCACTCTGGGTGTTCTCGAGCTGCTGCCCGAGAGCACTACAGCCTGGAATAAGGCGTCGCAGAAGGGCGTGCCGTTTTTCAGGCGCTGGTGGAATCATGCCAAAAGCGGGCCTGTCTGGGACAGCGATCTGCCGCTGTTCAATTATATCCTCCATCCCTACGCCGGAGGCGCCTATTATATGGGAGCGCGCTCGCAGGGCCTCAATGTTCTGGGCTCGCTGGTCTACGTGACTTTCATCTCGACCTGCTTCTGGGAATACGGAATCGAATGTATCAACGAAGTGCCGTCGATTCAGGATCTGATAATAACCCCGCTCGTGGGCGCCGTTGTCGGAGAGGCTTTCTATCGCGCGAAGCGTCATATTGTCGCCAACGATTACCGCCTGCTGGGGTCGCCGGTATTGGGCAATATTGTGGCGGTTCTGATCGATCCTGTTAACGAGGTTCTCGGCTTTATCTTCGGCAATTCCGCGCGACAGTGGAACAAGTATAATAAAAACAAGGCGTTGCGTCTTCAGAGCGTCTCATCGCAGTGGGGGCCCGTGTCGGTCGGCGGGTCGTCGGGATTCGGTCTGACGCTGAACGCTGTTTTCTAATATTTCGCATTATGAAAAAATTCATTTCAACTTCGTTAATCACGCTCTCTCTGCTCTCATCGCTGTCGGCGGCCGCCTATCGGGTAGAGCCGATAAACTACGGAAATTTCGATCGTTGGGTGACGCGCAACATAAAGGAGAGCGCCGTCATAGGCGGCAATTCGAAGACGCTCTATGAGGTAGGCCCCACAGCGACGGTCAACGGAAACTCCGCATACACCAACCGCGGAGGCTCCCCATGGGCCACCTCGAATGTCCTGGCGAAAGTTTCGGGAGTCACCAAAGGCAGCAATGCCGTCTACCCCGAGAATCGGCCCGGACGTGGCAAGTGTGCCCGTCTGACATCGCAGATGGAGAAGGTTAAGGTGCTCGGCCTTATCAACATGAATGTCATGGTGGCCGGCTCGATGTTTCTGGGACACATGATCGAGCCGATCACGAGCACAAAGAATCCCTATTCAAAGATGGAAATGGGAATTCCTTATACGAAGCGGCCGGCAGCGCTGGTGTTTGACTATAAAGTCGATATGCCGGCGGCCAATACGCGCGTCAAGTCGTCGGGCTTCGGCTCACAGAAGACTCTGCCGGGGCGTGACAACGCCGTTGTCTTCGTGCTGCTGCAGCGCCGTTGGGAAGACGCCAAGGGAAGTATCCACGCCCGGCGCGTGGCCGGTGGCAGCGAGAAGTTCCGCTCGTCGAGTCCCTGGGTCAACGGTCACGCAATCAAACTCGTCTATGGCAATCCCGCCGGCAAACCGGGCTACGACTCGTCGACTCTCGCGCTCCGTTCCGGCTCAAACGCCTATTATGCACGGAATTCCAAGGGTCGTATGGTGCCTGTGATCGAGGAAGGCTATGACGATGCCACAGCTACGCCGACTCATGCCATTGTGATGATCTCGGCGGGCGACGGCGAGCCGTATGTGGGCACTCCCGGTCTGTCGTTCTGTGTCGACAATGTCGGTTTCGGTTTCTGATGTCCGACACAACAAACGGCCTCATGCGTCCGTTGTCATAATATGAGTTTCTTTGGATTTCTCATTCTGGTTCTTATCGGCTATTTCGTGATATGGCCGATTGTGAAAGTAGCGATGCGCGTGCGGAGCGCGCAGCGTCAGTTCCGTGATGCCATGTCCGGCACCGGCACCTCTGCCGGAACTCGGGCTTCGCAGACGTCGCGCCCTGGCGGATGGAGCCGCCCTTTCAGGCATAAGCCTAAAAAATTCGGGCCCGAAGTCGGCGAGTATGTCGCTTTCGAAGAGGTCGACATTGCTGAAGAATCAACTGCCGAGGCTCCTGCCGATTTCAGCGCCGAGCCTCAGGTCTCTGATGCCGAATGGGAAGACTTGAAATAAAGCGATGAAATATTACATAAACGACCTTTACGCTTTTTTGCGCGAGCTTGCGGCCAACAACGACCGCGATTGGTTTCGGGCTAACAAGAACCGCTACGACGACCTTCGTGCTTTATGGCTTGCCGATATCGGCCGGATGATCGACACCATGTCGGTCTGGGAGCCGGCTCTGACATCGCTGACGGCCAAGCGTGCCGCTTACCGCATTTACCGCGACACCCGCTTTTCTCCTGACAAAACGCCGTATAAGACATTCTTTTCGGCGGCTATGAATGCCCCCGGTTCGCAAAGCGGCTTTTATATCCAGATCGGCCCCGATTCTCATCAGTGGGCCGGACTTTTCGCCGGGATATGGTGTCCCGAAGCCCCGTTGCTTAAAAAACTGCGCCGTGCTATCGTCGACAATATCGAAGAATGGGAGGCGATTGTAAATGCGCCGGAGATAGTCTCGAATTTCGAGATAACGGCCTCCGACAGCCTTAAGACCGTTCCTCGGGGCTGGCCGAAAGACCATCCCCATGCCGGCTGGCTCAGGATGAAAGACTATGGACTGCAGGCGCGCAACGTCGGCCCCGAGTTCTTTCTCGATCCTGCGTGGCCTGAACGATCGGCCGAGCTTTTGAGCTTTACGAAGCCCTTTGTCGACTTCTTAAATTATTCGGCAACAGAAGAATAACGGCCTTTAAAACTGATTTTTGCCGATTTTTTTGCGGCGTCGGATTTTTTGTTGTAAATTTGCGCCTCGAAATATCTCGACAATAATCAATCTTGACATACAAAGGCAATGAAAAGAACATTCCAACCCTCCAACCGCAAGAGAGTCAACAAGCACGGTTTCCGCGCTCGCATGTCTACCCCCGACGGCCGCAAAGTCCTTGCCCGTCGTCGCGCAAAAGGTCGTCTTCACCTGACGGTTTCAGACCATCTGGGCAAGAAGTAATCTTCCCCACCTCTCTTAGCCACGACATGCTCAGCGCCTCGCCGGTTCGTCGGCGGGGCGCTGTGTCGTGTTATGTGGTGAAGAGTTCCATGCGGCATCGCCGGCAGTCGAATCTCAGTTCGAAAGCTGTATCGCGGTCGCTCATCTTGAGAAACAGCTTTTGCGGCAGCTGTTTTCCCGACGGGGTCTTGAAGCAGGCGCCAAGCTCATGGCGCAGGCAATAGCGCGTTGTCATGACTCTGAGTCCCTTTTCGTTCTGGCGCTCCGGCTCTGTCTCAAGTGCCATTGGCAGACGGCCTGTCGCTCCGCGGCGCCTGTAGAAGTCGGCAGCTGCGCGGTTGGCGACAGAAGCGCTCTCGGGCAGCGGGCCGCTTATCGGCTCGTCGCTTTTTTTGCGGACAAGTCGCCTGAAAGCGTGGGCAGCCATTGAACGGTCAAGAGCGTCAATGGTCTTGCGCCTTAAGGCAGTCAGCTGCGAGGCTGCTACGAACTCGTCGCCGAGACGATCGTCGACTTCCGTGATGCGATAGACGGTATCGCCTGTCTTTGTCAGTGTTTCGCGTCGCCGTTGCAGCTGAGGAGTCTTGGCCGGCTGAGGCTCTATGGGGAGCGCAGCCGACGCCGTGATGCCGTCTATGGCGATGTCGAGCGCAATGCCTGATGCGGCGCGCCGCAACGTCATCCGCGCTGCTATCGTCCGTCGGGCGGTGTCGCCTTCGAGCATATCGGACTGTCGCTTGTCGAAGCTGCGGTAGAGTGGGGCGCCGGCCGGAATATTGATCGGGCGCGCCGCCATGAGCGTATCTCCATCCACTCGGTTTACGCGGAACCCTTCAAGTTCGCCGTTACTGTTGAACCAGCTAAGACCGTCGCCGTTGACGAGCGGCTCTACGGCGCGCACCCGAACCTGGCGCCCTTTCGACGCCGCCTTCGACCGCGCCACCTCGCGCCCGACGCTTTTTGGGGTGGCTGTCGATGCTATCCGCTCGCCGGGGCTTAACGGCCCTTTTATATAATAGGTAGTGAATCCGCGGTTGAAGGCCCGTGTCAGGTCGGGCGTGAATGACAGTGCCGACTCTCCGCGTGATGCCCGCTCGAATTCGTCGGGGTTTGCGGTTATGAAGTCGTCGATAATGCGGCGGTATGCCCCGACTGTTGTCTTCACATAGCCGACATCTTTCAGGCGCCCCTCGATTTTGAACGACATTACACCCGCACGGGCCATCAGTCCTATCTCGGCGCTTCGGTTCATATCTCGAAGCGAGAGCAGATGCCGCCGCCCGACGAGCGTGCGCCCCGAACCGTCGACGAGGTCGAACGGCAGGCGGCATATCTGGCTGCATTCGCCGCGGTTGGCGCTCCGGCCGGTAGTCACGAGCGATGCGCGGCAGTCTCCGCTGTAGCAGACGCATAGTGCTCCGTGGACGAATGCCTCGATTTCTGTCGACGGGAGCTCGGCTTTGATCTTCGCGATTGTGACGGCGTCCATCTCGCGAGCCACAACGATTCTCGAGAAGCCGGAGGCTGCAAGTCGCCGGGCAGTCGCTATGTCGCGGATGTCACACTGCGTGCTCGCGTGGAGGTCTATAGGCGGCATCCCCTCCATGGCTGTCAGCGCCATATCCTGGACAATCATGGCGTCTGCCCCGGCCCGATAAAGATCCCATGCCTGTCGCAGCGCATCGTCGAGCTCGCGGTCATAGATTATCGTGTTCATCGTGACGTAGAGCTTTGCCCCGAACCGATGCGCGCGGTCGGCAACGCGGGCAATGTCGCCGATGGAATTTGTCGCGGCCGCGCGGGCGCCCAGCGACGGGCCGCCCATATAAACGGCGTCGGCGCCATGCTCGAGAGCGGCGATTGCCGTGGCGCTGTCGCGTGCGGGCGCCAGTAATTCGATTTTTTGCTTCATGGCAACAAAATTACTGATTTTCTTTGTTGTATCTCAAAAAAAGTTGCTATCTTTGCACGCCATTACAGACTAACGCGCCCTACCAGCGCCAGTGTAACTGTCTCGATAACAAATAAAAAAAACTAACTATAGCGATGAAAAAAGATATCCATCCCTCGAGCTATCGCGAAGTCGTGTTCAAGGACATGTCGAACGACGAGATCTTCATCACCCGTTCAACCGTGGCTACAAAAGAAACCATCGAAGTTGACGGCGTTACCTATCCTCTGGTGAAACTCGAAATCACCAGCTCGTCGCATCCTTTCTTCACAGGCAAGCAGAAGCTCGTCGACACCGCCGGTCGCGTCGACAAGTTCATGAGCCGCTACGGCAACCGCAAAAAAGCCGGCAAGTAAGTCGCTCATACCTCTACGCGAACAGCGAACAGTTCTTTCGGAATTGTTCGCTGTTCGCGTTTTTTTGCCTGTTTTGATTTAAATATCTGGCGTTCAGTATAAAGCATATAAATGGTGCCTTTGCCCACTGTTAAACAAAGTTAAATCGGATATGTTTTAGAGCATAAAAATGGAAAATATTTGGTGGGGAAAGAAAAAAGGCATAACTTTGCACTCGCTTTCGGAAAGGAAGCAAGCGGACATTAAAAAGACTTACAATAGACCTATCAAGAAGTAGTACAAGAGTCATTGCAAAATGACCCCAAAGTCAATTCTTCAGATTCGATAGACGAGGACATCGCTGGGCTGCGGCGCGCCGTCTTAGAGACGGAGCGTCCGTGAAGGCAACAACAAACGAGATTGAGGTTGCTTTTTTCTCCTTTTTAGAGATAGAAAGAAAATAAAAAAGATAACCAACAACGGAGAGTTTGATCCTGGCTCAGG